>Ga0222423_1000362_pt1 | contig 35719 bp, 32 predicted proteins | sample 3A0metagenome_FD_182472 | JGI IMG/M metagenome (GOLD analysis project Ga0222423, IMG submission 182472) | Enriched microbial communities from leaf-cutter ant dump, University of Wisconsin, Madison, United States - 3A0 (version 2) | ecosystem: Environmental > Terrestrial > Nest > Insects nest >...
CTCGAGGCGAAGACCGGCGGCAAGTCGGGGGACTGGCACCGGGCGTGACGACGGGTCCCTCGGCGGTGGGTGAGCGGGCCGACGACGACACCGCTGGGTCCGCCGCGTTCGGCGACACCGCGTTCGGCGACACCGCGTTCGGCGACGCCGTGTTCGATGCCGTCGTGCTCGCGGGCGGTGCCGGATCACGACTCGGTGGAGCGGACAAGCCGGAGGTGGTCGTTGCCGGCCGAGCGCTGCTCGACCACGCGCTCGCCGCCGTCGCAGGTGCGGCTCGCGTCGTCGTCGTCGGACCGCCTGCGCTGGCCCGACCGGGTGTCCCGACCGTGCTCGAGGACCCCCCGGGCGGTGGGCCCGTCGCCGGGCTGGCCGCGGGGTTGGCGGCGCTGGGGCCGGGATCCGACCTCGTCGTGGTGCTCGCCTGCGACGTGCCGGGAGCGAACGCGCTGGTCCCGGCGGTGCTCGCCGCTGCACGAGCGCTCGACGGCGCCCGCGTCGTCGACCCGGACGGCAGGCCGCAGCACCTGCTCGCGGCGTACCGACGGGCCGCGCTCGACGCGGCGCTCGTCGACCTGGGTGACCCGCAGGGGGCCGCGATCCGCCGGCTCGTCGCCGCGCTGCGCCTCGTCGACGTGCCCGACCCGGGCGGACTGTCCGCGGACGCGGACACCTGGGCGGACGTGGAGGCCCTCGACGTGCGGCTGCGTGGCACGATCGAGCCATGAACGACGACCCCCGTGCCCCCGGCGCGGACCTCCCGGCCTGGGTGGATCGCGTGACCACCGAGATGGGCGTGGACCGCTCGCTCGTCGACATCGACCGGCTGCTGGACCTGGCCAGCGACGTCGCGCACCAGGTCGCGCGGCCCGCGGTGCCCGTGACGATGTTCGTCGCAGGCCTGGCGGCAGCCGGGACCACGCCCGACGAGATGGAGCGGCTGCTGAGGATCGTCGAGCAGCATGCTGCGCAGTGGGCGGACGGCGTGTGATCACCGTCCGCTACTTCGCCGCAGCCGCCGAGGCCGCTGGCGTGGACTCCGACGCGGTGCCGGCAGGCTCTGCCGACGAGGTGCGCTCGGCGCTCGTCGCACGTCACGCGGCCCTGGCTCCGGTACTGGGCCGGTGCGCCCTGCTCGCGGACGGCGTGCGCGTGGAGGATGACGACGCGATCCCGCCCGGCGCGACCCTGGACGTGCTGCCGCCGTTCGCCGGCGGCTAGGGCTCAGCCGCCGATCGCGCTCATGGGGCGGTCGGGCTGGTGGAAACCGGGTTCGCCGATGCCGTGGCCTGCCTTCTTGCCGGCCAGGCAGCGTCGGTAGGCGTCGGCGAGGTCGTCGTCGGTGCCGCCCTCGCGCAGGATCTGTCGGGTGTGGACCTCGGCCTCGGAGAACAGGCAGGCGCGTAGCTGGCCGTCGGCCGTGAGGCGCAGCCGGTCGCACGAGCCGCAGAACGGTGCGGTGACGCTGGCGATGATCCCGACGGTGGCGGGCCCGCCGTCGACGTACCAGAGCTCGGCGGGCGCGGGGCCACGGCTCGCGACCTCGGTGAGCGTGAACTCCGCCGACAGTCGCTCCAGGATCTCCGCCTGCGTGACCATTTGCACGCGGTCCCAGGTGTGGCCCCCGTCCAGCGGCATCTGCTCGATGAACCGCATCTGGTAGCCGCGTTCCACGGCGAAGCGGGTCAGGGCGACGACCTCGTCGTCGTTGACGCCGCGCATCGCGACGGCGTTGATCTTGATGGGCGCCAGGCCCGCGGCGTCGGCGGCGGCGATGCCCGCGATGGTCTCGACCAGCCGGTCTCGGCGCGTGAGCTGCTGGAACCGCGCGCGCTCCAGGGTGTCGAGGCTGATGTTGACCCGGGTCAGCCCGGCGTCGCGCAGCGGGGCGGCCAGCGCCGGCAGGCGCAGCGCGTTGGTGGTCAGCGAGACCTCGGGCGCGCCGTCGAGCGCGGTGAGGCGGCTGACGACGTCCACGACGTCGACGCGCAGCAGCGGCTCGCCACCCGTCAGGCGGATGCCGGTGATGCCGTGCTCGACACCGACGCGCGCTACCCGCACGATCTCCTCGGTGCTGAGCATCGTGGAACGCGCCAGCCAGGGGACCCCGTCGGCCGGCATGCAGTACGTGCAGCGCAGCGAGCAGCGGTCGGTCAGCGAGATCCGCAGGTCGTGGTGCTCGCGGCCGAACCGGTCGGTCAGCACGCTCATGTCATCCCCACCCAGACGTGCCCGCCGCCGGCCAGCAGCTCCTTCTTCCAGATCGGCACCTCGGCCTTGATCGTCTCGACGAGCGCACGGCACACGTCGAACGCCGCCGCCCGGTGCGCGGTGGCGACGGCCGCGACGATCGCGGCCTCGCCGACGTCCAGGTGCCCGATCCGGTGCGTGACGGCGAGTCCGAGGACGTCGTCGTCGGCCGCGTGCTGCTCGGCGATGCGCCGGAGCACCGCCTCCGCGTCCGGGTGGGCGGAGTAGTCGAGCCCGGTGACCTGCCCCTCGACCGACGGGTCGTGGTCGCGGACCAGGCCGACGAACGTCGCGACCGCGCCGGCCGCCGGGTCGCTGACATGTTTCACGTGAAACTGCAGGTCGAGGGCCGCTTCCTGGATGCCCGCGATCATGCGTGATCACCGCCGTGCGCCTGGTCGACGAGATGGTCGAGCAGGGGGATCACCGCGTCCAGACCTTCGACGACACCGCCCGGTGAACCCGGCAGGTTGACGACCACGACGCCCTCGGCCGTGACACCGGCCAGGCCGCGCGACAGGACCGCGGTCGCGACAGAACCCGTGCGGCGCAGCAGCTCGGGGATGCCCGGCAGCTCGCGGGCCAGCAGCGGCCGCGTGCCCTCCGGGGTCTGGTCGCGCGGCGAGACCCCGGTGCCGCCGGACGTCACGACGACCGCCGCGCCGGTGCCGATCGCGGCCGTGATCGCGGCGGTCACGGACTCGGCCCCGTCGGGCACCACGCGCACGTCGACGACGAACCCCGCCGCCTGCAGCCGCTCGCGCGCGGCCGGGCCCGAGCGGTCCTCGCGCACGCCTGCGGCCGAGCGGTCGGAGACGACCACGACGACGGCGGAGGGGGCGGGCATGCCGTCAGGGTAACCACGGACGCGCGGCACCAGCCTGGGTATCCACAGACGTCACACCGGTCGGACGACCTGGGGACAACGCCGACGGACCCGCTCGCGACCCGTCTACGGTCGACTCGACGAGGGGAGGCGGGGTGCAGACACGGCTGACGGTGCGGCGCGCGCGCGGCGACGAGGCGCGCGTCGTGGTGACGACGGACGCGGGCGCGACCGTCGGCGACGTCGCGGACGCGCTGGCGCCCGACGCCCCGGGTGGCACGTTGCACGTGGAGCACCCCGACGGGACGGCGACGACCCTCCTGCGGGACGCGGCGGTGGTGGACGTCGCCCTGCGCGCGGGGTCGACGGTGGTGGTCGTCGGGCCGGACCACGCCCCACCGCGCTCCGGACGTGCGCGCCTCCAGGTGGTGACGGGACCGGCGGCGGGCCTGGACGTGGAGCTGCGCGGCGGTGTGGCGACGCTCGGCCGTGGTGACGACTGCGACGTCGTGATCGACGACCCGATGGTGTCGCGGACCCACGCGCGCGTGCTGGTCGGAGCCCACGTCGAGATCGTGGACGCGGGCTCGTCGAACGGGATCGTCGTCGCCGGCGGGCGCGTGGACCGCGCGGTCGTCGGGCGGTCCGACTACGTCCTGCTGGGCGACTCGGTGCTGAGCGTGCGGGTGCTGGACGACGAGCACGACGCGTCGGACCCGGGACCGACGCGCGCCTTCAACCGCCCGCCCCGGGTGGTGCCGCCCGTCACGGACCGCACGATCGAGGCGCCCGCCGTCCCGGAGCCGCTGCCTCCCGGCCGCCTCCCGGTCGTCGCGCTGGTCGCGCCGCTGGTCATGGGGCTGATGCTCTTCGTCTTCCTGCGCAGCACGCTCACTCTCGTGCTGCTGGCGCTCAGCCCGCTGATCGTCGTCGGCACGTACGTGGACCGCCGGCTCGGGGACCGGCGCAAGGGCCGCCGGAAGGCGCAGGAGTTCGACGCGGCGCTCGACACGCTCGCCGACGAGCTGACGTCTGCGCAGGCACGCGAGCGGGTCGAGCGGCACGCCGAGCTCGCGTCGACAGCGGACGTCGTGGCCTCCGTCGCCGACCTCGGGGACCTGCTGTGGTCACGTCGACCGGAGCACCCGACCTTTCTCACGCTGCGCCTGGGCGTAGGGACCGTGCCGTCCCGGACCGTGCTGACGGTGCCGACGAAGGGTTCCGCCGTGCCGTCGCTGTGGTCCGCGCTCGACGACGTCCGCGCGCGGTTCGCCGACGTGACGGACGTGCCCGTGGCGGCGGACCTGACCGAGGTCGGTGCCGTGGGCCTGGCCGGGGACGGGGCCGACGAGGTGGCGCGTGCCCTTGTCGCGCAGGTCGTGGGACTGCACTCGCCGGCCGAGCTGGTCGTGACCGCGCTCGCGTCGCCGCTGAGCCACCCGCGCTGGGACTGGTTGACGTGGCTCCCGCACGTCGACTCGCCGCACAGCCCGCTGGTCGGCGCGCACCTGGCCGCCCACCCGGCGGCCGCCGCCCCGCTCGTGGCACGGCTGGAGGAGCTGGTCGCGTCGCGCCTCGCCGCCCCCGGCGGCCCGGCCGTGCTGCTGGTCGTGGAGGACGACACGGTCGCGGACCGGGCGCGGCTGGTCCGGCTCGCCGAGACCGGGCCGCCGGTGGGCGTGCACGTGCTGTGGTGCGCGGCGAGCGCGGACCGGCTGCCCGCGGCGTGCCGGGCGTTCGTCGTCGCGGGCCGCGACGGTGCCGCGCGCGGGGCGGTCCTCGACGGGGCGTGGACGCCGATCGTGCCCGAGCGGTTGGGCTCTGCGGCGGCCGATCTGATGGCCCGCCGGCTCAGCGCCGTCGTCGACGCGGGCGCCCCTGTGCTGGACCAGAGCGACCTGCCGCGCAGCGTCGGGTTCCTGGACCTCGTCGGCTCCCAGACCGCGGCGAGCCCGACCGCGGTGCTGGAGCGCTGGCACGAGACCGGCTCCGTGCTCGACCGGCACGGATCGCCGCAGCGGCGCCGGCACGACGCCGGCCTGCGGGCGGTCGTCGGCGCGGGGACGGGTGGCCAGTTCGTGCTCGACCTCCGCGCCCAGGGGCCGCACGCGCTCGTCGGAGGGACCACCGGAGCGGGCAAGAGCGAGTTCCTGCAGTCCTGGGTGCTGGGGCTCGCGACGGCGTACGGCCCCGACCGCGTGACGTTCCTGTTCGTCGACTACAAGGGCGGGGCCGCGTTCGCGGACTGCACCGACCTGCCGCACTGCGTCGGCCTCGTCACCGACCTGTCGCCGCCCCTCGTCCGCCGGGCGCTGACCTCGTTGCGTGCCGAGCTGCGTCGCCGCGAGCACCTCTTCAACCGCAAGGGCGTCAAGGACCTGCTGGAGCTGGAGCGCGCGGGCGATCCCGACACGCCGCCCGCCCTCGTCATCGTGGTCGACGAGTTCGCGGCCCTCGTCGCCGAGGTGCCGGAGTTCGTCGACGGCGTGGTGGACGTGGCGCAGCGCGGCCGGTCGCTGGGCCTCCACCTGATCCTCGCCACGCAGCGCCCGGCGGGCGTCATCAAGGACAACCTGCGCGCCAACACCAACCTGCGTGTGGCGCTGCGGATGGCCGACGAGCACGACTCGACCGACGTGCTGGGCAGCGCGCTCGCGGCGGGCTTCGACCCGGGGATCCCCGGGCGCGGGGCGGTGCGGACGGGGCCCGGGCGGGTCGCGATGTTCCAGGCCGGGTACGCGGGCGGGTGCTCGTCGAGCGGGCCGCGGCGGCCCGGCGTGCGCGTCGAGCACCTCGTGTTCGGGCCGGGCGTGCCGTGGGAGCTGCGGCCGACGGGCTCCGCCGACCGGCCCGACGACGACGGCCCCACGGACATCGAGCGTGTGGTCGCGACCGTGCGGGCTGCGGCGCTCGACATCCCCGAGCCACGCCGTCCCTGGTTGCCCGCGCTCCCGGACGTCGTCGACCTCGCGTCCCTCGCGGGCGACTTCGCCCTGGGGATGGCGGACCTCCCGGCGCAGCAGGAGCAGCGTGAGCGCTGCCTACGGCCCGACGAGGACGGCGGGCTGGTGGTGCTCGGGACCAGCGGCTCGGGCAAGTCCACCGTCCTGCGGACCATCGCCGCCGCCTGCGCGGGGACGCCGACGCACGTGTACGGCCTGGACCTGGGCGCGGGAGGCCTCGCGATGCTCGAGGCGTTGCCGCACGTGGGGGCCGTGATCGACGGTGCCGACACCGAGCGGACGGTCCGCCTCCTGCGGCGGCTGCGCGACGATCTCGACGACCGGGCCACGCGTTACGCGGCCGTGCACGCCGGGTCGATCACGCAGTACCGGGAGCTGGCCGGGCGGCCCGACGAGCCGCGGATCGTGCTGCTCGTCGACGGGCTGGCCGCCTTCCGCGACGCGCACGAGGCCGACGCCGCGCGCACCGGCGTGTGGGCCGTGTTCCAGCGGATCGTGACCGAGGGGCGGCCGCTCGGCATCCACGTGGTCATGGCCGCCGAGCGGCCGAACGCGCTGCCCACGTCGCTGGCGGGGAGCGTGGGGCGGCGGCTGGTGCTGCGACAGGCCGAGGAGGGTGCGTACGGGTTGCTGGGCGTGCCCAAGGACGTGCTCGGCCCGGGGTCACCGCCGGGGCGTGGGGTCTTCGCGGGCGAGGTCGACGAGCTGCAGGTCGCGGTCGTCGGCGGCACGGCGTCGCCCGCCGGGCAGGCCGCGGCGCTGCGGCTGCTGGGCGCGTCGTCGACCGTCGTCGCGCCGGGAGTCGAGCGCCTGCCGACCTTCGTCGCGCTGTCCGGGCTGCCGCCCACCGTCCTGTCCGGGCGGCCGCCCGGCGTCACCGCCCGGCCCGTGCTCGGCGTCGCGGACGACACGCTCGCGCCCGTGGGTTTCGAACCGCGCGGGACGTTCCTGCTGGCCGGCCCCGCAGGCAGCGGGCGGACGACGGCGCTCGCCGCGCTCGCGGCGTCGATCCGCCGCTGGTCGCCGGACGCGCCGCTGTACTACGTGGGCGACCGACGCTCGCCCGTGCACGCAACCGGCCGATGGGCCGGGGTGGCGTCGGACCCGGTGTCGGCGGCCGAGCTGGCGCGCGAGATCCTCGCCGCCGTCACCGTCCCCGCCGATCCCGGCCGGCCCGTCGTGCTCGTCGTCGAAGGTCTCGCGGACCTGCTGGGGGGTCCCGCCGAGCAGGTGCTGACCGAGGTGGTCCGGGCTGCGAGACGCGGTGATCACCTGGTGATCGCGGAGGGTGAGACGACCGGGTGGGGGTCGTCGTGGCCGCTGGTGGCGGAGGTGCGCGCCGGCCGCCGCGGCCTGCTCCTGCAGCCTGACCACCTGGACGGGGACGCCCTGCTCCGCACGCCGTTCCCCCGCATGGCCCGGGCTGACTTCCCGGTCGGGCGCGGTGTCTTCGTCGAGGGCGGGCGGGTCCGCCGCGTGCAGGTCCCGGTCGCCGACCGGGCCTGTGGATAACCCGGACGAAACGGGCGCGATCCTTCGTAGCGTTCGGGTCAGGCGGAGACCTCCGCCGGCCGGAACACCTGGAGGAACCATGACCAACCTGAACGTCTCCTACGGGGACATGCGCGATGCGGCCAACCGGCTCACCACCGGCCAGGACGACATCACCACCAAGCTCGGCGAGCTCAAGGGCTTCGTCGAGGGCCTGATCTCCTCGGGCTTCGTCACCGACCAGGCGTCGGTCACGTTCGGTGAGTCGTACCGCAGGTTCACGCACGGTGCGACGGAGCTGATGGGCGGCCTGTCGAGCCTGGGCGACTACCTGCGCAAGGCGTCGGACGCCCTGGAGGACACCGACAAGCAGCTCGCGACCGCGCTGCGCGGCTGACGCACCGACGAGGCAGGGGGACGGACGATGTCCGACCGGTTGACGATCGACACCGACGCGCTGCGCGAGGCCGGCAGCATGCTGCGGACGGTGGCGGCGGAGTTCGACGACGCGGACGCGCACACCGACGCGCTGGCCGAGCACGTGGGCCACGAGGAGCTCGCGGCCGCCGTGCGCGACTTCTCCCACGGGTGGGACGACCGTCGCTCCGAGATGGTCCAGGACATCGCCGCCCTCGCCGACTCGTGCGGCGCGGTGAGCGACGCGTTCGCCGACCTTGACACGCAGTTCGCCGCGGCGCTGCGGGGTGAGCGGTGAGCGGTGAGCTGGCGCCGCTTCCCGGTGACCCCGATGCCGTCAGTCGCGCGGCCGAGCACTACTGCGAGGTCGCGGAAGCGATCCGGACGGCCGCCCGACGGTTGCGGCAGATCGCCGACGAGCGGACGGACCGTTCCGAGGCCGTGGCAGCAGTCGGCAGCAAGGCACGGGACGTCGCGCACCAGGTCACCCGCGCGCACAGCCGGTACGCGGCCGTCGGCGGAGCCCTTCGCGTGTACTCGCGGGACCTGGACCACGCGCAGGGCCGCGCCGAGCATGCCGTCCGGCACGGCCGTGCTGCGTCGGAGCGCCTCGAGACGGCGAGTGCCAGGGTGCTTGCGGCAGCGGCGGCGCTCGACACCGCGACGCCCAACGACCTCGCCGCCCGAACCCGTGACCTCGAGGATGCCCGTTCCGAGCAGGACGCCGCGCAGCAGGCGCTCGACCGCGCGGTCGCCGACCTGGACGTGGCCCGGACTCGCGTGGCGACGGCCGCGCAGACCGCCGCGGCGACCATCCGCGAGGCGCTCGACGACGGACTCGACGACGGCTGGTGGCAGGACTGGGGCAAGGACGCGTGCCGCGCGATCGCGTCCATCGCCGACAACATCTCCAACGTCTTCGGCGTCCTCGCTGCCGTCTTCGCGCTGGTTCCGTTCTTCGGGGAGCTCTTCGCACTCATCGCCGTGGTCGCCGCGGCGGTCAAGCTGCTCGCCGATCTCGCGCTGGCGATGGACGGTGAGGTGACCTGGGGCGACGTTGCGTGGGACGTGGTTGCGATCGTGCCGGGTGGGGTGGGGCGGGCCGCCGGCTCCATGGCACGTACCACCGCAGCCGCTGCCCGTGGCACCGCACGAAAGGAGGCGCAACGCCTGGCCCGCAAGACGGTCAGCGGTGAACCGCGGGCGGGGACGCAGCTGTCGCAGAAGGCGAAGAAGGACGCCCTGCCGAAGGAGCGACGCAAGCTCGCCGGCCCGAGCAACAGCCGGTTGTCGACCGCAGACGCCGACGACCTCGTGCGCGGGGTCTCCGGGAAGCAGGCGCTCAAGGACGGTCTCGACATCGTCGGTTGGAGGAGCCTCATGGCGGCCCGCGAGGCGCGCGGCGGGAAGTCGCTGTGCGAGCTCTGGAAGGCCGAGCCGGGAGCCAAGTTCGCGACGCGGGTGATGGGAGACAGGGAGCTCGGGGGAGAGCTTAGTGCGCTCCGTCAGGTCAAGCCGGCGCTCAAGGCCATGTCGCCGGAGACGGCGAAGGCCGTCGACCGCGCGCGGTTCTGGCAGGCGACGGACATGACGATCACGAGCTACATCGGGGTCGAAGCGTTCGTCGGGGCCCAGGACTTCACCGACTGGGTGATCGGGAACGACGACTTCGCACCTGGGGGGTGGCACGCGTTCGAGAGCCTGGGCGGGATCCAGGGAGATCGCCACGCCTCGGAGCGGCTCGACCCGAGCGGGGCGGGCCGATGAACGCGGCCGCCCAGGTCAGACCCACCCCCGTCGGCGAGGACCGGTCGCCGCACGTCGACGTGCTGCTGCCGGACTCCTGGTGGGTCGTCGACGTCCGGTCCCCCGACCGCCGCGAGCGTTCGGTCGCGGCTCTCGTCGACCGCCAGGTGGGCCGCGGCGACCGCAGGGCGACGCTGCGCGCGGACCTGCGCTCGGAGGTCGGTCGCATCGCGCAGGATGCGGCGGACGCGGGCGCGTTCCTGCTCGCGTTCTCCCTCATGCAGTGGCAGGACGTCCCGCTGCCGGCCTCCGTCACGGCCTACCGCGTGCCCCGCGTGCGGGAGCTCACCGATCTGCAGGCCGAGCTCGCGGAACAGGACGACGACGTGGACCTGGTGGTCGAGGAGCGCGGCACGCTGTTGCGTCGCGTCTGGCGACGAGCGGGGCCCGACAGCCTCGGAGCGCGCTTCGTCACCATGCTGCGCGCCGACTACTGGCTCGATCTCCCGTCAGCGACCGACCTGCTTCTCTTCAGCTTCAGCACCCCGATGACGGCCGCGGCGGACGTGATGGTCGAGCTCTTCGACGTCATCGTCTCGACGGTCGACGTCCATGCCGAGACCAGGTCCGACGAGCCGCCCGAATCCTCTCGCGACTCCCCGACCGAGCCCGCGACCGAACCCGCGACCGAACGCCTGCCCGACTCGACGACTGAGAAGGAATGACCCCATGACGAAGAACCCCTGGATCCTGCGCGCCGGCATCGCCGGCACCGTCCTGCTGATCGTCGGCCGGTGGTGGCTGCACCAGCGCACCACGTCCAACCCGACGACGGGCGGCCAGCTCGTGGTGGGTGTGCTGGTGGCGGCGGTGCTCGTGGCCGCCGCCGTCGTCGTCCTGCGACGGCTCGGCACGCGGCTGGTCGCAGGCGTCCGTGCCGCGCGTCCCGATGCGGAGGTCGCTGCTGCCTGGGCGGACGCGTCGCTGGGCCGTGAGCTTGCCTCGATGGGCATCGACGAGCAGCTGCGAGTGGGGGGTGGCACGCACCTGGCGCTCGTGTGGGACGGACGCGGCATCGAGCTGTGGCGGGACTCCCGCGCTCCGTCCGGTGGTGAGCGTGGGCTGGGACCAGGTCACGAGCGTGACCCTCGGCGAAGGCACCGCGGCGGCGACTCCGCGGCCCGCGGTGGTCGTGGCGCTCGTCGGGGGGCCGAACCTCGTCGTCGTCCCCGCCCGCAACGGGGACGGCGGCGTCCTGCCGGCCAACGCCGGCCAGACCCAGGCACTCGTCGACGCCTTCGCTGCCCACGCTCGTGCCGCTCGACGCGCACCCACCGACACGAAGGGCTACTGACTATGATCATGGTCATGTCGCAGACGTCGCTCACCGACGCGAAGGCCCACCTGTCCGCCTACGTCGACTCGGTCGTGCGCACGCACGAGCGCGTCTCGCTCACGCGCAACGGTCGCCGCGAGGCCGTGATCATCGCGGCGGACGACCTGGACGCCCTGGAGGAGACGCTCGACATCTTGTCCGACCCCGCGCTCATGGCGGAGATCCGCCAGGCGAAGGCGGAGTTCGCGGCCGGCCTCGTATCGGCCGAGCGTCCGGTGCCCGGAGAACCCTTCCTGGGATTCGCCTCTGCCGAGGACGCGTGACGTTCCAGATCGTCTGGACTGCCGCGGCTCGTCGTCGATTTGCTCAGCTACCCGAGCATGTCGGTGCAGCCGTGCTCGAGATGGTCTACGGACCGTTGGCCGAGAATCCGCGGCGGGTGGGGAAGCCCCTGAATCGAGAGCTCGCTGGCTCGTTCTCCGCGCGTCGAGGCGAGTACCGCATCGTCTACGACATCGACGGTGACCGCGTCGTCGTGACGCTCCTGATGATCGACCACCGCCGGGACGTGTACCGCAAAGGCTGAGCCCGCGGTGCACGGTCTGCGGCGCACGGAAACGGGCCCGGCGGCTGGTGTGCCGCCGGGCCCGCATCGTGACCGGGCGTCAGGGGGTGTAGATCTTCGGCTGCGCCGGCATGGTGAACGGCGAGCCGAGGAAGAACCCGGTGTGCGGCGGCTGGTTGTAGGCCGTGTTCTGCCAGGCGATGGCGGTGCGGTACTGCTGGTCGTGCAGCAGCGTCCACACCCGCGTGGTGGTGGCGATCGGCGTGGCGTAGATCCGCAGGGCGGTGTCGTCGGACGTGGGCCAGACGACCTCCTCGCGCCAGTCGCCCAGGATGTCGCCGGACAGCGACGGGGTGGCCTTGGTCGAGTTGTTGGAGTGCACGTCCGCGCCGGTCAGCAGTCGGGTGTCGCCGCCGGTGCCGTACTTGTCGATGTGCGTGCCGTCCAGCAGCTCGCGGGAGGTGTCGGCGTCCCACCAGGACAGGAAGTTGGTGGACGACGGCTTGCGGCCGATGCCGACCCCGGACGTGTTGAGCAGCTGGGAGTCGGTCGAGGACCAGGACTCGGCCCCGGCGCTCCCGGCGTAGATGTCCTCGCTGACGCCGCGGCCGTTGTCACCGTTGGCAGGCGTGCTCCACAGGATCTGGCCGGTCTTGGCGTCGGCCATCCAGGACGCGGGCTTGCTGCCGTCCTCGTCGACCTTGTAGTACTCGAGGCCCGGCCGGCTCGGGATCAGGTCGCCCAGGTGCGCGGTGTCGCCGTGCCCGTTCTTCGTGTTCCACAGCGGCGACTCGTTGTCGTCGATCGCGGCGGCGCCGTAGACGATCTCCTGCTTGCCGTCCTGGTCGACGTCCGCGGTGATGAGCTGGTGGTTGCCCTGGCCGGCGTAGGTCGTCTTGCCGGAGTCGTTGCTGTCGAACGTCCACCGCTTGGTGAGCTTGCCGTTGCGGAAGTCCCACGCCACGATCACGGCCCGTGTGTAGTAGCCGCGCGCCATGATCAGCGACGGGCGCTGGCCGTCGAGGTAGGCCGTGCCGGCCAGGAACCGGTCGACGCGGTTGCCGTAGCTGTCGCCCCAGCTCGAGACCGTGCCGCGCAGCGGTGCGTAGTCGACGGTGTCGAGGATGGCGCCGGTCCGGCCGTCGAACATGGTCAGGTACTCGGGTCCGGACAGCACGTAGCCCGACGAGTTGCGGTAGTCCGCCGACGAGCTCCCGATCACCTGGCCGGTGCCGGACATCGTCGCGTCGGCCGTCTTCATCGCGACCTCGGCCTTGCCGTTCCCGTCGTAGTCGTAGACCTGGAACTGCGTGTAGTGCGCGCCGGCCCGGATGTTGCGGCCTAGGTCGATGCGCCACAGCCGCTGGCCGGTCAGCTCGTACGCGTCGACGTACACGTTGCCCGTCACGCCGGACTGCGAGTTGTCCTTGGAGTTGGTGGGGTCCCACTTGAGCACGATCTCGAGCTGCCCGTCGCCGTCCAGGTCGCCGACGCTCGCGTCGTTGGCGGTGTAGTCCGTGCCGGGCTTGGAGATCGGAACGTCGAGGTAGCCGTTCGAGAACTTCAGCGCCGCAGCGGAAGCCGCCTGCTCGACGCCGTCGACGACGGCGCGCACGGTGTAGCTCGCGCTCGCGGACGCACCGGAGTCGAGGTAGTCGGTGCCGGCGGTGATCGGCCCGGCGATCTTCGTACCGTCGCGGTACACGTTGAAGCCGGTGCTCGCGGCTTCCGTCCCCAGCAGCCGCCACTGGACCAGGTTCGCGCTGCCCGACCGCACGCTGATCAGCCCGCGGTCCAGCTTCTCTGCCTGCCACGAACCCGCCACGGGCGTGGTCGGGGTGGTCGGGGTGGCTGTCGGTGTCGAGGTGGGCGTCGAGGTGGGCGTCGTCGTCGGCGTGCTCGTCGGCGTCGGGGTGGTTGTCGGCGTCGTCGTCCCGCCCGTGCACGTGACGCCGTTCAGCGCGAACGACGACGGCACGGGGTTGCTGGACGTCCACGAGCCGTTGAACCCGAACGAGGTCGACCCGCCGGTCGCGATCGAGCCGTTGTAGGACACGTTGCGGGCCGTGACCGCGTTGCCGCTCTGCGTCGCGGTGGTGTTCCACGCCTGCGTGACGGCCTGCCCGGCGGTGAACGACCAGGTCAGCGTCCAGGAGCTGATCGCGTCACCGAGGTTGGTGATCGTGACGTCGGCCCCGAACCCGCCGCCCCACTGGTTGGTGACGGTGTAGTCGACGCGGCAGCCGGTGGCCGCCGATGCGGACGTCGCGACCAGGGCGGCGCCGCTGAGTGACAGTGCTGCGGCCAGCAGGCAGGGAACAGTTCGTCGGGCGCGCATGAGGGGCCTCTCCATCGCGGGCGGCGACGTCGGCGTCGCCGGGAACCCGGACCTTAGGTAAGCGCCATCCGCAATGCCTCGGGCATACCGCGAATCGATTCAGTCCATTGTCGATCGTTATCGACATCGATCGGGGCGACGTCCGCGTGGAGGTCGGTGCAAGGACGCGACTCGCGAGCCGCGCCCGACGGGCCCGGTGTGCCGCATGTTCACCGGGCGGACGACGCCGTGGTGCTGCGGCCGGGCGGGTACGCTGGGGCCGACAACTGAACACGCTGCTCGAACCGCGGCGGGAGAGCTCCCGCACGTGTGGCGGGGCGCCGAAGGAGCAACCCTCCCCGGGAATCTCTCAGGCCCCTGTACCGCCGCGGCGAGGCAACTCTGGAAAGCGGCCCGGCGACGGGCCCACCGACGGTGCAAGCCGGCGCGCCCCGAGCCCTGACACGGCACTGGCGGACCGGCAAAACTCTCAGGTCGTGCGCGCCCGCACGGATGACAGAGCGGGGAGCCCCATCGTCCGTCCCGGCGCCTGCCGGACGACCCCAGCGGAGCAGCACGTGACGAATCCCCAGTTCATCCCGCCGATCAGCGCCGAGTCCGTCGCCCTGACGGCAGTCGAGCACACCCCCGCCGCTCCCGACTTCGCCGACCGCCACATCGGCCCGCGCGGCACCGAGACAGCGCGCATGCTGGCCACCGTCGGGTACGACTCCCTCGACGCGCTCGTCGACGCGGCCGTGCCCGCGAGCATCCGCACGGACGCCTCGCTGGACCTGCCCGCGGCCCGTTCCGAGGTCGAGGTCCTGGCCGCGCTGCGCGCGATCGCCGCCAAGAACCAGGTGCTCCGCCCGATGATCGGCCAGGGCTACTCCGACACGATCACGCCGGCCGTCATCCGGCGCAACGTGCTGGAGAGCCCTGCCTGGTACACCGCCTACACGCCCTACCAGCCGGAGATCAGCCAGGGCCGGCTGGAGGCGCTGCTCAACTTCCAGACCATGGTCACGGACCTGACCGGGCTGGACATCGCCAACGCGTCGCTGCTCGACGAGGCCACCGCGGTGGCGGAGGCCGTGGCACTCATGTGGCGCGGCCAGCGCAACAGGGCCGGCACGGTCGTGCTCGACGACCAGCTCTTCGGGCAGTCGCTCGCCGTGACGCTGGGCCGCGCCCAGGCCATCGGGCTGCCGGTCGTCGTCGCCGACCTGAGCAAGGGGCTGCCCGACGTGGACGGCGACCTCATCGGCGTCGTCGTGCAGCAGGTCGCCGCGTCCGGCGAGGTGCGCGACCTCGCGCCCGTGATCGCGGAAGCCAAGGAGCGCGGCGCGCTCGTCACCGTCGCCGCCGATCTGCTCGCGCTGACCCTCCTGACCAGCCCCGGCACCCTGGGGGCCGACGTGTCCGTCGGGTCCGCCCAGCGCTTCGGCGTGCCGCTGTTCGGCGGCGGTCCGCACGCCGCGTTCATGGCGGTGCGCTCCGGCCTCGAGCGCATGCTGCCCGGCCGGCTCGTCGGCGTGTCCGTCGACGCCGACGGTGCTCCCGCCTACCGCCTCGCGCTGCAGACCCGCGAGCAGCACATCCGCCGCGAGAAGGCCACCAGCAACATCTGCACCGCGCAGGCGCTGCTCGCCATCGTCGCGTCGATGTACGCCGTCTACCACGGCCCCGACGGCCTGCGGCAGATCGCGGAGCGCGTCCACGGCCTCGCGCGCTCGCTCGCCGACACGCTGGACAGCCTGGGCATCGTCGTCGAGCACGACGTCTACTTCGACACCGTCCGCACCGCGGTCCCCGGCCGGGCCCGCGCAGTCGCGGCGGCGGCCGTCGCCGCGGGCGTCAACGTCTGGGCGCCCGACGACGACCACGTTCAGATCGCGTGCGACGAGGTGACCACCGAGGCGACGATCTCCGCGGTCCTGCGCGCTTTCATCCACGCGGGTGTGGCCAGCGTCGAGGTCGCGACCGAGGGCCCGACCGACTACGCCTTCGTGCAGCGCGCGATCCAGACCGTCGACCTGCCTGAGTGGGCCCTGCGCACCGACGCCTACCTCACGCACCCGGTGTTCCACCTGCACCGCAGCGAGACGGCGATGCTGCGCTACCTGCGCACGCTGTCCGACAAGGACCTGGCGCTGGACCGCACGATGATCCCGCTGGGCTCGTGCACCATGAAGCTCAACGCGACCGTGGAGATGGAGCCCATCTCCTGGCCGGAGTTCGCAGGCATCCACCCGTACGCGCCGGCTGACCAGACGCAGGGCTACGCGGAGCTCGTCACGCAGCTGCAGGACTGGCTCGCGGAGATCACGGGCTACGCCGCGGTGAGCGTCCAGCCCAACGGCGGTTCGCAGGGCGAGTTCGCCGGCCTGCTCGCGATCAAGGCGTACCACGAGAGCCGCGGTGAGCACCGCGACGTCTGCCTCATCCCGGCCAGCGCGCACGGCACCAACGCGGCGTCGGCGGCGCTCGCGGGCCTGCGGGTCGTGGTGGTCGCGACGGCCGACGACGGCGAGATCCTGCTCGACGACCTGCGTGCCAAACTGGACCAGCACGGCCCGAGCGTCGCGGCGATCATGATCACCTACCCCTCCACGCACGGCGTGTACGAGGAGCACGTGCGCGAGGTGTGCGATCTCGTACACGACGCGGGTGGCCAGGTGTACATCGACGGCGCCAACCTCAACGCTCTCGTCGGGCTGGCCAAGCCGGGCCACTTCGGCGGCGACGTCAGCCACCTCAACCTGCACAAGACCTTCTGCATCCCGCACGGCGGCGGCGGCCCCGGCGTCGGCCCGGTCGCGGTCGCGGCCCACCTGGCCCCCTTCCTCCCGGGCGACCCGACCCCCTCCCACGCAGCGTCCGAGCAAGTGGCCGCTACAGCGACCAGTTCCTCGGACGCTGGGGTCGTGCCTGTCAGTGCCGCGCCCTGGGGTTCTGCGGGGATCTTGCCGATCTCGTGGGCGTACGTCGCGCTGATGGGACCCGACGGGCTGAAGGCGGCGACCGAAACCGCCGTGCTGGCGGCGAACTACCTGGCCACGCGCCTGCACGAGCACTTCCCCGTGCTGTACACCGGACCGGGCGGGCTCGTCGCGCACGAGTGCATCCTGGACCTGCGCGACATCACCAAGGCCACCGGCGTGACGGCCGAGGACGTCGCCAAGCGGCTCATGGACTACGGCTTCCACGCCCCGACGCTCAGCTTCCCCGTGGCGGGCACGCTCATGGTCGAGCCGACCGAGTCCGAGGACCTCGGCGAGCTGGACCGGTTCGTCGACGCGCTGATCGCGATCCGCGGCGAGATCGACCAGATCAGCGACGGCACGTGGACGGTCGAGGACTCCCCCCTGAGGGGTGCCCCCCACACGGCGGCGTCGGTATCGTCGGACACCTGGGAGCACGCGTACGGTCGCGAGAAGGCCGCGTTCCCGCTGGCCAGCCTGCGGGCCGGGAAGTACTGGCCGCCCGTGCGCCGCATCGACGGCGCACGTGGCGACCGCAACCTCGTCTGCTCGTGCCCGCCGGTCGAGGCGTTCGCCGAGTGACCACGCCGGACGCGACCAAGGAGAACACCGTGACCGAGGACCAGCCCGACAGCAGGCCTGTGGACATCCTGTCCCCCCTGCACGACGAGCACGTCGCGCTCGGGGCGACCCTGACGAGCTTCGCCGGGTGGCAGATGCCGCTGCGGTACTCCTCCGACATCGCCGAGCACCAGGCCGTGCGCACGGCCGCGGGTCTGTTCGACCTGTCGCACATGGGCGAGCTGGAGATCGCGGGGCCCGACGCGGGGCGCGCGCTCGACGGCGCCCTCGTCGGGAACCTGTCCGCGCTGGCCCCGGGCCGCGCGCGGTACACGATGATCTGCGCCGAGGACGGTGGGGTGCTCGACGACCTCGTCGTCTACCGCCTGGCCGACGACCGCTACCTCGTCGTCGCCAACGCGTCCAACGTCGCAGGCGTCCGCGAGGCGCTGACCGAGCGCCTCCACGGCGACGCACTGCTGGTCGACAGCTCGCTCGCCACCGCGCTGGTCGCGGTGCAGGGGCCGCGAGCGGAGCAGATCGTCACGAGCCTGACGCCCGACGCCGAGGCGGTCGCCGCGCTCAAGTACTACGCGGCGGTCGAGGCGACCGTGGCCGGCATCCCGGCGCTCGTCGCGCGCACCGGGTACACCGGCGAGGACGGGTTCGAGCTCTTCGTCGCCGCCGACGCCGCACCGGCGCTGTGGCGTTCGCTCCTGGAGGCCGGCACGCCGCTGGGTCTGGTTCCCGCGGGCCTGTCCGCGCGCGACAGCCTGCGCCTCGAGGCCGGGATGCCGCTGTACGGCAACGAGCTGGACCGCAGCACCACGCCGCACGACGCCGGTCTCGGCCGGGTCGTCAAGCTCGACAAGGTCGACGACCAGGGCAACCCGTTGCCCTTCGTCGGGCGCGACGCCCTCACCGACGTGACGCCCACGCGGCGCCTCGTCGGGCTGCAGGGCCTGGGCCGACGAGCGGCACGCCACGGCTACCCCGTCACGACCCCGGCCGGCGAGGTCGTCGGCGAGGTCACGTCCGGAGCGCCGTCACCCACGCTCGGGTACCCCGTCGCCATGGCCTACGTGACCCCGGAGCACGCCGACGAGGGCACCGAGCTGCTCGTCGACGTCCGCGGCCGGGGAGAACAGGTGCGCGTCGTACCCCTCCCCTTCTACCGTCGTCCTCGATAGTCCCCTCGCCCGAAGACTCGCCCAGAGAGAAGCCCCCATGAGCGTCGAGCTGCCCGCCCACCTGAAGTACACCGCCGAGCACGAGTGGCTCGACGACGCGTCGCCCGCGACCGTCGGCATCACGTCCGTCGCCGCCGATGCGCTCGGCGACATCGTCTACCTCGAGCTGCCGGCCGCCGGCGAGAGCCTGACCGCAGGCGCGGTCATCGGCGAGATCGAGTCCACCAAGTCCGTGTCGGAGCTCTTCTCGCCGGTCAGCGGTACGGTGATCGAGGTCAACCAGGCGGCGATCGACGACCCTTCACTGGTGAACTCGGACCCGTTCGGCGCCGGTTGGCTGCTGCGCGTCGACGTCACCGAGACGGGTCCGATCCTGACGGCCGTCGAGTACGCGGCCCAGTCCGCGGGCTGAGACCGCATAGCACGAAGCCTCCTCGTACGGGGTAAATAACCCCGTCCGATCGGGTGAATCCTCCGCAGCCTGTATCTCTGCGGGGCAGAGCGGTTCATTGTTGACGGCAGAACACACGCCGCGGTGGGGGCACGAGGCAGAACGAGATTGGTCCGGAAAGTGGCGTCATAGCCGCCGAGGCACCAGCTCTCATCCGGTACTCAGCCCCACCGTGGTCCCGGCGCAGCCCGCCGGGAACACGTCAGAACCGGAGGACAAGATGACCATCCTGGAGACTCGCGCCGACCTGTCGGCCGCCACAGGATCGCTGACCCGCCGTGAGCGTGTCGTGCTGGCCGAGCTCGGCGAGGACGTCACCCTCGAGGAGATCGCGACCCGGCTGTTCGTCACCCGCAACACCGTGAAGTCGCAGGTCCGCAGCGTCTACCGCAAGATCGGCGTGTCGACCCGCTCCGAGGCCGTCGCCTGGGCGATCGAGCACGGCATCCGCTGACCTCAGCCACCTGCATGACAGCACCTGTTCTCGTCGTCGCGGCCGCCATCGTGGACGACCTCGACGAACCGCAGCAGCTGCTGGCCGCCCGGCGCAGCCGCCCCGCTTCCTTGGCGGGGCGGTGGGAGTTCCCGGGCGGCAAGGTCGACGCAGGCGAGACGCCGGTCGACGCGCTGCACCGCGAGCTCCGCGAGGAGCTCGGCGCCACCGTCACGCTGGGGTCGGAGGTCGTCGGGCCCGACGACGGGCTCTGGCGACTCACCGACACCTACGTGATGCGGCTCTGGTTCGCCGTCCTCGCCGGCGGCGATCCGCAACCGCTGGTCGAGCACGACGCGCTCCGCTGGCTCCCCCCGGGCCAGTGGCTCTCCGTGCCGTGGCTCGACGCCGACGTCCGCATCGTCGAGGCGATCGCGCCCTAGCTCCCCGACAGCGCGTGCGCCATCCGCCGGACGGCCTCGGTGAGGGTGGCCGTCGATGCCGCGAAGTTGAGGCGCACGAAGCCGGCTCCCCCCGCGCCGAACGTCAGCCCCGGGTTCACCGCCAGGCGGCCCCGGTGCAGCAGCGTCGTGGCCGGCTCCTGCGCGGTCCCCGCGCCACTCAGGTCGATCCACGCGAAATAGGTTCCCTCGCCCGGGTGCCAGCGCGCGGTGGGGACCTGCTCGGCCAGCAGGGTCTGCACCAGCTCGCGGTTGGCACGGAGGTCGTCGAGCAGCGCGTCGAGCCAGCCCCCGCCCTCCCGGTACGCGGCTGCGTGGGCGACCGTGCCGACGTGCATGACCCCGTGCCCGACGATCTCCGGCAGCCGGTCCAGGTCGGTCGCGGCGCCGGGCACCGCGACCGCCGCCCTCAGTCCGGCCAGGTTGAACGCCTTGGACGCCGAGTGGAACGCGATCGCCTCGGGGATCACGGTGGTGGTCGGCGTGAACGTCCCGTCGAGCACCACCGGGGCGTGGATCTCGTCGGCGACGACCGTGACGCCGGCGGTCCGCGCGAGGTCACCGACCGCGCGCAGCTCGTCGGGTGTGTGGACCGTGCCCGTCGGGTTGTGCGGGTGGCACAGCACGTAGGCGGCGCGCCGACCACCGGCCGTCGCCTCCGCGAACGCGCGGTCGAGAGCGGCGAGATCCAGCCGACCCTCCGCCAGGGGCGCGTGCACCAGCCGGCGCCCGGCGTGCTCGGGGAACGACGTGAACGGCGGGTACACCGGCGGGTTGATGACCACCGCGTCGCCGGGGTCGGTGCACAGGCGCAGCACCTCGACGATCCCGTTCATCACGTCGGGAACCGTGCGGCAGGCGGCGACGTCGATCTGCCAGCCCCACCGCTGCTCGGCGAACGGGGCCAGCGCCTCGGCGTAGGCGGTCGGCGTGTCGTAACCCGTGTCGCCGCGCCGCATCGCCTCGGTCACCGCCCGGATCACCGGCTCGGCCTGCGGCACGTCCATCTCGGCGACGAAGCAGGGGAGCACGTCGTCGGCGTACGCGCGCCACTTGATGCTGGTCCGGGCGCGGAGGTCGTCGAGGCTGACCTGGTCGAAGATCGTCACCCCGCGACGCTATCTCCCACCCGGCGAGTGGCACACCCGCCGGCTCGTCAGCAACCAGCCGCACCTGTGACGCGAGTGCACTCCCGAGGCGTCGAGGGACATCAGGAGGCGACTTCTGTCCCAGGTGCGGCTGGTTGCTGAACGCACCGCACGAACGACGAAGGCCCCGGCCCGCCGTGGTGGCGGACCGGGGCCTTCGGGTCGGGCGTCAGAGCGTGGCGCGGACCGTGCGCGTCGCGGCCAGGATGCGCTCGAGGGAGGGGGTGACCTCCTCGTAGCGGCGGGTCTTGAGGCCGCAGTCCGGGTTGACCCAGAGCTGGTCGACGTCGATCACGTTGACGGCCTCCGAGAGCAGCTCGGTGACCTCCGCCTCGGACGGGACACGCGGCGAGTGGATGTCGTAGACACCCGGGCCCACGGCGCGCGGGTAGCCGGCCTTGACGATGTCCGCCAGGATCTCCATCTTCGAGCGGGCCGCCTCGATGGACGTCACGTCGGCGTCGAGGCCGTCGATCGCGTCCATGATCTGGCCGAACTCCGAGTAGCACAGGTGCGTGTGGATCTGGGTGTCCTCGCGCACGCCGGCCGTGGCCAGGCGGAACGACGCGACCGACCAGTCCAGGTACGCCTTGTGGTCCTCGCGGCGCAGCGGGAGCAGCTCGCGGATGGCGGGCTCGTCGACCTGGATGATCGCGATGCCTGCAGCCTCCAGGTCGGCGATCTCGTCGCGCAGGGCGAGGGCCACCTGGTTGGCGGTGTCGCCCAGCGGCTGGTCGTCGCGCACGAACGACCAGGCCAGGATCGTCACCGGGCCGGTGAGCATGCCCTTCATCCACTTCTGCGTGAGCGACTGCGCGTACTGCGCCCACTCGACCGTGATGGGGGCCGGGCGCGACACGTCACCCCACAGGATCGACGGACGCGTGCAGCGCGAGCCGTACGACTGCACCCAGCCGTTGGTCGTCACAGCGAACCCGTCCAGGTTCTCCGCGAAGTACTGCACCATGTCGTTGCGCTCGGGCTCGCCGTGCACCAGCACGTCCAGGCCGATGCCCTCCTGCAGCTCGACGACGCGGCGCACCTCGGCCTTCATCTCGTCGGTGTACTGCTCGTCCGTCAGCTCGCCCTTGCCGTGGGCGGCGCGGGCCTTGCGGATCTCGGGCGTCTGGGGGAAGGAGCCGATGGTCGTCGTGGGCAGCGGGGGCAGCTCGAGGCGGGCGGCCTGAGCCTTCTTGCGGGCGTCGAAGTCGCCGCGCGTGAACGCGTCGGCGGTGAGGGCGGCGGCGCGCTCGCGCACCTCGGGGCGGACGACACCGGGGGCGGTGCGGCGGCTGTTCACGGCGTCGGACGCCTCGAGCAGCTGCTCGTGGATCGCCTCGCGGCCCTCGGTCAGGCCCTCGGCCAGCACGACGACCTCGCGGACCTTCTCGTCCGCGAACGCGAGCCAGGACTTCAGGGTGGCGTCGAGGTTGGGCTCGTCGGCCGTGGTGTGCGGGACGTGGAACAGGGACGTCGACGTGCCGACGGTGACCGCCGCGGCGCCCAGGTTCTCCAGGCCCTCGAGGATCGCGAGCTTGGCGTCCAGGTCCGCGCGCCAGATGTTGTGGCCGTCGATCACGCCGGCGACGAGCGTCTTGTTCTCCAGGCCGGGGACCGCCTCCGTGGGGACACCGCCGCGGACCAGGTCGATGCCGATGGCCTCGACGTCGGTGGCCGCGAGCACGGGCAGCGCCGCGCCCAGGTCGCCGTAGGGGGCGGCGACGAAGATCGCGGGGCGGTTCTCGACGGCGGTCAGGGCGCCGTAGGCCTCGACGACGCCCGCGAGCAGGCGCTCGGTCGGGACGTCGATCGTGTCGGACACGAGCGCCGGCTCCTCGAGCTGGACCCAGGTGGCTCCCGCGGCGGCGAGCTCGGACAGGAGCTGCGCGTAGACGGGGACCAGGTCGGCCAGGCGGTCGATCGGTGCGAAGTCCTCGGGCGAGCCCTCGGTCGCCTTGGCCAGCGCCAGGTAGGTGACGGGGCCGACGAGGACGGGACGCGTGACGATGCCGTCGGCCAGCGCCTCGGCGAACTCGCGGACCGGGCGGTCGGAGGAGTACCGGAACGTCGTCTCCGGGCCGATCTCGGGGACCAGGTAGTGGTAGTTCGTGTCGAACCACTTGGTCATCTCGAGCGGCAGGTCGTCGCCGCGGCCGCGGGCCACGGTCGAGTAGCCGGCCAGGTCGAGCGCGCCGTCGGGGCCGACGAGGTCCGCGAAGCGGGCCGGCACCGCACCGACGACAGCCGTCGCGTCGAGCACCTGGTCGTAGAACGAGAACGCGCTCGGGATCGCGGGGACGTCGGTGGGCAGGCCCAGCTCGGCCAGGCGCGTGCGGGTGCGGCGGCGCAGCTCGGCGGCGGTCGCCTCGACCTCGTCGGCCGACGTCTTGCCGGACCAGAACGCCTCGATGGCCTTCTTGAGCTCGCGGCGCGGGCCGATGCGGGGGTAGCCCAGGACGGAGCCGGCCGGGAACTGGGGGACGTTGCTCATGGGATCAGCCTTCGGGAGTTGTCGTTGCGTGTGCTGTGTCGTCGGTGCCGCGGGACGCGCCCGTCAGCTGCGCGCCCTCGAGCAGGTCGAGCGCGGCGTGGTGCTTGTTGAACGTGTAGAGGTGGACGCCCGGTGCCCCGCCGTCGAGGACGCCGTTGATGAGGTCGACGCCCGCGCGCGTGCCGCGCCGGTGCTGCTCGAGCTCGTCGTCCGCGCTGCCGAGCAGGTCCAGCAGGTCGCGCGGGACCGGGACGCCGGTCAGCTCGGCGACGCGGGACAGGCGCGCCGGGTCCGTCGTGGGGATGATGCCCGGGATGATCGGGATGACGACGCCGGCCTCGCGGGCCTCGGCGACCAGACCCAGGTACGCCTCGGCCTCGTAGAAGACCTGCGTGATCGCGAAGTCCGCACCGGCCTCCTGCTTGGCCAGCAGCGACGCGACGTCCTGCGCGCGCGTGCCGCCCGTCGCGGCGTTGCCGCGGGGGAAGGCGGCGACGGCGATGGACAGCGGCCGCACCCGTGCGCGCACGGCCTGCGACGGGCTCGCGGTGCAGCGCTGCGACTCGATCTCGCGCAGCAGCTCGACGAGGCCGCCGGCGGTGTCGACGCCGTCCGGGTGCGGCTGCCAGTCCGGCTGGTCGAGCGGCGGGTCGCCGCGCAGCGCCAGGAACGAGCGCACGCCTTCGTCCAGGAACTCCCCGACGATCTGCGTGATCTCGTCCTTGCTCGTGCCCACGCACGTCAGGTGCGCGATGGGGTTGAGCGTGGTCTCCCGCAGGAGCCGACGGACCATCGCGCGGCTGGTCTCCCGCGTCTTGCCGGACGCGCCGTACGTCACGGAGACGAAGTCGGGCCGTGCCTGCTCGAGCGCGCGGACCGTCTCCCAGAGCTTGGGCGCGGCGGCGGGGTTGCGCGGCGGGAACAGCTCGAACGACACCGTCGGGCGGTCCACCGACGCCGACGAGCGCGCGGTCGCGGCGTGGGCGGTGGGCGTGCGGGTCTCCACGGTGGCGGCGCTCACGACGCCTGCCGGGTGGCGCTCAGACACGAGGTCTGCGACATGATCACTCCATCGGTCCTGGCGGAAGCACCCACACCCTCGTCGCGAAGGGGGTTGCTGCGGCGTCAATGAGCCAGGTCTCTCGGCCGCTCTGGATGGTTGCGTGAAGGGTAACCACGCTCTCGCATGGTGGGCAAGACTTCTCGGTTGGTGAGACGGATGGTTCCGCGCCGCGGAGGCCGGGGTGCGGCAGTGTCGCGACGCGCAGCACCCGACCGTGGCCCGGCAGCTCGTGTGTTGCTTTTCGTTCGAATAGCGGCAGAAAGGCAGCACGCGAGGCGGGAGCGCCGCGTTGCTCCCTCAGATCTGGCGGCGCGGGGTGGTGATCGTCTGGGGGCGCTGGCGCTGCGACGGGACGTCGAACCACGAGCTGGGCGACCCGGCGGGAACGGACATCAGTCCGTCCTGGACGGCGGCGAGGATCGAGGCGTCGGGGGCCGACGCGCCGCCGAGCACCTCGCGGACGCGCGCGGCGTCGTCGCCGGCGTCGTTGCGGGGCAGATCGGTCATGCGCGGCAGGCTAACCCCGCGCGCCGCGACGGCAGAACCCGAACGGGCAACATCACCCGAGCGGAGTAACTGCTCATCCGCGCAGGCTCAGCCTCGGGCCTGTTCGTTCTCGCCGACACCCGATCGGCCCATCACCGACGAACCTGCAGGTGGGGACCCGTGGCAATCCGCTCCGGTCGCGACGGGCGGTCGGCTGCTCGGGCCGATCGGCCTGCGAGAACGTGCCGGCGGCGTCGTCACGGGCGTGCCACAGCGGGCCGATGACAGCGGCCCGTTCACCACCGGCCCGTCACCACGGGGCAGGTGGCGAGGTGGTCGTCGACGATCCCGCAGGCCTGCATGGCGGCGTAGGCGGTGGTGGGCCCGATGAAGCGGAAGCCCAGCGACTTGAGCTCCTTGGCCAGCGCCTTGGACTCGGGGGTCGTCGCCGGGACGTCAGCCCACGTGGCGGGACGGACGCGGTCGGAGCGGGCGGGGGCGAACGACCACATCACCTGGTCCAGGGACCCGCCGGCGGCGTGCAGGGCGCGCAGCGCGCGGGCGTTGGCGATGGTCGCCTCGATCTTGGCCCGGTTGCGGACGATCGACGCGTCGGACATGAGCCGCTCGACGTCGTCGTCGCCGTACTCCGCCACGAGCTCCGCGTCGAAGTCGTCGAACGCCGCACGGAACGCGGGCCGCTTGCGCAGCACGGTGATCCACGCGAGGCCGGACTGGAACCCCTCGAGCGCGACGCGTTCCAGCAGCGCGTGCTCGTCGTGCACCGGCACGCCCCACTCGTGGTCGTGGTACTCCTCGTAGAGGGTGTTGCCCTCGCCGAAGCAGCGGACTGCGTGGAGCGCGGGTGCATCGGTGGCGAGATCCATGCCCGCGAGTCTGCCCCCCACCTCTGACAGCGTGCGCGTGCGCAGCCTGGATCTGTGGACGGACGGTCCGAGACCGTGGGCTGTGGTCGGCTCAGCGTGCGCCGTCGACCAGCACGCCGATGCCGTCGAGGATCAGGCGCGTGCCGAAGTCGAGCCCGTCGTCGCCCACGTCGTCGCTCTCGTCGAGCACCCCCGCGGCCACGACGCGGGCCATCGCGGGGTGGGTGTCCGGGTCGACGAGACGCCCAATGACGGCGTCGGTCCCGCCCGACGAGGCCGCGCGCGACGCCCGCGCGTCCACCTGCCGCGCCCACTCGAGCTGGTGGCTGCTGAGCGCCCCGACCGCAGCGAGCTTCGCTCCCTCGGGCAGCGCCGTCCCGTCGAGCGCGGCCACCATCTGCTCCATCCATGCCAACCGGTTGGGCCCGACCGCGAACAGCAGGGAGCTGGTGCGGCTCATCCACGGGTGCTGGCGCAGCACGGGCGCGGACAGGCCCAGCAGCACCTCGAGCCGCGCGCGCCAGTCCCCCACGTCCGGGCCGACGACGGGCGGCCGACCCGCCGCGCGGTCCGACATCAGCATGAGCACCTCGTCCTTGGAGGCGACGTACCGGTAGAGGGACATGGTGGTGAAGCCGAGCGACTCGGCGAGCCGCGCCATGGACACGGCGTCGATGCCCTCGGCGTCGGCCAGCGTGATGGCGGCGTCGGCGATCTGCTCGAGCGACAGGCCCGGGCGGGGGCCACGGCGAGCGGGCGCAGGAGCACGCCACAGCACGGCGACGTCGGCCGGCAGGTCGGCGGGGGCGACCAGGGCCTCGTCGGGGTCTGCCCGCTGGGCCTGGCGGCGCGCCTTCTCGGCCTCGCGCGCGGCGCGCTGGCGGGCCAGCGCCGCCTGACGCTCGGCCTGCTCGGCCTCGCGCAGCGCCTTGCCGGCCTCGCGCGCGGCGTTGCGCGCCTCCTTCTGCAGGCGTTCGGCGTCCTTGGCGGCCTCGCGGTCGGCTCGCTCCTGGTCACGGCGGGCGCGATCGGCCTCCTTGGCCTCCTGGCGGTCGGCCTTCTCCCGGTCGCGGCGCAGGGCCTCGGCCTCCCGACGAGCATCGTCGGCCTCCCGCTGCGCGGTCGGGTCCTGCTGCTCGTCGGGCGCTTCGTCGTCGGACACGTCGTCTCCTATCCCTTGACGCGACATCCTACAAGTGTGTATGACATACACACACAGTTTACGACGTACACAAAAAGGGAGCGCTCATGATCACCATCCGAGGGTTGCGCAAGGCCTACGGCGGGCACGCGGTGCTCGACGGGGTCGACCTGGACGTCGCACGCGGCGAGGTCGTCGCGCTGCTGGGGCCCAACGGCGCCGGTAAGACGACGACCGTCCGCATCCTGTCCACGCTGCTCCCGCCCGACGCGGGCACCGTGACCGTCGCCAGGCACGACGTGGTCCGCGACCCGGCCGGCGTACGGGCCGCGATCAGCCTCACCGGTCAGTTCGCTGCGGTCGACAGCCTGCTGACCGGCGAGGAGAACCTGCGCCTGATGGCCCGGCTCGCGCACCTGAGCCGAGCCGAGACGCGCACGCGGCCTGCGGCTCTGCTCGAGCTGTTCGACCTCACGGACGCCGCCCGACGACCGGTCAAGACCTACTCGGGCGGCATGCGCCGCCGGCTCGACCTGGCGGCGAGCCTGCTGTCCCGTCCGCAGGTCCTGGTGCTCGACGAGCCGACCACAGGCCTGGACCCGCGTAGCCGCAACGCGCTGTGGGAGGTGATCGAGGACGCGGTCGCCGCCGGCACCACCGTGCTGCTCACCACCCAGTACCTCGAGGAGGCCGACCGCCTGGCCGACCGCGTGGTCGTCGTGGACCACGGCCGCGTCATCGCCAGCGGCACCGCGGAGCAGCTCAAGGCGCAGGTCGGAGCCGCGCACGTCGAGCTCACGACCGCGACCGGTGTCGAGCGCGTCGAGACCGACGGGTCCGTCCCCGACGTGCGGCGGATCCTCGCCGACGTCGAGCGCCGCGGCCTCGTCGTCGACCGCTGGCAGGTCCGCACGCCGACGCTCGACGACGTCTTCCTCACCCTCACCGGCCAGCCCGCACCGCAGGAGCGCACCCTCCAGGAGACACGATGACCACCCTCGACCTGACCCCACGCATCGAGGCGCCCCGCGGCGGCGTGAGCGACACGCTCGCCCTCGTCGGCCGCTGCCTGCGCCGCTCCACCCGCCAGCTCGACACGCTGCTGCTGGCCGTGATGCTCCCCGTGATGCTGCTGCTGATGTTCGTCTACGTGTTCGGCGGCGCGCTGGACGCCGGCATGGACTACGTGGACTTCGTCGTGCCGGGCATCATCCTGCTGACGGCCGGGTACGGGGCGGCGACGACGGCGGTCGACGTGGCCACCGACGTCGAGGGCGGCCTGATGGACCGGTTCCGGTCCATGCCCATCCGCGCGACGGGCGTCGTCACCGGCCACGTCGTGGCCAGCATGGCGCGCAACGCGGTCTCGACGGCGCTCGTCATCGGCGTCGGCCTGCTCATCGGCTTCTCCGCGCACGCCTCGGCGCTCGAGTGGTTGGGCGCGATCGGCCTGATCGCGCTGTACGTCGCGGCGATGACGTGGATCGCGGTCGCGATCGGCATCGTCGCGTCGGGGCCGGAGGCGGCCAGCGGGTTCAGCTTCGCGATCCTGTTCATCCCGTACGTCTCCAGCGCGTTCGTGCCCGTCGACACGATGCCGTCGGTGCTGGGCGCGATCGCGGCGTGGAACCCGGTGACGCCGGTCGCGGACACCCTGCGCGCCCTGCTGCTCGGGACGTCTGTGGACGGCTCGACGGTGGCGGCGGCCCTCGCCTGGTGCGTCGGCCTGCTCGTCGTCACGCGCATCGCGTCCGGCCTGCTGTTCCGCCGGCGGCGCTGACCTCCCGAGCGGCGGATCCGGGCGGGGCTTGATAGGACGGTTGCGTGAGCACACCGTCTGCAGCCCCGTCCGGATCGCGTCGCACGTGGGGGTGGGTGGTCGCCGCGATCGTCGTCGTGGTCGCCGTCGTCGTCGCGGTCATCCTGCTGACCCGGCCCGACGACGACGCGTCGACGGCCTCGCCGTCGACCGTGCCTTCGAGCGCTTCACCCAGCCCGACGACGACGTCGACGCCGCCCGCACCGGCGCCGAGCCCCACGTCGAGCGCGACGAGCACGACCGCCACCGGCTGCGCGCCGAACGACGAGCGCCCGCCGTCGTCGGCCGACCCCGTCGAGGTGATCGACGTCGACGGCGACGGCCGCAAGGATCAGGCGTGGATCTCGTCGGGCTCCGGCCGCCGCTTCGGCATCACGACGGCCTCCGGCGCGACGTTCTCCGCCGCCATCGACAGCGCGAGCCCGCAGCCCGCGTCGGCCGTCGTGAACGTGGTCCAGCAGGAGGCGATCCCGATCGCGCTCGTCGACCTGGGCCGCGAGGCGCTGCTCTACTCGCTGACCGATTGCGCCGTGACGCCCGTGCAGAACGCGCAGGGCGACCCGTACACGTACGACCGCGGCTTCGCGGACGCGGGCACGGGCGTCGGCTGCTCGCAGGACGGGGACGTGCTCCGGCTGGCCGGCCTGAACGCGGTCTCGAAGGACGACGGGAAGACGTTCGACGTCACGCGCACCTTCGTCGACCTCGCCGCCGACGGCCGCCACGCGACCAACGGCGACGAGGCGACGGTCGCCACGGGCGCACCGAAGGCCGACGCCGTCGTCACCACCGCCCAGGAGGTCAGCTGCGGCGACCTGGTCGCCGGCAAGGACGGCCCGGTGGAGCAGCAGTAGTCACGCCGGGCGACTGCGCGTGAGAAAGGTCCCGCCAGCGTGTGCTGACGGACCCTCGTCCCAAGCCATAACAGAGAGACCTGCCTCTGCCTTCGGGCGCTAGACTACGCGACTCCAGGGGGAGGGAATGCTGCAGGCTCCCATGGACTTCACCGCACTAGCCGCATCCGAGCAGGAAACGGCTCGCCGTGCGGTCATCGGATGGTATTTGGACCACCTGACGACAGGTGCCTGTGGGGCCCTGGTCCGCTTACTGCTGCTAAGTGAGCAGGCCTCCGGGCCACCCGTGCCACCGGAACACTGACTACTGCCGCCGGAATGATCGGCGCGAGGTCCGCGAGACCCGGGCCAAGCTCCCTCGGCAATGACGACGTTAACGACCTGGATCTGCAAGACGAATGTCGTCCCACATTCGGGCCCTGCACGGGAGGCCCCCGACAGCGACGCTGGGCAGCGCAAAGTGCGGCGAACGGGAAGCGTCTTCAGCCGCCCCGAACTTCCAAGAGACGTGCGGCGATCTAGATAGGGCGCGCGAGGGCGGCTCGGATCCGATTCACTGGTCACCTGCTATGTCCACCGTCACACGGTCCACAAGGACGACCTTCGACTCTACCGGGCAAGCGAGTTCCGGAAAGAAGAGAGCCAGGTTCACGCCCTCGCTAACGGAACTCCGGTACATGACTCCTTGATATCCGCGCTTCTTGATGAACTCACATAGGTACTGGCTCGGTATGTACTCAAACGCGGCACTGCGGGGTTGCACAGGTTTCGTGAGCTCCTCGCCTAGTCGCTCCAGCAACGGCAAACCAGATCGAAGTGCTGCAATCTGCTCTGCATTCTCAAGTATAAAAGGGGAAGCGCTCTTCCGAGGGTCTCGGAGATCCACAGCAAAGATGGCGGGTACCCGGAAGCTCGCAACGCACGCCTTTTCTCCCGTGTGCGGACGCACCTCGGAAACTGCCGTCTTGGCGGTTGAGCCGAGATATAAGTATCGAATTCCTGCAGGATTCGCACGCCCGTGACCAGCGAGGTGAGCAGGTGGCGCACCCATGTCCTCGAGAGGAAACGGGTCGTCATCCGCGAGCAAGCGCGAGCGATGCCACAGGTCGGTAATCTCCGTGAGCGCGTCCGCTGGGGCGATTAGCTGCTCCAGCAATTCCGCCAGACGGTCGAGATCGATCGGTTCATCGAGGAACCAACGGTTCCGATGCATCATCTCGTCGCGGAGATCGTCCCAACGTTGAGGAGTCTCGTTGAGCAGCAAGTCGATAGGAGCGAAAGGACGCCGGACGATCTCACCATCGTTGAGGATCTCGGCGAGAAGCTCCTTTGCGTGAGCCTCATCCATCGCAGGGTGATCAAAAAGTCGCCAGTCTTCCGCGAGCAGAGCTGCCAGAGACTTGCCTTCATCATCGGCTACATAGCAATCGACCACCATCTCGAACCACTGGCTTAAAGCAGAAGGGTCGATGGTTGTGATATTGCTGGATCCGCAGTAACCGCAGTCGCCTTGGCGGGGCCGGCCAGTACCGTCCGCGATGACCTTCGGGATGATGCTCCGGGCCAGCCCCGGATCTCCGAAACAATCTGCGCAGCAGTGCTTCTTAGCCATTGCTGTCGGCGGAGTGATAGCTGGCAAGAGTCTCCAAGTGGTGCTTAATTGAGAGCTTCTTGACGTATCCCAATCCAGGAAAATGGCCCCGCTCGTGCAAGTCTCTGAACTCGAGAACAGCGCTGGTTTCGAGAAGGTTCGAGTCGCCAGAATCGAGTTTGGCAATGAGTTTACTTAGGGCCTGAGCAAACTTTCCTGCCGGATCGGTAGGCGTGTCGTTTGTATCAGATTTGAAATGGTAGATGAACATCGCCGCGTCCTGATCCGAGTCAATGAAAGTCAGATGGATCGCGACTGCGTACGCCGGACCACCTCCCTCGCTGTAGTTGTCTCCGACCGTGAGAAAGTCCCCATACCCGTCCATTCCCTGCTCAGGGTAGGTGACGTGGAGGTCTGAGAACGTCTCAACGGGTGGATATTCCGCGTTCTTCATCTGGACGAATCCATCTCCAATCAGGATTCTTGGCCTCCCGAGAAAGTGCCTCCTGTAGAGGCGATTGGCGTGATCTTCCAGGAAGATGTTGCGAAATCGCCCTATGTCGTTTGCAAGTTGGTCCGACAGAGCCCGAGAATCAGTAAACCCAGCATGAATCAGGGCCGTTCCGCTCGCGCCGAATTGTTCGGCTAGATTTAGCGCGTGATCCAGACTGGTTCTGCTTGTGAGGAGAATCCCAGCACATATCGCGTCGTTTTCTCGATAATTCTGCTCAAGAAGGCCCGAGATGCTTTCGCCGTTTTCTCGATGATCGCCGTGGCGCGGGTTGACTACCACGACCGCCTGAGCGCCGGCGTCGGCCAAGGACGTGAGTGCCCTTTCCAGACCTCCCATAGAAGCGCGTACCGGCTCAATGATTGGAACAAAATTGGAGTCTGCGATCAGTTTGGCCGATTCGCGAATGGCGATAAGCTCAAACTGCTTGCCCCGGAAGTATGGGTAGTACATGCGATCCTCATTTCCAAGCAAGAGCGTCAGCTAGCGGCGTGTCAACAGCTTCCTTAATGCGAGCTCTGCTCTTGGGGGTTGGCTTTGCGGCCAGAGAGGCTGCTCGAATAGAAGGAGGTATGGAACCAACGAACGAGGCCAGGTTGGCTTGTGATCGACTCGCCTTTATGACCTCCACCATCGCATTATGAACGGCTGCGGGATCGAGTTCGGCGAAGATCCGGCCAAACTCCGAACGAATCTGAGTGTTAGGCACGGCAGGAATCTCGTGCCCGAGGCGCGTCAGGATCGCAGCAGCCTCGTCGATGCGTAGTATGTCTAGAACCATAGTGGGGACGATGCGCTCGGGGCTGCTTTGAGCCGCGCGCGCGGTTTGGAGCCTGAATCGGTCAGTTAACGTGATGACTCCAACATCTTCGGGCGTGACCTTGAGAACCTTTGATAGATGGGACTTGCCGACCACGACGTTTACAGCGGCGAAGACTTGGCGGTAATTTGCGATTTGGCTATGCAGCCGAGCTAAAGAGTCTCGTTCCGATTTTATTTCGTAGGCGGTCGATGTTCCGTTGAGGACTACTACATCTGCTTTGCACGATCCTGCTCGAACTTCGTTCAGCAGCGTTGCTGTAGTGAGATTGTGTCGACCGAGAAGAACCTTCTCTGTGATCGCGGCTCGATAGATGTAATCGTCACGGCATCCAGATTTACTAAGCAACTCGAACGCTTTTTCAAATACAGTTCCGACAGTTGCCTCGGGTGGCACATGGGCGTTGAAGTGGGTATTGTCAAGTAACCTCGCAAATAGCGGAGAACGAGCGTCCTTGGCGAGATCTCGAAAAACCGTTGCGGAGAAAAGGCGACTGAGCGCCGATGCTTCACTCTTACCGAGAGTCATGCGTTCGTCCTCCTTTGCTCTGCCGATGTGTTAGCGTGCTGCTTCTAACAGTATCGCGCGACGGGCTCTCGTACTTTAGACGGCTCGCCAGGTCTGTGGCCGGTTGTCGAGTGAGCCCGCCGGTGATGCGCGGTGGCGTCGAATGCGCGATGAGGCCGCGGTGCTCGTCCCACCACTGTGCGAGGTCCACTGCGAGCGTTCCCGCGGATGCCACCGCTGCGGGCGCCTCGAGCCGGATCAGTTGCGCGCGGAGTCGTCGATGCCGTCCCGTCCCGCCTTGGCGATGTCCGTGGCGGGAGCCCGTCACGGGATGCGGCAGGTCACATCGCCGCGATGGCCTTACGGATGCGGGTCGAGGAGACCGGGACCGGGGTGCCGAGCTGCTGCGCGAACAGGCTCACGCGCAGCTCCTCGATCAGCCAGCGGATCTCGTCGACCTTGGCTGGGTCGGCGTCCTTCGCGGCGGCCAGCGCGTCGGTCGCGTCGCGGACCTGCCAGGCCAGATCGGCGTCGCGGGTGGGGTTGTCGGCGGCCTTGGCCAGGCGGTGCTGGGCGGCGCGCAGGTAGCGGGTGAGCTGCGGCAGGCGCGTGGCACCCGTCTGCCCGACGAAGCCGTCGTGGACCAGCGCGGTGGACTGGGCCCGCACGTCTTGGGCGGTGGCGAGCAGGGCCAGGCTCGTCGCGCCGCGCAGGTCGACGTCCAGCTCGCGCCACGCGGTCAGCACGGAGACGAGGTGGCCGACGATGCCGTGGACGGTGTCCTCGAGGCCGTCGCGGACCGTAGCGCGCACGCGGGCGTACGCGTCGGCGTCGCGGACCGTCGCACCCGCGACGAGCGCGTCGATCGCCGCCAGCTGCACGTCCGTGACCAGCGCGTTCGTGCTGGGGTAGGGGCTCGCGGCCAGCGTCAGCGCCTGCGTGCCCGACCAGCGGCTGGTGATGCGGGCGGTCGCCAGGCCGACGTCGAGCAGCAGCAACCGGCGCAGGCCCGCGCGGCCGGCGGCCGGGACCGCGGACTCGTCGGCCAGCGCGCGCACCGCGACAGCCAGGTCCGGTTCTTCGACGAGCGTGGGGAACGCGCGCACGACGATGCCGCGCGGACCGGCGGCCTCGACGACCTCCGGCAGCGGCGGCAGGTCCGCGGGCCACGTGGTCAGGTTGCTGCGCAGCAGGTCGACGGGCGGGGGTGCGGGGTTGTCGCCCGACGAAGCGGGGGCTCCCGACGACGACGCCTCACCGTTCGGGGGCGTCAGCCGACCGATCGCCGCAGGTCGATCGCCGGCTCCCTTGCGCGCTCGGTCAGCGACCGAAGCCTCGTCAGGCCCCGACCCGCCGGCCGCGGCGCGTGCCTCAGCCATCGCCGCCTGCACGGCGGTGCGGACGGCGTCGTCGACCGCACGCTGGGCGCGCCCGGCCAGCCGACGCTGCAGCACGACGAGGTCCTTGCCCTCGTCGAGCACGCCGCCGCGGTCGCCCACCACGCGGAACGTCATGCGCAGATGCGGCGGCAGGCGGTCGTCGTGGAAGTCGTCGTCGGCCACCACGACGCCCCGCGACGCGCGCACCGCGGACGCGAACGCGGCGTGGAACGACGGCGCCGCGTCGCCGGCGCGCACGGTGTCCTCCCAGCCGGCCATGTGCTCGCGGATCCACGCCGCGACCTGCCGCGCGACGTCCGGCGCGGGCACCAGCTGCACGCGCACGGGCTTGGGCAGGGCGCGGATCGTGGCCGTGCACAGCTCGTCGAGCAGGCCCGGGACCATCCAGCCGAACCCGTCCGGCTGGACGCGCGCGAGCTGGCCGAGCGGGATGTGGACGGTGACGCCGTCGGCCTCGGTTCCGGGCTGGAACTGGTAGGTCAGCGGCAGCGAGACGTCACCCTGCGGCCAGCGCGACGGGAACGCGGCCTCGTCGATCGCGGCCGCGCCCTCGGCGACCAGCAGCTCGCGGCTGAAGGACAGCAGGTCAGGAGTGCGGCGGCGGGCCGTCTTCCACCACTGGTCGAAGTGCCGGGCGCTGACGACGTCGTCGGGGATGCGCTCGTCGTAGAAGTCGAACAGGACGTCGTCGTCGACCAGCAGGTCACGGCGTCGCGCCCGGGCCTCGAGCGCCTCGGCCTCGGCCAGCAGGCGGCGGTTCTCGTGGAAGAACTGGTGCGGCGTGGTCCAGTCGCCCTCCACCAGCGCGTGCCGGATGAACAGCTCGCGGGCCTGGGCCGGGTCGACCTTCGAGAACAGGACACGTCGCTGCGCGACGATCGGCACGCCGTACAGCAGCACCTTCTCGAACGCCGTCGCCGCCCCCTGCCGCTTGGACCACGCAGGCTCGGAGTACGTGCGCTTGACCAGGTGCGCGCCCACCTCCTCGGCCCATTCGGGCTGGATGCGCGCGG
>Ga0222423_1000363_pt1 | contig 35714 bp, 26 predicted proteins | sample 3A0metagenome_FD_182472 | JGI IMG/M metagenome (GOLD analysis project Ga0222423, IMG submission 182472) | Enriched microbial communities from leaf-cutter ant dump, University of Wisconsin, Madison, United States - 3A0 (version 2) | ecosystem: Environmental > Terrestrial > Nest > Insects nest >...
CGCCACAGCGCAAGGCATGGACAATCCCGCTCAACACCCGGCGATCATCGACACGCTTCTTGCCGCGCACATCGGTTGGCAACAACGGGGCAATCCGCTCCCACTGCGCATCGGAAAACCAAAAAAAATCAGACATCTCATCACCTCCTCATAGAGGCAATGAATCACAATCCGGTCACTATGAAAACCCAGTTATTGGGTCCGAACCCTAGGCCTGTGTCAGGCCGAACTCTGCAATCAGCGCGCTGCGGATATCGGCCATGACCTCCACCCAGTTATAGTCCTTGTACTTGAAGGCGCGGGCTGTGGGATACCACGGATAATGGTCTGTCCCCAGCCTGACCCATGAATAGGGCGCGCTGATGAGCCATGTCCTGACGCCCGCCGCAGCAGCCAGATTGCTGGTGGCGTTCGGCGGCGCGATCACCAGATCGAGTGCGCAACACAGGGCGCACAGATCGTCCAGATCCTTTGTCAGGTCGATGCCTGGCGGATTCCAGATACGCAGACCCTGACGTTCGGCCTCCGCCAGTTCGGCACTGGCGTCACCATATTGCAGGTTTATGAACAGGGCGCCGGGGGTTTGCAGTACCGGCTTCCACAGCTCGAACGGCGAATAGAAGCGATCGCGCTGGGAATGTTTGATCAGGGATTTCCACAAAATCCCGACCTTTGGGCCGTCTCCCAGTTTGGCCACCTCGCCCTTCCAGTAGGCTACCCGCTCAGGGTCGGGCCTGAGAAAGACGTTTTCCGCCGGAAAGGCCTCGACAGTGCTGCGGTATTTTTTGAGCAGTTCGGCCATCAGGGTCCAGTGGTCAATCCTGTCGTGGTCGGTCAGCTTTGGAAAACCGCGCATCCGCCGCATCTTATAGGTAAAGGACAGGTGGTCGATTACGGTCGCCTGAGGGAAGGAGCGGGCAAACAGCGGCACCAGACGCGGTTCGACCGCAACCGTCAGGTGGCCATCCGGGCCGATGTCACGCACAAGATCGGGCAGAACCGAAGCAAACAGTACCTCATCCCCCAGCCCCTGTTCACCGGCAATGAAGATGTGCTTGCCCTGAACCTCGGTTTGCGGTGTCCATGCCGGTTGGCCGATGATGTAATGGAACTGCTGGTCTGTACCGGTATGTTTGCGACCGTCATAATAGGCCCAGGCCTTGTCAAGCTGCCCCATAGAGGCATAGGTAAAGCCCATTGACAGGCTACACATATTGCGCACCTCGGTTGCAGCCGCATTTTCAAGGGCATGGTGTGCGTAGCGCAGGCTTTCGTCAAAGGCCCCTTCGTCACTGAGGATATTACTCATATTGTAGGCCGCCAGCGCCATGTTCGGTGTATGCCGTAGGGCTTCGCTATAGAATATCCTGGCATTTTCCGAATCGCCTTGTGAATTGACCACCGTGCCGAGCGCATTCCACAGGACGCTGTTTTCAGGATTATAGTGAAGGGCGCTGCGCAAGATTTCGATGGCGTCTTCAAAGCGGCTGACGTCGCGCAGGGTAGTGGCCAGATTGTTGGCCGCTTCGCTGTCGTCAGGTGCAAATTTCAGCACATAGCTGAAGAATTTTTCGGCAATGCCCATATGCTGGAGCTTGTGCGCCAGTCGCCCCAGATCGCTGGCGATCGGCAGGCTGTGCGGCTGAAAGCTCAGGGCCTTCTGATAGCTGTCGAGCGCCTTTTCGAGTTCTCCGAGCTTTTCCTGACTGATAGCCAGCATGTGCCAGCAGACAGAATTGCCATCATCAAGCCGCAGGGCCTTCAGCACATGGGCCTGACCTTCGGCCCAGTCCTGACGTTTCATGGCCCTGAGGCCGTCTTTCAGATGTTTCAGCGCCTTTTTCTGGGTTTTCTGGTCAGATTGCAGGTCGATGCGGCCAAGGGCCATTTCCGACCCGCTGTCGCCAATGACGAAGGCCCCTGCGTCGCGTCCGACAGGTGCGGCGGCAATATCGCCGGTCTGTGGCAGGGTCAGTCCGGCCATCAGGGACGGTTGACGGGCAGGGGAGGGACGCTTGACCATGACAGGCTCCACAGAAGGTTTCACGGCGGTTTTAACAGTCCGAAACCTGAGAATTACCTGAAACCTCCGCGAAGGAAGTGCAGGGATGAAAAAAACGTGTCATTCTTCATAAAAGATTCGCGCGTCCTGCGCCCTTAAAAAGACAGCCTTCCTCTGAAGTCCGGCGCTTTGGGGGCGGGTCTGGCTATGTGTCCGGCGAAGATCGTGAACCAAGTTTTAACCCTGCGGGCATTAGATACGCATTGTCGTATATCATGTCGGCTTATGCTTTGAGGAAAGCTGATCATGCCTTTGAAACTGTCTCTGAAGCCCGGAGAAAAGTTCGTACTCAACGGGGCCGTCGTGCAAAACGGTGACCGTCGCTGTTCGCTTGTGCTTCAGAACAAGGCTTCGGTGCTGAGGGAAAAGGACATCATGCAGGCGCATGAGGTCAATTCACCGGCCCGCCATATCTATTTCCCCGTCATGATGATGTATCTCGACGAGGCGGGGGCCGATAAGTTTTACGACGAATTCCTGCTGCGGATGAACGAGTTTGTCGGCGTCATCGCCAATCCCGACATCCTGCAACTGTGTGTCGGTGTGTCGAAATCCATCCTGTCGGGTGAGTATTACAAGGCGCTGATGGGCTGTCGTAAGCTGATCGATTACGAAGACCTGAGGCTGGGTCTGGGAACGGAAGAGTAAGTATGTCATTACAGGCGTATCAGGCGGCGGCCACACGTGTCGAAGATCCGCGTCAGACCGAATACCGGTTGCTGGCGCAGGTGACACGCGGGCTGATGGCGGCGCAGGAGGCGGACAGGTCCGATCTTCAGGCGCGGCTCGGGGCGCTGGATCATAACCGTCGGGTGTGGTCAGCCTTTGCCACGGATTGCGCCTCGCCGCATAATGGTCTGCCACAGGCCTTGCGGGCGCAGATCATCTCCCTGTCCCTGTGGGTCGGGCGGCATACGTCGCTGGTGATCCGTAACAAGGAGGAGATTGCGCCCCTGATCGAGATCAACCGCATTATCATGCAGGGGCTGATGCCGGCAACGGCCAGTGGCGAACAGACCGGCTGATTTTGCCCTTAGGCGAATTTTGCCCGGTTTATCAGGATCATCAAGGCGGGGATCAGTGATTCCTGCCTTTTTCAATATTATTTTTCCCTTATAAATCAGTTCATTAAATAATTAATTTTTCCTGTCTTTCTGGCATCGGCATTGCAGATGTTGCGGTGGGCCAAAATGGCTTTGCGGCAAAACCGCCGTCGAAATCCCCGACCAGAATGGAAAGGAAATCCGATGTCAAACGTATCGGTAAACACGAACGTGGGCGCAATGGTTGCGCTCCAGAACCTGAACAAAACCAATAAGGCGTTAGCCGAGAGCCAGACACGCATCAATACCGGCCTGAAGGTCGCCAGCGCAAAGGATAACGGGGCAATCTATGCCATTGCCCAGAACCAGCGCGCCGACGTCAGGTCGCTTAATGCGGTCACCGAGTCCTTAAACCGCGGCATGTCCATTGTGGATGTGGCGCTGGCGGCGGGCGAGGGGATATCGGATATCCTTATACAGATGAAGGAGATTAGCTTAGCGGCTCAGGATACGGGTCTTGATGACACGGCGCGGGCCACGCTGGCTGAGGATTTCAACTCGCTCAGAGATCAGATCACCCAGGTTTCAAGCGGGGCCACATTCAATGGTATCAATATCATTGATGGCAGCCAAAGTCAGGTGGCGCCTCTGGCTTCGGCCTCAGGTGCAAAGATGGTCGTTTCAGGTCAGAATCTCGGTCTGGGTGGCGGGATCATTGAGCTGAGTGCGGCGTCCACCTTTGCCTCGGTTTCCGAGGCGGCGGCTCAGTACGCGGCGATTACCTCATCGATTGATGCGGTGTCGCTGGCCTTGTCAACTCTGGGGACTTCATCCAAGCAGCTGTCTAATCATATTACGTTCGTATCAAAATTGACGGATTCCATAGAGACGGGCATTGGCAATATTGTCGATGCGGATCTGGCGAAAGAAAGTGCCAGGCTCCAGTCGTTGCAAACCAAGCAGCAACTGGGCATTCAGGCACTGGGGATCGCTAATCAGGCACCGCAGATGGTGCTTAGTCTTTTTGGAAGGTGACCGGCAAAGGCGGGAGGTAAGGCTCCCGCCATTTTTTTTGCCTTTGTGCGGGGGGGGGGGTAATTTTTGCCACATGGGCAAAAAATGCCGGTCGGATCGGCAAAAAATGCCCATTTGGTAGGCGGCGGTTAAATTTAAAATCGTTTAAAAGCAGCATGTTAAATATTTTCTGGTTGTAGGGCTTGTTGTGGCTCGGCTCTTGCACAGAGATGCGCAGGCAAAATGCCGCCGGCCGACAAAATGTCGCCGGTACATCCAGAATAAGGAATGACCTCATGGCGCTCAATAGCGTTAATACGAACTTCGGCGCGGCCGTAGCTCTGCAAAACCTCAACAAAACCAATGCCGATCTGGCCACCACGCAGAACCGTATCAATACGGGCCTGAAGGTGTCGTCGGCCAAGGATAATGGCGCGATCTACGCCATTGCCCAGTCGCAGCGTGCGGACATCACGGCGCTTAATGCCGTGTCGCAATCGCTGAGCCGTGGCCAGTCCGTCGTGGACGTGGCTCTGGCAGCCGGTGAATCCATCTCTGACATGCTTGGTCAGCTGAAGGAAATCGCTGTTTCGCTCTCCGATACCGGGTTGAATTCGACCTCGCGTGATGCGCTCTCGGACAGCTATAAATCCATCGTTGATCAAATCGATGCGGCAGCCAAGGGTGCCACCTTCAATGGTATCAACCTGATCAGTGGTGCGTCGGATGCAAAAGATCTCGTCTCTATTTCAGGCGTGGACGGCAGCTCGATTACGATTGCCAAGGTGGATATGAGCAAGGCGTCATCGGCGATGGCTTCTATCGCTACGGCACCTACCTCTGCCTCGGCGGCTAATAGCATGCTGAGCAAGATCGATGCGGCGATCAACGATGTCTCGTCGTCTCTGTCCAAGCTGGGGACCGGTTCCAAGCAACTTGAAAATCAGGCCAGCTTCGTTGCGAAGTTGTCAGATTCGATGGAAGCCGGTGTCGGTAACCTGGTCGATGCGGATCTGGCCAAGGAAAGCTCACGCCTCCAGGCGCTGCAAACCAAGCAGCAACTGGGCATACAGGCGCTCGCGATTGCGAACCAGTCAACTTCGACAGTTCTGAGCCTGTTCCGCTAAGTGTAACAACAGTAGGCGCCGACGATCCGCTAAGGGGCGTCGGCGCCGCCTGTTTTACGCCCACATGTTAACAGAGGGCGTTCGGTCACGACCTTTCAGGGAGGGCAACGAACGTAATGATGGAGATGATCAATAACATAAGCAATGTGCCTCCGGTTTCGCCTGAAGCCTCTCAGGCACGTCCGGCACCGGAACGGGTCGAGCCTGTCAATGGCGTCGCGCCGGTCGAAGAGGCCCAAAAATCGGATAAGGGTGGGGATTTTCCTGAAAAGTCACAGTCTCATTCGCAGCCGAATTACATGCTTAAGCTGACGGTGGACAAGGATCCCGATACGGGTGAGTTCATCTATAAGGCGATCGACCGCTATACCGGCGAAGTGGTGCGTCAGTTGCCGCAAAAAGAGCTGGTGAGCCTCAGGCGTTCAAGCGCCTATCAACCGGGGTCTGTCATTACAACGGACATCTGATTCGCTGAAAAGGGCGAGGTTGCACTTATCCACCGTGCGCGTAACTGCGTGCGGATAAAGCCGTTTTCAGTCGTTAACCTTTTGGTTACCATAATTTTTAAGACTGTGAGTCGCGTTTACAGATATGGCCGTTAAACGAATCGGTCTCCGAACGCAGAATTATGGAGGGCTTGCCCATGACGGCCAGTGTACACACGAACAAGTCTGCAATGATTGCGTTGCAGAATCTCAATACAACGACATCTCGTCTGGATAGTACCCAGAAAAAGATCAGTACCGGCCTCAATATCAGCGGTGCCAAGGATAATGCTGCGGTCTATTCCATTGCGCAGGGGCAACGCGCCGACCTCAGTTCTCTGACGGCGGTGACTTCCAGTCTGAACCGCGCTACCTCCATTGCCGATGTGGCGTTGGCGGCGGGCGAAAGTATCTCCGACCTGCTGAACGAAATGCGCGAAAACGTCGTTGCGGCAATGGACCCGTCCATTGATGAGCAGTCGCGCAAGGCTTATAACGACCAGTTTCAGGCCCTTATGCGTCAGGTGGGGCAGATAACCCAGAGCGCCAAGTTCGACGGGGCAAACATTCTCGACAACAGCTTGTCGGCCGGTATCAATTTCATCGCTGATGCCGATGCCAGCCAGACCATCAATCTCGGTTCGCAGAATTTCAAGATTTACAGCAGTGCCGTTGCGGCTGCCTCGGCTTCGGCCTCGACGCCGCGCATCTCCCTTTATAAAGACGATGTGCTGTATCTGGCCGCAGGCACGAGCGCTTCGGTGTCCGCCGCTACGGCTATTCTCGGCCGTCTTGATACCACCATCAAGAGCGTGAACTCGGCGCTTGGGGCGCTTGGGGCGCAGGCCAAGCAGATTGAGGGGCACCTGACCTTTGTGTCCAAACTTTCTGACTCGCTGACGGCGGGGGTGGGTAATCTGGTGGATGCCGATCTGGCCAAGGAAAGTGCGCGTTTGCAGGCGCTTCAGGTGCAGCAGCAATTAGGGACGCAGGCCCTGTCGATTGCCAATCAGGCGCCGCAGGTCATTCTCAGCCTGTTCCAGGGCTGATAGTTCGGTATCCTGAGGCGGCTTTGGCTTGATTCTCATGGCTTTGCGTGGGGTTTGCCGTGTGTGTTAATACATTTTAAGGATTGTGCTGGCACACTCGGCCCAGTGTCCTGAATCTGAAATTCGTATGTCCCTGATATAGGCCTCGGGGCGAACTTCAAATTCACGATACCAGGCATAGCTGCATCTAAGGGCCGCTTTGAGTGATCACTTTTGATACCAACCTTCTGGCCAGTTACTACGCTTCCCGCAGCGGAACAGCGTCGCTCCTGAATGTGCCCATCAAAAGTACCTCGCCGACCGGTACCAGTAAGGCTCCGACTGCGCCGTGGGATGTTAAATCCACGGCGGATGATTCGGCGGATCTGGCCAAAAAGGCCCTGCTTGGGGCCAAATTCATCCGTGAATCAAATATCTCGCTTGATCTGGCCGGCGCATCTCAGGACTATAAAAAGCTGTTCACCCTGTATCAGGGACTGAATACCTTGCAAGGGATCGTTGAAAAGGCGCAGGAAAAGAATGTCTCGGCCACGGCCTTGCGCAATCTGCAACGGGTGTTCTCCAAGGGGATGACAGAGATCCAGACCTATCTGGACAAGAATTCGCTTGAGCATGTTGGTCTGATTCAGGGGCAACTGACCGAGCGCCTCAAAAGCACCACCGGTGTGCCGCGCGCCAATCCGACCTATGTTGGCAAGACCGTGCATCAGGGGATGGTGACCGATTCGGTCAAGGCCTTTGAGGGGGATGTAAAATTCACCATCCGCATCGATCCGCCCAAGGCCGGTATTTATGAACCCAAGGTCATCGAGGTCAATCTGGCGGAGATGGAGCCGGGGATGGCCCGCACCATGGGTAATGTCACGGCCTTCATCAATGAGAAGCTACAGGCGCAAGGGGTTTCGACGCGCTTTGCCGTTGAGCGTACGCCTGCTGTGCCCAAGACCTCGACCGTCAATGGCAAGGAAGTGGTCGTAGACAAGGGCAGAGACAGCTTTGCCTTTAAGGTGAATGGTTCGACGACTGAAATTCTCAGTTTTTCCGCGGAAAAAATGTCCGATTCCGTCTATGTGGCGCAAACCACGGGCGACCGGGACAATGACAACAAGAGCAAGCCTGAAACGCTCGATGACCTGTCGCGGCAATTGCTCAAGTTTCAGGCCGATATTTCCGACACCCAGCCCTCCGTGACCAGGGCCGGTATTGGCGACAGCTATTGGGTCGAGGGACGCAGCGGGCAATCGACGCTGGATAAGGCCGTAACGACGGTTCATCAGACGGTTTCAGGGCCGGATGGTTCGGTCTATGTGCTGGCCGATGTCGATGGCGAGATTGACGGGCAGGGCATCAAGGGGGCGCAGGACGTTGCCCTGATCAAGTATGATTCGGCGGGCAATGTCGTCTATACGCGCACGCTTGGGGCTGTGGATACGGCCGCAGGCTATGCCATGACCGTCGGCGAAGACGGGCGTATTGCCATTGCCGGTTCGGTCAAGGGGCAACTGAATACTGAGCTAAGCTATTCCTTCACCACCTCGACAGGTGCGGTCTATAGTCAGAATACATATGACTATTCAAAGGGTTTTGATGCTTCTGTTACCGACAGCTTTGTGACGGTGTTCGATGCTGCCGGGGCGGAGGAATGGACGCGCCGCCGGGGTTCGGTCGGGCAGGATGAGGGCCTGTCGGTTGCCTTTGGTGCAGATGGCTCGGTCTATGTCGGCGGACGGGTGCAGGGCATGATGAGTGGAGCGACCGACGGGGCGGAAACGCCGGTACCGGTCAGTTCTCAGGGCGGCTGGGATGCCTATGTCATGGCCTATGGCGCGGACGGCACCTATGAGGCCACCACGCAATTCGGCACGACGGGTACGGATTCGGTCAGTGCCATGACCGTGGACGGCAACAATCTCTATGTGGCGGCGGACGAGGACGGGCAGGCGGTGCTGCATCGCTATGACCTCGGTTCAGGCAAGCCGGTTCTGGCCGAAAGCCGCAATTTGGGGCATCTGGGCGGCGGCAGCATCAGTTCGATTTCCGTATTCGACAATAAGGTCTATCTGGGGGGCAGTGCTAATGCGGACGCGACGGGGGGGCAGCCGGCCCTGATGAGCGGGGCGACCGTTACCCATGCCCAGGGTGGTGGTTTTGACGCTTTTGCCCTGTCGGTCAGTACAGATTTCACTCAGACGGCAGGGGATAAGGTAGCCTGGTACGGTTCGGAAGCATCCGAACGCAATGCGAAAGTCACCTTCTCAGACGGACAGGCGTGGATTGCCTTCCAGACGACCGGTGAGGTTGCCGGAACGCAAAAGCTGGGGGAAAAGGACGCGGTTCTGGCACGGATGGATGTGGCGACCGGTCTGGTCGGCTGGCAAACCCGCTATACGGGCAAGGATGGCGAGGTCGATCCGAACGCCATTACTGTCTCGAAAAATTCGACCAGCATACTGGATCAGATGGGCCTGCCGGGCGGCACGCTTTTGTACAAGGACTCGACGACCATTGCCTCAGGCACCTCGGCGCGGGCAGGGGACGAGTTCTTTATCCGCGATCCGAAAACCGGTGTGAAAAAGAAGATCACCATCGAGTCAAAGGACACGCTGGATAGTCTGGCGACCAAGATCAACCGCGCCAGTGGCTACAAGATGACCGTCAGGGTGGCCCGTTCCTCCGCCGGTGAGTCGATCCTGACCATTACGCCGAAATACAAGAATGCCGAGATCGAGATCGTGCGCGGGGCCGATGGCCGTGATGCGCTCGACAGTCTGGGCCTGAGCGAGGGGCTGGTGACGCATCAGGCATCGCCCGCTGCCGAGCTTCAGAAAAACGATCTCAAACTGTTCGGTCTGGGGCTGGATTCCGGTCTGAATATCAATGATGTCTCGGCTCTGGCGGACACCAAGGAACTGATTGCGGCGGCTATGCGCAATGTGCGCAGCGCCTATCGCTATCTGCGCTATGGCGATCAGTCCACAGATGACAGCAGCACGCCCGGTAAAAAAGGCGGTACGGTTCCGGCCTATCTGACGAACCAGCTGGCCAACTATCAGGCGGCGTTGTCGCGCTTGACAGGCGGCGCATAAACAGGCCTTTAAGGGGAGGTTTCGTTTTTCCCTCTCTAAAGGTTTTCCTATGGCGTTACAGAACAGAAAGCGATTGATCTGGCTGGCGATTGGCGGCGGGGCTGCTGTGTTGCTGGCTATTGTTCTCGCTCTGTTTATTTCCTCCCGACATAAGGATGGCCCGCGTATGAACGAGGGTACGTCTCCGGGGCTGGTGCTGAATATTGATGAAGCACCGTCTCTGGATGCGCAGAAGGAATTGCGCTGCTTCGTCAACGGGGCCTTTGTCGGTATGTTGTCGATTGCCGATTGTGCTACCCGCAACGGCGTGGCCGCTCAGGCGCTGGATGTCGGCATTGACGAAAGCGGGGAAATGATTGCCGCCCCGACCGCGTCTCTGGCCCCGCCGCCGGTTGTGCCGCTGACCGACACAGAAGCCGGTGCGCCAACGGTTTCGTCCGAACCGTCAGAGATCGTTCCCGAAGCGCCCGGAGCGGCAACGGGACCTGTGGCCGCCTGTCTGCGCTATTCGGGCGGGCAATGGAACCGGTTGTCGGATTCCCTGTCCCTGTCGGCCTGTGTGACGCTTCTTTATGATGGCCGTTGTGAGCGTCCGGGATCTGCCGCCTATGGTCGGTGGGGCGCGCAAAGTCTGCGCCTTGTGCCCAGGCGGGTGGAGATTTCAGAAGATAACCGCAACTTCCGTACCCTTGTGGAACAAGGGGCCGGATGTTCGGTGAAATAGATCAGTAACAGGGAGTACAGGCCGATGAAGATCGGGAAAACACTGGTGATTGCAGGGATTGCGGTCGCGTCCGTGGCGGTGCTTGGCGGGTGCAGCAACCGGCTGGTTGCGCCGAAGGATCGCGGTGTCTGCTATCATATCGGCTTCCCCAAGGATCAGGCCCCCAAGTTCAACAAGGTCAAGGAAGACGTGCCGAGTATCGAATATTGCGCGGCGCACCTTGATAAGCTGCGCATTGATTTTCTGCGTATGGGATCGGCGCGCACTAATCTGGTTGGTTCCTATCAGGGGACGTTCCTGTTTGTTGATGCGCGCGGTGTGCGCACCGGCCAGACCTATGAAGGGCCGCGCTTTGTGCTTCTGGTCAAGGCGCCTGACGGGCGGCTGGTCATGCCGGGCACCATCGTTCAGGAACGGCCGGATTTTTCCGACATTACCGAGGTGCCGGACAATCTTCCGGCGCAAAAGCGCTGAGTGGCTATTAGGTGTGAATAAAAAGTTAACGTCATTTGCAGGGGCTGGCGTTACAGCCTAGTGTCTGGCCTTCGCTTCGGGTCAGTCCTGAGGCCTATCCATTCCAGAAAGAAGGACAACCGGCATGGCGGGTTCAGTCAACAAGGTTATTATCATCGGTAATCTGGGCCGTGACCCTGAAATCCGTACGCTCAATTCCGGCGATCGCGTGGCCAATCTGACGGTGGCGACCTCCGAGCAGTGGCGCGACAAGATGACGGGCGAGCGCAAGGAAAAGACCGAGTGGCACCGTGTCGTCATCTTCAACGACAATCTGGCGAAGATTGCCGAACAATATCTGCGCAAGGGATCGACCGTCTATCTCGAAGGGGCGTTGCAAACGCGCAAATGGACGGATCAGCAGGGCGTTGAAAAATACACCACCGAGATCGTACTTCAGCGTTTCAACGGCAATCTGACCCTGCTCGGCGGGCGCGGTGACGGTGGCGGGGCGTCGTCGGGCGGCTATGATCAGGGCGGCGGTTACGGCGATGACGGCGGCTATGGCGCACCGGCTTCCGCAGGCCCTAAGGCGCAAGGGTCAGGCCCGGCGCAGAACTTTGATCTGGATGACGAAATCCCGTTCTAGTGTCCTGAATCTGAAATTCGCATATACCTGATATAGGCCTCAGGGCGAATTTCAGATTCAACAGGACACTGGCAAACCATTGTATCTGGTATCGTTTTTGAATTTGAAGTTCGCTCGGCGTTTGATATCAAAATGAGGCGAACTTCAAATTCACGATACCAGACCTCAGGGGAAAATGGGGCGGAAATTTGGGATTTGCGCCTAAGGGTGATAGGGTGGCCTCTGAAAAAGGGGCCGCTCTGATTCCTTTTATTCGCACGAAAACAAGCAGAAACAGACCTGATGACCGATTCTGATACTTCCGGCGTGTTACCTTCCGGCATAGCCCATATCGCCATCGAGGATGAGCTGAAACGCTCCTACCTCGACTATGCCATGAGCGTGATCGTTTCACGGGCCTTGCCGGATGCGCGCGACGGCCTGAAGCCGGTGCATCGCCGTATTTTATATATGATGTCGGTATCGGGCTATACGCCGGAAAAATCCTATGTGAAGTGCGCCCGTCCGGTGGGTGATGTCATGGGGCGTCTGCACCCGCACGGGGACTCGGCCATCTATATGGCGCTGGTGCGTATGGCGCAGTCCTTCTCGATGGGGCTGACGCTGATCGAAGGGCAGGGGAATTTCGGTTCGGTCGATGGTGATATGCCGGCGGCCATGCGCTATACCGAATGTCGTCTGGCCAAGGCGGCCATGCCGCTGCTGGCCGACATCGAAAAGGATACGGTCGATTTCCAGCCCAACTATGACGGCAAGGAAGAAGAACCGACGGTGCTGCCGTCGCGCATTCCTAATCTGCTGGTCAACGGGGCAGGGGGTATCGCGGTCGGTATGGCGACCAATATTCCGCCGCACAATCTGGGCGAAATCATCGATGCCTGTCTGGCGCTTCTGGATAACCCGCAGATTCCGCTTGAGGAATTGCTTGAGTTTGTGCCTGGCCCTGACTTCCCGACCGGCGGTGAGATCATTGGCCGTTCCGGTGCGCGTCAGGCGCTTCTGACCGGTCGCGGTTCGGTCATCATGCGCGGCAAGGCTTCGGTCGAAACCATCCGCAAGGACCGCGAAGCCATTATTGTCACTGAAATCCCTTATCAGGTGAACAAGGCGACGATGATCGAGCATATTGCCGAACTGGTGCGTGAAAAACGCATCGAAGGCATTGCCGATATCCGCGATGAATCCGACCGTCAGGGAATGCGCGTGGTCGTCGAACTGAAGCGTGACGCTTCGGGCGATGTCATCCTCAACCAGCTTTATCGTTACACGCAACTACAGACCAGTTTCGGCGTCAACATGCTGGCGCTTGATCATGGCCGCCCGCAGCAGATGGGCCTGCGCAAACTTCTGGAGCTGTTCCTCGAATTCCGCGAAGATGTGGTTTACCGCCGCACGAAGTTCGACCTCAACAAGGCGCGTGATCGCGGTCATGTGCTGGTCGGTCTGGCCATTGCCGTGGCCAATATCGACGAGGTGATCCACATCATCCGTTCGTCTGCCGATCCGACCGAAGCCCGCGAACGTCTGACGGCGCGCAACTGGCCCGCAGGCGATATGTCGCCGCTGATCGACCTGATCGCCGATCCGCGCTCCATCGTTCTCGATGGTGGCGAGGTGCGGCTGACCGAAGAACAGGCCCGTGCCATTCTGGCCCTGACCCTGTCGCGTCTGACCGGGCTTGGGCGTGATGAAATCTTTGGCGAGGCGAAGACTCTGGCCGAAGCCATTGCCGGTTATCTGGCCATATTGTCGTCGCGTGAGAAGATACTTGGCATTGTGCGCGACGAACTGCTTGAGGTGCGCGAACTGTTCGCCGTGCCGCGCCGCACGACCATTGTCGATGGCGAGGCCGAGCTTGAGGACGAAGACCTGATCCCGCGTGAGGACATGGTCGTCACTGTTACCCATACCGGCTATGTCAAGCGCACGGCCCTGAGCGCCTATCGCACCCAGCATCGCGGCGGCAAGGGCCGTTCGGGCATGGCGATGAAGGATGAAGACGCCATTACCGGCATCTATGCCGCCTCGACGCACCAGCCTATGCTGTTCTTCTCATCGGCGGGCAAGGCCTATAAACTCAAGGTCTGGCGTCTGCCGCTCGGCAATCCGCAATCCAAGGGCAAGGCCTTTGTCAATCTCCTGCCGCTTGAGACGAAGGAAACCATTACCAATATCCTGACCCTGCCCGAAGACGAGGCGGCGTGGGATAATCTGGACATCATCTTTGCCACCCGTTCGGGCGATGTACGCCGCAACAAGCTGAGCGATTTCGTCAATGTCAACCGCGCGGGCAAGATTGCCATGAAGCTGGATGACGATGACGCGATTGTCGGCGTGGCCCTGTGCCGCGATGATCAGGACGTGCTGCTGTCCACCGCTTCGGGCCGCTCGATCCGCTTTGCTGTCGATGAGGTGCGCGTGTTTGCCGGCCGCAGTTCGACCGGTGTGCGCGGGGTGCGTCTGGCCGAAGGGGATGCGGTGATTTCCATGGCCATTCTGCGCCGTGTCGATGCCACGCCTGCCGAACGGGCCGCCTATCTGAAACATGCCGCCGCCATGCGTGCCGCCGTCAGCGGTGAGGGTGAGGACGCGGCCGTTTCGCCTGAGGATGACGGCGACGAAAACACCGAAGATGCAGCCCTGACGCCTGAGCGTATTGCCGAACTGGGGGCGGCGGAGGAATTTATCCTGACCATTGCCGATACCGGCTTTGGCAAACGCACCTCAAGCTATGACTATCGCCGCACCGGTCGCGGCGGACAGGGCATTGTGGCCATAGACCTCAGCAAGCGCGGCGGGCAGCTGGTGGCATCGTTCCCGATTGAGGACAGCGATCAGCTTCTGCTGGTCACCGATGGCGGGCAACTGATCCGCACGCCGGTGGCGCAGGTGCGTATCGCCGGACGCAATACGCAGGGCGTGACCATCTTCCGCACCTCGGGCGACAAGGTGGTGTCCGTGGAACGTCTGGCCGAAAGTGGCGATGAGACGGACGCTGACGACGCTGCGGATATGGATAATGCGCCCGAAGCCTGATACAGGCCGTGAGCTTACACCAGAGCGTGTTCCGTTCAGAACGAATCGGAACAACGCTCTGACTTTTTGTTTTAACGCGATTTTTAATCCGAAAAGTGCGTCCCACTTTTCGGAAAGCGCTCTAAGGGGATAGCCGCTTATGCGCATCGGGCTTTATCCGGGGACCTTCGACCCCATCACCAATGGCCACGGCGATATTATCGGCCGGGCGGTAAAGCTGGTTGACCGTCTGGTGATCGGCGTGGCGCGGAATACCGGTAAATCGCCGGTATTTTCGCTTGAGGAGCGGGTCGAACTGATCCGTGAAACCTGTGGCGCCCATGCCGATAAGATCGACGTGCTGCCTTTCGACAGTCTTCTGATGCACTTTGCGCAGGAGGTCGGGGCGAATGTCATCATCCGTGGCTTGCGCGCGGTGGCGGATTTCGAGTACGAATTTCAGATGACGGCAATGAACCAGCAGCTAAACCGCGAAATTGAGACGGTTTTTCTGATGGCTGATCCGCGCCATCAGGCGATTGCCTCGCGTCTGGTCAAAGAAATAGCCCAATTGGGCGGCAATATATCGCCATTCGTGTCGCCTCTGGTGGCGGAGCGGCTTTTGCGTAAGGTTGGGAAATAACGGCATGGCTTTCACTATGGGGATGAAGCGCGGATTCGGGCGCGCGATGATGATGGGGACGGCCCTGCTGATGGTGGCGGGCAGCGCGCTGGCGGCGGCCCCCGGCTATCGCGATGCCGATGCGGAAAATACGCTGGTCATCGACACCTCCAAGGGCCGCATCATCGTGGAGATGTATCCTGAACTGGCACCGCAGCATGTGGAGCGCATGAAGACCCTGACGCGTCAGGGCTTTTATAACGGCCTGATTTTCCACCGCGTCATTGAGGGCTTTATGGCCCAGACCGGCGACCCCAAGGGGACGGGGGAAGGCGGTTCCGACCTGCCGAACGTACCGGCTGAATTTACCGTGCGCCGGGACACCAGCTTCCCGATGACGGTGGCGGCCTCGCCGCGCGGTTCGGTGATTGGCTACCTAAAGGCCATGCCGGTGCAAACCCAGTCCGATGATCTGATGGCTATTACCAGGGACAACAGGGTTCACGCCTGGGGGCTTTATTGCCCCGGTGTTCTGGGAATGGCACGGGCCGGTGATGCTGATTCCGCCAACAGCCAGTTCTTTCTGATGCGCAGCTATAATAATGTGCTTGAGCGCAAATATACCGCCTTTGGCATGACGCTGGTGGGGCTGGATGTGGTGCGCAAGCTGAAACTGGGTGAGCCGCCGGTCGATCCCGATAAGATGACCAAGGTGCAGATTCTGGCTGATATCCCTGAGGCCGAGCGCCCCAAGGTCGAGGTTATGGACACCTCCGGTTCGGCCTTCAAGGCGCTGATCGAGCAAAAGCGCAAGGAAAACAGCGCCGATTTCTCAGGCTGTGACCTGTCGGTTCCGGCGCGTATTGTCGAGTAAGGGGCGGAGCCATCTGGCTCGGCCTCTGATGGGGCAGGGGCTAAGCCCCTGCCTTTGAACGCTGGGTGGCCACAAGGGTTTCGATCTGGGCCATATCCGCCCCGCCCACAAGTACGCCGTCGATGATAAAGGCCGGTGTCCCCGTCAGGCCCAGACGGGTGCCCATCGTCAGGGTGTCCTCAATATGCTTCTGAACCTCCGGCGACTGGGCCTTGGCGGTGATGGCCGCCGGATCAAGACCGGCGCTAAGCAGCAGGGCGTTGACGTCATCATTCGTTTTTAGCTCGGCGGCATAGATGGCGTTATGAATGGCCTCATATTTTCCGCTGTCGCGTGTCGCCAGTGCCAGCGCTGCCAGCAGGCGTGAATTGGGCGTAATGACCGGATATTCCTTGACGACGATACGCACATCGGGATTGGCCTTGAGGAAGGCCGTCAGTTCAGGCGCGATGCGACGGCAATAGCCGCACAGATAATCCTGAAACTCGACGATGGTGATCGGGGCCTTGGGGTTGCCGAGAATGGGGTCTTCGGCACTGATCAGGGCGCTTTCATTGGCCTTATAGGCGGTGGCGAAGGCCTTGGCCGCTTCGGCATCCTTATGCACCTGCAAGGCTTCATAACCGTCCTCAAGCACCTGCGGGCCTGACAGGACGCCGCCGCGCACGATCAGGCTCTGCACCGGCGGCACGACATAGGGGGCAGCGGCCAGTACAAGCGCACCCGTCGCCACAGCCAAGGCGATATTGGCCTTGCTGAAAAGGGAAGAGGCAGGTTTGGCAGGGGTGTCGGTCACGGTTGATCCTGTTCTGGTTTTAAAATTATTTCCGGCGTGACGGGGTTTCGCCATCGACGGGATCAATGCCCATCAGCGACGAAGTGGTCAGCACGATGTCGCGGGCGCGGCGATATTCCGGTGAACCGGCGGTGAGGTTTTTCTGCGACCAGACGGCAAAGGTGCGGGCCTGCTGGATATTGCCGTTGTAGAACTCGGCTTCGGCGGCAGCCAGCCGGGCTTCGCCGTTCATTCCCTGACCGTCATAGGCCTGCGCCAGCAGGTTCCAGGCAAAACTGTTGTCCGGTTCGCCTTTCAGCGATTCTTTCAGGTGCAGCACGGCCTGTTCCAGATGCGGGCGGTCGCCCCTGGCCACCAGCGCCTGCCCCAGATTGAGCTGCAACAGGGGGGCGTTGGGCATCAGTTCCACCGAACGCTGATGGGCGGGAATAGCCTGATCGATCTGGCCGGTTTCAAAATAGATTTGCCCCTTCAGTTCCCAAAGGAAGGGATCGTCAGGATAGTCGGCCAGCAAAAGATCAAGCTCTGTGTGGGCTTTTTTCAGATCGGTCTGCTTGTACCAGGCGATGACGCGGGCATAGCGCGCCGGAAAGGAGGTATCGGTTTCGGGATATTTCTGAAACACATAGATCGGATGTTCCAGAAAGCCCGCCAGTTTCGCCTTCATGATATCGAACTGATAGATGGTTTCGGGCGTGTCAACGGCGGTGTAATGGGGTTGGGCCTCCACCAGCTTGCGCAGAACACCGATGCGGTCACGCGACAGGGGGTGGCTGCGGAAATACTGGTAGCGTTCGGCATTGCTGAAGGTTTCGGCATTGCGGAAGCGTTCAAAAAAGGCCAGCATGCCCTTGCCGGACATGCCTGCGCGTTCCATAGCCTTGATACCGGCAATGTCGGCAGCCGATTCCTGAGTCTGCATATAGCGCAGCGCCCCCAGCGTGCCAAAGGTCTGGGAACTGGCCATCAGGCCCGCGCCCGCATCCGGCGAACCGGCCAGAAGGGCGATGATCCCCAGACCGAGCGATATGGCCATCGGGGCCTTGGCCGCCTGATAGATTTCATCCGAACGCACCGTATGGCCTGCGCTCTGGTGACCGGCTTCGTGGGCGATGACGCCGAACAGCTCATTGGGGGTTTCGGCCTCAAGGATCAGACCGGTATTCAGACCGATAATCTGGCGCGAGGTGGCAAAGGCGTTCAACTGGTTGTCGGCAATCAGCAGGAAATGCACCTGATCGGGATTAAGGCCTGAGGCATCAAGCACTACGCGCGTTTCCTTTTTGAGGAACTGCTCGATTTCCGTGTCGCGGATCACCGATTGCGCGTCGGCCCCGGGGGCCAGGGCGATCAGGCCAAGCGCCATCATCGAGGCTGCCGCCAGCGGTTTAACCCTGTGTCTGATCAGATCGCCGAATGCCATCTCTCTTATGCCTTAACCAATCCCTGATCGCGAATATATAGCGGCAACAGTGACAAATCTAAGGCCCCTAAGCAAGTCTCTGCGGCAGGGTGCAGAGGGAAGAAAAAAGCCTCCGGCAGAAACCGGAGGCTTTTCAGGACTTATCGACGCCACCAGCCGCGTTTGGGTTTGGCGGGCGGGGCAGAGATTTCAGCCGGATCAGGTTCCGAAGACGCGACCGGTTCGGCAGCAGGTTCCGGTTCATAGGTGGTCACCGCAGGCGAGGTAATCGCCGGTTCCGGTGGCGTTTCCACAGCCATAACCGGTGCGGCTTCTGGCCTTATGGCCTCAGCTTCCGAGGGCGTTTCCGCCTCAGCCGGAGCCTCTGCCTTCTTGCGACGGGTGCGCGTACGGCGGGCCGGTTTCGACACCTCGGCCTCAGCCGGCTCCGGTGACGCCTCTGCCACAGTCTCAGCCACAGGTTCAGCGGCTTCGGCGACAGGTTCCGTCACAACCGCTTCGGTCGCCGTGTCTTCGGCAACGGCTGTTTCCGACGGGCTGCCTCTGCGGCCCCGACGCGGCGGGCGCTTGCCCCGACGGGCAGGCTGGCTTTGCAGGTCTTCCGGTACCAGAGAGGTCGGGGACTGCGTGGCTTCGCCGAGGACTGAAACGTCACGGGCGACGGTTTCGGTCACCGTTTCCGCCGATGGGGTATCGGGTTTGGCGTTTTCAAAGCGCTTCTGGTGTTCCTCATGCGGATCGATCCACACATAGGGGTCTTCCAGAGACGGGGTGCGGGCGCGGACCCAGCCATAGGTTTCACGCGGACGGCTGTCGAAGCCCCCGCGGCGACCGCCGCGACGTCCGCGACGGCGTCTGCGGCCACGCGGGTCTTCGCCGTCGCTGCCGTTTTCGGCCTCATCACCGTCGTCCGTATCCTCGCCGGAGGCTTCATCGGCCTTGCGCTCTTCGGAACGCTCACCCCGATCCCCGCCGCGACGTCTGCGACGGCGGTTGCGGCGGCCATTACGCTCGCCATTGCCGTTTTCAGACGCGGAGTCACTGGCCTCATCGTCGGGCAGTTCGGCCTCGTCTTCGACTTCCTCGTCCTCGATCTCGTCTTCGTCGATATCGGGGCCAAAATCGATCACCGGCTCAGGGCGTACCGGCGGCACGAAATCGACTTCATCGGCATGCAGCGTGCGGGTGATTTCAAACTCGGCATGGCTGAGGTCGGAATCGATCTCGACATTGACCTTCAGGCCCCATTCGAGCCTGAGCTTGGCCAGATGTACCTGCTTTTCGTTCAGCACATAAAGGGCCACATCCTGCGGCAGCTTGATGGTGATTGCGCCAGCACCATTGGTCATGGCCTCAAGGTCGATGGCGCGCATCGCCGTCAGGGCCGAGGAATCGACCGAGCGGACGCGGCCCTGACCTTCACAGTGCGGACAGATAACGGTCGTGCCTTCGAGGAAGCCGGTGCGGCGGCGCTGACGGCTGATTTCCATCAGGCCAAAGCCGGAAATCTTGCCCATCTGGATGCGGGCGCGGTCTTCGGACAGGGCGTCCTTCAGCTTTTTCTCGACGGCACGGTTGTTCTTGGCTTCATCCATGTCGATGAAGTCGATGACCACCAGACCGGCCAGATCGCGCAGGCGCATCTGACGCGCCGCTTCCTCGGCGGCTTCAAGGTTGGTTTTCAAAGCCGTGGCTTCGATATTGCGTTCCTTGGTCGATTTGCCGGAGTTGACGTCGATGGCCACAAGGGCTTCGGTCTGATTGATAACCAGATAACCGCCGGATTTCAGCGGCACCACCGGCGAATAGATGCGATTGAGTATGTCCTCGACGCCATAGCGGGCAAACAGCGGAGCATTGGCCTTGTAGAGCTGAATCTTTTTCGCCTGGGACGGCATGATCATGCGCATGAATTCTTTGGCCGAACGGTAGCCGTCCTCGCCTTCGACCAGAACCGAATCGAAGTCCTTGTCGAACAGGTCACGGATGGCGCGTTTGACCAGATCTTCTTCTTCGTAGATCAGGGCCGGTGCGTTGGATTGCAGCGTCGTCTCACGGATATTTTCCCAGACGCGCAGCAGATAATCATAGTCGCGCTTGATTTCCTGCTTGGTGCGCTTGGCGCCCGCCGTGCGGATGATCAGGCCCATGCCCTGCGGCACCTCAAGCGAGGCGGCCACCGTCTTGAGGCGCTTGCGGTCGGTCGAGTTGGTGATCTTGCGCGAGATGCCGCCGCCCCGGGCCGTATTGGGCATCAGCACGCAATAGCGACCGGCCAGAGACATATAGGTGGTCAGGGCCGCGCCCTTGTTGCCGCGTTCTTCCTTGACGACCTGCACCAGCAGAATCTGGCGGCGCTTGATGACTTCCTGAATCTTGTAACGCTTGATCAGGTGGGCGCGCAGACGGCGCTCTTCGTCGGGAAGGTCATCATGGTCGTCATGATCCTCTTCCTCGCCGTCCTCATCGCCGTGATCCTTACCCTGATTGGCCGCGGCTTCACGCGCCAGTTCGGCCATCAGGGCTTCGCGGTCAGCCACCGGAATCTGGTAATAGTCCGGGTGAATTTCATTGAAGGCCAGAAAGCCGTGACGGTTTCCGCCGTATTCCACAAAGGCCGCCTGAAGCGAAGGCTCTACGCGGGTAACCTTGGCCAGATAGATATTGCCGCGCAATTGCTTGCGGGCATGGCTTTCAAAATCAAATTCTTCTACGCGGGATCCGTTCAACACGATGACGCGGGTTTCTTCCGCGTGCGTCGCGTCGATCAACATGGTTTTGGACATTGACTGCTCCTCGGTACCCTGTCCGCCGCGCACTCAGTAACCCGGGTGAAGCCTTGGGGACTGGGGACGGTCGCAGATGGTGCCGAATTTGGGTTGAGGGGCGTGCGCTTTTGGCCGCTCCGGCGCGCGAGGCGCATCGGGTCACTGGGGACAACGGCAATATAATAGCAGCACAGCCCATAGGGGAGGTTGATACCTTAAAACTGTACGCGTCGGCCTTTTCAGGCGTGGCGTTAAATCTATCAGGGGTGACGCCGGCAAACCGCAGGGAAATCCGGCGGTTTGTCTTCGTCTGTGCAAAGCCTGACTTTAAGCGCGAATGCGTCAGGGTCAGGACTTTGAATTCTTCATTTCGGGTGACGCAAAACCCGACCGGTCAAAAGGCGCTGAACAAAGCGAACCGGCACGAACCCTGCGTCATGTTTCTCTGGCCAATGGGGCAGGGACGGAAATATCCCTGCACATGGTCTCAAAGCAGACATGTTACTATGCAACATGCACCTCAAAAAGAAAAGTCGTCAATTATTTTTCTGCGTTAACGGGATGGCTACGGGTATGGCCTAAAGATTTACACACAAACATAAAATATGTGATGCGTGGAGCTTAGTGTATGATCCGGCAAGTTTGCCACCTGATGGGCATAGGCCACCTGATGGGCATAGGCCGCCAGAAGGGCTTGGGCCGCCAGAAGGGCAGCGGCAAGATATGGGCCGGTGCCCTTCTGGCCGCCCTGATAAGTGTGGCCGCCGCAGAGGTGCCGAATGTATCGGCTGCCAGTGAAAACGGCACCCTGAATGTACGTCTGGGAGGTACGGCGTCCCAGACCCGTCTGGTTATCGATCTTGAATCGAGTGTGCGCGGTGAACTGCTCAGTCGTGATACGGACTATTCTCAGGCGGTGCTTGGCCTGTCGGGCGGGGATATTGCCAAAGGTCAGTCGGGCGAAGGGCGCGGGCTTATCCGCGCATGGAAGCTCGAAAGCATGGCCGGTATTACGCGCCTGAAAATCGACTTCAATGGCGAAGCGAAGATCGCCCGCCGCTTTTTGCTGCCGCCCGGTGACGGAGTGGGGCATTATCGCTATGTCATCGACGTGGTGCCTAAGGACGGCGTACCGCCGCAGGCTGCGCAGACCGTCGCCGAGGCTGCGCCGAAACCCCGCACAACGGCGGTACCGGTGGCTGAAAAGCGTAATGCCAAAAAGGTCGTGGTCATCGATGCCGGTCACGGCGGCAAGGATCCGGGTGCCAGGGGTGGGCATTCGTGGGAAAAGGACGTCAATCTGGCGGCGGCCAAGATTCTGAAAAAGAAACTTGAGGCCACGGGGCGTTATACCGTCATCATGACGCGGGAAACCGATTCCTATGTCGATAAGGTGGCGCGGGTGCGCATTGCGCGCAACGCCAATGCCGATCTGTTTATCTCGCTGCATTCGGACTCAGGCCCCAATGCGGCCACACGCGGGGCCAGCGTCTATACCCTGTCGGACTCAGGCACGGAACGGGCGGCGCGTAATGCCATGAAGGTCGGAGACTGGGCCTTGCCCACGGCGTCCGACGATAAGATGGTCAACCGTATTCTGGTCGATCTGACGCAACGGGCGACAAAAAACCGCTCGGCGACCTTTGCCGAACTGATGCTGAACAAACTTGAGGGCACGACGCCGCTTCTGAAAACAAGCCACAGGCAGGCGGGTTTTGTCGTCCTGCTGGCGGCGGATGTACCGGCGATCCTGTTTGAAATGGGCTTCATGTCGAACACCGAGGACGAAAAACTGCTCAATGATTCGGGCTATCAGTCGCGGATGATGGGACAGGTGGCCAAGGCGATAGATCAGTATTTCGCCAATGATGTCGCCTATGCGTCTTTTGCGCTAATTCCCTGATATTTCAGGAAAACAGGCTTTGAAAAGAACGGCCCCGTCCTTTGTGGCGGGGCTTTTTTCGTGCGCCTGTCCCGAATTTATCCAGAAAGTGCGGGTGAATTTCAGTCAATGACTATGCCTGTTGCGCGCGGTTTGATACATACGGCGCACAACCCTATATCCGCCTCGGCAGAGGCTACGGAGGTCGTTTGCCACACCCCTCACAACACCGGTCAAAGCCGCGCTCACCGTCTCAGGGCGGGTTTGCCGTAGCGGGCGTGGTCATGATGGTCGCGGTTGCCATAGCTGGATTTGCCATAGCCATCTATGCCGCCTGGCTGTTTCACGACCTGCCCGATGGCAATGAGATTGCCGATTACCGCCCGCCGACCTCGACGCGCGTGTTTGCCTGGGACGGGACGCTGATTGGCGAATATGCGCAGGAACGGCGTATTTTCGTGCCCTATAACCGTCTGCCCGACCGGCTGACCAAGGCTTTCCTGGCGGCGGAAGACCGCAATTTCTTCAATCATTCCGGTGTCGATATGGGCGGCCTGAGCCGTGCCATGATGAAGAATGTAGTCAATGCGGCGCAGGGGCGCAGGCTTGAGGGCGGATCGACCATCACCCAGCAGGTGGCGAAGAACGTCCTTCTGACCAATGAACGCACTCTGGGGCGCAAGCTGAAGGAGGTCATTCTGGCGCGCAGGCTGGAAACCTCCCTGAGCAAAGAACAGATTCTTGAGCTTTATCTGAACGATATCTATCTCGGCTACCGCTCGAACGGGGTGGCGACGGCGGCCTATAACTATTTCGGCAAGTCGGTCGATCAGCTGACCCTGTCGGAAATGGCCTATCTGGCGGCCTTGCCCAAGGGGCCGTCCAACTATCACCCGACGCGGCGCAAGGCGCAGGCCATTGCCCGCCGCAACTGGATTTTGGGGGAAATGGCGCAGGTCGGCTGGATCACGGCCGAAGAAGCCGCCGCTGCACAGAAGGAAGACCTTGTGGTGCAGGCCGCGCCTCAGCGTGCCAAGTACCGCGATGCGGACTTCTTCGTCGCCGAGGTCGAGCGCCGCGCGAAAAACCTGTTTGGCGAAGACCTTTATTCGTCAGGCTATTATGTCAAGACCACGCTTGACCCCAAACTCCAGACGGCGGCGCGCATGGCGCTGATGGACGGGCTTGAGGTCTATGACCGCCGTCATGGCTGGCGCGGGGCGTGGGGGAATGTCGAACTGGCCGAAGGCTGGCAGGATGCGGCGGGCAAGGCGGAACTGGCCCTGCCGGAAGCGCGGCGCGCACCGTCTGAGCGCCCTGACTGGCAGGCGGCGCAGGTCGATCGTCCCGGCGCGGGCGGCATCCGTCTGGTGTCCAATGGCGACAGCGGCACTCTGCGTGGCGAAGACCTGAGCTGGGCGCGGGCAGGGGCGGGCCTCAAGGCGGGTGATCTGGTATTCGTCTCTCCGACCGCCAGTAACGGCGTCTATCGTCTGCATCAGGTGCCGGCGGTCAATGGCGCCCTGATGGCGGTCGATCCGTGGACGGGCCGCGTCATGGCTATGGTCGGCGGCTACAGCTATTCCCTGTCGCAGTTCAATCGCGCGACACAGGCGCGCCGCCAGCCCGGTTCGGCCATCAAGCCTTTCATCTATGCCACGGCTCTGGAGCAGGACTTCACACCGGCCTCCATCGTACTGGATGGCCCCATCAGTTTCAGAGGGGCGGGCGGTTCTGTTTGGTCGCCGCGCAACTATTCGCGCACCTATTACGGGCCGCAAACCCTGCGCAAGGGTCTTGAGCTGTCGCGGAACGCCATGACGGTGCGTCTGGCGGACAAGGTCGGCATGAAGAATGTGGCGCAGAAGGTCGTGTCCTATGGCGCGGTCGATAAGATGGAGCCTTATCTGCCCAACGCGCTGGGGGCGACGGAAACGACGCCGTTCATGCTGACCTCGGCCTATTCGCTGTTCGTCAATGGCGGTAAGCGCATTACACCGCACCTGATCGAAACCGTCTCCGATCACGAAGGCAAGATGGTCTATAAGGCCGAACAGCGTACCTGTCCGTCCGGTTGCCGCAGGGCGTTTGACGGTACGGAATCGCCGCGTCTTGTGCCTGACGGGCAGCAGGTGATGGACCCCATCGTCGCCTATCAGGTCAATTCCTTCATGCAGGGCGTGGTTCAGCGCGGTACGGCGACGCGGGCGCGGGTGCTTGAGCGGCCCATCGGCGGCAAGACCGGTACGACCAACGAGTATCGCAGCGCCTGGTTCGTCGGTTTTTCGCCTGATCTGGTGGTCGGGGTGTTTGTCGGCTTTGACGATAACCGTCCGCTGGGGTCGGCCGAAACCGGCAGTCAGACGGCCCTGCCGATCTTTGTCGATTTCATGAAGACCGCGACCAGAGATAAGCCGGTCAAGGACTTCCACAAGCCGAAAGATGCGGTCTATGTGTCGGTGCGCGGCCATGAGGAAGCCTTCCGTCCGGGCACCGAACCCAGGCCCGTCGAAACGCCGGTCGTCGAGCAGGGGCCACGTCCCTATACCGAGGTCTGGCGCGATGGTCTGACCGAAAGCGCGCCGAATCTGGTGCCCTATCAGGACACGACGCATCCGCGCTATGTCGATGAGGATTAACAGGGCTTGCTATAAGCGGGCGGGATGTCTATCCCGTCCGGTGACGAATATATACGTATAAGGAATGACCATGCGACTGGATGTGGAGGCTTCTGCCACCGACATCGAGCAATCCATCGGATTGCTCAGGAGGCGTCTTTGACTGGGATGTGGCGCTCAGAAAACTCGATGAACTGAATGCGCGGGTCGAAGACCCGACCCTGTGGGACAAGCCGGAGGACGCTCAGGCGGTGATGCGCGAACGCACACGCCTGTCGGGCGCTGTCGATGCGGTTCACGGCCTGTCCAAAGACCTGAAAGACGCGCTTGATTACGCGGAACTGGCCGACATGGAAGGCGATGAGGCCTTGCTTGAGGAAGCCCGTGCCATGCTGAAAAGCATCAAGGAGCGGGCGGCGCGGGCCGAGCTTGAGGCGCTTCTGTCCGGCGAAGCCGACGGTAATGACGCCTATCTCGAAATCAATTCCGGCGCAGGCGGGACGGAATCTTGTGACTGGGCAGGCATATTGCTGCGCATGTACACCCGCTGGGCCACCCAGCATGGCATGAGCGTGTCCGTCGAGGAAGAAACCCCCGGCGAACAGGCCGGCATCAAATCCGTCACCCTGACCATCAAGGGGACGAACGCCTATGGCTGGCTGAAAACCGAGGCCGGTGTGCATCGGCTGGTGCGTATTTCGCCGTTCGATTCCAATGCGCGCCGTCATACCTCGTTTGCTTCGGTCTGGGTCTATCCGGTGGTCGATGACACTATCGAAATCGACATCAATCCGGCGGATGTGCGCACCGATACCTATCGCGCCTCAGGGGCAGGCGGTCAGCATATCAACAAGACCGACTCGGCGGTGCGTCTGACGCACATTCCGACCGGTATCGCCGTCGCCTGTCAGGCCGGTCGTTCGCAGCACGCCAACCGTGACGAAGCCTGGAAGATGCTGCGCGCACGACTTTATGAGCTGGAACTGCAAAAGCGCGAAGCGGCGCAGGCGGCCCTTGAAGAGCAAAAGACCGATATCGGCTGGGGCCATCAGATACGGTCATACGTCCTGCAACCCTATCAGATGGTCAAGGACCTGCGCACCGATGTCGAAACCTCTGACAGTCAGGGGGTTCTGGACGGTGATCTCGATGCCTTTATGGGCGCGGCACTGGCGCAGCGTGTCGGGGCGACCAGAGACGCGACCGAAGACTAATGGGTTTTCGGGGTGATTTCGGTGCTGAAATGGCGGGTATAGACCTGCGTAAATTCAGCACCGAAAAAGAATATCTGCGTCGAATAATAGATCCATACCAAAAGCACGATCAGCGACCCCGCCGCGCCATAGGCTGAACTCAGGGCGCTATGGCCCAGATACAGGCCGATCAGATACTTGCCGAAGGAAAACAGGACGGCGGTAATGGCGGCACCGACCCAGACGTCGCGCCACCTGATTTTGACGTCCGGCAGGATTTTGAACACCATGCCGAACATGAAGGTCATGACGATAAACGACACCAGATGATTGATCAGGTGCGTCAGGAAGCCTGGTGTATATTCGGCGACAAAGGCATTGAGCGCTGCCAGAGCCGCCGACACTACAAGCGAAATCAGCAATAAAAACCCTATGCCGACAATCAGGGCAAAGGACAGGACGCGCTTGCGGATAAACCATGACCAGTGGCGTTTCTGGGTTTCATCGACATTCCACACCGCATTCATCGCATCCTGAAGCTGGGCAAAAAAGCCGGTAGCCGAGACTATCAGGGTCACCAGACCGATGAGCGTGGCGACAATGCCTGAGCCTTTATTGGCGCTTGAGGCCAGTATGGCCTGAATGGCCTGCGCGCCTATGTCCCCGACCAGGGCGCGGATTTCCTCATACAGATAACCGCTGACCGCCGCACGTCCGAAGGCCAGACCGGCAATGGCGATGACGATCAGCAATAACGGGCCGATGGACAGAACGCTGTAGAAGGCCAGCGCCGCCCCCAGACGCGGCACCTTATCGTCCAGCCACTCCTGACCGCTTTCCCTGAGCATTTGCCATAACAGCCGGAAGGTAAGGGGCGGGCGGGTCGGAAGGGGAGTGTTCATACGGGCCTCACGAATGATCTGAGGGCATCAGCGGCCAAAAAACCGGAAAAGGTCAATATCTTTTGCGGCCATTCAGGCCATTTGCAGGGTTTTCAGGCTTTCGAGGACGGCCTCGACATGGCCCTTGAAACGCACCTTGCGCCATTCGGCCCGCACCTGACCCTGCGGATCGATGAGAAAGGTGGAGCGGTCGGTGCCCATATATTTGCGGCCATAGAGGCTTTTTTCGCCCCACGACCCGAGGGCGGCGATGGTTGTCGTTTCTGTATCGGACAACAGCGGCACGGTCAGGCTGTGTTTGGTGATGAAGCGGTCATGGCTTTTGAGATCGTCTTTCGACAGCCCTGCCACGGCACAGCCCAGCGCCTGAAAATCGGCCTGAGCGGTATCGAAGGCTACGGCTTCCTGTGTGCAGGTGGGGGTATTGTCTGCCGGATAAACAAACAGAACCAGCCACTGCCCGCGACAGGCGCTCAGTGAAACCGTTTTATGTGCCGTGCCCTGTCCGTTGGCCACAGCCGCAGGCAGGGTGAAATCAGGGGCTGCATAGGGAATGAAATCCTGTAATTTTTTTGCCATGACATCGCCTTCTGATATGCTTATTAAATGGGTATGTTCGGGGGGCGACCGGAACTGTCCAGAGAGACACCCTGAACAGACCGGATCGGATATTTTTAGATTCGCTGCGCACACTATAGAAAACAAACCGCCTGAATGCCTCCTTCTGAATGCCTCCATTGGTAATAAAAATAATCGGCACGGTAAAAAAACGATGGCGGCTTTGTCTGACGGGCGGAGTGATTTTGGCCGTGTTCGCTGGCGGGGTGTGTCTGGCGCAGGGGCCGGTGCGCATCGACGGCCTGAGAAACCTGATTATCACCCGTCTGGAGCGTACGGTTCCGGGCAGCGAGGCCAGTCTGAAACACCTTGATCTGGTATGGTTTCATGACACCAATGCGCTGGGGCTGCGCTTTGAAGGCCTGATCCTCAGGGACGAAAAACAGCGCGTCATCGCCGCTTCGGATCAGCTTGAGGCGGCACTGGCGCTCGACAGCCTGCTTCTGGCGCATCTGGCGCCTGCGCGCATCACCGCCGAAGGATTTGAAATCGTCCTGTCCGTATCACCGGAAGGCCGTTACGAACTGGGGTATGACGCCAGTGGCGACCCCGAAGCCTTTGCCATCGATGAGGTGTTCCGTGACCTGACCGGCCCCGAGACCCTTGGCCGTCCGGTGTCCTTTACCCGCGCCTTCAGCCTGAAAGACGGTACGATCCGCCTCAGTCAGGTGGGGACGAAACTCAACTGGCGTGCCGATGTGGCACATATCGACTTTACCAAAAAGCATGATGATGTGCGCGCCAATATCGGTCTGGCGGTCGATAGCGGCGGTAAATGGGCCTATCTCACGGCGCGGGCTATGGCCAGAACCGAGCTTAAAACCGCGCAACTTGATGTGGACATCAAGGATCTGGTGCCGTCCGACATCTTTCCGTCGGTGGGGATGACGCGGTCCCTGTCGGCGCTTGAGGCCACTGTCAGCGGCAAGGGGCACCTCAGTTACAGCACCGCCAAAGGCATAGAAAAGGCGACACTGGATATAAAGGCCGGTCAGGGGCGCTATGATTTCGGCACCAGTCGCCAGCCGTTCGATGCCATAGAAGCGCGGGCGGAATATCTGCCGGAAAAGCGGGCGATCAATTTCTCGACTTTCCGGTTGCAAACCCGCTATCTGGGTACGGATTTGCAGGGAACGGTACTTTTATCGCCGAAAAACAAGACGGCACCCTATAGTCTGGCTTTCGATTTTCATGGCCCGCGTATCACCGGCCATCTGGCAGAGGACTTCCCCGCCCAGACCCTGAGCGATGTGCATTTCGTCGGAGCCTTCATTCCTGAGCAGCGTCGTCTTGAGATTACGTCGGGGCGCGGCCTGCTGAACAAGGCTCCGTTACGCACCGAAGGCTTTGTTTATACCAATGAAGCGGGACAGCCCGGGGCCGAACTCAAGGCGCGGATCGACGGCACCTTCACCAAGGAACAGGTGTTTGCCTTCTGGCCGGAAAGTCTGACCTCCGTACTCAGGGCCGATCTTATCCGGCGCATCGAGGGCGGGGTCTATTCCAATGCCGATTTTACGCTGAAAGCCCCACCGGGCAGTCTGCGCCCCAATGGCCTGAAGAACGAGCATCTTGATCTGACCTTCGACTATGCCGATATGGCGCTACTGGTGCATGACGACCTGCCCAGAGCCGAAAAGGTGTCGGGCAAGGGGCATTTGCGTGGCAACAGTTTTGACCTGAGCATTGCCGGTGGCGAACTGGGGGGCTTACCGGTCAAAGACGGGCGGGTGACGGTCGAAAGTTTCAACAAGGCCGATCGGGGCCGCACCCATATCTGGCTGACCAGCGGCGGTGATGTGGTGCGCGCCGTCGAAATCGTCGATCCCCTGACCGGCGGGCAACTGGCGCGGCAGGGCCTGACGCGGGAGCGTCTGTCCGGTGAGACGGATTTCCGTGTTGATATCGGCTTTGTCAGTTTCGCCAAACCGCTGAACTATGACACGATGGACATCAGCTTTCAGGCCGATATCCATAAGGCGGCCCTGAAACAGGCGGCGCTGGGCTGGGACCTCGGCAATGGCGAGCTGAAACTCAAAGGTGACCTGCGCACTGACCGTATCGAGGTGCGCGGGCCTGCGGATGTCGGGCCGTTCAGGGGTGAGATCGGTTTCCGTACCGGTTTTGAAAGCCCGCAATCCTTTATCGATTTCACCGGCAGCTTCAATGCCCGTCAGTTTGGTGGGTCGCCGACGCGGCGGGTGGCGCTGAAAGGCGATCTCGAACTGGCCCATAATATCGGCACCGGCACCATCACCTCGGACATATTCAACGGGCGCGTGGACTGGAGCGGTACGGATGCACGGCCCAACCGTGTCACGCTCAATGGCGTAACCCTGTCGGCGGGCATGAAGGGGCAGGGCCTGCCGATCTTTGCCCGCTTCAGGCCGGAACTGCCCACGGAAATCTATCTGATGCGCGCCGGTGATGTCTGGAGCGGTCAGCTACAGGCCGAAGGCTTTACCGGAGAGCTGGCCTATGTCGAAGGCCGCCATCCGCGTCTGGTCTATAATGCGCTGATTACACCTGACCGGGCACGGTTACTGGGGTTGGGGGCCTTGCCGATCTTTAACAGGCCGCGCCGCCTGAGTGTCAATATCGGGCTGGATGCCCAGTCGCGGGAAGCCCTGATCAAACTCGATACCATCAATGCCGTGCTGGGCTGGTCGGAAGATACGGCGGATGAGCCGATTCGTACCCTGAAGGCGCACCTGACGCCGCATGACCTGTATCTGCTGGGCCTGCCCGAGGACTGGTTTGCGCCTCAGGCCGATCTGGCGGTCGATGCCCTGTGGGAGCAGGATAGGCGCGGGATTCGCGGCCGCGCGCGTCTGGGTAAGGCGCAGGATATAGGCTTCGACCTGCCCGATATGGACAAGGCCTTGCTGACCGACACACCATCGCCCTGGGCGCGCATTCAGGGGGAGGTGGCATCGGATTTCCTGAAGGCGATCGGTTATCGCGCCCATATGCTTGAGGTCAGCGGGCCGGTCAGGTTCGACCTGAGCCTGTACCAGACGGAAAACACGGTCGAGGGGGCTTTGGCGACCGGTGAGGTGTCGGCGGCGGTGCTGAATATAGACGGCGGGGCGGCAGATCTCAAACTGGCCGGAGCGGATTGGGTAAAGCCTGCCGGAGAGGCGGCGCGTCTCGATTTCAGTTTCGATGAGGGCGGGCCTGAGGGCGGGGTCAATATGACCCGTATCCACGGGGCCGGTGCGCGCTTTGCCATTGAAGGCCGTGCCGCCCTGAGGCCTGACGGGGAACTTGAGTTTGCCGATTTTTCCACCCTGTACCTGAAGGACATGATGCAGACCCGTTTGCAGGTCTATCAGGTCGGTACGCCACAGACACGCATCATCTCGGTCAATGGAGCACTGATGGATCTCAGGCCGTGGACGCGCCAGACGCCGAAACCGCCCCCGACTATGGTAAGGGCGCATGAACCGGTTACGCCGCTTACACCGCCGGAACCGGCACCGGTTGCCGCGCAGATGCCGACGCGGATTTTGCTGCATCTTGACCGGCTGAGGGTCGCCGGTGAGGCCGGTTTCAGCGATGTGGCCTTTGAGGGCGAATGGGACGGGCTTAACCGCCTGAGGGGTGAGGGCAAGGCCCTGTCGGACAATCATAACCGCATCCGCCTGAGCCTCAGGCCCGAGGCGGATCTGAGCCGGTTTACGCTGACGGCGGATGATGTCGGCGATCTGGTCTATACGGCGACCGGCGACCGGCGTTTGCGCAGTGGTACGCTGGAGATGAGTGGCCTGTACCGCAATGGTCAGGTGGATGCCGTTCTCAAGGGCGAGGATATTCGTGTCAGCCGGATTCCGCTTCTGGGGCAGCTTTTGTCACTGGCTTCGCTTCAGGGGCTTTCGGACACCCTGACCGGCGAAGGCATCGGTTTCTCGGATTACGAATTCCCTGTGCGTTATAGGGATAACTTCCTGTTCATCCGCGATGGCTGGGCCAGGGGTGAGGCCCTGCGCATCAATATTCGCGGCGGCATGGATACCAAAGCCCATACGCTCGATTACAACGGCACCCTGATCCCTGCCTATGGTGTCAATTCCGCCTTTTCGCAGGTGCCGGTGGTGAGCGATGTCCTGACCTCCAGTCGCGGCGAGGGGGTGCTGGGCATCAAATATCGTCTCAGGGGGGCTGCCGATGCGCCTCAGGCCGAAATCGACCCGTTCTCGCTGGTTCTGCCCGGTTTCTTCCGGCGTTTGCTGGATAAGGATCAGCCGGAGTTGCTGGCCCCCATAGAAGAGAAGAAATAATCAGGTCTTGTTTGGTGTACGTTCGGCAATGCGCGCGCGATTGAGGCTCAGGGCGGCGGCGTCCGGTTGCCAGTGGCCGCACCATGACGGATCAATGTCGTTCAGCAGGGCCGAAGGGTCGGTAAAGGCCGGTCTGTAGCCTCTGGCCTGCATTTCCGCGACCAGTTGCGCCTGACGGTCAGCCAGATAACCGAGGCGCGGATAAAAGAAGCGCACATGCCCCTTGCCCAGCACATAGCTATGCGGATTACGCGGATCATCAGGGGTTTCGCCACGCGCCGACGCGGCCCGCACCAGAGCGAATATACGCGGCAATTCACGATATTCCGCCACCAGATGCGGGCCGCTCAGTTCAGACGGCGGCACACAGTTGATCCGCGTCATGGAGGTCAGACCGGTTTGACGAGGACGATCTTCTTCTTGCCCTGTGCCACCTTGATGACGCCATCGCCATTGAGGTCGCTCAGGCTGACCGTGTGGTTGCCGTCGGTAATGGCTGCATCATTGACCCGCAGACCACCGCCTTGCGCCAGACGGCGGGCTTCGCCGTTCGATTTGGTCAGGCCGATCGTGGTCGCCAGTGCCGCCAGCATGATTCCGGCCTCAAGCTCGGCACGGGCCACCTCTGCCGTCGGCAGATCGGCGGACAGGACGCCTTGCTCAAAGGCCTTTTGCGCCGTGTCCCGCGCCGTCAGGGCGGCGGCTTCGCCATGCACCATGCGCGTGGCGGCGTCGGCGAGAATTTTCTTGGCTTCGTTGATTTCCGCGCCCTCAAGTTTTTCGAGGCGGGCAATCTCATCCAGCGGAATATCGGTAAACAGTTTCAGGAAGCGCCCGACATCGGCGTCTTCGGTATTGCGCCAGTATTGCCAGTAATCATAGGGCGACAGGGCATCGGCATTGAGCCATACGGCCCCGCCCATCGTCTTGCCCATCTTGGCGCCTGAGGCCGTGGTCAGGAGCGGCGTCGTCAGGCCAAAGGCCGGTTTCTGGTTCAGGCGGCGGGTCAGTTCGACGCCATTGACGATATTGCCCCACTGATCCGAGCCGCCCATTTGCAGCACGCAGCCATGTTTGGCATTCAGTTCGCGGAAATCGACGGCCTGCATCAGCATGTAGTTGAATTCAAGGAAGGTCATCGGCTGTTCGCGTTCAAGGCGCAGCTTCACCGAATCGAAGGTCAGCATCCGGTTGATGGTGAAGTGGGTGCCGAAGGTGCGCAGGAACTCGATATAGCCGAAGCCGGACAGCCAGTCGTTATTATTGACCATGAGGGCATCGGTCGGGCCGTCGCCAAAGGTCAGGAAGTTGTCAAACACCGAGCGGATACCGTCCATATTGGCCTGAATCTGTTCGTCAGTCAGAAGCGGACGCTGGGTATCCTTGAAGGTCGGATCGCCAACCTTGGTCGTGCCGCCGCCCATCAGGACGATGGGCCGGTTGCCCGTCTTTTGCAGCCAGTAAAGCATCATGATCTGCACCAGATGTCCGGCATGCAGCGATGACGCGGTGGCGTCATAACCGATATAGGCCGTGATGGGGCCGGCAGAGGCCAGGGCATCAAGGGCTTCCGCATCCGTACACTGGTGAATGAACCCGCGCGACTGAAGGATGTTGAGGAAATCGGATTTGAAGCTGGTCATGATCTTTATACTTGAAGGGTTGCAAGAGGGCAGGATATGCCAAGCGAGCGTGTAACACGCTCGCCCTGTTTTCCATAGGTGGTTTGCATGAAAATTATCGGCTTTATGACCGGCACCTCGCTTGATGGCATTGATATGGCGCTGGTGGAAACCGATGGCGAAACCATCAGCGCCTTCGGCCCGTTTGCCGAAAGGCCCATGCCGTCTGAAGTCCGTACCGTGCTGGAAAACGCCACCCGCGCCGCCCTGAACTGGCCACGCGGGGCCGCTGAGCCTGAGGTATTCACCGAGGCCCGTCAGGTGATCGTCGATTTTCACCATCAGGCGCTTCTGGAGTTTCTGGCGGAAAATGACCTGTCTTTGTCAGATATTGATCTTCTGGGGGCGCATGGCCAGACCGTGCTGCATGAACGCCCCGGGGGCGGTGTGATCGGGCGCACGGTGCAGTTGTTTGACGGGGCGCGGCTGGCGCAACTAAGCGGTGTGCCGGTAGTGTCGGATTTTCGCAGCGCGGATGTGGCGGCAGGCGGTGAAGGCGCGCCTCTGGCTCCTGTCTATCACCGCGCGCTGGTGCAGGCGGCGGGTCTGTCGCTACCGGTTGTGGTGGTCAATCTGGGGGGCGTGGCCAATATCACGCTTATTACCGAAGACGGCCTGTGGGCACTTGATACCGGCCCGGCCAGCGGTCTGATGGATCAGTGGATGCGGCGACATACGGGCAGGCTGTTCGATGAAGACGGCGCGGTTGCCGCATGTGGTGTGGCCGATGAGACCATTGTCGCGGATTATTTGCGGCACCCCTATTTTGCGGCCCCTGCGCCCAAGTCTCTGGATCGGTATGATTTTACGCTGGAAAGGGTTGAGGGGCTTGGGCTTGAGGACGGGATGGCGACCCTGTTGCGCTTTACGGCGGATAGCTTACGGTATGAAATTGAAAAATTCAATTTCGATATAAAAGTGATTATTCTGTGCGGCGGCGGGCGCAATAATGCCCATCTGGTCAAGGTGTTGGGCGAACGCCTGAGCGGCATCGCGCCGGTGAAGATTGCCGAGGATATGGGCTGGCGCGGCGGGGCCATAGAGGCCGAGGCCTTCGCCTATATGGCGGCCCGTTCGGTCAGGGGGCTGCCGATTTCGTTTCCTGACACCACCGGCGTGAAAGCGCCTCTGACGGGCGGCGTGTTGTCTCTCTCTGAAGGGGCCTGACCTATCAGGTGTTTGTGGCTGCCCCTCATCCCGCCTGTCGGCCACCTTCTCCCCCAAGGGGAGTGTATGGCCCGGATAGATAGCTGACAGGTGTTCGGAGACATACCTGACAGTTTCATAATGCTCCCTGGCCTTTTGTGAGGTCAATGGAGATGATTTGTTTTGCGCCGAAACAGACGGCA
>Ga0222423_1000365_pt1 | contig 35507 bp, 34 predicted proteins | sample 3A0metagenome_FD_182472 | JGI IMG/M metagenome (GOLD analysis project Ga0222423, IMG submission 182472) | Enriched microbial communities from leaf-cutter ant dump, University of Wisconsin, Madison, United States - 3A0 (version 2) | ecosystem: Environmental > Terrestrial > Nest > Insects nest >...
CCGTCGACTCCGGCCAGCTCGTCGCGACCCTGGAGTTCAACGCCCGCGCGTGACGTCAGGTCTGCGTGACTCGTCGGCTGAATCGTTTGGCACGGTTTCCTCGCCGGGCACCGCGGTGCTGACTCGGGAGCGGCGGCGAACGCCCGCCGGTGACCGAGGGAGCTCACCATGGCATCGCACGACCACGTCGGAGCACGTCGGGCCGTCGAGAGGCGTCCCGTCGGACGCCTGCTCGGCGCGATCGCGGCGCTGGCGCTCGGGCTCATGGGGCTCGGCGGGCTCGTGGGGCTCGTCGGGACGACGACCGCCGTCGCCGAGACCGGGCCCGCGTGCACGGTGGCCTGGCGCACGAGCTCGTGGCCGGGCGGATTCACCGCCGACATCACGTTCACGTCGACCGTCGCGCTGCACGGATGGTCGCTGTCCTGGACGTGGCCCACCGGGCAGCGCGCGACGCAGGCGTGGAGTTCCGTGCTCAGCCAGTCGGGCGACACCGCGACCGCGACGAACGCCGCGTGGAACGGCGACGTCCCCGCCGGTGGGAGCGTGCAGCTCGGGCTGCAGGGGACGTGGACCACCACCGCGGCCGCGCCCACGGTGTTCACGCTCAGCGGCGTCGCGTGCAACGGCGGCGCGACGCCCACCCCGACTCCGACACCCACGCCCACTCCGACAACCACTCCCACTCCGACTCCCACGCCCACCCCGACCACGGTCCCGCCGACGGGCACGTGCGACTCGGCATCGTTCTGCGACGGCCTCGAGACGCAGACCACCGGGACGCCGTCGGGGTCCTGGACCGTGGTGACCCCCGACTGCTCGGGCTCGGGCCGGGCAGCGATCGACTCGTCCGTCGCACGCACCGGTGAGCGCTCGCTGCGCATCGACGGCGCCGCCGGCTACTGCAACCACGTGTTCGTCCAGGCGCAGGCGCCGGTCGCCGGGCTGCAACCGGTGTTCGTCCGCTTCTGGGTGCGGCACGCGAACCCCCAGCCCGTCTCGCACACCACGTTCCTCGCCATGAAGGACGCCGCCGACGGCGGGCACGACCTGCGCATGGGCGGCCAGAACGGCGCCCTGCAGTGGAACCGCTCGTCCGACGACGCGACGCTGCCCGCCCAGAGCCCGGTGGGCGTGGCGCTCAGCACGCCGCTGCCGACCGGCTCGTGGCACTGCGTCGAGGCGGAGGTCGACGGTTCGGCCGGCGCGCTGACCACCTGGCTCGACGGCGCCGTCGTGCCCGGACTCGTCGCCGACCGCACCCCGACGCCGGACGTCGACAACCAGTGGGACGCCCGGGCCTGGGCGCCGCGGCTGACCGACCTACGCCTGGGGTGGGAGTCCTACGGCGAGGGCGCCGACACGCTGTGGTTCGACGACGTGGCCGTAGGCTCGCAGCGCCTCAGCTGCTGAACGGCCCACGGCAGACGCGCCACCGGGTCAGCCACGCGGGTCGTCGACCTGCTCGTCGATCACGGTGCCGCCCAGCATCTGGGCGATCAGAGGAGCGCCGACGAGGCTGCTCGAGGTGATGTCCTCGTCGTCGGGCGACGGGTCGTCGGGCTCGACGGTGCGAGAGCGAGCCGACGCTGCTGCGGCCGCGGCGACGCCGCGCTCGCGCGCCGACTGGTTGGTCGCGTCGGCGTCCGCCGGCGAGCCGACGCCGGCCGCGGCGCTCGCGACGCCCGACCCCGCCGAACCGCCCGACCCGGACCCGGGCTCGACGTCCCACGGAGGCGCTCCCGCCGCACCGCGCGACGCCTCGGCAGGGCCGTCACCAGCCCCGGCGCCCCGATCGCTCGACGGACCGTCGACCGGGGGCGTCATCCACGGGTCGTCGACCGGCGGCTCGGGGGGGACGTCGTCCCAGGACGCCTCCGCGCGCCGGGTCGCCTCGGCGTCGTGCGCCGCGCGAGGCGGCTCGACCCTCGTCGGCGCACGCTCCGGCTCGGGGCTGCTCGGCGCCGCGGCTCGGCCGCCCGACTCGTTGAGGATCCCCTCGACGCGCACGTCGAAGCCGAGCGTCTCCCGGACCGCGCGGGCCACGACCTCCGGGTGGCCGCCGTTGCGGAACGTCGCCGCCAGCGCCGCGGTGTCGAACGAGAGGCGCAGCGTCGTCGCATCGAGGTCCGCCACCTGTGCGTTGCGCGGGTCGACGAGCGCCCACGTCACGCGGCGCAGCCCCTTGACGGTGTCGAGCACCTCCGGCCACCGGCGACGGAGCATCTCCGTGTCGGGCCCGCCGCCCGACGCAGCCGCAGCAGCGGGAGCAGGAGCAGCGGGAGCAGCGGGAGCAGGAGCAGCAGGAGCAGCGGGAGCAGCGGGAGCGGGTGCGGTTGCGGGTGCGGGTGCGGGTGCGGGAGAAGGAGCAGCGGGCTCGGAGGTCGGCGGCGCCGGCGTCGGCGTCGGGCGCTCGGTGGCGCGCGGCGAGGCGCCGCCCTCGGCCTCGGTCGTGGTCTCGGCCTGGGGCGGCTGTGCGCCCTGCTCCGCGGCGTCGCTCACCGCCGCCGGTCCCGTGCGCACGTCCGGGCTCGACGTGGGCGCGGGCCCGGTCGGCTCGTTCGCGACGTCCAGCGCCGGCTCCGCGGGAGCCTGCGGCTGGGTCTCGCGTCCGGTGCCCTCACGTCCGGCGCCGGCGTCGCCGGTGCGGGCCGAGTCGGACCGGGCGGCGGGCGCCGTCCGAGTCGAGTCGGGACGAGGCGCGGGGGCGGTGCGCGTCGAGTCGGGACGAGGCGCCGGCGTTGTGCGCGTCTGGTCGGTACGCGTCGCGTCGGGGCGCGTCACGTCAGGGCGCGTCACGTCAGGGCGCGTCGAGTCCGGGCGGGGCGCGGGGGTGCTCGGGGGCTGCCGGCCGTCGGCAGAAGCGTCCGACGGGCCGTCGGACACGACCCGCGTCGCCGCAGACCCGACCCCCGCTCCCGCCGGGAGTCCGCGCTCGAGCCGGTCGAGTCGTGCGCCCAGCCCGGAGCGGTCGTCGTCGACCGCGGGCAGCAACAGGCGCGCCATGAGCAGCTCGAGGTGCAGGCGCGGCGACGTGGCTCCGGTCATCTCGGTGAGCGCGGCGTTGGCCAGGTCGGCGGAACGCGAGAGCTCGGCGGGTCCGAGGTGCCCCGCCCGCGCGCGCATGCTCGCCAGCTGGTCGGCGGGGACGTCGCGCAGGGCGGCGTCGGCGGCGTCGCCGGAGGCCGCGATGACGATGAGGTCGCGCAGACGCTCGAGCAGGTCCTCGACGAACCGGCGCGGCTCGTGCCCGGTCGAGATGACACGGTCGACGACGCGGAACGCGCTGGCTCCGTCGCGGGCAGCGATCGCCTCGACGAGGTCGTCGAGCAGGGACGCCTGCGTGTATCCGAGCAGGTCGGCGGCACCCGCGTACTCCAGGCCGCCCTCCCCCGCGCCGGCGATCAGCTGGTCCAGGACGGACAGCGTGTCACGCACCGATCCCCCGCCGGCCCGCACGACGAGCGGCAGGACACCCGACCCGACGGGCACGCCCTCGGTCGCGCAGAGCTGGTCCAGGTACGGGACCAGGACGTCCGGCGGCACGAGCCGGAACGGGTAGTGGTGCGTGCGGGACCGGATGGTGCCGATGACCTTGTCCGGCTCCGTCGTCGCGAACACGAACTTCACGTGCGGCGGCGGCTCCTCGACGATCTTCAGCAGCGCGTTGAAGCCCTGCGGCGAGACCATGTGCGCCTCGTCGAGGATGAAGATCTTGAACCGGTCGCGGGCCGGTGCGAACGTGGCCCGCTCACGCAGCTCCCGCGCGTCGTCGACGCCACCGTGGCTCGCCGCGTCGATCTCGACGACGTCGAGCGACCCTGGCCCCCCTCGCGCCAGCTCGACGCACGACGGGCACACGCCGCACGGCGTGTCCGTCGGGCTCTCCGCCGTGTTCTGCGCGCAGTTGAGGATGCGCGCCAGGATGCGCGCGGACGTCGTCTTGCCGCACCCGCGCGGCCCGGAGAACAGGTACGCGTGGTTGACCTGCCCGCTGCGCAGGGCCTGCCGCAGGGGCGCCGTGACATGGTCCTGCCCGATGACCTCGGCGAAGTTCTCCGGCCGGTAGCGGCGGTACAGGGCTGTGCTCACCCCCGCACCCTAGACGCCCCCACCGACACACGACGACGCCGCTGTGGACGGGTTCACCCCACCAGCACCCACGCCGCCAGACCGATCACGAGCAACGAGCCGGTCGGCGACACCCAGGACCGCAGCCGCTCGTCGAGCCGCGCGCCGACGATCCCGCCGGCCAGGACCAGCAGGAGCTGCCACGCCGCCGACGCGACCGCGACGCCGACGACGAAGGCGGCGCCCGCCCTCGCGCCGGGCCGGCCGCCGTCGAGACCCGCCACGGCGCCCGTCGCGACGGTCGCGAACACGAGCAGCGTGAGGGGGTTGACGGCCGTCAGCGCGACGAACCGCAGGTAGGTCCGCGACGAGCGCAGCACGCTCTCGTCCACCGGAACGGGCATCCCCCGCGAGCGCCACCACCGCACGAGCCCGACGACACCCACACCCGCGAGGACCAGCGCGCTGACGGCCTTCAGCAGGTCCGCGTGCGACTCGACCACCGCCGACAGGCGGGTCCCGACCAGCACGGCGAGCACCGCGTACGCGGCGTCGACGGTCGCGACACCGAGGGCGGCGGCGACGGCCCGTCGTCGGCCCGCGACGAGCGCCTCGCTCAGCAGCAGGACGCCGACGGGGCCCAGCGGCATGGCGACGGCGAGGCCTGCTACGAGGCCGAGGGTGAGCGCGTGCACGGCCACAGCGTGGCGCCTGGGCGAGCCGCGGGCGAGCACATTCCGCCCCCGGGCATGCAAGGACCCCCCGCACACCCGCCAGAGCTCACCTGCCCTTGCTGCCTTCCGGCCCTGGGGGGGTTCAGCGAGATGACGCCGCACGAGGGGTCTGCGGAAATCCTAACCCAGCGCCGAGGTGCCTCTCTCCCACTGTCGGGATCGGCACCGGCTCGGCAGACTGCCACCATGAGCGACGGCACCCCCGCACCCGAGCCCGAGCAGGACGTCCGCTACGACTACGACCTCGTCGTGATCGGGTCCGGCCCGGGTGGGCAGAAGGCGGCGATCGCAGCGGCGAAGCTGGGTCACCGCGTGGCCGTCGTCGAGCGGCGCCACATGATGGGCGGCGTGTCGGTGAACACCGGCACCATCCCCAGCAAGACGCTGCGCGAGGCGGTCATGTACCTGACCGGGATGGCGCAGCGGGACATGTACGGCGCGAGCTACCGGGTCAAGAGCGACATCACGGTCGAGGACCTGTTCGCCCGCACGCAGCACGTGATCGGCCGCGAGATCGAGGTGATCCGCGCCCAGCTGCTGCGCAACCACGTCGACATCCTCACGGGGACGGGCTCGTTCGTCGACGAGCACACCATCGGCGTGCTCGACGAGGACGGCGTGCGCCGCACGCACGTCACAGCGCGCTTCGTCGTGATCGCGACCGGCAGCAAGCCGCACCGCCCGGACACGGTCCAGTTCGACGAGCGGACGGTCGTGGACTCCGACGGCGTGCTGGCCCTGGAGCGCGTGCCCAACTCGATGGTCGTCGTAGGTGCGGGGATCATCGGGATCGAGTACGCGTCGATGTTCGCGGCCCTGGGCACGCGCGTGACGATCATCGACAAGCGGCCGACGATGCTCGAGATGTGCGACCCCGAGGTCGTCGAGTCGCTCAAGTTCCACCTGCGCGACCTGTCGGTCTCGTTCCGGCTGGGCGAGGAGGTCGCGGGCGTCGACTCCAACACGCACGGGACCGTGACGCGGTTGGCGTCGGGCAAGAAGATCGCCGCGGACACCGTCATGTACTCGGCGGGGCGGCAGGGCCAGACGGCCTCGCTCAACCTCGAGGCCGCCGGGCTTTCTGCGGACAAGCGCGGGCGGATCGACGTGGACGGCGAGTACCGCACGTCGGTGCCGCACGTCTTCGCCGTCGGCGACGTCATCGGCTTCCCCGCGCTGGCCGCGACGAGCATGGACCAGGGCCGCCTGGCGGCGTACCACGCATTCGACGAGCCGGCCCGCGAGCTCGCGGCCGTCCAACCCATCGGCATCTACACGATCCCCGAGATCAGCTACTGCGGCCGCACCGAGGACGAGCTGACCACCGCGTCGGTCCCCTACGAGGTCGGCATCGCGCGCTACCGCGAGCTCGCCCGCGGGCAGATCGTCGGCGACTCCTACGGGATGCTCAAGCTGCTGGTCAACACCGAGACCCGCGAGCTGCTGGGCGTGCACATCTTCGGGACGCAGGCCACGGACCTGGTGCACATCGGGCAGGCGATCATGGCGTGCGGCGGGACGATCGACTACCTCGTCGACACCGTCCTGAACTACCCGACGCTGTCCGAGGCCTACAAGGTGGCGGCGCTCGACGCGACCAACAAGATCCGCCAGGTGGCGCGCTTCAGCTCGTGAGCGGGCTTTCGTCCAGGGCCGCCAGCAGCGCGGCGACGTCGTCGTAGATCGCGACAGCGCCGGCCTCGCGCAGCTCGTCGTCCCCGATGCCGCCGCTGCGCAGTGCGACGCACGGCACGCCGGCCTTCTTCGCGGCCTCGACGTCCCAGACGGTGTCGCCGACGAAGACCGCCGCCGACGCCTCGACGCCGGCTGCCTCCAGCGCGACGTGGACGAGGTCTGGCTCGGGCTTGGCTGCTTCGACGTCGTCGGCGCTGGTGATCGCGTGCAGCTCCGGCTCGACGTCCAGGACCTCGCGCAGTCGGTCCAGCTCGTCGGGCGAGGCTGACGTCGCGAGGACGGGCCGCTGGCCGCGCTCGGCGAGGACGCGCACCAGCTCGCGCGCGCCGTCGAAGGGCCGCAGCAGGTCGGCCGCGGCCGCGTAGTGCCGGGCGTGCGCGTCCGTGACGTCGTCGCGGACGCGATCCGCGTCATGACCCGCCAACGTGTCGATCAGCTGCGTCGACCCCATGCCGATGCAGCGGTGCACGCGCCAGCCGTCGACGACGACGTCGACGTCCGCGAACGCGCGCACCCACGCGTCCACGTGCAGGTAGTTGGAGTCGACGAGCGTGCCGTCGACGTCGAGCAGGACGACGGGCGAAGAGGTGTCACGGGCCATGGACCAGTCTGTGCTCGCGGGCGCAGGACCCGCACCCGCTGGGCTGTGGACGACGACCGTCGCGTGTGGGTGCGTCTGCTTACCGTGGTGCGCATGATGACGACGACGGACGCGCTCACCGCTGCGCGGCAGGCGACCGCGACGACGGTCATCGAGGCGCTGGCCGGCCCGGGCGCCTCGCTGCGCGACGACCAGCTGACCGCCGTGACCGGGCTGCTCGAGCCCGGGGCGCGTGTGCTGGTCGTGCAGGCGACCGGGTGGGGCAAGTCCGCGGTGTACTGGGCGGCCACCGCGATCCGACGCTCGGAGGGTGCGGGGCCGACGTTGGTCGTCTCTCCCCTGCTGTCGCTCATGCGCGACCAGGTCGCAGCCGCGGCGCGCGCCGACCTGACGGCCGCCACGCTGAACTCGTCGAACGTGGGCGAGTGGGCGCAGATCGAGGACGAGCTGCGCGCGGGCACCGTCGACGTCGTCCTCGTCTCGCCCGAGCGGCTGGCCAACCCCGGCTTCGGGCGGCGCGTGCTCGACGCGCTCACCGGGCACCTGGGCATGCTCGTGATCGACGAGGCCCACGCGGTCTCCGACTGGGGGCACGACTTCCGGCCCGACTACCGGCGCGTGGCCGACACCGTCCGCGCGCTCAACCCGGACACGCCCGTGCTCGCGACCACGGCCACCGCGAACGAGCGCGTCACGCACGACGTCGCCGCGCAGCTCGGTGCCAACACCCTCGTGCTGCGCGGCCCGCTGGCCCGCAGCAGCCTGGAGCTCGCGGTCATCGACTCGCTCACCCCGCTTCAGCGGTACGCGTGGGTGGCCGAGCAGCTCCCCCACCTGCCGGGGTCGGGCATCGTCTACACGCTCACGGTCGCCGACGCCGAGCGGCTGACCGAGGCCGTCCGCTCGCAGCACGGCGACGCACTGCCGGTCGCGGCCTACACGGGTCAGCTCGACGGCGCCGAGCGGGAGCGGCTCGAGGAGGCGCTGCGCCGCAACGAGCTCAAGGCACTCATCGCCACGTCCGCGCTCGGCATGGGCTACGACAAGCCCGACCTGGGCTTCTGCGTCCACGTCGGCGCCCCGCCGTCGCCCGTCTCGTACTACCAGCAGGTGGGCCGTGCCGGGCGCGGCATCGACCACGCGGTCGTCGTGCTGCTGACGTCGTCGGCCGATGCGGGTGTCTGGGACTACTTCGCGACGGCCTCGATCCCCGAGCCACGGGCCATGCGGCGGCTGCTGGACGTGCTGCCGACGACACCGGTCAGCGTGCCCGCTCTCGAGGCGGAGTCGGGGCTGCGACGCACGCGCGTGGAGCTGATGCTCAAGCAGCTCGCCGTGGACGGGGTGGTCGAGCGCACCGAGGGCGGCTGGTCGGCGACCGGCAAGGCGTGGGAGTACGACGAGGCGCACTACGCCGGCGTGCTGGCGGTGCGGCAGCGCGAGGCCGACATCATGCGCGACTACGCGAGCGGTCGGCGTTGCCTCATGCAGCTGCTGCAGGAGTCGCTCGACGACCCGAGCGCGCAGCCGTGCGGGGGGTGCAGCGTGTGCACGCACGCGTTGCCCGACGGGCTCCCCGAGCAGCCGTCGATCGAGACGACCCGGGCCGTGGCCGGGCTGCTGCGCACGCAGGCGCATCCCGTCGAGCCGCGCAAGATGTGGCCGGGCGGGGCGTTCGGGGCGAGCGGGCGGATTGCCGCCGGTGAGCTGGCGGCGCCGGGGCGCGCGCTGATCCACGCCGATGCGCCCGAGTGGCGCGAGCTGGTCGCCGCGCTCTTCGAGCGGGACGCACCACCGCCCGACGAGCTCGTCGACGCGCTCGTCGGGCTGCTGCGCGGGTGGGGACGCGAGTGGGGCGAGAGACCCGCGGTCGTCGTCGGGCTGCCCGCAGCAGGGTTCCCGGTGCTGACCGACGGGCTGCGCGACCGGCTCGCGCAGATCGGACGGATGGCCACCGCTGAGCTCGCGATCGACGACGACGCTGTGCGGAGCGCCCGCACGTCGCGCGACCTCACCTCCGCGAGCGAGGCCGCGGCCTGGCGCGACGCGGTCGGCGTGCCCGAGCCCGACGCGGTGCGCGGCCGGGCGGTGCTGCTCGTCGTCGACGCAACGGCCTCGCTGTGGCCGGTCACCGTGACCGCCGCCGTGCTGCGCCGTGCGGGGGCGACCGCCGTGCTGCCGCTCGTCATGCACCGGCGGGTCTGAGCCGGTGTCGTACGGTGACGCCATGCCCGCCGACTGGATCGAGCACGTCCGCCCGGGCGACCGCGAGCGTCTGGGCTGGATCCGACCGGTCGGGGACGGCTTCGTGGCACTCGACCTCATGGGGCGGGAGGTCACCGGGGTCGTCGACTGGCTCGCCGCCGAGGAGGCGCTCGAGGAGCGTGGGTTGGGGTGGTTGGCCGACCTGTGGCAGCTGGACCGGCCCGACGGCCTGCGCGAGCGTGTGCGGATCGTCGAGGTCACGCCCGACCGCGTCGTCGTGAAGGTCGACGACTTCGGCGACGTCGGGGCGGACACCGCGACGTACGTCCTGCCGTTCCCGGCGCCCGACGAGCTGCGCCGGTACGACGGCGACGCGGGCGTGCTGGGCGGCTCCTAGAGGAGGTGGCGCAACGTGCGCTCCGGGTCGTCGAGGAACCCTCGCCAGCGTCGGACCAGGTCCAGGTCCTCCCATGCGCACTCGCGCATCCCCCACTCGCCGATCTCCCAGATGGCGGCGCCGGGGATCGCGGCGAGGACCGGTGAGTGCGTGGAGAGCAGCACCTGCGAGCCGTTCGCCGCGAGGTCCGTCAGGTGCGCGACGAGGGCGAGGCTGTTGTCGAACGAGAGGGCGGACTCGGGCTCGTCGAGCACGTAGAGGCCCGGCCTGAACATCCGGCTCCCGACGAGCGAGAGGAACGACTCGCCGTGGGACATCTCGTGGAAGACCGGTTCGGGCCGACCGCCGGGGTTGTTCTCGAGGTAGGTGTAGAACGAGTGCATCGTCTCGGCGCGCAGGAAGAACCCCGTGCGGGTCGCACCGATGCCACGGACCAGGCGCAGGTGCTCCGCGAGGTCCGACTCGGTGCGGCGCGTGACGTTGCGGGCGCCCGTCGAGCCGCCCTCGGCACCCAGGCCGAACGTGACGGCGATCGCCTCGACGAGCGTCGACTTCCCGGCGCCGTTGTCGCCCACCAGGACGGTGATCGGCGCCAGGTCCCAACCGCCCGCCAGCACCTGCGCGACCGCGGGGATGTCCGCGAACCACGCGCGCCCGTCGACGGGTTCGCCGCACTCGACGCGTCGGACGTGCTGCGCGGTCGACGCCATGCGAGCGGTCTACCGTGCGGGACGGCCGGTGTCCAGGACCTCACCGCGTTGCGGCCGCCCGCGCTCGCCCGCATAGTCGAAGCCATGCCGATCGCCGAGGTCACCTCCCCCGACGAGCTGCGCGCGCTGCACACCGCGGTGCTGGCGCCGTCGTTCCCGCCCGACGAGCTCGAGGACGTCGAGGCGATGTGCGCGGACCTCGTCGCGGGGCGGACGGTCGCTCTGGTGTCGTCGTCGGACGCCGGGGTGCCGACCGCGGTGGCGGTCGGGGCGCGGACGGAGCAGGTGATGCTGCTGTCGTATCTCGCGGTCGCGCCGGGCACGCGCGGCGGAGGCGTGGGCGGCACGCTGTACGACGAGGCACTGCTCCGCTGGCGCGCGGCGTTCGACCCGCTCGTCGTGCTGGCTGAGATCGAGGACCCGGACTCACCGGCGTCGTCGGCCGACCACGGGGACCCGGCCGCCCGTGCCCGCTTCTACCTGCGCCGCGGCGCCCGCGTCCTGCCCGTCCCGTACGTCCAGCCGGCGCTCGCGCCCGGGCTGGCGCGCGTGGGCGGCATGCAGCTGCTGGCACTGTCGGTCCGCGCGTCGGTGGTCGCCGACGACGACACCTGGCACCTGCCCACCGAACCGCTGCGCGACTTCCTGGCCGCGTACTACGAGCGCGCCGAGGGCGAGCCGCCCACGGACCCGCAGGCCGCGGCCGTGCTCGCGCCGCTGCGGGCGACGGATGTGGTCGTCGTCCCGGCGTGAGGTCAGTGCCGGATCTCGAAGGTGCCGTCCGCTGACGCGCCGTCGGGCGCGTCGCTGACGACGACGTCCTCGACGTTCGCACCGTCCGGACCTCGACCCAACCACGCGACCATCGCGTCGACGACGTCGGGGGCACCCGCGACGAGCACCTCGACGCTCCCGTCGTCGGCGTTGCGCACCCAACCCCGCAGGCCCCGCGCCTGGGCCTCGCGCCGCGTCGCCCACCGGAAACCGACACCCTGCACCCGACCGCGCACCACGACCCGCCTGCTCACCATCGGCCCAGTCTGCGACGGGACCGTCGCCCGTGCGCGGCGGTCGGAGTCGAGTTTCCCGACCGCAGGCTGACCACCAGCCTCGCGGTGCCAGGCGATCCACGCGCCGCTGGCCGCCCTCAGACGTCAGGAGCAGCCTCGCGCGTCCGGTACGCTTGACCCGCTTCCGACCGTGCGGCCGATCCTCGTGATGGCGCCCGGGACGAGCGAGGAGGATTCGCCTAGTGGCCTATGGCGCACGCTTGGAAAGCGTGTTGGGTGAAAGCCCTCGGGGGTTCGAATCCCCCATCCTCCGCGCACAGAAGGGCCCGTGACCTGCAGCAATGCGAGTCGCGGGCCCTTCGTCATTCGTCGATCTCACCAGCCCTGGGTGCCCGGGCCGCCCTTGAACGGGCCGACGACGGCCGACGTGATCCAGCCGCCGTAGAAGCCACCCTCCTGCGGGGTGACCAGCTCGCCGCCCACGGTGCACCGGTCCATCGCGCCGGGCATCACCGCGACCGCGTCGGCGAGGACCGCGTAGCCCGCGTAGGGACGCGGGTAGGTCCACGCCGCACGCAGGGCCACCTCCTCGGTGGTCACGACGTCGAAGTACGCCGCCTGCCCCTTCCACTCACACCACGACGACCCGTCGGCGGGACGGAGCACGCCGGGCGCGAAGGCGTCGCGCGGCAGGTAGTACGTGGGCGGGTGGCTCGTCTCGAGGACGCGCCACGACGCGGTGGTCTGCGCGACCATGACGCCGCCGAGCTCGATGGTCAGCAGGTCGTGGCAGGGTTCGACGCGTGGCGGGCGTGGGTAGTCCCACACGGACTCCTGGCCTGCGGCGGGCACGACGGGCACGATGGCGGGCACGTCTCGACGCTACGCGGGTGGTCGATCGGCAGCGACCGGACGTCGATCCGCGCACCGCCCGCCCGTCATGCTCGTGACGGTTCGACGAGTCGAGAGGACGGCACCATGCAAAGGTACGTCGTGATGTTCCCGGCCGACGACGAGGAGGAATGGGCCGCAGGTACCGAAGCGGACCACCAGGCGACGTTCGACACCGACGCCGAGTTCGCACGGCTGCTGGCGACATCCGGTGGCGCAGTCGTCGGGGGCGCGGCACTGACGCACACCAGCAGGGCGCGGACGCTGCGCCGACGACCGGGCACGGGACCGCTCGTCGTGGAGGGGCCGTTCGCCGAGACGACCGAGCAGCTGTCGGGCTTCTTCCTCGTCACGTGCCGGGACGACGACACGCTCGTCGACGCCGCACAGGTGCTGCTCCGCGCGCACCCCGTGGTCGAGATCCGGCCGGTCGAGGACTACTGAGTCGCGGCGGGGTCGACGGCGCGGACGCCCGGGGCCAGGCGAGCGTGCAGGTGGGTGTCGTGCCGGCCGTCGGCCTGCAGGTAGTGCGCACGACGGACACCCTCGAGCTCGAAGCCCAGCGTCTGCGCGACCCGGCACGAGGGCTCGTTGAGCGTGGAGTGCTCGAGCTCGAGCCGCACGAAGCCGACGTCGTCGAACGCCCAGCGGACAGCCTCGCTCACCGCGCGCGTCGCGACGCCCCGCCGGCGTGCGGACGGCAGGACCCAGTAACCGACCTCGGCGACGCCCTCGTGGAGGTTGAGGTGGTGGAGGGCGACCCGACCGACGAGCACCGGCCCGTCGACCACGGCGAAGTCCGCGCCCCTCTCCTGCTCCCACAGAGCGCGGCGCTCGTCGACCCACGCCGCCGCCTCGTCGGCGTCGGTCATCACGCGCACGTGCCAGTGCTGGATCGCCGGATCGGCGTACGCGACGACCAGCGCGTCCGCGTCGTCGTACCTCCACGGTCGCAGCGTGAGCCCGTCGGCGTCGAGCCTGGGCTGGCCGGACGCCGCGAACGCACCCGCCGGGACGATGGGCTGCGTCAGGAGCGGCATGCGCCCATCTTCCCCGTTCGACCTGCGGGTTCGAGGACGGGCAGCAGCACGAGGCCGCCCTAGGGTCGAGCTGCTCACCGGGCCGTGTGCACGTCGGCACGTCGTACCCGTGGAGGAGCGCATGTCGTCGGAACCCGCAGTCCACGACGCGCAGCTGAGCGTCCGCGGCGCGAAGGATCGTTCGTCGCGCGGACGAGGCCGCGGCAGGAGCGTGGAGGCCATCACCCCGCACCCTCGCGCAAGGCTTCGCTACGCCCGGCGTCGCGTCCCGACGACGACCCGCGCCAGGCCCGGGACCGCGACCTGGTCCTCGCGACGGTAGGGCTGGACCGCGTCGAGCACCGATGCGCGGATGCGCTCGCGCGCGGCCTCGTCGGCGGCGGCCATCGCGTGGACGACGGGCGCGACGTGCTCGCTGATCGTCGCCCAGAACTCGTCGGGCGACGCGGTGACGAGCTCGACGGCCACGTCGCGCTCGGCGACGTCGACCAGGCCCGCGTCCTCGAAGAGGTCCCGCACGAACCCCGGCGCGCCGCAGCGGAACATGCTGGGCGCGTCCGGGTCGACGGGCGGTGGCGGGATCTCGGCGGCGACGGCATCGGCCGGGATCGTCACCCACGGGTTGCGGTCGGGTTCGACCCAGACGGCGGCGCACAGGCGGCCGCCCGGACGCAGCACCCGGACCAGCTCAGCGGTCGCCGTCGGCAGGTCCGGGAAGAACATGAGGCCGAAGCGAACCGAGACACCGTCGAACGTCGCGTCGTCGAACGGCAGGTCGTCGGCGCTCGCGACGACGGTCGTGACGTCGGTGATGCCTGCGGCGTCGGCTCGTCGGGCGGCGACCGCGAGCATGGGCGCGGACAGGTCCGTGAGCACGACGTGCGCGCCGGGTGCCTGGGCGGCGATCATCAGCCCGGGCTCACCCGTGCCCGACGCGACGTCCAGGTGCTGCCGCGTGGCCGCGAGGTCGAGCGCGGCGATCATCGCCGCGCCGACCGGCGCCAGCTGCCCCGTGATGACGTCGGACCACTTCTCCCACGCGACCGCGCGCTCACCCCATGCCGCGCGCTGCGCGTCCCGGATCTCGTCTGCGCTCGCCATCGGACCTCGCCTTCGACGCCTCGATCGTGACGACCCGACGAGCCCGGGGTCAAGGCCGCGGCGGCCGCGGCCTGTTCTGCCTTTCTTTCGCTATTCGGGCGTTTCGCAGCACACGAGCGATGCGGAGACCTCAGCGGTCTCGGGCCAGCCAGGACAGTGCGCCGCGGGCCGCGACGACGCCGGTCGCGAACGACGCCTGGAGCAGGTAGCCGCCGGTCGGCGCCTCCCAGTCGAGCATCTCGCCGGCGACGAACGTGCCGGGGATCGCGTTCAGCATGAGGTGATCGTCGACCTGCGACCAGCGCACCCCGCCGGCGCTGGAGATCGCCTTCTCGATGCCGGCCGTAGCGCTGACCTGCACCGGGACGGCCTTGACGAGCCCGGCCACCGCGGCCGCGTCGGTGGGCAGCGGGCCCGCCTCGCGCAGCAGGGACGCGGCGACCGGGTCGAGGTTCAGTGCGCGGCGCAGCCAGGTCGAGGCCGAGTCCTTGGCGCGACGTCGGCCGAGCCGGGCGGCGAGGTGCTCGGCGCTCATCTCGGGGCGCAGGTCCACCTCGATCACGCACCCGCCCGCGGCAAGCGCAGAACGGATCGGCGCGCCGATCGCGTAGACCGGCCCACCCTCGAGGCCGCCGCGCGTCACCATCGCGTCACCGCGGGCCGGCACGCCGCCCGCGCCTCGCACGCTCAGCGCCACGCTCTTGAGGGGAACGCCCGCGAACCGGTCCGCGAACGTCTCGCTCCAGCGCACGCGCACGCCGACGTTCGCCGGCTGCATGGGAGTCACCTCGATCCCGCGCCCGACGAACGCGCCGACCCATCCGCCGTCCGACCCGAGCCGCGCCCACGAGGCACCGCCGAGCGCGAGCACGACGACGTCCTGCTCGGTCGTCGTCGTCCCGCCGTCGGCGCCGGTGAACCGTAGCCCGCCGTCCTCGTCCCAGCCGGTCCAGCGCTGCCGCCGCTCGAGGCGCACTCCCTGCTCGGCCAGCCGCCCCAGCCACGCCCGCACCAGCGGCGTCGCGCGGAAGGACTGCGGGAAGACGCGTCCGCTCGTGCCGACGAACGTGGGTTCGCCCAGCTCCGCGCACCACGCGCGCAGGTCGTCGGGACCGAAGACGTCGAGCATGGGCGCGAGACGGTCGGCGGACGTCCCGTACCTGGTCAGGAACGCGGCGCGGTCCTCGCTGTGCGTGATGTTCAGGCCGCCGTGGCCGGCGAGCATGAACTTGCGGGGCACGGACGGCATGCGGTCGACGACCGTGACCGCGACGCCCGCGCGGGCCAGGGTCTCCGCCGCGACCAGGCCCGCGGGGCCGCCGCCGACGACCGTCGCGGTGCTCACCACGCCACCTCGGTGACTGCCGGCGGGTCCTGCGTCGTGTCGTAGGCGCGCAGCCAGCGCGGGCGGACGACGACGACCGCGAACTCGTCGGACCAGACGCGCGAGCCCGGGAGCTGGCTCTCGTACGCGGCGGCGAACCGTGCTCGCTCGTCGTCGTGCACCGTGCGCGCCTCACCCTCCACCTGCACCGTCGTCGCCCCGACCCCCACCACGACCGCGACCCGCGGCGCGGCGGTGAGGTTGCGCACCGTGCGACCCGACGTGGGTGCGTCGAGGACCAGCGTCCCGTCGTCGAGGGCCGCGAGCCCGACGAGCGCGGCCTGCGGCGACCCGTCCGGCGCGACCGTCGCGACGATCCCGCTGCCGAGCCCGCGCACGAAGCGCGCGAACGCGAGCGGGTCGGTCACGTCGGGGTCTGCAGCCACGACGCCACACTAGGGGCCGCGGGACGAGTCCCCGAGCCGCGCCCGGGTCAGCCCGTCAGGTCCAGCACGACGCCGGAGTCGTCCGCCAGCACGCGGGCGAGGCCCACACGGACCGCGTCGGAGGCCGTCGCGCCCGTGACGGTCGCCGACAGTGGGCCGTCCGGGGACGCCGCGGAGCCGCGGGACGTGGCGCCGTCCCAGACGACGGCGGTGACGTTGTCGGTCGGCTCGGGGAGCTGCGCGCCCAGCACCAGGTACTGCTGGGCGAGGTTCTGCGACGAGACGCGGTCGAGCGCGTCGACGACGCCGGCGCCCAGGGCGACGACGACGTCCGGTGCGGCATCGGTCGCAGCCTGCAGGTCGCGCTCCGCACCGTCCGACGAGGACGTCCGCCTGACGACGTCGATGCCGGAGTTGCGCGCCTGGTCGGCGAGCGCGGCGGACAGCCGCCGCGCGACCGGGTCGTCGGCGGTCACGACGACCTGCAGGTGCAGGCCGGCAGGGAGGACGGTGTCGCTCGCGGCCGGGTCGACCGACAGGCGCGCGCCCGGGACGACGGCCCCGTCCACCGACGCCTCCCCTGCCGCCGGGGTGCTCGTCGCCGAGCCGCTCGCCACGCTCGTCGGGCCAGCGCACCCCGCGGTCAGCAGGATGCCCAGACCGACGACCGTCCACGCCCGACGGGGCCGAGGACGTGCAGCCCCCGACCCCGCCGGGCGGATCGGACCGGTCGTCACCGGCGCGCGACCTTCGCGGTCTTCGCCGACGTCCTGCTCACGGTCGTGTACCCGGCCTTCTTGCCGGTCACCTTGACGGTGAGCCGCTTGCCGACCAGCGACGAGGAGACCTTGAGCGTCGACTTCGTCGCGCCTGAGATCTTCTTGCCGTTCGCGTACCACTGGTAGGACAGCGTGGGCCTGGGCGACCACGTGCCCGCCTTCGCGTGCAGCGTCCGGCCGACCTTCGCGGTGCCGCTGACCGCGACCTTCCCGGACGCGATCGTGCCCTTGGCCACCGTCCTCGCGGCCGACGTCACGCTCGTCGTGGTGTAGCCGGCCAGCTTCCCGGTGACGACGACGGTGACGCGCTTGCCGGCCACCGCGGCGGGCAGCGTCAGCGTCGCGGCCGTGGCGCCCGAGATGCGCGAGCCGTTCGCGAGCCACTGGTAGGACAGCGTCGCGCGGGGCGACCAGGTGCCGGCGGACGCCCGAAGCGTCTGGCCGACCTTCGCCGTGCCGCTGACCGCGACCTTGCTCGCGACGAGCGTCCCGGCTGCGACGAGCTTCGCCGCGGACGTCACGCTCGCCGTCGAGTAGCCGGTGCGCGTCCCGGTCACCACCACCGTGACCCGCTTGCCGGCCAACGACGCGGGCAGCGCCAGCGTCGCCTTGGTCGCGCCGGCGACCTTGGTGCCGTCGGCGAACCACTGGTAGCTCAGCACGGCCGACGGCGACCACGCGGCCGACGAGGCCGTGAGCGTCGAGCCCACCTTGGGCGTCCCGGTGACCGTGACCGGTCGGGTGGTGAGCGTGCCCGTCGTGACCGTGACGACGCGGTGCGCAGTCGCGACGTTGCCGGCCGCGTCCGCGACCTCGTAGCGCAGCGGGTAGGTGCCGACAGTCGTCGGGTCGACCGTGCCGCTGACCTGGACCTTCGCGGTCAGGTCACCGTCGCGGTCGTCGGCCGCGGTGACGCCGGCCAGCGGGTCGAAGGCCGAGTCGACCGTGATGCTCGTCGTCGCCGGCACGTCCAGGGTGGGCGCGACGACGTCCTTGCGCTCCAGCGTCACCTCGTCGACGACGCTGTTCACGGGCTCGTCCGCGCCGTTGGCCTGGCTGCGCATGGTGCGGACGGTGATGGAGGCGTCCGTGACCTGGACCTGCGAGTAGTTGCGGACCTTCTCCTGGTTGAGCACGGAGGCGTACCAGGCGTTCGGCGTCGTGACGTCGTAGTACTTCGAGCCCGATGCCGAGTTGGCCGTCACGTACAGGACGTCACCCTCGCCGGCCTCGACCGTGCGCTGCCCGGCCACCTCGGAGGCGTCCGCGAGCTTGCCGTCGTTGACCAGGTAGCTGCGCGTGTACACGTGGTCGTGCCCCTGCAGGACCAGGTCGATGCCCAGGTCGGAGATGATCTGCGGCAGGTTGTTGCGCAGGTTGACGATGTCGCTGTCGTTCGCGTGCGCCGCCACCGAGTAGATCGAGTGGTGGAACGCGAGCACCTTCCACGTCACGTCGGCTCCCTGCTCGGCGACGACCTTCTCCAGGAAGGCCTGGTGCGAGGCGATGTCGCTCGAGTTGGAGTTGATGTCCATGAACAGGACGTCCTTGTAGCGGAACCAGTAGTCGCCGCCGGCGCTCGTCGCGCTTCCCGCCCCCGACGTCAGGTCGACGTTCGGCAGGTTGTAGTGCTGGTTGTACGCCTTGGAACCCACGTCGTGGTTGCCGTTGGTGGCGACCAGCGGGATCTCGCGGAGCTGGTCGGGCGCCAGGAAAGCGTCGTACTGCGCCTCGTTGCTCGCAGTGTTGACCTGGTCACCCGCCGAGAACAGCAGCTCGGAGTCGGGGTAGGTCGCCTGAGCGACGTCGAGGGTGTCCTGCCAGCCCGCCTGGTCGTTCGCGACGTTGCCCGACGCGCCGATCTGCGGGTCACCGAAGAACAGGAAGCCGAAGTCGCCGTCGAACGCCTGCGTGCGGAAGCCGTAGGTGGGCGACCAGCCGTCGGTCACGTCACCGACGCGGTACACGTACTGCGTGTCCGGCTGCAGGTCGGTCAAGGACGCGAAGTGGTTGTACGCGCCGCTCGTCGTGACCGCGCCCGACGAGGGCACGGTCACCGTCTTGTCGGCCGGGAACACACCGTCGACGACGTCGTCCTTGCGGGCCACCTGGGCGACCTGGGCGACGTCGAGGTCGGTGTACCAGGCGAGGTTGCGCGACGACTCGTCGTCGCCGACCGTCAGCACCACGTCGCTGACCGCGGCCGACTGCACGGGAGCGAGCGACTTCAGGTCGAAGTAGATGTCCGAGCTCGTGGCCCGGTCCTGGTAGAGCGCGACGGCCACCTCGTTGGCGCCGGCGCGCAGCGCCGAGGCGGGGATCGTGAACGTCGACGAGACCGGGTCGCCACCGCTGTTGCCCGCGTACATGAGGTTGCGCGACGACTCGTCGGCCGCCTCGACCCTGTCGTCGACGAAGCCCGCGACCTTGACGCCGTTGACGAACACCTGCACCGCGTCGTCGTACGTCATCGACGCGGTGAGCGCGCGCACGTGCGAGAGCTGGTCGGCCGTGATCGAGAACGACGAGCGGAAGTGGAAGGTCGGGACATCCGTCGTCCCGCCCGCCAGGTACTGCGTGAGCAGCGTGGAGACGGGGAAGCTCGCGCCCAGGCCCGTCGCCTTGCCGCCCTTGGCGCCGAACGGGCCGGCAGCGTGCTTCCAGGCGGAGTCGTCGAAACCGTCCTCGGTCCAGACCAACCGGTCCGCGGATCCGGCCGCCGGGTCCGTGCCGTCGTCCGAGTAGGACCACGTGCTCGACGAGTCGAGGAACGTGGTCGGCAGCGTCACCGCAGCCTGGGCCGACGTGGCCACGAGCGGCGCGGCCGCGAGCGCGGCCAGCACGGCCGACGCGAGTGCGGCACGTGCCCGGCGCCGCGTGGGGGTGGTGTGCATGGTGGTCCCAGTCCTCCGAGGGGATCGTGGATCGGCGCTCAGTGCGCCGCACGACACCGTCGTCGGACCGGGTGAACCAGCAGTGAATACGTGGCTGACGTGCAACGACGCCGGGCAGGCCGGCGCCTGACGGTTGCCTCAGGATCGGACTCCGGCCGCGCCAGGTCAGCCGGCGGCCTTGCGGACCAGCTCGGTGATGCGCTTCTCGTCGGCCGCCGTGATCGTGGTGAGCGCGAACGACGTGGCCCACATGGAGCCGTCGTCGAGCTGGGCCGCGTCGTTGAAGCCCAGCGTGGAGTAGCGGGCCTTGAACTTGCCGGCGGGCTGGAAGAAGCAGACCACCTTGCCGCCCTTGGCGTAGGCGGGCATGCCGTACCAGGTCTTCACCTCGAGGTCCGGGGCAGCCTTCGTCACCAGGTCGTGGACCTTCTCGGCGAGCGCGCGGTCCTCGCCCATCTCCGCGATCTTGGCGAGCGCGTCGGCCAGGCCGTCGACCTTGCCGCTCTTGGCCTTGCGCCGCTCGGCGGCGGCTTCCTTCATCGCTGCGCGCTCGTCGTCGCTGAACGTCTGGGTCTTCGTCGTCTCTGTCATGCCGACCACGCTAGGAGCGGGACGCCCCCCACGCTTCTCGATTCCTGACCGACCTACAGGACCCGCTCGGCGATGAGGCGACCGATGGCGCGGACGTCGACCCCCGACGCGAAGTTGAACTTCACCTTGCCGACCTCGCTGAACCACAGCTCCAGCTCGGAGTCGCGGTCCAGCGTGCCGGCCGCCTCGATGGAGAACACGTTGACCTTGCCGTACGGCAGCGAGCTGTAGTCCCGCTTCTTGCCCGTGAGGCCCTGGACGTTGAGCGCGACGACGCGGCGGGTCGTGAACGTCACCGAGTCGCGGGTGCCCTTGAACGCGAGCAGCACCTGCTCGTCGGGCAGGAGCAGGTCCGACAGCTCGGTGATCGCCTCCTTGGGGTCCCACGGGGCGAGCTTGACGAAGCTGACGGTGTCGAAGTCGATCATCGGTGTCTCCCGTGGTGCCACGAAGGATCAGCGTTCTGCGTTTGTACCGCTGTTCGCGAGAAAAGCAGAACATCGCTGTGTCACACGCCGCCTGCGTGGCGCACGCATGTCGTGGCCGTCGGGCGGGCGGCCAGGCGCGCCGGGTCGATGGGCTCGCCACCGACCGCGCAGATCCCGTACGTCCCGGCGTCGAGGCGGGCCAGCGCTGCGTCGATCTCAGCCAGCCGCGCCGCGGCGTCGCCGGCCAGTGCGTCCACCTGCGCGCGCTCGAACGCGATGGTGGCGCCCTCGGGGTCGTGCTCGTCGTCGACGTTGCTGTCGCGCGCCGCGTCGACGAGGTCGTCCTTGCTGCCACGCAACGCGGCGAGCCGCTCGACCGCGTCTGCCCGCATCGCCGCGAGCGCGTCCCGGGGGCCGCTCACGACCCCGCCAGCGCGCGGACGGTCTCGATCGTGTCGGCCTGGGCCGCGGTCTTGTCGTCGCGGTAGCGCAGCACGCGCGCGAACCTGAGCGCGACCCCGCCCGGGTACCGCGACGAACGCTGCAGGCCGTCGAACGCGATCTCGACGACCTGCTCGGGACGCAGCCGCACCTCGTACCCGTCGGTCGGGCCGACGGCCAGCTCCGCGAACCGTTCCGTCTGCCACGCGAGCATCTGGTCGGTCATGCCCTTGAACGTCTTGCCGAGCATCACGAACCCGTCGCCGTCCCGCGCGCCCAGGTGGATGTTCGACAGGTACCCCTGCCGCCGGCCCGAGCCCCGCTCCACGGCCAGCACCACCAGGTCGAGCGTGTGGCGGGGCTTGACCTTGACCCACGCCGCGCCGCGGCGGCCCGCCTCGTAGGGGGCGTCGAGCGCCTTCACGACGACGCCCTCCTGGTGGTCGGCGACGACCGCGGCGAAACGCTCCTGGGCGACCCGCGGATCGTCCGTCACGACGCGCGCCACGGCCGACGAGCCCGCCACCTGGTCCAGCGCCGCAAGCCGGTCGACCAGCGGCGAGTCCAGCAGGTCGCGGCCGTCGACGTGCAGGCAGTCGAAGAAGAAGGGGGTCAGGGCCGTCGCCGCCGCGACGTCGGCGTCACGGGTGGCGCTGCGCGAGGCAGTCTCCTGGAACGGGCGGGGGCGGCCGGTCTCGTCGACGGCCATCGCCTCGCCGTCCAGCACCAGGTCGGTGGCGGGCATCGCCGCGAGGGCCGCGACGATCTCCGGCACCCGCGCCGTGATGTCGTCGAGGCTACGGGTGAAGACGCGGATGTCGTCGCCGTGGCGGTGCACCTGGATGCGGATGCCGTCCAGCTTCGTGTCGACGACGACGGGTCGGTCGAGGCCCGCGAGCGCGGTCGCGACGTCGGGCGCCGACGACGCGAGCATGGGCCGCACGGGCCGGCCGACGACCAGCGTGAACGCGGCCAGCGCGCGCTCCGCCTCGTCGGGCGTACCGGCACCCAGCGCCGCGACGGCGACCGGCTCCGTCGCGCCGGCCAGCATCGCGGCTCGTCGGACGGATCCGGGTGGGACCCCGGCCGCCTCGGCGACCGCGTCGAGCAGCAAGGAGTCGAGCGCACCCTGCCGGATCTCACCGGTGACGAGCCCACGTAGCAGGTGCTGCTCGTCGGCCGTCGCCGCCGCGAACAGCTCGTCGGCCAACGATGCGCGGGTGCCTGCAGAACCGGGCCCGGACAACCCCGCCATCTGCTCGAACGCCGCATCGACCGCCGCCACGCTCAGCGTCGCCGCGGCCGCCGGCTCCGGCAGCGCGGTCAGCGACCGCCACCCCAACCCCGTCCGGCGCTGCCGCAGCTCGCCGCCCAGGTACCGCGAGACGACCTCGACGTCCGCGGGGTCCGTGCGCCGCAGCAGGTCGACGAGCAGCGCCCGCTTGGCCAGGCGCGAACGCGTGGCCGCGAGCGCGGTGGAGGTGGCGGCGACGTCGGCGAGCAGCATCCCCGCATCGTCGCGCGCCCCACCCACACGCGCGCGACGGCGCGGGGACCGGTCACCAGAGGTAGTCGCTCGTCCCTGTCCGGACGAGCTTGCCGCCCTGCGCGTCGTACGTGATCCAGAAGTCGTACGTGTCGTCCTCCGTCGGGGACTCGGCCGGCAGGTAGTCCGCCTTCGGGAGCCTGTACGCGACGGTCGCCTCACCCGTGACGTGGGCCGCGATGGTGCCGTCGTCCGTGAGCGAGGCCTCGACGGTGGGCGCGGCCTTCGCCGTCCACGTGATGTTCTTCGCCTCGTCCTCCCGCCACTCCCAGACGTGCAGCCCGCACTCGTCGACCTCGAGGACGGCCTGTCCCAGGCAGGTCGTCGAGACGAACGCCGCAGCATCCTGGGCCATGTCGTCCTTCGCGGCCGCGGTCAGCGCGAGAGCCAGGGGCTCCTGCGTCGACGCCTCGCTCGTCCCGTCGGGGTAGACGACGACCGATGCCTCGCCGGCCTCGACCAGGCCCGCACGGTCGGCGTCGATCGGCAGCCCGATCGTGTAGGTGCCCGGCAGTGCACGGAACGCCCCGTTCCCCTCGAGCGTGTGCCCGTTCACCGTGAAGCTCTCGCTGTCCCACGGCAGCAGCGTCCCCGCGTCGGCCGTCGGCACCTCGACGGGCGCCATCTCCCACTTGTCGAAGAAGAGCGCGGTCCGACCGTTCTTCACCACGTCGAAGTCCTGCGTGACCGTGCGACCGCCCTGCTTGGACGTCACCGTCACCGTGGCCGCGTCCCCGTCGACCCGCGTCTTGGTGACGCGCGACCCCGACGGGCGACCGTCGACCTTGCCGTAGACGTCGTTGGTCAGCAGCTCACGGTCCGCGCTGGGCACGTCGGCATCCGCCAGCGCGAAGGCCCCGTCCACGTCGCCGCCCGCCAGCTGGTCGACGTACGCCTCGACGGGCTTGCTCGGGGAGAAGTAGGCATCGTTGACGATCGCCCGACCGACCGCCGCGCCGACGACGAGCACGACGACGCCGGCACCGACCCCCAGCACGATGCGCGCGCGCCGCTTGTCGATCGGGCGCGCCGCTGCGCCGGTCCCTGCTGCTGCGCCTGCCCCGGCGGGCGCGCCAGGCACCGCCGCCCCGTCGGCGCCGGGCCACCTGCCCTCGCCGGCACGCGCACCGGCGGCTGCCCCGTTCGCGCTGGGCAGCACGTGCGCCATGCGCGCGTACCACCGCGCCACGGCCGGCACGGTGACGACCACGGACGGTGCGAGCAGCCGGGCGACCACCTCGACGAGGAGCCCCCACACGGCGGCGAGCGGGACGACCCACCACGCCATCCGCACCCACACGCTGGCGTTCGAACCCAACAGCCCGAACCCGCCGACGTTCACATTGACCTGGGTCACGAGGAGCGCCACCACCGCGATCGCCGCGACGAGCCCGACGGTGTATCCCGCGTCCGACCACTCACGCCGCACGCCGTCGAGGTACCTCACGATCCCTGCGAGCAGCACCGTGAGGACGGGCAGCAGGACCAGGAGCCACAACCATCCGCTCTGGCCGGAGAACAGCGTCGCGTAGTCGCCGTCGCCCGAGCCGCTGCCGCCCTCGAGCGCTCCGAACCCGCCCAGCGTGAACGCGTACACGACGACGGTGGGGAGCACCGTGAGCACCAGCGCGACCGTCTGCGCGAACCCGAGCTTCACGAGGGCGACGAGCACCCCCACGCACGTGCCGACGAGCACGACCGGGACCGCGCCGAACGAGAGCGCCCGCCCGGAACGGACGAACGGCACGGGCACGGCGATGCCGAGGCGCGACAGACCCACCCGTCCGTCACCGGCCCGACGCCCGAAGGCGTGTCCCAGCGCGCTGCCGACCACGCCCACCACGAACCCACCGACGAACGTCCCGAGCGCGTTCGCCCCGAGCCGCGCGCCGGCGTCCAGCAGCGCGTTCGAGAACGACCACTCGACGCCGGTGACCGCCGCGCACAGCGCTCCGACCAGGCCCAGCACGGCGCCGGTCAGCAGTGCGTCGGTCCACCGTCGCCGGACGGACTCCACGGGCGCACGCAGCGCCGTGACGAGCCACGCGCCGCCGACGGCAGCCGCCGTGATGGTCAGCGGCACCAGGAAGAGCGAGGCTCCCGCGCCGCCGATCGCCGTGTCGACCGACGCCGTGACCTGCCCGAGCAGGCCTGCCGATGCCAGGAGGAACGGCAACCGGACCAGGACGCCGACCGTCGATGCGGCATCCGCCGAGCTGACGTCGTCGCTGCCGCTCCCACGGCTGTCGCCGCTGGCGGCGAACAGGATGAACGCGACCGCTGCCAAGGAGACCACGAGCGCCGCCCCGTACGCGCCGAGCGCAGCCAGCACCGGTGTCAGCAGTCGACTCGGGTCGAACGCCGGCGCCGGAGCGAGCGTGGCCACCTGTGCCGGCAGCGGGGTCACCCCGACCGACTCCGGCGCAGGCCAGCGCTCTGCGGGCGGGGCAGGCGGCACGTCCGCGGGTGCGCTGAACACGGGGACAGCCGCAGACGGCACGGGTGCGGCGGACGGCACCGCGGGCTGCTCGACGGTCGCGGGCGCGGGCGCCGCCTCGTCGGCCGCTCGCGGCTGCGCCACCGGCACGCCCCGCACGGGTGTCGCGACGTCCTGTTCGTCGACGGGATGCGGGTTCGCCTCGTCGGGCATGAAGGTCTCCTCGGGTCGGTCGGTGCGGATCGGTCGGCTCGGGGGTCAGCACTGCTGTCAGGCGCGAGGCCCTGGGGATGTCGGCGACACTAGCGACGACCGACGACACGGGGCCGCACGTGTCCACACCGACCCACGAGCGGACGGGATCACGTCGCGACGACCTCGACGCCCAACGCCTCCAGGACGCGGGTGCGGGCGGACGGGTCCGAGCGCGGGTGCACCTCCAGCACCACCCTGCCCGGTCGCTCGCTCATCACCAGGACCCGGTCGGCCAGCAGCAGCGCCTCGTCGACGTCGTGCGTCACGAGGACCACGGCGGCGGACGCACCGCCGGCGGTCCCCAGCGACACCGAAGCCAGCCACGCGTTGAGGCGCCGCCGCGTCAGGGCGTCGAGCGCCCCGAAGGGCTCGTCGAGCAGCAGCACGGGCCGCTGCGGCAGGCAGGTGCGGGCGAGCGCGACCCGCTGCCGCATGCCACCGGACAGCTCGTGCGGCCAGGACCGTTCGAAGCCGGCCAGGCCGAACTCGTCGAACAGCGCCCGCGCGCGAGCCTCCGCCACAGGCTCCGGCAGACGCGCGATCCGCGCCCCTACCAGCACGTTCGTCCACGCGCGCCGCCACGGCAGCAGGCTGTCCCCCTGCGGCATCCAGGCCGTGGCGGCGCGCCCGCCGGCACCGACGGGCAGCGAAAGCTCGTCGGCCCGGACGTGGGCCCCGGACGGCAGCAGACCACCCAGCACCCGCAGCAGCGTCGACTTGCCGCACCCTGACGGCCCGACGACGGCCACGAACTCCCCCGCCGCGACCGTCAGCGACACGTCCGCGAGGACCGGGAGCGACCCGAACGCGACCGACAGCCCGCGCACCCGCACGTCAGGGCAGGTAGTCATCGGTCCAGGCTGCATCGGTGTCGAATCCCGCCTTGACCAGGTCGTTGTCCTCGAGGAACCCGACGAAGTCGTCCCACACCTGCGCCTTCTGCTGCCCCCACCGCGCCGGGTCGTCGGCGTAGCGCGTGGACAGGTACTGCGCGCTGGCGGTGAGCAGGTCCTGGTCCAGCTCGGGGGCGGCGCGGTGCAGCGCGTCGACGGCCGCGTCCGGGTCGGCCATCGCGTCGCGGTAGCCGTGCGCGAGGGCGCCGACGAAGGCCTTCACCATCGCCGGGTCGTTCTTGATGTGCGCCGCCGAGGTCGCAACCAGGGGCGTGTACCAGTCGGGGATGCAGTCGGTGTGGTCGATGAACGGGATCGTGGAGACGTCGAGGTGGTCGATGTCACGCGCCTCGATGGTCTCCCACGCGTCGAAGACCCACGCCGCGTCGTACTGGTGCTGCGTCAGGCCGATGCGGAAGTCGTCGCTGACCAGCGGCGTGAACCTGACCTCGTCCGGGTCGCCGCCGTCGCAGGAGACGAGCTTCTTGATGAGCGCCTGCTCCAGGTCGGAGCCGTACGTGCCGTAGCTGTGCCCGGCCAGGTCACGGGGTCGGGTGATGCCCGACGACGTCAGCGACAGCAGGCTGGACGTGTTGTGCTCGATGACGGTGGCGACCGACACGATGTCCGCGCCCTGCTCCCGCGCAGGGACGAGGCCCTCCGCGACCGTGTAGGCGAAATCGGCCTTGCCGGCGGCGAGCAGCTGGCTGCCGGACGTCTCCCCCGGTTCGACGATCGTCACGTCCAGGCCCGCGTCGCGAAAGTACCCGCGATCCTGGGCCAGGTAGAGGCCGGAGTGGTTGGTGTTGGGCGTCCAGTCCAGGACGACGTCGACGTGCGTGGTGCCGTCCTTGGCGTCGGCCTGGCTGCTGCACGCGGCGGTGACGCCGGTGACGAGGGCGGCTGCGGCTGTCGCCGCGACGAGGGTGAGGCGTTGCATGGTTCTCCTAGCGGGAGGGTCGTCTAGCGGGAGGCTCGTCGCCACCGCGTGGCCAGGCGGCCCAGCGCGTCGACGAGCAGGAACAGGGCGCCGGTCAGGACGGCGATGACGACGACGGCGACGAGGATCTGGTCGACGTCGTAGGACTTGCGCGAACGCTGGATGAAGACGCCGAGCCCGCTGGTGCCGGCCAGGTACTCCGAGACGACGGCCGCCCCGATGACGTACGTCGTCGCGACCCGCAGGCCACCGAACGCCCCCGGCACGGCGGCAGGCAGCCGCACCAGCCAGAACTGGTGCCACCGCCGCCCACCCAGCCCGCGCACCATGTCGACGTGCGCGCCGTCGACGTCGGACATCGCGGTGACGGCCGCGACGAGCACGGGGAAGAACACGGTCAGCGCGACGAGCAGCACCTTGGGCAGCAGCCCGAACCCGGCCCACAGGATCAGCAGCGGGGCCAGCACGATGGTCGGGACGGTCTGCGTGAGCGTGACCAGCGGGTACACGGTGTCGGCGACGACCGGGAAGGCGGCGATCAGCACCGCGAGCACCATCCCGACGACCGCGCCGAGCACCAGCCCGAGCCCCGCCTCGGTCAGCGTCGTGGCGACGTGCGGACCGAGCAGCGGTGCGGAGGAGACACCGGCCGCGGCCACCTGGGACGGTGCCGGCAGGACGAACGCCGGCAGGCCCGACGTCCGGGCGACCACCTCCCACGCGCCGACCAGCACGACCGCGGCGAGGGTGGGTGCGAGCACTCGTCTCACCGCCGTCCTGCTCCCCCGACCACGGGCCGACGGGAGCGACGCGGGCGTGTCCGCGAGCGCCGTGCTCGGCGTGGCGCGGGCCGACAGCGCCGCGCGCGTCACCGGAACTTGCCGACGAGGTCCGCGATCCGCGGGCCGTCGTCGACGCCCGTCTGCGCCACCTTGATGTGGCTGCTCACGCCCGCGGCACCCGCCCGGACGGTCGCCTCGTGGACCTCGCGCAGCAGCGGCCAGATCTGGTCGGGCGTGCCCTCGACGGTGGTGCCCATGGCCCCCACCTCGTAGGTGAGGCCGGAGCCCTGGATGACGGCGATGGCGGCGTCGACGTAGGCGTAGCGGTCGTGGTCGGTGCCGCTCGGGCGCGGCGAGACCTGGATCTGTGCGAGCACGGTGTCCTCCGGTTTCGGGGCACACCAGCAGCGGGCCGTGGGCACGCACGACGGCAGGACGGACGCCGACGACGTCCGCCGACGCCGCGCGAGACCGCGCATCCCTCCGCTGGCATTACCCAGTTCAGGTTCTCGGGTCGACGTGCGCTGGCACCGTGCGGTGTCGCGGCCCGTCCTCTCAGCCCGACTGTCTCGAGCTCCCCGGCGTTGGCACCGCCGAACCTACAACGTCCGAGCAACTGGTCGCCATGGCGACCCGTTATTCGGACGTTCCAGGATCGTTCGGGTGATGTTGCGACGCCGTGGCGGATCTACCGCTCAGCGGCCGCTATTGTTCGCGCGACGGGACGTTTGCCCCGGTCACAGGGGGCACGAACCCGCGCCCCCTCCACGCCTTCTCGCAGGGGGATCCGTGCCTCGCCGCCTCATCACCGCCGTCGCCGCCGCGGCGGCCCTCAGCCTGCTGCCCACGGCAGCCCAGGCTGCGCTGCTGCCGCCGAGCAGCCCCAACGGCACCACGCCGGTCGCTCCGGACACCACGACGACTGGGACGCTGCACATCGCCGTGGGTGACGACTTCACGGGAGGCAAGGACGTCCACGTCGCCAAGGTCAGCACGGACGACGGCGTGCTCAACGTCCCGACGGCCGTCACCGCGGACCTCGACCCGACCCTCGAATCCGGTGATCAGGTCGAGGTCACGACCAACAGCGCAGGCACAGTCACGGACGTCGCAGCCGCGACGACCGACGACGAGGCGGGTACGCAGGCTGCAGCCGGCGTGGGCTCGTCGGCGGGGCTCGCAGCAGCGGCCGGTGTCACGCCGGTAGCCGGGGTGCCGAACAGTGGGCAGCACTACGTCACCCTGATCCCGATCACGTGGACCGGCGCGCCCGCCTTCAACACGAGCTCGGCCACGACCGCCGTCGCGAATCTCGACAGCTACTACAACACCGTCAGCAAGGGCCGCATCCGCGTGGCCGTCCGTCAGAACGTGACGACGCCGGTCAAGCTGACCTCTGCCCCGACATCGGCGAACAGCTGCAGCGCCGACGCCATCGAGGCGGCCGCCAAGAAAGCTCTGCCGTCGATCTACACCACGGCTGTGACCCCCGCGAACCGCTTCGAGCACATCGTCTATCTGGTCCCGGAGATCTCCGGCTGCGACTACACCGGCTTCGGCTCGATCAACGCGTGGGCCGACGGCCGCAACCACATGTGGCTCTTCGGAGCGCCGGCGCTGACCAATGCCGTCTTCGCGCACGAGTTCGGCCACAACCTCGGTCTCGAGCACTCCGGGGCGATCTCCTGCCCGTTCTCGTCGGCGAAGGTCGCACTCCCGCTCGGCACGTGCGCTGACGTGTACGGCGACCCGTGGGACATCATGGGCAACTCGACATACGCACCCCACGTGCTGACGTCGCCCTACCCGAACACGGTGGTCGACGCCGGGCACATGTCAGCGGCCAACATGGCGCGTCTGGGTCTGCTCTCCTCGACCGAGCAGACGCGCCTGACGACGACCTCGGCCACCGTCACGCTCAACGCCGTCGCCTCCGGCTCGGGCCTCCGACTCGTCACGATCCCGTGGGGCAACCGCACGTTCACGCTCGAGCTCCGCACGGCGACCGGCCTCGACAGCTGGATCAACACGCCGAACGGGCTCTACTGGTATGCGACACCGAGCGCGACGACCCGAACGGCGGTCCCCGCCGCAGGCACCGGCGTCGTCCTGCGCGAGCGCGACGGCAGCGGCGTCAACAGTCAGGACGGCGCATTCTTCTTCAACGGGCAGCAGGCGGCGATCAAGGCCGGCCAGAGCGTCGCCTCCACCGACAAGTCACTGCAGATCAAGGTCAACTCGATCACCGGCAACACCGCCAGCGTCACGGTGACCCGCACCGCCGACAAGACCGCGCCGACGATCGGGACGTACGGCTACTGGAACGCGGAGAAGTCATGGCCGCGCGCGGGCGTCGTGCTGACGTCGAGCACGCTCTCGGTGGGGTACCTGACCGTGGGTGACGCCGACTCGGGTGTCTCGTCGGTCACGCTGTACGTCGACGGCAAGGCCCGTGCCAGCGTCGGCCAGTCCCTGAGCGCCACCAAGCTGGCGGTGAGCGGTCTGAGCCAGGGCGCCCACAAGTGGCACCTCACGGTCCGGGACCTCTTCGGCAACACGCGCAGCACGTCGGACACCGCGTTCCGTGTCGACACCGCGAAGCCGACCATCACGTCGTCGCCGCGTGCGTCGCTCATCAAGGGCACCGTCTCCACCAAGACCGTCCCCGCGGCCGTGTTGTGGAAGGCGAGCGACGCGTGCGGCATCTACGGCAGCTGGGTCGGTGGCTCCAACGGCCTGGAGAAGCAGTGGAACGGCGGGCCCAAGACGGTCAACACCCGCATCACGTTCAGCCGCACGACGCAGTTCGGCGCCCAGGTCTACGACTGCCGCGGTCAGCTCTCCTCGCTCGCCAAGGGCCCCAAGACCAAGGCGACCCTGGACAAGCAGTCGAAGCGCAAGGGCTACCACGGCACCTGGACCGCGACGAAGGCCAAGAAGTCGCTGGGCGGGACCGAGCAGGTCACCAAGAAGAAGAAGGCCTACGTCACCTACAAGGTCAAGGCCCGCAGCATCGGCTGGGTCGCGACCAAGGGCAAGGACCGCGGGAAGGCGGCGGTCTACGTCGACGGTCACAAGGTCGCCGTCGTGAACCTCTACGCCAAGAAGACCACCTACGCGCAGCAGGTCTTCACCAAGACGTGGAGCAAGGCGGGCACGCACACGATCAAGATCGTGAACCTGTCCTCCAAGAAGGTGGGCGTCGACGCGTTCACGCGCCTGTCGTAGTCCCCGCAGTCACCCGAGCCGGGCCCACGCCGCGTCGATCGCGGCGTGGGCCTCGTTCTTCCCGAGGCCGAGCTGGCGGGCGACGACGGCGAGGGTGTCGGCCGCGTCCGCCAGGTCCTCCGGCGACGTGCGCGGCGCCGGGACGTCCAGCACGACCGTCCCGTGGCGGCCCTGGGTGGCGACGAGGCCGTCCTGGACGAGCGTGTCGTACACCTTGTTGACCGTGCCGCGCGCGAGCCCCAGGTCGTGGGCCAGGTGGCGGATGGGCGGCAGCTGAGCCCCTGGGGCGAGCTGACCCGAGGCGATCAGCCGCGCGATCTGGGCCCGGAGCTGCTCGAAGACGGGGACGGGCGACGAGGCGTCGACGCGGACGATCACACCAGGACCGCCGGTCGCCACGACCGCGCAGGCCGCGGCTTCGCGTGTCGCAGCAGCACGACGACCGCGCCGAGGCAGCCGAGACCCACCACTGTGCCCAGTCCGTCCGGGATCAGCGGGGACAGCACCCACGAGCACGTGAGCACCGCGGCGGCGAGCTGGAGCCACGCGACGGACTCCCCCGCGAACGCGCGCATCTGCCCGTCGACGTGGGCGGCGCGGGCGGACATGACGGGTCGCGCGCGGCCGACGATGGCCCGCCGGGTCTCGTGCCCGACGAGCACCGTGCCGCCCCCGATGACCGCGGCTCCCAGCGCCGTCGTCCCGGCACCGGCAGCGGCCAGCACGACGGATAGCAGGAACGCGCTACCGACGAGGACGAGGGCGGCTCGGGCGACGCCGGCGCGCGGGAGCGCGGTGCGCAGTCGGAGCGACGCGGCCGCGATCCTCGGCTGCCGAAGCCGGAACGTCTCCGCCGACAGCGCGCCGATGACGACACCCGACATCGTGCAGAGCAGCGGGTCGCTCGCCGCACCGAGCGCCACCTCCTGCGCACCGAGCGGGGCGCTCCACCGCACCACGACGACCAGCGCGACGCATGCGCCGAAGACACCGCCGACCACGCGGTGCGCGCGGTGACGCCACAGGTAGCGCGCGTAGACGCGTGCCTCGGCCGCCGGTGGGACGTCGTCACCCGAGATCCAGGCCACGTCGCGGCTCGTGACCGGGGAGAGCGCGGAGGAGATGCCGACCGCAAGGACTACCACCGCCACGAGCACCACCGGTGCGATCGGCATCCAGCTCACCACGGCACACCCTTCCACTTTGACCCATTGGCACAGTACATTGCGCCAATGGCCACGACAACCGTCGACCCGACGCTCGAGCAGCTGGTCCCGCAACGCTCGACGCTGCGCAACGTGGCCGTCGTCGCTGCCGGCCTCGCCGTGCTCGCCGGCCTGTGGTGGGCGCCGCGCGCGGTCCGCCCGACGGTCGTGCCCCAGAACTCGTCGGGCGCGAACGCGCCCGTCCCCGGCGGGGTCCTGACCAGCGTCAACCTCGCCCCGCTCGATCCGGTCACGCTGGAACGCGTCGACGCCGTCCCCGGTGCGCGGGCCGTGCGCGCGTGGGTGGTCCACGACGACGGCACAGGGGCCACCCGCATGCCCGACACGAACCTGGCCGACGCGGCCGCAACCGTCGCCGTGGGGAGCAGCTACGACGCGCTCCCCGCACACATCGAGGCGGACGAGTCCACGACGCTCCTGATCCACTGGGTCGTCGACAGCTGCGCGCAGCTGGTCGAGGGCTATGCGCCGACCCTCGAGGTCCGCTCCGTCATCGGCCTACCGGCCCACGTGACGCTGCCGGGCATGGCCGGGCCCGAGTTCAACGAGGAGACGACGCAGCGCAGCGGCGCCTGCCGGTAGAGGGCGGCCCTTATGCGGCCGGGGTGCAGGTGTCGACGTCGGCCAAAAAGCGGACCGCGGACGTGGGCGGGACCTGCGCGGTCCAGCCGTCGTCGGTGACGACGACCTCCCAGCCGGCGCCCTGCAGGCACGCGGCGGTCGCGGTGGGCCAGGCACCGGGTGAGGCGTGCGCCGAGGACTCGAGCGCCGCCGCGGGCACCGAGCCCGTCGCCGCGTCGATGGCGGCGCGGTAGGGCGACGGGTCCGGTGCGCCGTGCTGCTCGACGGTCAGCCGATCGGGCGTGGAGCCGTCCTCCGCGTACAGGGGCCGGTCCTCCGCGGGCGGGGGCGCCGTCGCGGCGGCGGCCACGTCGGCGGCCAGGTCCTCGACGCTCCACACCCGGCCCGACGAACCGGCGACCGCGGCCCCGTCCGCGACCGACGCTGCCGAGTCGGCGGAGCCGCCGCTCACCGGTCCGAGCCCCCCCAGCAGGCTCGGACCGGCGACCACGACGACCCCCACCACGACGGCGAGGGAGCCTGTACCCAGGGCGGCCGACCGCACCACGCGTCGACGACGACCGCGCCGGACCGCGCCCGCGACGTCGACCGGCACGGCCGGCACGTCGCGCGCGTAGAGCCGCAGTCCGGCGGCCCAGTCCTCGTCGCTCGTCGGCTCAGACATCGCCACCTCCCCTCAGCTCGCCCAGCGTGGCGCGCAGGCGATGCAGGCCACGAGAGGCCTGGGTCTTGACCGTCCCGGCGCTCACGCCCAGGTCGTCGGCCGTCTCTCGTTCGGACAGCCCGACGAGGTAGCGCAGGACGACGACGCGACGCTGCTGCGGGCTCAGCTGCGCGAGCGCGCGGACCAGCTCGTCGCGGTGCTCGACCGCGGCGCCCGCGTCCGCGCCCGCGGTGTGCGGGACCTCGTCGGGCGCCACCAGCACCTCGCGACGACGGCGGCGCCAGGTGTCGATCCGCGCGTTCGCCATGACGCGGCGTGCGTAGGCCATCGGGTCGCCCGCCCGGGCTCGCGGCCAGGCGGTGTAGGTGCGCACGAGGGCGGTCTGGACCAGCTCCGCGGCTGCGTGCACGTCGCCCGTCAAGAGCCATGCCGTGCGGCCGAGCTCGGCCTGCGCGCGGGTGGCGAACGCCGTGAAGTCCGTATCGCGGTCACCCGTCCAGGCGATGCGGGCATCGGCCGGGCGAGTGGCCGGCCCGGCATCGTCGGACGCGTCCGCGGGCACGACGACGGGTGGGCTGTCCTCGCCCACGTCCGCCATGACCACCGTCATACCTGAATACACGTCCCGATCCGTGGATTGGTTGACGTCAAGGGCGAGACTTTTCGGTGGGTTGTGCCGTACCGTTGCACCCGTAGTCGCAGTGCATCGATTGTCATGACCGCCGCGGGCGCCCCTTGGGGGCTCTCGGCAAGACGTTCTCGGGCTTGCTCGGAACGGACGACGACCACCGTGATCACACCGGTCTCCGGCTCGTTGCCGGAGGTTGTCCGACCGTACGACAGAAGAGAGAACGACATGGCTACCGGAACCGTGAAGTGGTTCAACGCTGAGAAGGGCTTCGGCTTCATCGCCCCCGAGGACGGCGGCACCGACGTCTTCGTGCACTACTCCGCGATCACGTCGAGCGGCTACCGCACGCTCGAGGAGAACCAGAAGGTCGAGTTCGAGACGACCCAGGGCCCCAAGGGTCCCCAGGCGTCGAACGTCACGCCCCTCTGATCCTCGCGATCATCTGAGCAGAGCCCCCGGCCGTCCGCGGCCGGGGGCTCTGTCGCACCCGGGCCCTGGAAGACGGCCCGTCGCTCGCCCCGTCGAGCGGGAACCCGGCACCGACGCCGGTCGTTCCACCCGTGCATCGTCGGTCGTCGACGCTCCCGCGTCGCCCCCTCGCCCGTCGAGCCCCAGGCTGCCCACACAGGACGGACACCATGTCGACGACGACCACCACGATGCGCCCGCGCGAGCGGGCCGTCAGCGACTTCACCGAGCTCACCAGGGCCGTCCAGGCGGCCGGTCTGATGCGCCGCCGCCCCGGCCACTACACCGCACGGCTGGCCGGCGCCGTCGTCGCGATGGGCGGCCTCGTCACCGCGATCGTGCTGGTGGGTGACTCGTGGTGGCAGCTCCTGATCGCCGGGGCAGCTGCCGTGGTGCTGACCCAGATCGCATTCCTGGGCCATGACGCGGCGCATCGGCAGATCTGGAGCTCCGGCAAGGCGAACACGTGGACGTCGCTGGTGCTCGCCGACCTCTTC
>Ga0222423_1000366_pt1 | contig 35487 bp, 41 predicted proteins | sample 3A0metagenome_FD_182472 | JGI IMG/M metagenome (GOLD analysis project Ga0222423, IMG submission 182472) | Enriched microbial communities from leaf-cutter ant dump, University of Wisconsin, Madison, United States - 3A0 (version 2) | ecosystem: Environmental > Terrestrial > Nest > Insects nest >...
TGACGTATCCACCCTTTAGGCTAGTTGGCTTTTGTGACTGAAGGCTGTCAAAGAAAGCGCGGGCGTTCTCGGTGAGCTTGTCGCTACCAAAACTGACCTTACCAATACCAAGGTGGACGATAGCCTGCTTGTCGACGCGATATTCGACTGCGCCGGCCTTCTTGTCTTTTACTGCCTTAGCGATGTCGGTTGCAACAGTGCCGCTTTTAGGGTTTGGCATAAGGCCGCGTGGACCAAGGAGCCGAGCATATTTACCGAGCTTTGGCATATACTGAGGTGTTGCGATAAGGATATCGAAGTCTATCGTTCCTTTTTCGAGTTGAGCAATAAACGTCTCGTCGCCAACAACATCGGCACCAGCCTCTTTGGCTACTTTGTGATCTTCCTCTGGCGCAAAAACTGCTACGCGGACGGTCTTACCCGTACCGTTAGGTAGTCCAACTGTTGCACGGATATTTTGGTCGGCTTGTCGAGGGTCGACGTTAAGACGTATGTGGAGTTCTACACTTGCGTCAAACTTGCTTGGGCTTGTTTCGGTTGCAAGCTTAAGGGCGCTCTCGAGTGAGTAAAAAGTGTTTTTCTCGACTTTTTCAGCAGCCTTGCGGTAATTTTTGCCACGTCGTTCAATTAGTGGACGGGTAACTGGCTTTGGACCCTTTTTAACAACCGCTTCTTCGTCGCCTTGTGCAGATGTGTCGCCAGCTTCTTTGCGAGCCTCTTTTTCTGCTTTTGCTTCGGCTTCAGCAAGTGCTTTCGCGCTTCGCTTACCAGCTTTCGCGAGGTGAACTGCTTCAGTTGTGTCTTCTGTTGCTTCAGCTACGGGAGCTTCCGCAGAAGTGACCGCACCAGCAATCGCCTCTTCGATTTGTGCGATTGTATTCTTGTCTGTTACTTCAAGACCGAGCTTTTGTGCTTCGGCAAGAAGATCTGCTTTTTTAGCCATTTTTAAGACTAACCCTTTCTGTGGTGATAACGGCGCCCCTTGACGGACTACCTCCCAACATAGATTTATTACCTTCTTATTGTAGCACGAAACAGGGGTGAAAGTCAAGAAGGGCTGTCTCTTTTGTGTTTATTGCGAGGACCTTTTGCCGGAGGTTTCTCTCGAGGAGATTTAGGTAACCTTCGAACTGATTCTCAGCTATCTTCAGATATTCATAGTATATACGAAGCGCTTCTGTCTTATCTGCTCGTCTTACTGCCATACTACCTAAAATTAAACGGCCCCCGTTTATGGGAAGCCGTTTAATATTAAGGGGCCAGGAGTTGTCTTACTCGACGACCTCAACGCCCATCGAGCGTGCAGTACCAGCAACAACCTTTACGGCGCCCTCAAGATTGATGGCGTTTAGCTGCTTCATCTTTGCTTCGGCGATTTCCTCTAGCTGTGCACGGGTAATTTTGCCAACCTTATCGGTGTGTGGCTTGGCGCTTCCCTTTTGGATGCCAGCCTTTTCGCGGATAAGATCGTCAACAGGCTGACCAAGCGAATTCCACGTGAAACTGCGGTCTTCGTATACTTGAATGTGGACAATGACGTCCTTGCCGTTAAGATCTTTGGTTGCATCGTTAAACGGATTGATGAAATCCATCATATTTAGACCCCATTGACCTAGTGTTGAGCCAACTGGAGGACCAGCGGTTGCACGACCTGCAGGGATACGGAGTTTTAGATTTCCGATAATTTTCTTTGCCATAGCGTTCCTTTAATAAACCTTGTACTAATTGATAAACTAATAAATTAGTGCGTAACCTTTCTATTATAGCAAGAAATTAGACAGTTGTCTAGTTAGAAGCGACGCCGCGCGACGAGATAAACAAGAGCAACGACACCAAGCGTCAGGCTGGTTATGGCAGTATAAGCCCAAGGCTGTTCGGCAAATGGCAGAGTGACATTCATGCCGTACATCCCGTAAAATACGTTTGGCAAAGCGATAATTACCGTTAAAAGTGTCAAGGCTTTTAAGCGAACGTTAAGATTGTTGTTGCTGATTGTTGTATAAGCGTCACGGATACTTCCAACGAGCTTGCCTTGGCTTTCAATACTAACCCGAAGTTGGTTAACATAAAGAATAATATCGTCAATAACGTCGAGGTCTTTTTCGCCAAAGGTGCCACGCTTGTTGTCGGCTAATCTTTGCAAAACGGCCAACATAGCCGAGAGATTGGTGTGGTATTCGTTAAGATTTCGTTCGACGGTAACGAATTTAACAAAATCCTTATTTGTGACTTGGTGCGTTTCTAGGCGTTGCCCTGCCCCGTTAATGTATAGCTGAGCATCGTCAACAAGCTCTTCGTATTGCCATACAATATACGATAGCGCTTGCACTAGAGTATGACGGCTGCTTTTTATACTGATTTTGTATCGTTCAGCAAGATCATCGACGCTAAAGTACGGACTGGTCGCCAGGCTAAAAAGCGTACTATTTTTTAGAATAAGTAGTAATGGTGATGACGTCACAACGCCTTTGTTGTTAGCGCGACGGCGAGGAACTCGAACAAATAAATAAAGCGTCGAACCATCGTATTCGGCCCGAGGAAGTTCTTGTTGGTCAAAAATATCACGCAGAATGCCTTGATTTAGATTAAAGTCTTCAGCTAGGCCGTCGATATCGCTTTTAACAATCCCCTCGCCATAGACCCACGTTTGCTCAAATGACGCTGGGTGTTTGATTTCACGAAGAACATCCTTGCTGGATTCACGCGTAATGTAACGAATCATACCATAAGCAGTATAGCACGTGACGTGGGCGCTTTGCTATGCGGTTGATGTTTAATTAAACTTTTTTGACTTGTAGCGCGTCAAGCTCTACAGAGGTGTCACGGCCAAACATACTGACCATAACTTTAACTTTGCCCTTTTGGTTGTCGATTTCAGAAATTGAACCATCGAAGCCTTTGAACGGACCGTCGATAATGTTAACAACTTCACCTTCAGTAAAGTCGATAAAGTGCTTAGGGTCGTCAACGCCCATTCGCTTCTTGATTTTTGCGATTTCTTGTTCAGAAACTGGCGTTGGCTGAGTGCTTGTACCGACAAAGCCGGTGACACCTGGTGTGTTTCGAACAATGTACCATGTTTCGTCGGTAAGCTTCATTTCAACAAGGGCGTAGCCTTGGAAGATTTTCTTCTCAACAACTTTACGCTTGCCGTTCTTAATTTCAATTTGCTTTTCCTTTGGTACCATAACGTCAAAAATTTTATCGGCCATATCGACAGCATTAATACGCTGGCGGATACTTTCAGATACTTTCTCTTCGTAGCCACTATACGTATGGATAGCGTACCATTGTCGGGTTGAGTCGTAGCGATTCTTTGTCATTGTTTAATTCCTTTATGTAATTATGAATTCGAATAAGAATTTAAATGCCGCGTCGAGGAGGACGATAATTAGGAGAAAGAAAGCGCTAAACGCAATCACTGCGAGTGTCAAACCCCATGTTGCACGGCGATTTGGCCAGCGAACTTGACGTAATTCTGACCACGCACCTTTAAAGTAGCTGATTGGTGACGCAAAGAACTTGCCGATGCGACTTTGCTTTTTGGGCTTTTTCTCCCGCTTTGTTTTCTTGGCTGGCGTCTGTTTCGCGATTTTCTTTGGAGCGTCGCTAGATGCCTTAATCCGTGTGACTTTTGTACCGTCTGCCACTGATATTCCTCCGCATTAAAAATAGTCTGCTGCTGCAGACTGTCAATAGCAATTATATAGTATGGCGGGCTACTAGTCAAGATAAGCAATTTTTAATTGCCGTGATATTATGGAAAAGATGATAGAAGGTATAGTGTGGGCATCTTTAATTAGCGGTTCGGCGGCTGTTGGTGTCGCTATAAAACAGTTCTTATTTGCCCGAAAGTGGTTTCGTCCGTCACCTGTTGACAAAATAACAACAAGTGAGACCGATCTTCCTAGTGTCACTGTTTGCGTCCCGGCTCGTAACGAGGCCCATGCTCTGTCTGACTGCCTAGAGACGGTGTTGTCATCAGATTATCCTAAGCTTGAGATTATCGTGCTTGACGACAGTTCGGTCGACGATACGTCAAATCTTATTAAATCTTTCGCGCATTCTGGTGTCCGATTTGTTGCTGGGTCTGCGCTACCTTCGGGTTGGTTCGGCAAGAACTATGCCCTGGAGGGGCTTATGAAGGAAGCTAGCGGTGCTATTATTTTGTACATAGATGTCGACACAAGATTGCGGACGAATACTATCTCTGATCTTGTATCGTATATGATGCAAGAGAAAGCCTCTATGGTGTCGGTTGTCCCCCGTCGCGAAGATGGTTGGCGGTTTAGTGTTGTTTTTTCGCCACTCCGTTATTTCTGGGAATTAATGTTTCACTATCGTGGTTCGCCGGCTGTATCTGGCAGTGCTTGGCTTATTAGGCGTAAAGCGCTAAAAGATTACGGTGGTTTTACGTTTTTAAAAGATATTGTTGCTCCAGAGGCTAGCCTCGCATCATATTTCGCTCATCGGCACGGCTATCGTTTTCTTGTTAGTTCACCCGAGCTGGGTATTTCATACGAGAAAAAGTGGAGTTCGCAGCTAGCAACGAGTATCAGACTTCTTTATCCGACACTTGGTAATCAGTGGACGATGGTTATAGTGGCGGTCTTGGGTTTGTTGCTCATTCTTGCGCCATTTGTAGTTGTGGCGACGATGAATATTTTTTCATATTCAGTCGGCATAATTATTACTGCACTATTATTGACTATCGCGATGATGACTCTATACACACTGTATGCTCAGATGGTTTGGCGAAGTGGTTGGTGGCTCGCGCCGATTATTGCGCCTTTAATAATCGTGCAAGAGATCGCACTTGTTATTGTAAGTTCTGTTCAATATAGCCGAGGGCGAGTTACTTGGAAGGGTCGACCGTTGCGTTCGGAAGCTCAAAGCTAAAGCTTGAACCGTGATTTAGGCGACTAGTTAGCGTGATTCTTGTCTGAAGTTTTGACGCGAGCTTGCCTGATACATAAAGGCCTAGGCCTGTGCCACCGGTTTCTCGTATGCGGTAATCTTCGCTACGATAGAACTTGTCAAAAACTTTTGCTTGTTCGTTTCGACCAATTCCAATACCCGTGTCTTTGACGGTAAACATAACTCCCTTTTTTGTCCGCTTGCCGATTATAGTGACCGAGCCTTCCGTCGTGTATTTAATGGCGTTAGTGATGAAGTTTTGTAACAGCTCTTCGGTGTATAGGCGACTAGCTTCAATGCTACCAAGCTTCGTATCAAGATCAAGATCAAGCCGTAATTTCTTTTTGGTCGCTTCGTCTTGGTATCGAGTATGCATCGACTGAAGCAGTTCAGCTACATCGATAATCTCTTTGGCGTCGCCGACACCACGTTCGGCACGCGAAAGTGTGCTGAGGTCGTTGACCATTCTTGCAAGGTAAAGGATTTGTTCGTGTGCTGTTGTAATTGTTGAGGCTAGTAGTTTCTTGTCGGGTTCTTGGGGTCGGTTAAGCAAAACGTCGATATTTGATATTGTACCTTCGACAATAGTGATTGGTGTTCGAAGTTCGTGGCTGACAACACTAATAAATTCATCGCGCTCTTCTTCTAGGCTCTTGCGTTTTGTGACGTCGCGAATTATAAGAATATATCCGCCATCAAGATTACTGCGCCTATTGCGGTTAAAGGTGCTTTTTATTGGCGCGTAGGTTAATTCTAGTCGAATTTGCTCGCCGTCTTTATACGTATGGATAAGGTCGTCACGACTTCCTGCTCGGGTCGCCTCTTTGAGTATATTTAAAAGATTGGCTTTCTCTTTATTCTCGGCGAACGAAAGATTAAATATTTTACCAATCGAGGCACCTTTGAGGCTATCATTGGTATCAAGCAGGTCTAGACAGGCGGCGTTATAGAGTAGAATCGAGCCCTTATTGTCAACGCTAAAGGCGGCATCGGTAAGGTTGTTTATAATAGTCATTGTTCGCTCGTACTGAATACGCTCGCGCTGTTGGCTACGGATTAAAGATTGTCTACGGGTTTCTTGGGCGGCGATAATCCAAACAAGTGCCCCACCAAGTGTTAGAATACTAACCATGCCAACGATATTATCGTTAATAACACCTGGTTGGATGCTGTAGCGAACAATGCTATCAATAATAGACGTGATTACAACAGACGCGATACTGAGGCAAACGCCGAACCAGCCAAAATAGATATGAGATGCAAGAAATAGCAATGTAGTTGCTGGCGCGAACGGATTAACGAAACCAGTGATACCTATAAGTGTCGCAAGAACTAGTAAATGATACAGAACAAAGCGGATAGTGACGCCCGTGCGGTTAATCGAAGGAGCAAAATAACTATATGCACCAACTAGAACCCACAAAGCAGAAACAGTGCCGGCGTACGCTGGACCCAAATAACTGCTACTTTTAACGATACCGCTTATAACTAGCAGGTTATAAGCAGCGAAGATTGGGGTTGTAATAAGGAAAACGAGCCGTACTGCTCGATCGGAACCTTCTGAGAACATTGATCCACCCTGAAATGCCATAATACTTATGATTGTAGCACAATTATATTGACGGCGTCTGCTGTTTTAATTTGGCGCGATGCTGTTTGTAGTCGGGGTCGGCGACGCCAACCGTTTGCCAAAATGCTTGGCTATGGTTCATCTCTTTTGTGTGCGCTAGCTCGTGAATTAGAACATAATCGATTAGTTCAAATGGCAGTTTCATCAGTGCGATATTAAGGCTGATTGTCTTTTCGGAATTGCAACTCCCCCATCGGCCGCTTGCGTGGGAAAATCGTACCGATTCATAGCGAAAGCCATGCTGTTCGGCAAGGTATTCTAGACGACGCGGCAAATAACTTTTGGCCTCGATGCGTAGAGCTGTCACGACAGTTTCGCGGATACGACGAATAACCAATGGGTCGCTTAATGTACGGTTTTCTGGAAGATTGACAACAATTTGTCGACCTTCACGGGCAACTTTTAGGGTTGTAGAAGGCATGACTGTAAGCGAATGACTCTTGCCAATTTGCATACCGCTCTCGTAAGTAACCTCGTTGTGCGATTGATTTTGTAGCTCTCGTAGTTGCTCGCGGGATGTTTTAAGAAGTCGTTTTATTAAGAAAAGCGGTGCGTATAAAGGTAGCGATGCTCGAAGGGTTCCATCTGGCGCAACTCTAAGTCGCACCTGCGTGGCGCGCGGACTGCGCCGAATAACAATTTTGCCGAACTCATCGTCGTGGATAATCGGCATATTTTACTACTCTCTTACCGTTCGCGGTTTAACGACGTGTGGTCGAGACGGTATTCTAACCCTCGGACGGCTGACGGCTAGATGTCGAAGGACAATTTTAAGCTGGCTTGGGTGTGTGTGACGACCGCTTATGACAACCGCTCGCTCTTTTTCGACTGGCGGCTGGAAAATATCGATAATTTCATTGAACTCATCATCTGTGAGCTGCGAACCTAGTGGATGTGGCTTCGAGGCTCTGCGACGAGCCTCTATAGAGTCTGTTTGTACCCAGACTACCAGTGCTTTATAGCCAGCTTTGGTTATTTTCGTGTATAGTGCCGAGCGATCATCTTCGGTTTCGGTTGAACCTTCAAATATAATGGTTTTTCTGCCTTTCAAGAGTTCGTCTAGTAACCCAAGCGCTACCGGCTTTGCTTGTTCTAGGGTGAGACCGTATTCGCGCTGAAGAAAGAACTGGTTTACCCAGGGGCTCTTGAATGTTTCAGAGAAATGTCGAGCAAAGGCGCTTTTGCCAGCGCCCGGAATTCCCACCATCACAATCACGTGCGGACTCGCAGGACTGAGTTGTTTCATATTGTCTAGTATATCACCTATGGCTTAGTCATTTATACTATATATATGAAGCATAAAAAACGAAGCGCAACTAACCCACTTGAAATGAATAAGGCGGATTATTGTTTGGTGAACGATAAGAAAAAGCGAAAATATAAGACGCAACTTGACGCCGAGTTGGCCGCGCCCGCCCGTGAACTACAACAATATGTATGTGATTATTGTGGATATTGGCATAACGGAAAAAGTTCAAGGCCGGTTATAGATCAATCGTCTCGGAGTCGACACGGACAATTTCTTTGACTTGGCTAATGGGTACAAAGTAGCTAGGGTTACCATATTCGTCCGACAGAACAATACAGGGCTCGTTAATTTCAAGTTGGCCACCGGTTGATTGCGGAGTAATAATCTGCTCGATAAATGCACATCGAAGGACTGATCCTACCGGACTGTTAGCGTGTTGAGCGGCTTGATCCATAGAGATAACATTAGTCAAAGTTGTCATCTTGCCTGGTTTTGGCACTTTGTAAAATATAGGTGCAACAATCACGACAAATTCCTGCGAGTAGTTACGCATAAATACATCACCAGCTTCTTCGGCTAGTCTATCGAGCATTGTTTCTTGCTCGGCTTCTGTCAGGTACGGATAATCACCTAGCGCATTGTAGCACTGGGTCGTCTGATGGTGAAGGTCGCGGATCGTCTCTATTTCAATTGTTTCTTCGTCGCGATCTGGGATTAAGATAATGTCGTTGTAGGGAATGAAATGCGTCTTAGGGTCGCATTTCGTCTGGGTATCTTCAATTTCAACATATGTTCGATAGGCATCGCTGTAGGTGCTTCTGTTCAAAGATAGGCTTTTGATAGCGATATTACTAAAATATATAATTGTATTTTGGTCCTCGACTAGGCGCTCTGATTCTTGAGAGAATGATGGACCTATTACCGAGGAGTATCGCGATAGTTCGATTGCTTCACTGTGGCGATTTAAGCGATCTTCAAACCGCTGAATAACTGTTTTACTTGGGTTTTTATTATCATTAAGATACATCCCGATATTACTAATTTCTTTTGTGAGATTCCGCGGGAGTTTAGATTGACTAATGTTGTCCGGTAAAGATTCCATAGCGATTATTCTGCTCCTTATATCGATTTCTGGCAAGCATAAATAAGATATACTAGTTATATGAAGATTCCGACTATTGCTAGCCAAGATCCCTGGCTCGAGCCGTACAGAGGTGCACTTGAGCGCCAGCAGTTTTATTTGCGACAGTCTGAGAAGACACTGCTTGATGGCAAGAAGCTGGTTGATTTTGCGCTCGGACACATGTATTTTGGACTTCATGCAACCGAAACTGGTTGGGTGTTCCGTGAGTGGGCGCCGAATGCAACTGAAATCTATTTTTTATGCAAGGCCAATAATTGGCAAGACGATGATAGCTACGCGCTTAGGCGACTTGATGGTGGTATTTGGGAACTGAATCTTTCGGCTAAGACGTTGAAACACGGCGACCACTACAAACTTCACGTACATTGGAGTGGTGGACACGGTGAGCGTCTACCGTCGTATGTACGTTATGCAATACAAGACCCTATTTCACACCTTTTTGATGCAGTAGTATGGAGGCCTGCTAAGGGTTATAAGTGGCTCCACGAGGCTCCTGACGCGCCACAGGTGCCATTGGTTTACGAAGCACACATTGGAATGAGTAGCGAAGCACCAGAGGTGGCAAGCTATGCTTCTTTCACGAAGAACGTCTTACCCAGAATTAAAAATCTAGGATATAACACGGTACAACTTATGGCGGTACAAGAGCACCCATATTATGGTAGTTTTGGATACCACGTGTCGAATTTTTTTGCTACTAGTTCACGGTTTGGTACGCCAGATGATTTAAAGAGGCTTATAGATACGGCACATGGTTTAGGGCTAAGAGTAATTATGGATATAGTTCACTCTCACGCTGTTAAAAACGAACTAGAGGGGCTTAGCCGGTTTGACGGTTCGTTAACACAGTATTTTCACGGTGGTGAGCGAGGTAATCATACTGCTTGGGACTCTAGGGTGTTTGACTATGCAAAACCAGAGGTAGCCCATTTCCTGTTGTCTAATGTCCGGTTTTGGCTCGATGAATACCGGTTTGATGGTTTCCGTTTTGATGGTGTAACCAGTATGTTGTATATCGACCACGGGTTAGAACGGTCTTTTGGTAGCTACGACGAATATGTATCTGATAATGTTGACCTTGATGGCCTTGCCTATTTACGCGTAGCGAACAAGCTTATTCATGCCGTTCGTCCGGACGCAACCGTGATTGCCGAAGATATGAGTGCCTTCCCCGGTTTGGCTGCCCCCGTGTCTGCTGGAGGCATCGGTTTTGACTATCGCTTGAGCATGGGAGTACCAGACCTTTGGATTAAGACTTTAAAAGAGCGCAAAGATGAAGATTGGGACTTGGGTCACTTATTATACGAACTAACAGCGCATCGTGTTGAGGAGAGCACTATTAGCTACGCCGAAAGCCACGATCAAGCACTGGTTGGTGACAAGACGCTCATTTTCCGGCTCATCGACAAAGACATGTACGATCATATGGAGTTGTCCGATAAGAGCATTGTGGTTGAGCGCGGCATTGCCCTGCACAAGATGATTCGACTGTTCACTGCTAGTACCCATTCTGGCGGGTATCTTAATTTTATGGGTAATGAATTTGGGCATCCTGAATGGATAGATTTTCCGCGTGAGGGTAATAGCTGGTCGTATCACTACGCTCGTCGTCAATGGAGTTTAGCCGATAACAAGAAGTTAAAATATCAATGGCTCGAGCGGTTCGATAAGGCTATGATTGGCCTTATTGCCGAGCTGAGTGATACCTCGTTGCATTATGTTGCTGTCGACCAAGAACGACGGTTAGTGTCGTTTGTCAGGGAGGATTATTTATTCGTATATAATTTTTCACCCGACGCGTCTTATGCTGACTACGAAATTGCTACTTTTGACGGAGATTACACTGTCGCGCTGTCGAGCGATGACAGTGTATTTGGTGGCCAAGGGCGAATTGATACGTCACTAACCTACTCGGCTCGAAATCAAAAAATGAAACTGTATTTGCCAAGTAGGACGGCAGTTGTTTTGCGCTTAACAGAGATATCCCAATAACCTTTAGCGGAATTGGTGTACAATATTAGTATGACGGTTAGCATTAAGCGAATCTACGACGAGCCGGCGTCTGGCGATGGTTACCGAGTGCTAGTAGATCGATTGTGGCCACGTGGTGTCAGCAAAGAGCGCGCCCAGCTGGATTTGTGGCTGAAAGATATTGCACCATCTTCAGAACTGCGCAACTGGTTTGGCCATAGGGTAGAAAATTTTGCTGAGTTCAGCGCTCGCTACCGTGAAGAACTGGCGGGAAATCCGGCCGTTAGCCAATTGCGTGATTTAGTGGGCGCTTACACTAGCGTAACTTTACTATATGCAGCCCACGACCCTAAAACAAACCACGCTCGAGTTTTGCGCGATTTTATTAATGATCAATAAACAGCAATAAGCAAGTGAGGATATTATGGCTGAAAGAAATGCTATTAAGATAGGGCAATTAACGAAGCGCTTTGGGCAAACGATGGCGCTTAGTGGTCACAATGCTTGGGCTCGACCCCTACAAAGACGCGAAGGAATTGCATCAACATATAGCGTACGTGCCGGGCGATACTATCAATTATGCACTACGTAACCGCCTATCCCATCGAAGCAGTTTCGTGGGGTTCCTTGTGGTGGATTGGCGGTATCTCCCTCCTACTTGTAACAATTGCGTTAGCGTGCTTTTCGCTACGAGATATTCGGCACATGTAGTGTAAAAATTAACAAAAGCGACATACCTTTGATAGTATGTCGCTTTTATTGGCAGGGGCACTAGGAATCGAACCTAGATCGTCGGTTTTGGAGACCGATATACTAACCGTTGTACTATGCCCCTGTACGTTGAGATATTGTATCAGATTTGGCCTAGGAATGCGATATTTGACATAAAAACCTTGCAATGATATAATAAGAAGATACCTACACCTTGGAGAGGAGGTGTGATATGGGAACAGGAGAGTATGTCTTTCTTGTGTCATTTGTGGTTATTATTGCCACACATGCTATTGCTATGGTTGGTGGTTTCGACCGATTCTACGCCAAAAAGCATTAGCGCCTCTACGGCAGGGTGAGTGGGTGTTGATTGCTTGCGCGCAGTCCACCCACTCCCCTGTCTTTTTTATATAATTCACTATATATTTTTTGTTTTTCAATACTTCCCTCTTTTTCCTGTCTCTGTTACCATAAACATAACGAATGGAGGGCCTATGCAGGTAGTGGTTGTTGGTGGTGGTTTTGGCGGAGTTAAGGCTGCACTTGAGCTAAGCAAGCGAAAAGTTGGTAAGATTACTCTTATTTCTGACGAGTCGTATTTTTTGCATCACGCAACACTCTACGCGACTGCAACTGGTCGTAATTTAGCTGAATCTGTCATTCCTCTAGAGGCAATTTTTGCTAATCATCCAAATGTGACAATCGTAAACGACAAAATAAGACACCTAGACGAGCATAGGCGCACTATTATAGGTAAGAAAGGCCAGTATAAATACAGTCAGCTTGTTTTGGCGCTTGGGTCTGTGACGACATTCTTCGGAATTAAGGGGGTTAAAGAGCACGCCTTCGGTATTAAAACGCTCGATGAGGTGAAAGATTTTCAAAATCACATTCACGACGAAGTGGTCGAGAAAAAACTCGATAAAGAATACTTCGTTATTGGCGGTGGTCCAACTGGCGTAGAGCTTGCGGCGGCGCTGAACGAATACTTGCAATCACTGGTGAAGCTTTATCGGATAAGCGGCGCTAGGTCAAAAGTGACGTTAATTGAGGCGGCACCACGTATCTTGCCACGAATGTCAAAAACAGCCTCCAGAAAGGTTACGAAGCAGTTAATATCGCTTGGTATACGCGTTAAGGTCAATCACAAGGTTGAGGCTCTAAATGACGACTCGATTATAGTTGATGGTAAGGAATATCCAACAACGACTGCCGTCTGGACATCAGGTGTTGCTAATAACCCGTTCTTTAAAAGACACGATGATATCTTCACCCTGGCGCCGAATGGTCGCGTTGTCGTGAATCCTTACCTAGAGGCCACTGCTGGTATTTATGTGGTTGGTGATAATAACACTGTAAAGCATAGTGGAATGGCCTGGCCGGCCTTAAAACAGGCCACGCACGCCGCCGATCAAATTGCCCGTCTTAAAAATAAACGAAATCGGCACCATTACCGTTCTTACTCTGTTCCTGCTGGTGTTCCTGTTGGCGAGTCTTGGGCTTATGTTGAATGGCACGGCATGTATGTTTCGGGGCGCTTTGGGGCGCTTGTCCGACGGCTTATGGAATTGTACGGATATTGCCAGCTAGTATCACTACGAACGGCGTTGCCAATATGGCGGGCCCACGATTTACAACATGTGGATGAATAGATTATTTTGTTGATAAAAGGGGTTGTAAACGCTTGCGCTTATATCTATAATCGTAAGTGAAATCACGCAAAAGAAAAGGGGTGTCGCGATAGGCTTGCGCTCATCGTCGAAACAGGTATGAAAATATTGATGCTGGGTTGGGAGTTGCCGCCACATAACAGTGGTGGTCTTGGGGTAGCTTGCTACCATCTCTCGAAGGCTCTTGCACTCAATGGTTCAGCTATCGACTTCGTCGTCCCCTATTCGGCGTCGCATGACGATATCGACTTTATGCGGGTTCATAATGCTACGAAAATATCGCCACTCCATAAGTTCGGTATGGGCGCTTACGATAGTAAGTTTTTTGGACAAACTCTTGGCGAAAAAATAGAGGTTGGACAACCGGTCGGTTCTATTCGGGCTGTTCAGAAGCAATATGTGCAGTTTGTTGAGCAACTTGTTGCCGACAACAGTGACTTCGATGTTATTCATGCACACGACTGGTTGACAATGGAGGCTGGTGTTCGTGCTAAAGAGCTCACCGATATTCCGCTCGTCGTCCACGTCCACGCAACCGAGTTTGACCGTGCCGGTGGTGCCTCGGGTAACCCAATCGTTCATGAAATCGAATACCAAGGACTTATGATGGCCGACCGTATTTTTGCCGTCAGTAACATTACCAAGCAAATTATTGTCGAAAAGTACGGTATTCCAGCCGATAAAATCGAAGTTGTACATAACGCGATTGACGTTGCGACCTTTGATGATGGCTATAGCTATGATCGTCGTACCTATAAGTATCTAGAGGGACTAAAGTCTGAAGGCTATACAATCCTTAGCGCAGTCACGCGACTCACTGTTCAGAAAGGTCTGACGCACTTAATTGAGGCGTTTGCTAAAGCAGTGTCGAAATACGACCGAATTGCGCTTCTCCTTGCCGGTGACGGCGAGCAACGAGACGAGCTTATTACACTGGCGGCTGAGCGCGGTGTCGCCGACAAAGTGTTCTTTACCGGGTTTGTTCGCGGTAAACAGTGGCGCGATGCGTATAGTGTTTCCGATGTGTTTATTATGAGTTCGATTAGCGAACCTTTCGGGCTAACTGCGCTTGAAGCAGCCCATCACGATACGGCTGTTATTGTTACTAAACAGTCTGGCGTCGGCGAAGTGCTTGAAAGTGTTTTCCGTTACGATTTTTGGGACACCGACCGCTTGGCTGATCAAATTGTTGGTATTGCCACCTCTGAGGCCTTAAAGCAGACACTTCGCCACGACATTATGCAAGAATACGCCCGTCTTTCGTGGAGCGATGTTGCTAAGAAGTGCATTGTTCATTATGGCAATTCGGCGCACCAGCGCCAGGGGGCGTGCGCATGAGTAAGCGTGGTATAACATTCTACCTACATGTTCATCAGCCGTATCGTATTCGTCCGTACAGCGTTTTCGATACTGCTTCAGACCATGATTATTTTGGTGGACAGGCGGCTATTGGCAAGACAAATAACGAGGCAATGTTCCAAAAGGTTGCCGATAAATCGTACAGGCCGATGAATCACCTGCTTCAGAAGCTACTCGATACGCATCCAGATTTTAAATTGTCATTAAGTATTACAGGAACTTTCCTTGAACAGGCCGAACAATGGGCGCCCGATGTCCTAGAAGGTTTCAAGGATCTTGTTCGTACTGGTCGTGTCGAGCTTTTGGCCGAAACATACTACCACACACTTGCCTTCTACTATAGTCGCGACGAATTTGAGCGTCAGGTAGAGGCTCATCGCGCTAAAATTAAAGAATTGTTTGGTGTTGACACAAAAGTATTCCGTAATACCGAGCTTGCCTATAACGATGAACTCGCCCAGTGGGCTGATAACGCTGGTTACAAGGGCATCCTTGCTGAAGGCTGGGATCCTATCCTCGATTGGCGCAGTCCGAATTTCGTCTATCAACCAGAAGGCACCAAGAATATTAAACTTCTTTTGAAAAATTATCGCCTTAGCGATGACCTTGCCTTCCGCTTTAATAATCAAGAGTGGCGTGAGTGGCCTCTGACGGTAGACAAGTACTCACAGTGGGTCGAGACGTCAATTAGCGATCAGCCACTCGTCAACCTCTTTATGGACTACGAAACGTTTGGCGAGCATCAGTGGCGTGATACTGGTATTTTTGAGTTCTTCGAACAGTTTGTCGAGCGTTGGCTATCTGACGAAAACAATACCTTCTACACCGTATCTGAAGCCATTGACGCTAACGAGGCGTCGGGTACTATTAGTATGCCAAACACCGTTACTTGGGCCGATAGCGAACGCGACCTGACTGCGTGGCTTGGCAATGGCATGCAGCACGAAGCAATGCGATATTTATACAGCCTTGAACAAGACATTCTACGAACACAAGACGACAGCCTTATCGCTGATTGGCGAAAACTGCAGACATCTGACCATACATACTATATGTGTACCAAGTGGTTTAATGATGGTGATGTTCATGCTTACTTCAGCCCGTACGACTCACCTTACGACGCCTTTCTCTATTACTTGAATGCTGTCCGCGATATACGCTGGCGACTTCATAACGACCACAAAACCGGAGGTCTTGGTGGCTAGGCCGATTGTTTTAAGTAATGGCGAGCTACACGTTGGACTAAACAATTACGGTATGGTCCACGATTTTTATTATCCCTATGTCGGTTTCGAGAATCACGCGGCTGGTGACGGCCTCCGCCATAAAGTTGGTGTTTGGATTGACGGTTCCCTAAGCTGGACAGATGGCCCCGGCTGGCGGTTTACTTACGAGTATCCGTACAATGCGTTAATTGGTCGGATTGTGGCGACTAACGACCAGTTACAGGTATCACTTGAGTTTGAAGACTTTGTTGATGCTGAACGTAGCGCCTTCCTTCGCAACATTCAGGTTATCAACCACTCTGGTGCCGACCGTCATATGCGACTGTTCTTTTATCAGGCATTTGCTATTGGCGACTCTCGAAGTAATACCGACACGGCACAGTACCTTCCCGACAGTATGACAATTCTCCATTATCGCGGTCGTCGAGCATTCGCTATTTCTGGCGAGGTAAATGGGCGACCATTCGATCAGCATACGATTGGCGTGTTTGGCATTGAGGGCCACGAAGGTTCATATCGTGATGCAGAAGATGGCGAGCTTGGGCAAAATATGGTTGAGCACGGGCGGGTCGACTCGATTATCCGCTTATCGGTTGATATACAAGCATCTTCCTCGGCCCGAGTGCATTATTGGATCACTGCTGGTATGTCGACGCGCGAGGCGCTTTACATTCATCGGCAAATTCAAGAGGACGGCCTTGATAGCCGCGTCTGCGCAACCGCCGAGTGGTGGAAGAAGTGGCTTGCACCGGCGGTCCGAATGAGCGAGAAGCTTCCCGAGGAGCATCGCAAGTCGTTTGTTCATAGCGTAATGATTATGAAGTCGCAGATCGACAAACGTGGTGCAACAATTGCCAGTACCGATAGTTCGATGTTGAATTATTCACGAGATGCGTATGCCTATTCGTGGCCACGCGACGGTGCCTATGTTGTCTGGCCGCTAATTCGCCTTGGCTACTACCAGGAGGCCTACCGTTTCTTCGAGTTTTGTCAGCGCGGGTTACATCCGTCTGGTTATTTATCGCACAAATATCGAGCCGATGGTGCGCTGGGTAGTAGTTGGCACCCGTATGTTCATGGCAATACGGTTGCGCCACCTATTCAAGAGGACGAAACAGCTTTGGTTGTTTTTGTTTTTGTTCAATTCTATAAACTCAGTAAAGATAGCGCCCTTGTTCGCGACTTTTACCACGCCATGATACGTCCGATGGCCGACTTTATGGCCGACTTTGTCGATAAAGAAACGGGGCTTCCAAAGCCGAGCTATGACCTTTGGGAAGAAATCTTTGCAACTTTCACCTACACGACAGCGCTCACCTATGCCGCACTTCTGGCTGCGTCTGAACTTGCCCACGATGCAGGCGACGATGAAAGCGCAGTTAAGTGGCGGACTGCCGCCGACGATATTCAAACGGCCGCTCACAAGCATCTTTACAACGAAGAACGCGGTGTATTCTATAAGAGCATTTCCGTCGTTGATGGCGAAATTAAGAAAGATGCAACAATTGATACCTCTGCTGTATTTGGGTCATTCCTCTTTGGATTGTTCGACGCCGAAAGTTATCAGGTAAAATCATCGATTCAAAAAACAGCCGAAGTATTCCAGACCTCTAATGAGCTTCCTGGGTTGCCACGATATGAAAATGACCCTTACCGCCGCACAACCGACCGAATTCAGGGTAACTGGTGGTTTATTTGTACAATGTGGCAGGCGCAGTACGATATTGAACAGGGCGATACACAGCACGCCTTGAGCATTCTTGATTGGGTGCAGCGGTACGCAATGTCAACAGGTATGCTCAGCGAGCAGCTCAACCCTGTTGATGAATCGCTTGTCTCACCAGCACCACTTACTTGGTCGCATGCAGAATATGTATCTACCCTTCTGGATTATTTGGAGGCCAAGAAATGAGCGCTCTAAAAACACGACTTAGACTTTTAATGCGTCATTACTCGGGCCAGTCGCGCCGGCGCGGCTCTCTTATAAAAAAAGTCGCTAAGGCGTTTGAGCTAGTTTATTTCGGTACAGTTTATTACGACGATGAAATGATGCCAATAAAAGGTTTTACGCTTTCGACAAGCTACCTTGATCAGCATTTCTCGGTTGGTCATTTTGACGGCTATACAATACGACTTGTAGATAGATACGACGCGGTTGCTGTGAGTCCAAGCGTTAAAGAAGATCAAAACTGGCTTATTATCGAAGTTTCGCTTCAAAGCAGTGGCTATCCGCGTACATGCCTTGTGCCAACCGGCCCTAATTCGAACAATTATGCTAGGTTTTTTACGTCTCACACGAAGTTTCAGCCGCTTAATTCAACTGTTTTTCAGACTCATAGCCCTGAGGTCCATGGCCGTTTTCAGATTATAGCTTCACCATCGCGCACGAGTGATGTTGAAGAAATATTCACAACACCAATTATTATGGGAATCGCTGGCCGCTTTTGGCCGCACGGTATCGAAGTGTATAAAGATAAACTATATATATACATAACAAACCGCCGACTTTCGGTGTCGACGGTTGCAGCGGCGATTGATTCAGCATTGTGGCTGGCGCAGGCATTTGATGCCGACGCCGAGCGCAGAATGTCGTCTTAGCCCTTGCGAGCCTTGACCTCGTTTCGTCCAAGGTTCTTCTTGGTCTCAGTATAAACAGCGTGCTTACGCGCAACTGGATCATACTTCTTGAGGCTGATTTTCTCAGTGGTGTTTTGCGTGTTCTTGGTTGTGTAATAGGTACGGTGCCCCGTAAGTTCACTTACAAGACCAACCAACTTTCGCTTTGTATTCTTCTTTGCCATATCAGGGGTTGATTATAGCAAAATATAACAGCTCTTGCAAGGGGTGCAGCCGTTAACGATTATCACCACTTCCAGCGGTGACGCCCCGTTCTTTACGACTTAATACCTTTTCAAGATTTATTTTGGCGACGTCTTCGAGGCTGTAGCCAAGAAGGTATGATACCGAGTTGATGTACCATAAAATATCACCAAGTTCTTTGATGATTTCTTTTTTATCTTCATCGGTTATTCGTCCAGCGTTATCACGAATTAATTTCTTAAACTTTTCGGCGACCTCACCGCTTTCGCCCACTAAACCAAATACTTGAGAAATAAGCGACGCGTCCATATCGGTTGTCGCGTGGTCGCCCACAAGTGTTGTCATTGCCTGTTCGCTATAATCACTAATATTCATAAAACTACCTACTAAAAATTTCAAAATATGGAGCCACGATCGGGGCTTGAACCCGAGACCTCATCCTTACCATGGATGCGCTCTACCAACTGAGCTATCGCGGCACAAGGGTAATTATACTCTATTTACTTGCTGTTTTGAAGTACATCAAGCACAACAAGATGCTCGATATGTGGTGTTCGTGGGAAAAAGTTATAGCCTTTTGCGTCGACTGCTTTGTAAGCCCCGGCAAGTAACGCGACATCACGAGCTTGCGTGACGGGATTGCACGACAAATAAATAATTCGAGCGGGCTTCACCTCAAGAAGCCTATCAACGACAGCCTGATGCAGTCCTGCGCGCGGAGGATCAACAATAATCGTCTTATCGGCAGTTATGAAATCAAGTGCATTCTCCGAGGCGGCAAGGATTGCCTCTGCATTACTTCCGAGTGTTTCGATATTTTGACGCATCTCACGGACGGCATGTTCGTTTATTTCAACCAGGGTTACGTTATCGCCGCCAATCGTCAACCCAATGCTCCCAACACCGCTATATAGGTCAAGAACCGGCTTATCGGGCTCGACCCATTGTTGCATATCACGAAGGGCCTGTTCATAAACGGGCAGGTTTATTTGGAAGAAACCTTCGGTCGCATAGCGGAATGGTACGTTAAGAATTGTGTCAGAAAGAGGCTCAACCTGTGGCGTTAACCTGGTTGTAATGACACTTGCTGGGCTTTTTGGGTTCGAGAAGATAATCTCGCCACGCCCTTCGCTAAGAAGCTCGGCCAGGATATCGACCGGAAAGTCTTCCTCTTTCACGTATAGTTGCCAAGCAACCTTTCCGTCGGAGTCACAGCGCATTAGGAGCGTCTTGAGGCTTCGGCCAGTTATGTTGTGGTGGTTAAGTGCCGTAAGAATCCGTTGGGCATATTGATTGATATTACGGTGCGCCAAACTCGTGCCATTAACTGATATTTTCCCGTGTGTTCCGCGTCGGAAAAATGCCAACGAAAGACTTTGAGTGTCGGTATCAAACCAAAAGCTAAACTCAACTTTATTGCGGTAGCCGTATTCGCGACCATTGCTATATATTTCTACAGGGAGTGCCAGTGGGGCGTGATGCATTGCGAAAGCCTCGTCGATAAGCTGAGATTTGTAGCGTTGCTCGGCTTCGAATGTCATAATCTGCCAAGGGCTCGTTGAAAGATAGCTTTCTGGGTCAATTGGTGCAATACGTTCGGTACTAGGCTCAAGGATATCAGTAACAACACCCTCGGCATAATTTGACTTGCGTTTAGTTATTTGTACGCGAACGCGTTCACCAGGTAGTCCACCCCATACAAATAGCTTTCGGCCGTCATCAAGTGCGCCGAGTGTTTGCCCGCCGCCAATAATCTTCTCGAGTGTCACCTCGACAGGTGCATATGATTTCTTTGCCATCTTCCCATTATACCTCTTTTATGCTAAAATGTTTGATGTGCCGCTTTAGCTCAGTTGGTTAGAGCGACTGTTTTGTAAACAGTAGGTCCACGGTTCGAATCCGTGAAGCGGCTCCAAATTGATAGTTAGGTGCGCAGGGGTTGTGGAGCGGTCAAACACGACAGACTGTAAATCTGTTGGCATTCGCCTTCGCAGGTTCGAATCCTGCCCCCTGTACCAAAACTTTTTACTGTACAAAACACCCTTTCGGGTGTTCTTTTTATTACATAATCACACGACGTGGTTGGCGGATCGGGCGCTTTTGAGCTGGCTTCACAAGACGAGCCGCGTGTTCGCGTATTTTAGCTGCCCTTTCGGGTTCGCCGTTTCTTTCGTATGCGTCGGCAAGAATAGAAAGCGTTTGCGGAACAGGCTCAAGCCGTACAGCTTGCTCAAGTGACTCAATCGACTTTTTGGTATGTCCAAGCCGTTCTTGCACTTTCGCGTAGGCAATGTGACGCGAAGCAACATCACCGTCAATAGCAAGTGCTTGCTCGAACGCTAAGGCTGCCTTGTCATAGTTTTCTGTCTCGAAGTAGATTAGCCCAACGTTATGCAGACTACTAGCGCTCGGTTCAAGTGACTGAGCAATTTCAAAACACTCAATTGCCTCTTTGAACTGTTTCTGTTTGGCGTAAAGAATTCCGAGACGATTATAAGCACTGGCGTTGCGCTCGTCAACGCGAAGAATAGTCAGAAGCGCTTTCTCGGCTCGGAGATATTTCCGTGTTTGTAGTGATTCTTGAGCGATAGACCAAAGCTGATCAAGTTTACCCGACAGCTTAGAAGGCAGATCGTTAACCACTTCGTTAACAGTTTGCTTTTGATAAAGTGTCCATGCGCCTAGAACGGCAATGATGACAAGTCCTAACATCTTAGAAACAGTATACCACAATTACGATAGCGCGGTTGCAAGCTGCAGGCGAATATTGCCGTTGGCCTGAATGCGGGCATAGGCCGCTATGGCCATATCTAGCTTAGTAATTAAAGCCGTATCTCGCTTGGTTTTTATTGTTAAAGACAACAGCTTCAGCACGTCGCTTAAGAGAGTAAGGGCTTGTTGTCGGTCGTCCTTGTAAAGATGCGCGATTAATGAACGTTGGTAGGTTGCGCCGGTAATAAATGTCCGAGCATCACGCACGATTTGCGAGCGAGTCGTAAAATAGTCATTATTTTGAAGACGAATTACCTCGGCCGGTAAGCCTTCTGCTATAAATAAAATTTGGGCTCGTTTTTCGGGGTCAGTAACGTTAAGGGCTTTGATCTGTGCCTCAGACTGCTGTTTTGTTACTTTCTGTAAAGTTAGCATTTGTACCCGCGATATAATTGTTGGTAATAACGTTTCAGGAGAATGTGACAGTAAAATAAAGTGAGTCGTATTATTAGGTTCTTCAAGGAGTTTTAAAAATGCATTTTGAGCAGCCGTACCCATTCGTTCTGCATAATCAATAATAATAACTCTTGGCTTGCCCTTTGTTTTTGCAATATCATATAGCCGACGAATGCTTTTAACGGTAATAGTACCCTTTTCAACATCAACCGCCTCTTTTCGTTCTGGAAGTACAAGCGTCGTTTCGAGATCTAGCTCATCTGCAAAATTACGAGCAATTGTCGCAAGTCCAATACCAATAGGACCGGCAAAAAGCATTGCATGTGGTATTCTTTTTTTAAAACTATTGAGTTGCCGTCGCGATGAATCATTAATAATTAGCTCAGACATTTTTAGCCTCGGGGAATTTATCTGTAAACTCTTTTGGAGCCGGTGCGTAGAATACTTGCCGACGCGAAGGCGGTGTCGTGACTTCTAGCCGTAAGGCGTGCAGATATAGACGGTCTGACGCTACTTTTCGACCATATACCCTATCGCCAACTATAGGTGTATTTATGTACTCAAGATGAACGCGTAACTGGTGAGTGCGTCCAGTCAGCGGTTTCAATAGCAATAGCGAGTATTCGCCGTTGGTCGCAAGCATCTCGTATGAGGTCTGCGCGACTTTGCCCGATGAATCGACCCGAAACGTGCTGGGTGCTGAAGGATTGCGACCAATAGGAAGATCGATATTTGCACGAGGTTCTTTTGGTGTTCCGTGTACGATCGCAAGATAATGTTTATGAACGGTTCGGTCGGCAAACTGTTTTTTCAAGAGTGTAGCCGCCTGTTCGTCTCTGGCACCGACAATAACACCACTAGTATCGCGATCAAGGCGGTGAACGACACCCGGACGATTTGTCGCTAGACCAACATGGGTATAACGGCGGAAGAAGTCGGCCACGGTGAATTCGGTAGAAAGAACGCCCTTGCTGTGGGTTAGGACGCCATTCGGTTTATTTACCACGATAACGTGGTCATCACTATAAATAATTGGTAACGTTTTTCCGTCGTGGCTAGGCATCTCCTGAGGCTGTAGTGCAATGTCATCAACATCGGTAGTGTCGTGTTTCGGTTTTGTTATAACGACGCCGTTAACTGATACGTAGCCCGATTTTATGTACTTTTGTAATGTACTGCGCGATAAATTTGGATAACGCTTGGCAAGCTCAACATCAAGGCGACTGCGAGCCTTTTCAACCTTGAAAAGATACATATCGCGAAATTTGTGACGGATGCCGTATGTAGTAAAGCTATCTTCATGTGGATTCCTGATAAATGACCCCTGTGTATCTGGGCGCAAGGCGTTGATGTAGTCTAGCAGGATTGTTGTGTTGTCGTCGGCATTACTATCAGCAATAATAAAATATTGTGTATTTTCAAAAATGCAACTAATAATTCGGACGCCAAGTCGAGGTTCGGTCTCGTTAAGAATGCGAATTTCTTTCGGAACAGTCAAACTGCCAGCTATTTCAAATTGTCGAAGTATTCCTAGAACTTCGCGCGGTACATTTTTTGTCGCCACGTTATGCCTTTGGCCGAAGCCCAACTGCTTGTTGTGCGCGCAGAAGTGTTTGGTTGGCCGTTACCGATACGGCAGCTTCGGAGCTTTCTAGTTTTTGCAATAGATCGTCATCACTAATGGCGCCGAGCCTAGACTGAAAATCTGACAAGAACACAGCGACAGCATCGGCAACGGCCGCCTTGAAGTTGCCATAACCAGTTGCACCAACCCATTCGGTATTCACGTCATCTTGTGAACGACCTGTTACCATCGAAAGAATCTGCAAAAGACTGGTTACGCCCGGCTGATCTTCGAAGTCGAAATTAATAACACCGAGGCTGTCGGTCGTTGCGCCCATAATCTTCTTACGTGCAACCTCTGGAGAATCGGCCAGTAGAATTTTAGACTTTTCATCGGTTGAACTTTTGCTCATTTTTTTGGTCGGGTCGGTTAGACTACGAATGCGAAGACCTTCATAACGCCGCATAAAGGCTGTTTGCGACTTTGTGTCGACCGGTATAGTGAACACATCACCAAATTTATTGTTAAAACGGGTGGCTATATCGCGCGTAATTTCGAGATGCTGGAACTGATCGGCGCCTACAGGCACGTAGGTTGCGTTATAAAGAAGAATATCAGCAGCCATAAGGACCGGATAGTTAAACAGACCCATCGTAACTGTTTCATGGCCATGCTCGCCAGACTTTTCTTTGAACTGTGTCATTCTGCTCATTTCACCAACATAGGTGAAGCAGTCAAGAATCCATGTTAGTTCGCTATGGGCCGGTATGAAACTTTGCCGATATATATGGGTATCGGTGTTTTTAATATCAAGTCCGGCCGCGATAAAATATTTTAGGTTTGTAAGTGTTTTTTGATATAACGATGTGTGGTCGATAGGCGTCGTAAAGCTGTGGAGGTCAGGGACAAACATATTAATTTGATATTCACCGGCGTACCGCTTCTGCATTTCAACCATCGGCAAAAACGCCCCAAGATAATTAGCGAGTGTTGGCTCTTCGTTAGAGCGAATGCCAGTAAGAATAACAGGTTTTGTCATATTATATTATTATACCACGGAGACTAGCCTACGTTTTGCAAAACAAAACAGCCCCGAGGGCTGCTTTGCGTATAGGTAGAGCGTTGCAATTAACGCTTCGAGAACTGTTCGCGCTTACGAGCAGAACGAAGACCATACTTCTTGCGCTCTTTCTCGCGTGAATCACGCATAAGAAGATCTGCCTTCTTAAGCGGTGAGCGAAGGTCGGCGTGAGCAACTGTTAGCGCCTTGGCAATGGCCAACTTGATGGCATCTACCTGACCAGCAACACCGCCACCCTGAACGCGAATTGTTACGTCAAACTCTTTCTGCTTGTTAACAAGCGCAAGTGGGTCGGTGATTTCGGCAAGCTGAGATTTATTACCTGAAAGGTATTCCGCTGCAGGCTTGTCGTTAATCGTAATAACACCCTTACCCTTGTACAAACGAGCTCGAGCAGTAGCGCTCTTGCGTCGTCCGAGGCCGTAGAAATATTTCGCATCAGCCATATTACTTTACCTCAACTTTCTTTGGTGTCTGCGCCGCATGAGAATGTTCTTCGCCGGCAAAAATGCGGAGACGCGCAAGGCGTTCGGTCGCTAGTTTGTTACGAGGAATCATACCCTTAACAGCTGCTTCGATGATACGCTCTGGTGCTCGTTCACGAACCTCTTTGAGCGTTGCATCCTTGATTCCACCGGGGAAACCACTGTGACGGTAGTATATCTTACCGGTTTCTTTGTTTCCGGTAACAACAGTCTTTTCGGCATTGATAACAACAACGTAATCACCACCATCAATATGAGGGGTATACGTTGGCTTATTTTTACCAATAAGCTTGTCGGCAATAACCGTAGCGACGCGCCCTAGTGGCGCTTCACTTGCGTCAACGAGGAACCATTGACGAGTTACGTCAGCTGGCTTTTGGCTAAATGTTTTTGAATTTGCCATTATTTATCCTCCTTCTGCGCAGTAGACTTTTTAGCGGGAGCTTCAGCAGGCTTCAAAGTATCTTTGATTTCATCGACAAATGCGATTGTTGCCATTTGAGCACCGTCGCCAACGCGAAGTCGAGTGCGCTCGACCCGTACGTGACCGCTTGTGCGTCCGGTTAGTTGTGGTGCGATGACGTCAACCAATCGGAACGCAGCCGCCTGTGTCGAAAGACCGGCAATTACCGCACGGCGATTTGCAAGATCACCCTTCTTAGCTTTTGTAATGAGCTTTTCAATGTAACGGACGAGTTCTTTCGCCTTTGGAAGCGTTGTTTCAATCTTGCCGTGCTCTACGAGACTCGTTGCCAAGCCTTTAATGAGCGCACGACGCTGATCGCGCTCGCGTCCAAACTTACGTCCTATATATCCGTGTCGATGCATAGTCTAGATGTCCAATTCTGCCAATTTATCTTTCACTTCATCGAGTGCTTTGCTTCCAAAGCCCTTTAGCTCACGAAGATCCTGCTCGTTCAACGTAACTAGGTCGCGAACTGTTCGAATTTCGTTGTTAACAAGGGCGTTTGCAGTGCGTGCGCTAAGGTTGAGCTCTTCGATTGGCGTGTTGAGCTCGCTAGCGTCGTCGATATCTTCTTGTCCAAGCGCTGGTGCGGCTTCAACAGATGTACTGCCTGCAAGTGCAGTGTACTGGTTTACAAGGATTGCCGCCGCTTCTTCGAATGCTTCGCGTGGGCTAAGAGAGCCGTCGGTTTCAACATTAAGCTGAAGTTTATCGAGGTTTGTCTCTTGGCCGACACGAGTCGCGTCAACCTTATAGCGGACGCGAAGCACTGGGCTGAATACAGCATCTAGCGCAATGTGATCGCTGTGAAGTCGATTGGCGCTTGAATCTTCGATAGTCTGGTAGCCACGGCCAGATTCAACAACAAGGTCCATAACAATTGACTTCTTAGGGTCGTCGATTGTTGCGATAACCTGTCCTGGGTTGATGATGCTAACATCTGCTGTCGTTTTGATATCGCCAGCAGTAACCACACCAGAACCCTTCTTTTCGAGGCGAAGCTCGACAGGCTCGTCGGTTGCTACTTTAATACGAACGTTCTTGAGGTTAAGCATAATGTCAACGACATCTTCCTTAACACCCGGAACTGTTGTGAATTCGTGGCTTACACCTTCAATTTTAAATGATACGATAGCGCCACCTTTAACGCTTGAAAGGAGCACGCGTCGGAGGCTGTTACCAAGTGTGTTGCCATAGCCTGCCTGCAATGGTTCAATAACGAACGATGCACTAGTTGCGCTTTGCTCTTCAACGCTGGCAAGTGCTGGGTTGTGAATAACTTTTGACATTCTTGTAATCTCCTTACCCTTATCGTGAGTAATACTCAACAATTAATTGTTCGTTAATGTCTGCTTCTGCTTCGTCGCGAGTCGGTGCGCCAGTGATGCTGATAGTCATCTTCTTGGCGTCGCTTTTCAACCAGCTAAGGGTTGGTTGGCTTGCGTTCTTAACAATTTCGTCAAGTTCGGTGAAGTAGCCAGACTTCGCGCTTTTTGGTCGAACGACAAGTTCGTCGCCAGCCTTAAGGCGAATCGAAGGAATATCGACACGACGTCCATTTAGCATAAAGTGTCCGTGGCCGACAAGCTGACGTGCTGCGCGACGACTCGGAGCAAAACCTGCACGATAAACGGCGTTATCTATACGTTGCTCGAGCATACGTAGTAGGTTTTCGCCAGCAAGACCTTGCTGACGGGTTGCCTCGTCCATAAGACGAGCAAATTGCTTTTCGAGAAGCCCGTACAAACGACGAACCTTCTGCTTTTCACGAAGTTGCGTGAGGTAAAGGCTTGGCTTACCTTGGCGACCGTGTGCGTGAACACCTGGAATACCAGTCTTTCGCGCCATAACCTTGTGCGCCTTTGGATGAAGGGCGTACCCTTCGCGACGACTTTGCTTAACAATTGGTGAATTATCTCGTGCCATAGTTTAGCCCCTTCGCACCTTTCGCGGTCGAACGCCGCCGTGCGGAACGCCTGTGACTTCCTTAATGCTATTAATTGAGATGTCGTAGCTGTTAAGAGCGCGAATCGCTGAGTCACGGCCTTGACCGACACCCTTCACGAAAACGTCAACAGAGGTAAGACCAAAGCTTTTAGCTGTTTCGGCTGCTTTCTCTGTTGCGATTTGAGCTGCATACGCAGTACCCTTTTTGCTTCCGCGGAAACCGCTTGCGCCAGCACTACCTTGTGTAAGGACGTTGCCCTTTTTGTCGCTAAAACTGACAATAGTATTATTAAATGTTGCTTGAATGTGCAACTGACCAGATGGAACTGATCGACGTTGCTTCTTGCGTGATGAATTTGCTTCTGCCATATCGTTCCTTTCCTAGGTCTTACTTGCTGCTTTAGGTTGTGCGCCACCGACGGCTATCGCGCGGCCCTTACGAGTTCGTGCATTCGTTCGAGTCCGTTGACCGCGTACGGGCAGACCCGACTTGTGTCGAAGTCCACGATACGCGTTGATATCCTTAAGACGCTTAATATTGTTAGTAACGAGACGCTGGAGGTCGCCTTCTACGGTGTAATCGCCATCAATGACGTCACGTAGTCGTTGCTCTTCAGCCTCGGTGAGATCTTTCACCCGAGTGGTCGGCTCTATCTTCGCCGCCGCAAGGATGTCTCGTGCAAATTTCGGACCAATACCATAAATATAGGTAAGAGCCACGTGAATCTGCTTTTCTGCGGGAATAACTACCCCTGCAATTCGAGCCATGCTTAACCCTGCCTTTGCTTATTCTTAGGTTTCTTCTTGTTGATTACCCGCAAGCGGCCTTTTCGACGCACTAGCTGGTCATCTGGACTAATTTTCTTAACGCTCGCACGAACTTTCATGAGTGTTAGAGTTCCTCCAGTTAAAATTGATCTTTATGGCGGTATGTGATTCGTCCCTTAGTAAGATCGTAAGGGGTCATCTCGACATCCACCATATCACCAGGCACAAGACGGATATAGTTTTTACGCATTTTTCCGCTAATATGTCCGATGATGCTCAGGCCGTTTTCAAGTTCTATCTTAAATTGAGTGTTAGGCAGTGCTTCCACCACCTTACCTCTCATTTTGATTACTTCCTTTGTATCAGCCATAAGTTACAGTAGTGAATTATACACCAAAACAAGACGGAAGTAAAGTGTTATTTCTTATTGATAATCGTCGTAAGTTACCATTAGCGCACGCGAGTTGATTTGACGAAGTGACTCAAGTGCTACCGAAACAACAATAAGAAGACCCGTTCCACCAATCGATAGGTTAAGATTTGTTACGCCAAAGGCGTGGTAGAGGAAATATTCTGCAATAAATGGTGTAACCGCTACAAGACCAAGAACAATCGAGCCGAAGAGTGTTAAGCGGTTAACAGCTGTTGCCAAGAACTTTTGAGTAGTCTTGCCTGGGCGAACGCTTTCAATAAAACCACCTTGTTTTTGGAGATTTTCGGCAATTTCATGTGAGTTGAACACGATTCCTGTGTACATATAAGTGAAGAATATAACTAGCAGGAAGTAGGCCGTCGGGTAAATAAAGGCTTGCCAATCGACACCAACAAAGGTGCCTGGATTTGGTGCTTGGAACCAGACGATTAGATTATTAGCAAGGTCGGCAAAATCAGGATTACCAGTCGCCCTAAGAATCTGCCCAACAAAAGCTGGTAGCGACAAGAATGCTACGGCGAAAATAACGGGTATAACGCCAGCCGCGATTAGCTTAATTGGAAGAATACTTTTAACACCACCGTAATTTGTGTTACCTTGCACGCGTTTTGCGTAGTTAATAGTAATAACCCTCTGAGCTTCGTTGATTTTAACAAGAAGGTACAGCAGAGCAAGCGACAAGGTTCCCAGTATTAGTACGATCCAGAACATGACTGGATTTACTGGTATATCGAACCAACCAAATACGCTTAGCGCGCCAGAAGATGTATCGAATAGAAGCTGGACGACTGTAGTAAAGGTTGCTGGCAGCTGGCTAACTATACCTGCAAAAATCAAAAGGCTGATACCGTTACCAATTCCCTGCTCGGTGATAAGCTCGCCAAGCCACATAAGAAGCGTAGCGCCAACGGTCATTGCAGTAATTGCAACCACCCATTCAATAGCCGTTGGGTCGGACAGAATAGTCGTATTGCCTGCTAGAACAGTTTGTCTGAGAATAAAGATGAAAGCAATCGACTGAACGATAGCAAGGGGGATGGTGATAAGGCGTGTCCACTGATTGATTTTACGACGACCAGACTCACCGTCCTTGTGTAGTTCTTCGAGCCTTGGAATAGCCTGTGTCATAAGCTGCATAATGATAGATGCAGTAATGTAAGGGGTTAGGCCAACAAGAACGATCGAGAAGCTAGCAAGTGCGCCACCAGAAAGCAGGTTAACAAACCCGCCGAAATCGGTACCGCTAACGACACTGTTAATTACTTCTCGGAGCTGCGTCGGTTCGGCAAGTGGAACTGGAACGTGCGACAAGAACCTATAGCCGACAATAATACCTAAAACGACAAGAAGTCGCTTCTGCATATTTTTATTTTTTAGCGAGCGAAAAATTGTTTTCCAGTTCATTAGTCTCTTATACTTTCCCAGAATTTCTGAATATACTCATATTATAGTACACCATTTAGAGAGTCGGGGCTAGAGTAAATATTGGGGATTATGGGCGAATAGTGAAGGTTAGACTAGGGTTGCTACTGAACGCCGTATTAGGGTTGCTTTGATGAGACGCTAAGTGTGACGGTAGAGATACTGAGCCGAGTTGGTTGAAATGGAAGGCACCGCCACCTATCGAAGTCACTGAGTTTGGTATAGTAACGGAGGTGAGTTGGTTGCTAGAGAAGGCACCTCCACCTATCGAAGTCACTGAGTTTGGTATAGTAACGGAGGTGAGTTGGTTACCTTGGAAGGCACCGCCACCTATCGAAGTCACTGAGTTTGGTATAGTAACGGAGGTGAGTTGGTTACTAGAGAAGGCATAGCCACCCATAGCTACTACCCCTACTCCTCCGATTTCACTCGGGATATTTACGTCTCTTGGGCAAGCAGCATTGCTTGAGTCGTTATTCTCATTGTCGTAGTAATCTGTTATGGTGCCAGTACCTGAGTCAAAGGCAAAGCAAACCGCGACTGTAGGTGGCACGTGTTCGCTACAACTCCCCTCTTTAATGTCACCTTCTTCACTCGAGATGTGGAATGCTTTGTCTGAGTTTTTCTTAGAGAAAACTGTTATACAGTAGTTCTGGCCACCGGTGTATTGTAGGTTATGGATGTCTGTCTCTATCTCGTTAGGTAGGTTTTCTGGATATACTCCGTCTTTAACCTGCTCGATAGATACCTTATTAGCCGCTGTTCGCAGGGCTGACTTCATGGCCGATTCTTCGGCACTGGCTGTGATGCCGTTATAGCTAACTATGGTAATAGCGGCTAAGATAGCAATAACAACCACCACGATCAGGAGTTCTACGATGGTAAAACCACCCCTCGATTGACTTTTCATAGTGGTTATGTTATTATAATAAGATAGGGTTATCTTTTTTGAGCTGAACAAATCAATCTAAACACTTTCCTTTGTTTGTACTTATATCTAGCCTAACATAAGCATTATCTAATGTCACCAAACAAAAAAACACCCCCGAGAGGGTGTCTTTTTGTGCCGAAGAGCTGTTACTTGTCGCTCGCTTCAGCTTCTTTTGTACTTTGCTTAAGAGGCACAGCGACTTTCTCGAATGTTCCACCGGCCTTTGCGATTGCATCTTGAGCGCTTTTACTTGCGCCAGATACCTTCACGTCTAAGGCCTTAGTTATTTCACCGCGAGTAATAACCTTTACTGTGTGAAAAGGAGTTGCAATATAGCCCTGCTCAAACAAGGTCGCGTTATCGACAGTTTTGCCAGAAAAAGAATTAAGCGTGTCGAGGTAAACAACCTGTGCAGGAGTTCGAAGGCTCTTGAAGCCGCGCGCCTTTGGCACAGCCCGAACGAGCGTTCGTTGACCACCTTGGAAAGTTGAGCCTAGTTTTTTACCAGTACGTGAGGTTTGACCCTTGGTACCCCGACCAGCAGTTTTACCTTGACCAGCTGAAATACCACGACCAACTCGCTTGCGATCTTTATTAGCCGCAACTTGAAGTTCGTTATACTTAGTCATTATTTGGCCTCCTTCTTTGCAGGCTTCGCAGCAACCTTGGTAGTGTGCCACTCGCTCTGCGGTACGAGAGTGCGAAGAGCCTCGATAGTAGCGTAGGCAATGTTCACCTTGTTTGTCGAGTTAAGTGACTTAGAAAGGAGGTTGCGAATACCGGTAACACCAATGATTGAGCGAACAACACCGCCAGCGATGATACCAGTACCAGGTGCCGCCGGCTTTAGAAGCACGCGGGCGCCCGAATACTTGATTTCGTTCTCGTGAGGGATTGTCTCGTTAACAATTGGAACCACGATAAGATTCTTCTTGGCAACATCGGTTGCTTTTTGAACTGCAGACTGAACATCTGCGCCCTTTGCTACACCTACACCAACTTTGTTTTTGCGGTCGCCAACAACTACAAGAGCCTTAAAGCGGAAACGACGTCCACCCTTTACCACACGCGACACACGGTCGATGTTAATAACAAGCTCTTCGAACTGCTTTGGTTCTGCCGGCGCTTGATCACGACGACTACGATTGTCTCGGTTACTGTTTTGGTCAGCCATAATTAGAACTCCAATCCTTCTGCGCGTGCTGCATCGGCAAGAGCGGCAAGACGCTTAGCATACTGACGGCCATTTCGGTCAAAAACAACCTGAGTAATTTTAGCTTTCTTAGCTTTCTTAGCCACATCGGTACCAACAAAGGCAGCAAGCTCAGCAAGTGAACCAGTCTGCTTTGTACCGATTGTAGTTGAAGAAACGAGTGTCTTTTGCGCGACATCATCGATAATTTGCGCACTAACGTGCTTATTGCTGATTGTGACGCTAAGGCGTGGGCGCTCTGCAGTGCCACTAACCTTTGCTCGGACACGCGCCGAGCGGAGCGATCGGTTAAGAAGTTTCTTACCAAGATTAGCCATAATTATTTACCTGTCTTTCCTGCTTTACGAAGAATAACTTCGTCAGCGTACTTAATGCCCTTACCCTTGTATGGCTCGGGCTTCTTAAGAGAACGGATTTCAGCAGCAGTTTGACCAACCGCCTGCTTGTCGATACCCTTAACGGTGATTTCCATTTTGTTTACTTCAAGCTGGACACCATCTTGCGCCTTATATTTAACAGGGTGCGAGAAACCAAGCGCCATAGTGAGCTCTTGGCCACCACCTTCAACGCGGAATCCAACACCGTTAACTTCAAGCTTCTTCTCGTAACCTGTTGTAACACCTACAACAGCATTGTTAAGAAGCGCGCGCTGAAGACCGTGCTGCGCTCGTGCAATACGCTCGTCATCTTTACGAGTTACAATTGCCTGACCACCCTCGATGCTTACAGTAACGTCGCTCAAGTGAGGTACGACGAGCTTGCCCTTGGCACCCTCGACGGTAATCTCGCTATCGCCGACCGTAATTGTCACACCTGCGGGTACGTCAATTGGTAGTTTTCCGATTCGACTCATAGTCTTACCTTTCGTTATGGCAAGTGAGAATTGAGGTTGTTTGTTTCGGTGCTTCGGCCCTTTACCCAGGCACTAGCGCAAAATCACCTCGATTTCACTCGCAAATTATTATCTGGTTAATAGTAGCAGGTTTTGGGAGGAAATGCAAGAGGGGGGTCTGATAAGTTGAGATCTATATAGATTAAATAACAAGCATAAAAGTACTGCGAGTGGACTAGTTTCTCATCCAGCCTTCGGCAAAGAGTTCAGCTTGCCTCAGGACATTATTCGTGGCAATAGCCTGATCGTCTGGTGGATAACTGTACTGTTTTAGTAGCTTGCGAACTTCAACACGAAGGCGAGCTTGGGCATTGGCGCGCAGCGTCCAGTCGACCCCAGCGTTGCCACGAACTTTTTCAACTAATAAACGCGCAAGTTCACGGAGCTGGCTGTCTTGCATGACTTCTTTTGCACTACCGTTCGCAAGGAGCGCGTCGTAAAAGGCGATTTCGTCTTCGTTGAGCCCCTCGATGTGATTATTATCGATGGCGGCCCTCATTTTGAGCGCAATCTCAATCAGCTCCTCAATAACTTGTGCTGCCTCAATGGTGCCACTGCGGTAACTAGCGAGTGCCGCTTCGAGCATATTTGAAAAATCATCCGATTTAATTGCGTTACGGCTAAACCGTACGCGAACTTCATCGTTAAGTAGTTTTTGTAGCGCCTCGACGGCTAGGTTCTTGCGTTCCATATTTCGTACTTCAGCAAGGAACTCGTCAGATAGAATCGATAGTTCTGGCTTTTCGAGGCCCGCAGCGGCAAATACATCGACAACGCCAATTGGGGCAATTGCTTTATCGACTATTTGCTTAAGCGCCATGCGGTATTCGGCATCGGTTGGGCCGCCGTGAATTGTGTTGCTAATTTTTTCAAGCCGAGCCTTAATGGCCTGGAAGAAGGCGACTTCTTCGCGAAGTGCAACGGCGTCGGGGTGTGGCATTGCGAGCGCAAAGGCCTTACTTAGTTCGGTAACGTGTTGGCGTAGGCGCTTTTCGCCGTCGTCGATGCTTAAAATATGCTCCTGGGCGTTAAGAATTGTTTGCAACTGAGCTCGTGTTTCGCCGCCAAAGTATCGCATGTAATCAAAGCCGTAAAACAGGTCGCGCACAATTTCGTAACGGCGCTTCATTTCGGCAACGGCTTCGTTTATGTCTAGGGTAGGCTCGCCCCTACCGCCGCTTTGGGTGTAGGTTTCGAGGGCGCTACGAAGTGCACCAGCTACGCCTAAGTAGTCAACAACCAGCCCACCCTCTTTACCTGGGTAGACGCGGTTGACGCGGGCAATTGCCTGCATGAGATTATGGCCCTTCAAAGGCTTATCGAGATACATTGTGTGCATACTCGGTACGTCAAAGCCGGTCAGCCACATGTCGCAAACGATAACGAGCTTCAGGTCTGAACGAGGATCTTTTATGCGCTTTTCAATCGTTTGAATGCGCTGCTTTCCGCGAATATGTGGCTGTAATGTTTGCGGGTCAGATGCACTACCCGTAATAATGACTTTTACGACGCCGTTAGCATCGTCATCGCTCCCCCATTCAGGCTTGAGTTCGATGATTTTGTCGTACAGGGCGGCGGCAATATGGCGACTCATGGTGACAATCATACCCTTGCCTTCAATCACACTAAGGCGCTGCTCGAAATGATTGATAATATCTTTAGCAACAAGCCTTAACCGCTCGCTGTTGCCCACAATCGCCTCTTTTTGGGCGTATTCGGCCTTAAGACGGTCTTGGCGGGTCATTTCTTCGCCCTCAAGTAACTCGTCTACCTCTTTGTCGAGCCATTGCTTAGTGGATTCGTCCATACCAAGGTCGATTAGGCGACTTTCGTAGTAAATTGGCACAGTTGCTTTGTCTTCGACGGCGCGCTGCACGTCGTAAATATCAATGTAATCGCCAAACACAGCCGAGGTGCTTTTGTCGTCGAGTTCGATTGGTGTGCCTGTAAAGCCAATATAACTGGCGTTCGGAAGGGCGTCGCGCATATATTTGGCGTTACCGTATACCATTTGGGCGTCGCTTTCGCGAATGCGTGCCTTAAGGCCGTATTGGCTACGGTGGGCTTCGTCGGCCATAACAACAATGTTAGTGCGCTCGCTGAGCGTTGGAAAGGTGTCGCCGCCGTCTTCTGGGAAGAACTTTTGAATAGTGGTAAAAATAACGCCACCAGATTCACGCATTAATAGCTGGCGAAGGTCGGCTCGAGTTTCGGCGCGCACTGGTGTTTGACGCAGCAAATCTTTACAGGCGCTAAAAGTGTCAAAAAGTTGACCATCAAGGTCGTTACGGTCGGTAATGACGATGATTGTTGGGTTGCCTAAGGCTGGTTCGCTAATAAGTTTACCCGAGTAAAACATCATACTGAGTGACTTGCCTGAACCTTGTGTGTGCCAAACAACACCAGCGCGGTGATCACCT
>Ga0222423_1000367_pt1 | contig 35483 bp, 31 predicted proteins | sample 3A0metagenome_FD_182472 | JGI IMG/M metagenome (GOLD analysis project Ga0222423, IMG submission 182472) | Enriched microbial communities from leaf-cutter ant dump, University of Wisconsin, Madison, United States - 3A0 (version 2) | ecosystem: Environmental > Terrestrial > Nest > Insects nest >...
CGCCAGTTCCCCGCCCCGGCCCGCACCCACTCCCTTCCCGCGAACTGTGCACCTCGGCGCGAAATCGGTACGAGGAAGTACCGAACTCTCGCCAAAGTGCACAGTTCAAGAAGGTGCACAGTTCAAGAGGGTGCACAGTTCAAGACGGCGAGCGCAGGAGAGGCAGCGATATGGCGGGGTGACCGGAGTAGCTCACTCACGGGCCAGCGCACCAACCCACCTCCGCACCCCTGCCCCCGCCCGTGAACTGTGCACCTTGGCGCGAAATCGGCGCAAGGAAGTACCGCACTCACGCCGATGTGCACAGTTCACAAGGGCCGGTGGGATGGGGTCGGCCGGGGCAGGGCAGAGCAGGTGGGGCGGGGCGGGTGGGGTGGATGGCCAGGGTCAGCCCTGGGCGGCGATGAGCTCCGCGATCTGGATCGTGTTGAGGGCGGCACCCTTGCGCAGGTTGTCCCCCGAGACGAAGAACGCCAACCCGCGACCGTCCGGCACGCCGGGGTCCTGGCGCAGACGCCCCACGAGCGACACGTCCCCGCCGGCAGCGGCGAGCGGCGTCGGCACGTCGGCGAGCTCCACACCCGCGGCCGAGGCGAGCACCTCGCGCGCCCGCTCCACCGAGATGGGCCGGTCGAACTCGGCGTTGACGGACAGCGAGTGCCCCGTGAACACGGGCACGCGCACGCACGTGCCGGACACGAGGAGCTCGGGCAGGTCGAGGATCTTGCGCGACTCGTTGCGCAGCTTGCGCTCCTCGTCGGTCTCCCCCGAGCCGTCGTCGAGCACCGACCCCGCGAGCGCCACGACGTTGAACGCGATGGGCGCCACGTACTTGACCGGCTCGGGCAGTTCCACGGCGGACCCGTCGTGCGCGAGCGCCGTGAGGTCCTGCTCCACCCCGGCCCGGACCTGAGAGTCGAGCTCGGCGACGCCGGCGAGCCCCGAGCCGGACACGGCCTGGAAGGTCGTGACCACGAGGCGCCGCAGCCCGGCCTCGTCGGAGAGCGCCTTGAGCGGCGGCATCGCCGCCATCGTGGTGCAGTTCGGGTTGGCGACGATGCCCTTGCGGGCATCGGCGAGCGCACCGGGGTTCACCTCGGAGACGATGAGCGGCACGTCGGGGTCCATGCGCCACGCCGAGGAGTTGTCGACCACCACGGCCCCGGCGGCGGCGAAGCGCGGCGCCTGCGCGAGCGAGGTGGACCCGCCCGCGGAGAACAGCGCGACGTCGATCCCCGCGAGGTCCGCGGTCGCGACGTCCTCCACGACCACGTCGGTGCCCCTCCAGGGCAGCGTGGTCCCCGCCGAGCGCGCGGACGCGAAGTAGCGGATCGAGGCGACGGGGAAGTCACGCTCGTCGAGGAGGCGGCGCATGACGCCGCCCACCTGACCGGTGGCGCCGACGACGGCGACGTTGAGCGACCGTCCCACGTCAGCGCCCCGTCCCTGCGTAGACCACGGCCTCGTCCTCGCCGTCGAGCTCGAACGCGGTGTGCACGGCGCGCACCGCGTCGTCGAGCTGGTCCGCGCGGGTCACGACGGACACCCGGATCTCGGAGGTGGTGATCATCTCGATGTTGATGCCCGCGTCCCGCAGCGCGCCGAAGAGCCGCGCGGACACCCCGGGGTGGGACTTCATGCCGGCACCCACGAGCGAGAGCTTGCCGATCTGGTCGTCGTACTGGACGGAGGCGAAGCCGATCTCCTCCTGGGCAGACGCGAGGGCCGCGGTGGCCTTGGCGCCGTCGTCGGACGGAAGCGTGAAGGAGATGTCGGTCAGGCCCGTCTTCGCGGCGGACACGTTCTGCACGATCATGTCGATGTTGACGTCCGCCGCGGCGACGACCTCGAAGATCCGGGCCGCGGTGCCGGGCACGTCGGGGACGCCCACCACGGTGATCTTGGCCTCGGAGCGGTCGTGCGCGACGCCCGCGATGATGGGGTGTTCCATGGGTTCTTCTCCTTCGGCGGGCTGGTCGGTGACCCACGTGCCCTCGCGTCCCGAGTAGGACGAGCGCACGTGGATGGGCACGCCGTAGCGCCGCCCGTACTCGACGCAGCGCAGCGCGAGGATCTTGGCCCCGTTCGCCGCGAGGTCGAGCATCTCTTCGTACGTGAGGCGGTGGACCTTCCGGGCCACGGGCACGATCCGCGGGTCCGCGGTGAACACGCCGTCGACGTCGGAGTAGATCTCGCACACGTCCGCGTCGAGCCCCGCCGCGAGGGCCACGGCCGTGGTGTCCGAGCCGCCGCGGCCGAGGGTCGTCACGTCGTTGGTGTGCTGCGTGACGCCCTGGAACCCCGCGACGATCGCGACCTGCCCCTTCTCGATCGTCTCGCGCACCCGCGTGGGCACCACGTCGACGATCCGGGCCTTGCCGTGCACGGCGTCGGTGATGACGCCGGCCTGCTGGCCCGTGAAGGACTTCGCGCGCACCCCGAGGTTCGTGATCGCCATCGCGAGCAAGGACATCGAGATCCGCTCGCCCGCGGTCAGGAGGATGTCCATCTCGCGCTGCGGGGGGAGGGGGGTGATCTGCTGGGCGAGGTCGATGAGCTCGTCGGTCGTGTCGCCCATCGCCGAGACGACCACCACCACGTCGTTCCCGGCCCGCTTCGCCTCGGCGATGCGCTTGGCCACCCGCTTGATGCTCTCGGCGTCGGAGACCGACGATCCGCCGTACTTCTGCACGATGAGTGCCACTGAACTGCTCCGCTTCGTCGCTGGTCCCGTCTATCTCAACGGTCCACCAGGTTCGGTTGGGTCGCGGTCAGTGTAGTGCGGGGCGTCCAGGGCATTGCGGGCCGCCCACCATCCGGGCCGGGCGGGGTAGGGACGGCGCACGGGACGAGGGCAGGGCGAGGGCCGACGACGGCGCAGCCCGGGCGACCCCGCTTGTGAAGGGACCGTGCTGACCTGGGGAATCCCTGTCCCGCACGTCGCGCGGCACCTACGCTGGCGCCATGACGATCAGCGTTCAGGGGGTGCGCCGCCACTTCGGCGCGGTCCGGGCCGTCGACGGCGTGGATCTCGAGGCCCGGGCGGGTCGCGTGACGGCGCTCATCGGCCCCAACGGTGCGGGCAAGACGACCCTCCTCCTCGTGCTCGCGGGCCTGCTGGTCCCGGACTCGGGCACGGTGCGCGTCGCGGGCTTCGACCCGGTCACGCAGTCGCGGCACGCGCGGGCCCGCACGGGCTGGATGCCGGACGCGTTCGGCACGTGGGACTCCCTGACGGCGCGCGAGGTGCTCGAGACGTTCGCCGCGGCCTACGGGATGCCCGCGGCGATGGCGCGCGCCCGCGCGGACGAGCTGCTCGCCACGGTCCACCTGTCCGAGTTCGCGACCCGTCCCGCCTCGGTGCTCTCGCGAGGGCAGAAGCAGCGCCTCGGCCTGGCGCGCGCCCTGGTGCACGACCCCCAGGTGCTCCTCCTCGACGAGCCCGCCGCGGGACTCGACCCGCGCTCGCGCGTCGACCTGCGCGTCCTGCTGCGCTCGCTCGCGGCGCAGGGCAAGACGGTCCTGGTCTCCTCGCACGTCCTGACCGAGCTCGACGAGCTCGCCGACGACGCCGTGTTCATCTCCGGCGGCCGCTCCGTGCCCGCCGAGCATCTCGCGAGCCTCGACGCCGGGGGCCGCCAGTGGCGCGTCACGGCCCTCGACGGCGCGGCGCTCCAGGGCTTCCTCACCGCCGCGGGCGCTGCGTTCGAGGTCGAAGGGATGTCCGACGACGGCGCCCCCGGGGCCGACGTGCCCACCCGCGGCTCCGTGCTCGTGCGGATCCCGGACGAGGCCGCGGCGGCCGCGCTCGTGCGCGACGCGGTCGCGGCGAACGTGCCGCTCGTGAGCATCGCCCCCGCGGGTGGCGCGCTCGAGCAGACCTATCTCTCCCTCGACGAGGAGCGGCGATGAGCACCGTGACCGAGCAGCCGTCCGTGCCGGCGAGCGAGAGCGCGACCCGCGAGCGCGGCACGTGGGCGCTGTCCTGGCACGGGGTGGCGACCGTGACGAAGCTCGAGCTGCGCCAGCGGCTGCGCTCCACCAAGTGGTACGTGGGCCTCGCGCTGTTCTTCGCGATCGTGGGGCTCGTCACGGTCCTCACCTCGGCCACCATGGGCGACGACTCCGTGCTCGGGGACGGCGGCTCCGGTCGCGTGGTGTTCGACGTCGTCGTCTTCTTCATCCTCCTGCTCGGGATGGTCATCGCGCCCACGCTCTCGTCGTCGGCCATCAACGGGGACCGCAACGCGGGCACCCTTGCGATCCTGCAGGTCACCCTGCTGACGCCCGCAGAGATCGCCGTCGGCAAGCTCCTCGCCGCGTGGGCGGCCGCGCTCGCGTTCCTCGTGGTCTCGCTGCCGTTCCTGATCTGGGGCATCGTGCAGGGCGGTCTGTCGATCACCGCCGTGCTCGTGACCGTCGCGCTGCTCGCGTTCGTGCTCGCCGTCGTCGTCGCCCTCGGGCTCGGGTTCTCCTCGCTCGTGCCCAAGACGTCGTCGTCGGCGGTGCTGACCTACCTGGGCGTCGCGAGCCTCACCGTCATCAGCCTCATCGTGTTCGGGCTCTCCCTCGCCCTGACCGTCGGGCCCACCCCGGTGAAGGTCTGGGGCGTGCCGCCGGAGGTCGAGGCGACGTGGGACTGGGAGACGCAGGGCGAGCCGGACTTCGAGTGCGAGTGGTACGAGACCGAGTGGGTCCAGCCGCACACCGAGCGCACGTGGTGGCTCCTCGCGGCGAACCCGTTCGTGGTGGTCGCGGACGCGATGCCCGAGGATCCGCGGGACCCGAGCCAGGACTACTACGGCCCCACCGGGATCATGTCCGCGATCCGGCTCGGGGTCCGCGAGGCCCGCATGGGTCCGACCCTCGAGCAGGACCAGTGCTACTACAACGTGACCCAGCCGTCCCCGGTGCGGCCCCGTGACCCGGACCGGTCCCCCGTGTGGCCGTGGGGCGTCGGCGCCCTGACCGTGCTGGGCGGGGCCGGCCTGTGGGTCGCGGTGCGGCGCTTGTCCATCCCGGTGCGCAGGCTCCCGCGCGGCACCCGCGTCGCGTAGTCAGGGCAGTCAGGGCTGCAGGGCGTCGTACTCCGCCTCGGCGGCGACGTCGTCCGGCACGTCGAGCCGCAGGTGACCCAGGAGCGCCTGGAGCACGCGCAGGGCGCTCGACGCGCGCTCGCCCCACGAGGACAGGTAGCTGAACTGCCACCACCACAGGGCCTCGAGCTCGCGCCCGGCCTCGTAGTGGGCGAGGCCCTGGTCGAGCGCGCTCGCGACGGTCGCGAGATCGGCCGACAGCGCCCCGGCGCCGAGCTGCGGGTCCACGAGCGGGTCCACGACCTCGGCGTACTCGTCGATGCCCTCGAGCATGTTGGCCAGGCCGAGCCGCAGGGGGTCGAGGTCCGCGTCGGGGCCGACGTCGGGCTCGAAGCGGTCCGCGGGCACCACGTCCACCATCGCGCCGAGCCGCGCGCCCGCCGCGAGCATGTCGGAGACGGCGAGCAGCAGCAGCGGGATCGCCGCCTCGGGGTTGGACCCGGCGGCCACCTCCGTGACGGTGCTCAGGTAGCCGCGCGCCTCGTAGGCGACGGCGCGCGCGACGTCCGCGAGCTCGGTGTCCGGCTGCTCAGGCACTGATCCTCCTGCGTCCCTCGAAGGCACGGCCGAGCGTGACCTCGTCGGCGTACTCGAGGTCCCCGCCCACGGGCAGGCCCGAGGCGAGCCGGCTCACGGCGATGCCCATGGGCACGAGCAGCCGCGCGAGGTAGGTGGCCGTGGCCTCGCCCTCGACGTTGGGGTCCATCGCGAGGATGACCTCCGTGACCGTGCCGTCCTGGAGCCGGGTCATGAGGCTCGCGATGCGCAGGTCGTCCGGGCCGACGCCCGCGATCGGGTTGATGGCGCCACCGAGCACGTGGTACCTGCCGCGGAACTCACGCGTGCGCTCGATCGCCACGACGTCCTTGGGCTCCTCGACCACGCAGATGGTCGCGTCGGAGCGCCGCGGGTCCGTGCACACCCGGCACAGCGCGTCCTGCGCGACGTTGCCGCAGCGCTCGCAGAACCGCACCTTGTCCTTGACCTCGGTGAGCGCGTCGACCAGGCGGCGCACGTCCGCCGGGTCCGCGGCGAGCAGGTGGAACGCGATGCGCTGGGCGCTCTTGGGACCGACCCCGGGCAGCCGCCCGAGCTCGTCGATCAGATCCTGGACGGCGCCCTCGTACACACCGCCAGCCTACGGCGTCGCACCGACACTGCTCCGGGGCGGACCGTCCGGCGCGCCGCGTCCGCCCCGGGAGTGCCGCACGGCGGCGGCACGCTCAGGGCTGGTCGGTCTGTTCCTCGATGATGGTGCCGCCGAGCATCTCGGCGATGAGGGGCACCCCCATGGTCCGCGACTCGTCGATCGTCGGGTCGGACGCGTCGATCTCGCTCCGCGCCCGCGCGTACGCGTCCTCGTCGGACTCGGGCGGGGGCGGCTCGCCCGGGCTCGGGGCCGACGGCGGGGTCCTGCCCGGCGCGTCCCACGGCGGAGCAGTCCTCGACGGCGGGGTCGGGTCCGACGGCGGGGCCGTGTCCGACGGCGGTCCACCGGGAGATGGCGCGCTCGCGGCGGGGCTCCGGGTGCTCGCTGCCGACCCGCCCGGGCTCACGCTGCTCGGGCCGTTGCCCGCGGGACTGGCGACGCTCGGGCTGCCGACCCGCGGCACGTGGCGGGTCGCGGGGGCAGGCGAGTCACTCACCTCCGTCGCAGGGGCCGACGCCTCGACCGGGCTGGCGGCTCGGCCCGCGACCGGCACGGCACCCGTCGCCGGGCCGCCCGTGGCACCCTCGGCCCCCGCGAGCGTGCCCTCGACGCGCACGTCCACCCCGAGGGTCTCGTGGAGCGCGCGCTGCACCACCTCGGAGTGCGAACCGTTGCGGAACGCCGTGGCGAGACCCGCCGAGGAGAACACGAGGCTCAGCGTGCTGCCCGTGAGCTCGCCCACCTGCGCGTTCTGGCTCACGAGCGCCCACGTGGCCCGACGCAGCCCGGCGATCGTCGCGAGGACCTCGTCCCAGCGGCGGCGCAGCAGCTCGGTCTCGACCTGCGCGACCCCGCCGGACGCCGCCTCGACGGGCGCTGGCACCGCTGGAGCCGGCGCTGGAGCCACGGCGGGACTCGGCTCAGCCGGAACCGTTGCGGCCGGCTCGTCCGGCGCGTCCTCACCGTCAGACCGCGGCTCGGGCTCGGGTGCCACCGGCGGGCGGCGGCGTTCTGTCTCCTCGAGGTCGGCGGGCGCCGGCGCGGCCGCAGCGGGAGCCGACGGTGCGGGCGGGCTCGCCACGGGAGCGACCGGACGGGCTGCGGACGTGGCGGTCACCGCGGGGACCGCACCCCCCGCACCGGCCCCGCGCTCGAGCCGGTCGAGGCGCGCGGCCACCCCGAGGTCGCCGTCGTCGGCGGAAGGCAAGAGCAAGCGTGCGACGAGCAGCTCGAGCTGGAGCCGCGGCGAGGTGGCCCCGGCCATCTCGCGCAGGGCGTCGTTGACGAGGTCGGCGGCCCGGGAGAGCTCCGCGGGTCCGAGGTTGCGGGCCTGCGTCTCCATGCGCTCGAACTGGTCCGCGGGCAGCTCGCGCATCGCGGCGCTCGCGGCGTCCCCCGCGGCGGCGAGCACGATGAGGTCGCGCAGCCGTTCGAGCAGGTCCTCGACGAAGCGGCGCGGCTCGTGGCCGGTGGAGATGACCTGGTCGATCACCCGGAAGGCGCTCGCACCGTCACCGGCGGAGACCGCCGAGACGACGTCGTCGAGCAGCGCGACGGAGGTGTAGCCGAGGAGGGCCAGCGCGCCCTCGTACTCGATGGTCTGGCCGCCCGCGAGGAGCTGGTCCAGCACGGACAGCGCGTCGCGGAACGAGCCGCCGCCCGCGCGGACCACGAGCGGGAGCACCCCGGGTCCCGCCTCGATCCCCTCGGCCTCGCACAGCCCCGCGAGGAACGGCGTCATGACGTCCGGCGGGACCAGGCGGAACGGGTAGTGGTGGGTGCGCGAGCGGATGGTGCCGATCACCTTGTCCGGCTCGGTGGTCGCGAAGATGAACTTCACGTGCTCAGGCGGCTCCTCGACGATCTTCAGCAGCGCGTTGAAGCCTTGCGAGGTCACCATGTGGGCCTCGTCGAGGATGAAGATCTTGTACCGGTCGCGCGCCGGGGCGAAGGTCGCGCGCTCGCGCAGGTCCCGCGCGTCGTCGACGCCACCGTGCGAGGCCGCGTCGATCTCGACGACGTCGAGCGAGCCCGGGCCTCCGCGCGCGAGCTCGACGCACGAGGGGCACTCGCCGCACGGGGTGTCCGTCGGGCCCTGCGCGCAGTTGAGGCAGCGCGCGAGCACGCGGGCCGACGTCGTCTTCCCGCAGCCGCGCGGTCCCGAGAAGAGGTAGGCGTGGTTGACCCGGCCGCTGCGCAGCGCTTGCTGGAGCGGGCCGGTCACGTGCTCCTGGCCCACCATCTCGGCGAACGTCTCGGGCCGGTAGCGGCGGTACAGGGCGGTGGTCACAGGAGAACCCTAGGCGTCACCGGTGACACCCGTCACCGGGTGTGGAGAACCGTGCCGACGACGGGGCCCCGCCCACCGGGGCCCGGCATTCGCGACCCGGGGAGCACTCACGCAGCGAGCGAGGAGCTGCGAGCCGGTCAGGCGCCCGGTCGCAGCGCGGTCACGGCGAGCAGCAACGCGAGACCTAGGACGATGGCGAAGCCCACCACCTGCAGCACCACGTGCGCGCGTGCGGGCAACCGAGCGCCGAGGAACGCGCCGATCGCGACGAGCACGAACTGCCACGCGAGCGAGGCGACGAAGACTCCAGCCGCGAACGCGCCGCGGTCCGATGTCGAGGCGATGCGGGAGCCCAGCCCGACGGTGATCGCAGCGAACGTCAACGCCGTGAGCGGGTTGATCGCGGTCAGCCCGAGGAAGCGCACGAACGCCCAGCGTGCGGTCCTCGACGGAACCTCCCGAAGCTCGCCCCGCTCCGATCGCACGGCGCGGACGAGTCCGACGACGGCGACCACGAGCAGCACCACCGCCCCGAGCATCTGTACGGGGCGCTCGCGTCCGCCGAGGACGCTCGCGACCCAGCCGCCGGCGAACACCGCCGCGGTCGCGTACACGAGGTCCACCACACCCACGGCGAGGGCACCCGCTGCGCCCACCCGCATGCCGTTGGCGAGACCCTCGCGCACGAGCAGCAGGCCGATCGCCCCCAGGGGGAGTGCGACCGCGAGGCCCGTCATGACCCCGAGGAGCGCGGCGGACCAGAGCGTGGCTGGCGCGACGTACGCGAAGTCCATGGCGCGCATCTTCGCAGGTCACGGTGAATGGGTGTCGAGCGGATTCTCGCGAGCCGCTCCGTCCGCCCCTTGCGGAACACGGCGTCCGCACCCCGGGCAGTTGCGGAACGTGGCTGGTTCGTAGCGTTCCGCAACCAGCGTTTTCGAACGTTCACGTCCCGCAAGGGGGCGTGGTGTTCCGCAAGTGAGGGCCGGGGGTGGTGTGGGGGCCGATAGCGTCAGGGAACCGTCTCGGGGACGGGCCGTGGCCGTGAGGAGGCGCAGTGGCACAGGTGCTCGTCGTCGGACCGTCGTCGTGGAACCGCATGGTCGCGCTCGACGCGCTGCCCGAGCCGCGCCCCCACATGGTGTTCGCACGCGGCGAGCACGAGACCGTGGGCGGGACGTCCGCAGGCAAGGCGCTGCACCTCCTCGAGCTCGGCGTCGACGTCCTGCTCGCCACGCCCCTCGGCCCCGACGAGGCGGGCCGACGCGTCGAGGCGGCCCTGCGCGGCGCGGGCGTCCCGCTCCTCCTCGAGCGCACGTCACGCACCGAACGTCACCTCAACCTCATGGCCGACGACGGCGGTCGCGTCTCGATCTACCTCGCGACGCCGCCGGAACCGGCGCCCGGTGCGCTCGAGGACGTCCTCGCGGAGATGCCCGGCGCGCGCGCCCTCGTGCTCGACCTCTCGCCCCGCGCGGCGAGCCTGCTCCCGGCGGCACGCGAGACGGGCGTGCCGATCTGGACCGACCTGCACGACTACGACGGCGCCTCGGAGTTCCACGCGCCGTTCCTCGCGGCCGCGAGCTACGTGTTCTGCAACGCCGACCGGCTCGCCGACCCGGTCGCATTCCTCCGCAGCGCCGTCGCGCGCGGGGCACGGGTCGCGGTGTGCACGCTGGGGGCGGAGGGTGCGGTCGCCGTGGACGCCGACGACGGCGAGCTGCGGGTCGCGGCCGAGCCGGTGGCCGCCGTCGTCGACACGAACGGCGCGGGTGACGCCTTCGCGGCCGGGTTCCTCGCGGCGAGGCTCGACGGCGCGCCGACGGCGGCCGCCCTGCGGGCCGGGGCGCGTCAGGCGGCGCGCGCGTTGACGACGCTGCACCTGTCGCCCCTGCTGGACCGCTGAGCAGCCGGGCGCCGGGCACGCAAGGACCCCCCGCACACCCGCCAGAGCCCGCCTGCCCTTGCTGCCTTCCGGCCCTGGGGGGGTTCAGCGAGATGACGCCGCACGAGGGGTCGGCGACGAGTCTACCCGGCTGGTTCCCCCCGACGCGTCGCCGTCAGCCCCGGCGGATCTCGTCCGCCAGGCGCATGAGGAGCCGCGCCGCGAACGCCGGCTTCGTCGTCTGGTTGACCGCGAGCGAGAGGTCGAGATCGAGGTCCTCGCACCGGAAGAGCGCGGTGCCCGTCGAACCGGCGTGCCCCACGAGCGGCGGGACCTTGCTGAGCATGCGCGGCAGGGCCAGTCGCATGACGCCGCCCCCGTAGCGGAAGGGCCCGAAGACGCGCCGCCAGTCGCTCATGATGCGCCGCAGGTGTGCGGCGTCGAAGAGCTCTCCCGACATGAAGGCCTCGAGGAACCGCAGGGAGTCCGACGACGTCGAGACGATGCCACCCGAGGCCTGGCACGCCGCGAGCGCGCACGGGACATCGAGCGGACGGCCACGGTCGTAGATCGCATCGACGTCGGCGAAGCGCTCGAGATGCTCCGGACCGAAGACGTACGTGCCCTCGAGCCCCGCGCGCCGTGCGATGCGGCGCGCGACGGACTCGGCATACGTCTGGCCCGTGACCGCCGCGACGACGCCGCCGAGGAGATCGAAGTTCGTGTCGCTGTAGTGGGCCTTGCCCGGCGCACCCGGTGGGAAGAGCGGCACCTGGCGGTCTCGGGCGATCGCGACGGTGTCGACGAGCGTCCACCCGGTGTCGCGTTGCCTGACCTCGTCCCACAGCGAGGTGCCGTCGTCGCGCGCATCCGCCCAGTGATCGGGCAGGCCCGAGGTCTGGGTGAGGAGATGGCCGAGCGTGATCGCGCTCGTGCGGTCCACGCCGTCGAGCACGTGGAGGCCGTCCGTGAGCGCGGGATCGAGGTGGTCGACGAGCCGGTCCTCGAGGCGCAGCGCACCTTCGTCGACGAGCTGGAGCACGATCGCGGCCGTATACGTCTTGGTGATGCTCGCGACGAAGAACGGGCCGCCGTCGTCGTACTGCCAGCGCCAGTCGGTCGCGGGGCGGCGCGCCGCGAACCGGACCGTGCCCGTGAGAGGGTGGGCGGCCGCCTTGTCGAGGAGCCGCGCGAGGCGGCGTTCGAGCAGGTCACGAGGCATGGCGGGGAGGCTAGCCGAACTTCGGGCGGCGGCGCGCCGGTTCGCGGTCGGGACCGTTCGGGAGGCGCCCTGCCGGTCAGGTAGTCTAGGCGGGCGATCGGCGGCGCACCGCGCCCGTGGTTCGCCAGGAGGATTCGCCTAGTGGCCTATGGCGCACGCTTGGAAAGCGTGTTGGGTTAACGCCCTCGGGGGTTCGAATCCCCCATCCTCCGCCGCCCGAAGGGCCCGTGACCTGCAGAGATGTGGGGAGCGGGCCCTTCGTCGTCCACGGGTGGGGTGCAGCGGCAGCGACGCGGCCCGACGTGCTCGGACGATGCTTGGCAACTTCCACCGCTCACGTCTCGTGATCGACAGGTTCACGAACATTTCCAGCACCAGAAGTTCCCAGTAGTGACACTCCTGCCCGAGATCTCTCGTGATCAACAGGTTCACGAATACTTGCTGCGCTGCAACCAGTGGTCACGAGCGGCCGACGAGCACCTGCATCACAGCGGGAGCGTAGAAGCGTCTCCGGTAGCTGTCTGACGCACCGAGCGGCGAGAGGATCCCGAGGGTCACGAGCTGACCAACGAGCGCGTTCGCCCGCCCGTACGACAGTCCCAGGTCTCTCTCCACCGCGCGCACGGTGAAGGACGGGTGACCGACCGCATAGTCGACGAGCGCTTGCGCCGTGTCGGCTCGAAGCTTGGACTGCCTCACGATCTCCTTCAGACGAGCCTGGACGCCAGCCAGTGCAAGCATCTGGTCGCGAGTGCGCGAGGCCGAGGCTTCGAGCCCCGTGGCGAAGAACCGCACGAACCCATCCCAGTCACCCCGCGTGCTCACGTCCAGCAAGTGGTCGTAGTACTCGGTCCTGCGAGCCTCGAACCAGGGCGAGACCGTGAGCGTCGGCTCGGACAGGACGCCGAGCCTGAGCAAGTGGACGACGACGAGCAACCGTCCGATTCGACCGTTGCCGTCGGTGAAGGGATGCAGCGTCTCGAACTGGTAGTGCGCAAGGGCCGCCGCGACGACCGGGTCGACCGAACCCGGCCGTGGAGCACTCATCCAGTCGAGCAGGTCCTGAAGGCGTGCCTTGAGGTCCAGACCGGGTGGAGGTGGGACGAAGCGAGCCGCCTCGACCGGCAGGTCACTCGGGGCGGCTCCGTGACGGCGCCCGATGACTACCTGCACTTCACGCACGCCGCCGGTCGACGAGCTCTCACTCCTCGTGCGTTCGACCAGGATCCGCTGCAGCTCACCAACGAGACCCACGGTGAGCGATCGCCCCTCCTCCGCCCATTCGAATGCACGATCGGCCATCCGCACGTAGTTGAGCACTTCCCTCAGGTCAGCGCTCGCAGGTCGCTCCTCGTCGGCAGCAAGTACCTCCGCGAGCGGGGCGTAGGTACCCTCGAGCGCTGAAGTGCTCTGCGCCTCAGCCTGCAAGGAAGGCCTGCGCAAGAGGCTTGGGCTCGGCAGGTGGCGCGCCGTGCTGTCGAGCGCGGCGAGAGCAGCCCGCGCGTTGCCGACAGCGAGGTAGGTCGACGTCGAGAGCTCCGGAGACTCCTCCGGGAGCGGGTGCGGCACGAAGGCCGCGTGCTTCCAGTGACGACCCGCATGGTCAGTGCCGGCGATGGGCACCAGATCCCCGGGACTGCTCGAACCGAACAGGGCTAGATCCACATTGTCAGCCTACTGTCCATTGTCTGTGAATCACGGTTTTGCCGAGGAAGTGCTCGCGATCACCACGCTGCGGACGTCCGCAACGCCCGGGCGACATAGGCTAGGCAGACGTGGCAACTTTCTCCTCGGTGACCAGTCAGCACCTGCTCGCGGCGATCGCCGAGCACGACGAGCGCGGCGCCGAGGCCTTCCTCGCGTCGTACGGCTTCGAGCCCTCGACGGACGCGCAGATCCTCCACTTCGGCCGCCGCTACGACGCCCGCGCGATCCTCGCCGTCGCCCACCTGCGCGCGACCGGCCGGATCGCGACGCCCGAGGAGTTCCGCAGCAGTCTCGAGCAGGCGCTCACCATCGCGCGTCGCCGCGGCTTCGAGGTCTCGGGGCCGACGACGGCCACCCGCCGAGCGCCGTCCCGCACCACGGGCACCGCGCCCCGCAAGCCCGCGACCCCCCGCAAGCCCGCCGAGCCGGAGAAGCCACCGGCGATCTGCCCCACGTGCTCGATGGCGCTGCCGGCCACGGGCGTGTGCGACTGGTGCGGCTGAGCGAGCTCCTTCCACAACCCCGCCGCGTACCGTTCGGGCGGACTCGTCCGAATATGCCACTCTTGTCGCACCACCCGACGAGGACGCGAGCGCCATGGCATTCCCGCTGTTCCACGTGGCCGGCCCGGCACGCCGCCCGGCCACGCTGAGCCCCGAGCGGTTCGCGCGCGCGTTCCCGGGCGAGAGCGAGCACGTCGAGTTCGGTCGCACGCTGCTCGCCGAGCACGTCCACGAGAACGTCACCGCCTTCTCCAACTCCGACGGCGGGGTCATCCTCGTCGGGGTGCGGCACGACGGCGCCGTGGTGGGCCAGGACGCGAGCGAGGCGACCCTCGAGCGTCTCCACGGGATCATCGCGCAGGTGCGCGACCCCGCCGGGTACACGCTGCACGCGCTCACGGTGGGTGGCACACCGATCGTGGTGATCGCCGTCGGACGCCGCGATGACGGGTTCGCGCAGACCCCCGACGGGCGCCTCCTGGTCCGCCGTGGGGCGAGCAACGTCCGGCTGCTCGGCCCCGAGCTCGCACAGTTCGTGGCCGCGCGCCGGCCCGCGCTCCGCGAGGCACGCGCCGTCGGCCCGACGTTCGCCGACGCGCACCCGGACCTCGTCGAGGCCGTGCGCCGCTCGCGCGGCTGGACCGTGGTGAAGCTGCCCGAGCGGTTCTCCGAGGCCGGCCTGCTCACGGCCCCGCGCCGTGACGCCCCGCTCACCGTGGCCGGCGCGCTCGTCGTGCTCCCCGATGCCTCGGGAACGCTCGGCCTGGGCGGGGTGGAGGTGGTGCGGTTCGACGACGACGGCGGCCCTCGGGCACCGCGCACCCTGACCGGACCGGCCCACGTGCTGGTCGACGAGGCCTCGCGCACCGTGCTGGAGGCGCTCGGCACCGACTCCGTGACGGTGCGCGAACAGCCCCACGAGCTGCCACGGCTGCCCGAGCGCGCCGTCCACGAGGTGATCGCCAACGCGGTGATCCACCGCAGCTACGAGCCCGGGACAGGTCCCGTGCGGGTGGAGATCCGCCCGGACGGCGTCGTCGTCCGCTCGCCGGGGTCTCTGCCCGGTGCCGTGACGCTCGACAACCTGCGCCAGCAGCATGCGCCCCGCAACCCCGCGCTCGCCGAGACGCTGCTGCGCCTGGGCGTCACCGAACCACCGGGCCGCGGCGTCGACGTGATCGAGGAGGAGATGGCGTCGCACCTGCTGCCGGCGCCCCGGTTCGCCGACGACGGCGAGCACGTCACCGTCGAGCTGTCGGCCGCGAGCGCGGCCAGCCCTCAGGAGCGCGCGTGGGTCGCGGAGATGTCCCGGCGGGCCGCCGAGTCGGAGCGCGGGCCGCTCGCGGACGCCGATCGTGCGCTGCTCCTGCTCGCGCTGCGCGGCGAGGTGCTCACCAACGCGAAGGTCCGCGACGCGATCGACGTGGACGTCCCGACGGCACGCCTCGCGCTGCAGGGCCTGCGCGACCGCGGGCTGCTCCAGCAGACCGGGCTCCAGGGCGGCGCCGCCTACGTCCTCACCGAGGGGCTCGCGCCGCTCGCGGGACCGCGGCTCGCCCTCCGCCAGCTCCAGAAGGTGGTGCTCCAGCTCGCGCTGCGCGGCGGCGTGACCAACGAGATGATCCGTGAGCGCTCGAACCTCTCGCGGCGCGAGACGGAGAAGCTGCTGGGCGAGCTCGTCGCGGCGGGGCGGCTCGTGCGGCGCGGCGAGCGGCGCGGCACGTACTACACGCTCGGGTGACGCGGGCCGCCCCTAGGGTGGAGTCCGTGACGGACGACGAGCGCGCGCACTGGTGCCACGAGGTGTGCCTCGCGCTGCCGGGCGCCACGGTGGACCAGCCGTTCGGGCCCGGCGCCGAGACGTTCCGCGTGCACGGCAAGGTGTTCGCGCTCCTCACGCAGACCGACGCGGTGGGCCCGCACCCGATCGTCAACGTCAAGGCCGAGCCGCGCGAGGTGCCGCTGCTGATCGAGGCGCACGCCTTCGTCCGCCCCGGCTGGCACATGAACAAGAAGCACTGGGTCACCGTCGAGCTGAGCGAAGCGGTCGACCTCGAGCTCGCCGCGGAGCTCATCGAGGACTCCTACGACAACGTCGTGGCCGGCCTGCCGCTGCGACTGCGCTCGTCGCTGGCCTCGCTCGGTCCCGGAGAGGCGCGCACCGACTGAGCGCGCGTGGGGCTCAACGGGAGAGCTTGGGCAGGACGTCGCGGGCGAACACGTCGATCCACTCGCGCTGGTTACGGCCCACGTTGTGCAGATAGATCCGGTCGAAGCCCAGGTCCACGAACCGCTGGATGTACTCCCGGTGCACGTCGGGGTCCTCGGAGATCACCATCCGCCCCTCGAAGTCCTCCGGGCGCACCAGCTTGGCCATCTGCTCCAGCTCGAACGGCGAACGAACATCCCCCTTGGGGAACTTCATCCCCCCGTTGGGCCACTGCACCAACGCATGGGACAACGCCTCCTCATACGTCGGCGCCCACGACAGGTGCAGCTGCAACACCTTCGGCATCGACTCCGGGTCCCGCCCCACCTCCCGCGCTCCCTCAGCGAACCGCGCGAACAACCCCTCGATCTTCTCCAGCGGCGCCCCCACCGTGATCAACCCGTCCACGTTGCGCCCCGCCCGCTTGGCCGTCACCGGCCCCGCCGTCGCCACCAGAATCTCCGGCGCCTGCACCGGCATCGTCCACAACCGCGTGGACTCCAACGTGAAGAATTGCCCCGCATGCTTGACGTCCCTGCCCGCCTGCGAGGCCGAGAACAACTTCTTGATCACCTCGATCGCCTCGAACATCCGGTTGATCCGCTCGGGCGCCTCCGGCCAGTACCGCCCCACCACGTGCTCGTTGAGCGCCTCGCCCGACCCCAACCCCAACCAGTGCCGCCCCGGATACATGTGCGCCAACGTCGCCGACGCCTGCGCCACCATCGCCGGATGCCACCGGAACGACGGACACGTCACCCCCGGACCCAGATCCCCCCGCGTACGCTCCCCGATCGCCGTGAGCACGTTCCACACGAACGACGAATGACCCTGCGCCGGCACCCACGGCTGAAAATGATCCGCCGCCATCACACCGCGAAACCCCCGCGACTCGGCAAACTCGCTCAGCTCCACCGACTCCATCGGCCCGAACTGCTCGAGCATCGCCGCAAAACCGATCGTCAGGTCGCCCATCTGGTCCTCCTCGTCGCCGCCCGCTGCGGGTCTCGTGGTCTCTAGCTGTGCTCGGGGCCGCGCTGGAAGTACTCGAGGATGAGTCCGCCCACCTGCCGCGTGTCGAAGTAGGCGAAGCGGCCGCCGTCGTCCAGCTCCCCGTAGGAGATGACCGGAAACCCCGCACCGGTCATGCGCTCGATCTCGGCGTCCAGGTCCTGCGTGTACGCGCACAGGTGGAGCGCGTGCTCCCCACGGGACGCCAACGCCTCGCCCTGCACGCTCGGGCCGCTCACGGGCTGGAGCAGCTCGAACTCGATCGGCCCCATCTGGGCGACCTTCCCGCGCACGCGCGTCGAGGACGCCGTCGAGCCGAAGACCTCGCGGTGCACCGCGTGCGCCGAAGGGCCGTCAGAGAACGGGCCGATGCCCGCGCGCTCGTAGTGCTCGACCGCTTCGTCGAGGTCACGCACCACGATGCCGATCTGATAGGTCCGCTCCCACGCTGCGCTCATGCGTCGTCTCCAAGGATCTCGAGCGCCATGGGGATGACGCTCTGGGTCAACAGCTCGAGCTGCTCGAGCTCGTCACGGACGGGGTTGCAGATGATGAGCTCGGCACCCGCGCGGGCCACGGTGGCCAGGTCGCGGGCGACGTCCTGCGGCGTGCCCGCGAGCCCCACACGCTGGCCGAGGCTCACGCCGCTCTCCCCGCCCCAGTGCACGCGGAACCAGTCGAGCAGCGCGTCACGCGCGGCCTGCCGGTCGCTCCCGACGTGCAGATACATCTTCTTGCTCACCGTGAAGCCCGACGGCGCCGTCCGGGCGGCCCGCGCTGCCGCCACGCGAGCTGCGAGCCGCGCGAAGTCCTCGACCGTGGCGCCGCCGGCCCCGATCCAGCCGGAACCCAGCCGCAACGCGCGGTCGAGCGCGGGGGCCGAGTGCGCACCGAACCAGACGGGCGGGTGCGGACGCTGCACGGGCACCGGTGCCATCGGTGCACGGTCCAGCCGCAGGGCGCCGTCGTCGTACGTCACCTCGCCCGACGTCCACACGTCCTTCGCGACCGAGACGAAGCGCTCGAGGCGCGCGACCCGTTCCCCGTGCGGCACCCCCGACGCCGTGTACAGCGCGGGCATGTCCCCGAGCGCGAGCCCCACCGTGAGGCGGCCCCCGCTGAGCCGGTCCACGGACGCGAGCTGCTTGGCGAGCACCACCGGGTTGCGCACGGGCGCGATGATCGCCGCCGTGCCCAGGCGGATCCGCGAGGTGAGCGCGGCGACGTGGGAGAGGTGCACGACGGGCTCGACGGAGGGGTCGCTGCCGAGCAGCTGCTCCTGCACCCACAGCGAGTCGAGCCCCGCCGACTCCGCCGCGCGGACGAAGCGCTCGCCGTCGGCCACGAAGCCGTCCGCACCGGCGGTCGACTGGGGGACGGCGATCCCGAACCTGACCGCCACCTCAGTCCCCCACCAGCTCTGGCCACCTGTCGAGGAGCGCGTCGAACGCCCCGGGGGCGGCGCCCGCGTCGAGCGCGGCGTGCGTGACACCCGCGTCCCGGAAGCGCGCGAGGCCCTCGCGGCACTCGGCCGGGGTTCCCGCGACGGCGAAGTCGTCGAGCACGGAGTCCGAGACGTGCCCGACGCCGTCGCCCCCGGCGGCGACGTCCGCCTTGAGGGACTGCAGCCGCTCGGGGTCGAGATCGCTCCAGCGCGTGAACAGGGACGAGAGGAACTCGAGATCGGCCCAGCGCGCCGCGAACGAGGCGATCATCGCCTTCATCGCGCGCCGCGCCGTGGGACCGTCGTCGTCCACGGCGATCGGCAGGTACGCGGCGACCGGGGGCGTCGCACGACCCGCCTGCTCCGCGCCGGCGCGCACCTGCTCCGCGGCCCACGCCGCATGCGGGCGGGCGCACATCATGGTCAGGAGCACCCCGTCCGCCATACGTCCCGCCTGGGCGAGCGCCTTCGGGCCCACGGCCGCGACGTACACGGGCGGGACCTCGCTCGGTGGTTCACCCGTGAGCCGGACGCCCGCGGACGTGTGCACCACGCCCTCGAGCTCGAGCGCCTCGCCCGCGAGGAGCGTGCGCACCGCCTCGACCTCCTCGCGCACCACGGTCAGCGGAGCGCCCTCGCCCTTGCCCACGAGCCTCGTGCGCTCGACGACGCCCGCGCCGAGCCCGAGCACGATCCGGCCCGGTGCCAGGTCGAGGAGCGTCCGCGTCTCCATCGCGAGCGCGACGGAGTGGCGGACCTGGGGCGCGATCACCCCGAAGCCGATCACGATGTCCGACGTGCTCGCCGCGACCGCCGCGGCGGTCGTGAGCGCACCCCGGTAGTAGAGGTCCTCGGAGAGCCAGACCGTGGGCACCCCCACGTGCTCGGCGCGCGTGGCGAGACGGACCACCTCGCGCGCCGAACCGTGGTTCGACAGGTGCACGGCGAGCTCCGGCAGCTGCGGTGGTGCCATGGTCAGTCGATGACCCAGATCTCGTCGCGCTCGATCGAGGAGAGGTTCTCGAACCCGTCCTCGGTGACCACCACGATCTCCTCGACGCAGAAGAAACCGAGCCGCGCCGTGTCGTACACCCACGGCTCGATCGCGAAGACCATGCCGGGCTCGAGCACACGGTCGTCGTACGGCGTGATGATCGGTGGCTCGTGCACGTCCATGCCGATGCCGTGACCGATCATGTCGAGGTACTTGCCCTCGCCGAAGTCCTCGAGGACCGTGCGCCCGACCTTGAACAGCTCCTTGGAGCTGATGCCCGGGCGGATCGCCGCGAGCGTGGCCTCGTGGGACCGGATCACGGCGTCGTAGTACCGCTTGTGCTCGTCGGTGGGCGTACCCGTGTAGCCGATGTACGCCACGTCGGTCGAGTACCCGAGCTTCTTGATGCCGATGTCCATGAGCAGGATCTCCGAGTCGCCCACGGGGCGCTCGACGGGGATCGAGTCGGCGCAGGGGTAGCGCGGCAGCCCGGCGCGGATGTTCATGAACGCGATGCCGTCCGCGCCCAGCTCGAAGGCCTTGGACGAGCACCACGACGCGACGTCGGCCTCGGTCGCCCCCTGGTGGGTCAAGGTGCGCGCGTGCAGGATCGACTCGTCGCTCCAGCGCACGATCGTGCGCATGCGCTCGACCTCGAGCGGCGACTTGATCATCCGGCACCCCCAGATGACCTCCGCCCCCGAGACCACCGTGGCGCCCGAGAGACCGTCGAACACGATGTCGCGGTCGATCATGTTCCAGGTCGGGGCAAGGTTCTCTCCCGACTCGACGCCGATCCGTCCCGTGCGCGCACCGAGCTTGTCGAGGCCCGCGAGCACGCACAGGCCGAAGTCGCGCGGTCGCGCGTGCGGCTCGTCGAAGTAGACGTGGTCCGTGACGAAGGTCGAGCCCGCTGCCGTGCCCGCGAAGAACCCGGGGAGCACGAGAACGGGGTCGCGATCCACCGGGATGAGGAGCACGGCGCACGCGAAGGTCTTGGAGTTCCAGTGCCCCGTGAGGAAGCCCGAGAAGTACTCGACGTTCTCGCGCTGGGCGAGCATGAGGACGTCGATGCCCTCGGCGTGCATGAGCCGCTGTGCCTTGGCGACGCGCGCCTGGTACTCGGCCACCGGGAAGTCGCCCCAGGGTGTCGGGTTGTCGGTGCCGTAGTCGGCCGGGGTCATCGTGACCGCCATGTCATCCTCCTCATCGTCGAGCGGACGCTGCGGCGTCCGGGCAGGTGTCCCACAGAGGGAGGACGGGGAGCCGGGCCAGGGGGTGTCCCAGCTCCCCGTCCGGTTCAGGAGCGGTCCTCGACGGGGATCTTGTCGAGGATCGCGGTGGAGTAGGCGCCGTCGAGGTCGAAGTCCGCCGGGATCTGCTCGGCGAGGGCGAGGGCGTCACGCAGCGACTCCCAGCCCGCCGGGTCGATGTAGCCGAGGCCGTGCTCGGCCACGCTCGGGGTGTCGACGAACTGCGCGTTGAGCTTCCACTTCGCGGCCAGGCCGACGGGGTCCACGTTCGCGTACTCGTTCGGGAAGAGCTCAGCGACCTCGTCAGGGTTGTCGATCGCGTAGCGCAGGCCCTTGAGGGTCGCCCGCACGAAGCGCTCGAGGAGCTCCGGCTGGTTCTTGAGCGTGGACTCGTTGACGAAGAAGCCCGTCGACGGCGCGACGTAGCCCGCCTCGGAGTACGTCAGGTAGGAGACGTCGTCGTAGAAGTCGAGCGCCGCGATGTTGCCCAGGAAGCTCCCCGCCGCGTCGATCTCGCCCGTCGGGAGCGTCGTGAGCGCCGCGCCGGCCGGGAAGTTCACGAACGTGACCTCCGACTCGTCGATGCCCTGCGCGGCGAGCGCCGCCCGGAGCCCCACGTGCCCGGAGGACGTCGTCGTCGTCCCGATGTCCTTGCCGCGCAGGTCGTCCCACGAGTCGATCCCGGACGACTTCATCGTCACGAGCACGTTGGGCTGGTCCTGGATCTGGGTCGCGATGTAGACGATGGGCAGGCCCTGGTTGCGGGCGTTGAGGACGTGCGCCGCCTCGCCGACGCCGACCATGACGTCCCCGTTCGCGACGAGCTGCGCGGACGTGGCACCGCCGTTGCCGACCTGGTCGACGAGCGTGATGTTCTCCTCGGCGTAGAAGCCGAGCTGCTTCGCGGCCACGACCGGCATCATCAGGTCGTCGGGGATCCACGAGTGGCGCAGCGTGACGATCGTCTTGCCGTCGGCGTCGGTGCTCCCCTCGGAGGGACCGTTGCTGCACGCGGAGAGCAGGAGAACAGCGGTGGCCGCGACCGCGACGACCGTCGTGCGGGTGAACCTAGACATTCGACCTCCATAGGTGTGCGGTACTGACGGGTTCCGGCGCCGTGGGCCGGCTCCTCACATGCCGGACTTGGACAGCGACTCGAGCTCGGCGTGAGGACGGTGGGGGAGCAAGAGCTTCTCGAGCCAGCGCACGAGCAGGAAGAGCACGATGCCCATCACGGTCACGCACACGAGCGACGCGAAGACGCCCGTGGTGCGCAGCTGGCTCGTGTCGTAGAGGATGAGGAAGCCCAGGCCGCGGTCGGCCCCGACCCACTCCCCGACGAGCGCGCCGACGACGGCGAGCGTGACGCCCACCTGCAGGCCGGCGAAGATCGACGGGAGCGCCGTGGGCAGCTCGATCATCCGGAAGAGCTGCCACTTGCTGGCCGAGACCGAGTTCATGAGCTGGCGCAGCCGCGGGTCGACCGTCTTGATGCCCGTGACGGTGTTGATCAGCACGGGGAACAGGCAGATGAGCGCGGTGATGAGCACCTTGGGCAGCGCCCCGACGCCGAACCAGACCGTGAAGAGCGGCGCGAGCGCGAGCTTGGGGACCGTCTGGGTGAAGATGATGGCCGGGTAGATGATCCGCTCCATCGTGCGCGAGTACGCGATGAGCAGACCGAGCACGAAGCCCACGCCCGAGCCGAGCGCGAACCCGGCGAGGGTCGAGTTGGTCGTCGCGATCGTGTGCTCGAGGTAGAGGTCCCAGCGGTCCGCGAGCTCGGCCATGAACATCGACGGCGCCGGGAGGATGTACGGGGCGATGAGCTCGGCACGGACCGCGAGCTCCCACAGCACCACGAGGGCCACGTAGAACGCGATGACGATCGCCTGCTCGCGCGCCGTGCGGGCCGAGAACTTGCGGCGCCGCGGCCTGGGCGCCGCGGTCTCGGCATCGAGGACGCCTGAGCTCGAGTGGTCGGCCATGTCTCAGTCCTCCAGCATCGCGCGGAACTCGCGGACGTACTCGTGGAACCTGGGGTCGTCCCGCATCTCGACCGTGCGCGGCCGGGGCAGGTCGATCTCGACGTACTCGCGGATCCGCGAGGGGCGGTTCGAGAAGATCGCGACCTTGTCCGAGAGCAGGACGGCCTCCGTGATCGAGTGGGTCACGAACAGCACGGTCTTGCGCTCCTCCTCCCAGATCCGCAAGAGCTCGAAGCACATGCGGTCACGGGTGATGAGGTCGAGCGCACCGAAGGGCTCGTCCATGAGGAGGACCGACGGCGAGAAGGACAGCGCGCGAGCGATCGAGGCCCGCTGCTGCATCCCGCCCGAGACCTGGTCCGGGTAGTGGTTCTCGAAGCCCGCGAGACCCACGAGGTCGAGCAGGTAACGGGCCCGCTCGTGCCGCGCGCTCTTCGACTCGCCGAGCACCTCGAGCGGGAGCGCGACGTTGTCGAGCATGCTGCGCCACCCGAGGAGCGTCGCCTCCTGGAACACGAAGCCGAGCTTGCGGGCGCGCCGGGCCTCCTCCGTGGTGCCGCCGCCGATCGTGATCGTGCCCGACGTCGGGGCGAGCAGGTCACCGACCATCTTCATGACCGTCGTCTTGCCGCAGCCCGAGGGCCCGATCAGCGAGATGAACTCGCTCGCCCCCGCCGTGAAGCTCACGTCGGCGACGGCCTGCGTCACCCGCTCCGCGGTGCGGAACGTCTTCGCGACGCCCTCGAGCACCACGCGGTCACCCTGGGTGGCACCCCGTGCCGCGCTCCCCGTCTCGGTAGAAGCCATCGTCGATTCGTCCCATCGGCCGTCGTGACTTGGTACTGGTGACACTGACTGGATCCCGCCCACCGACGTCGTCGTCCTGCGGGGATGAGTGCCACCGTAGGGAGCCCCCGGAAGCTGGGGGACCCGCCCGTCTGTACATTCGCGCCGGACGGGTGGACAGGACGTATACGGCCTAGATGTCGATCATGTCCCTGATGCGCACGGCGAGCAGGAGCTCGAACCGGTCGTTCGCGTTGTGAAGGTCCAGGCCGGAGACCTCCCCGATGCGCTGGAGGCGCTGTCGTACGGTGTGTCGGTGCACGCCGAGCGCGTCCGCCGTGGCCTCCGCCGTGCCGCTCCCCCCGAGGTACTCGCGCAGGGTCGGGACGAGCACGGGTTCCTCGAGCCCGGCGTCGTAGACGTCGAGCGGTGTGAGGATCGAGTCCGCCATCGCCCTCAGCGCCGAACGGTCGCCGAGCTCGACCACGGCCCGGAAGCTGCTCAGCTCGGCGAGCACCACCACGTGCTCGCCGCGCGTCGAGGCGACCGTCAGCGCGCGCGAGGCCTGTTGCAGGCTCAGCGCCGCGACGTGCACCGGGACGGCCTGCCCGACCCCCACGTGCATCCCCGGGGTCAGCGCCGCGAGCCGCTCCGACAGGTCGGGGGCGGCCTCGAGGACGAGGCCCCGCACGAGCCCGCGGTGCTCGTCGAGCAGCAGCGAGCGCACGCGCGGGACGAGCTCCTGGGCGAGGTTCTGCCGCAAGAGCTTCGCGTCCTGGCCCGCGGGATCCACCACGAACGCGGTGGCGTCGACGAGCTCGAGGTCGTATCGGCGCAGCCTGGCCCGCGCCTCGGCCTCCTGGACGGGGCCGCGAGCGAGCCAGCCGAGGAGCTGCGCGCCCTGCCGCCAGCTCGCCTGCTCGGCGCGGTGGCGGTGCTCGAGCTCGAGGCTCAGCAGCGAGACCGCGCTCGCGATGAGGATCCGGTCGAACGAGTCCAGCGGGGCGTCCTTGCCGACCACGAGGATCCCGCGCGTGTGGCCCTGGACGCCGAGCGGCTGGATCGACAGGAGCGTCGACGCGTCGTCGAGGGTCATGGAGGCGGCCGACGACGCGGCCCCGACGGCCTCGAGCTGCGGACGCAGGTCGGCGACGCGGGCTCCGGCGTCCTCGACCGTCGACGCGAGGACGTCGCCCCAGCGGTCGCACACGACGCTCCACGTCCCCGTCGCGGACGCGAGCGAGCTCAGGATCCCGTCGAGCCCGCCGGGCGAGATGGCCGACGCGGTGAGCGCCCCCTGGGCCCGCAGCGCGCGGCGCAACCGGTCCGTGCGGTCGAGCTCGAGCATGTGCGCCACGGTGCGCACGATCGCTTCGAGCGGCGTCGCGTACGGCACCTCGAGCAGGGGCAGCCCCGCCGCCCGGGCGCCCTCGACGAGGCTCTCGGGGACGCGCTCGTGGCTGAGCCCGGGACCGACCGAGATGCCGAGCGCCGCGACGCCGGCGGCCCGCAGGCTCGCGCAGTACGCGCGCGCCGCCGGGCCGTCGTCGGCGAGCTGGAGCCCGGTCGTGAGCAAGAGCTCGCCCCCGGTGAGCCACGGGCCGGGCTCGGCGAGCTCGCTGACGTGGGCCCACTCGATCTCCCGCGGAGACTCGACCTCGACGACGACGTCGAGCCCGAGGTCCGGGGCCGCGACGAGCCTGCCGATCCGAATACCCATGACCACCCATCCTGCGCCGACCGTGGCGGGAAGGGGAAGGTGCTGGACCCCGTCAGCCGGCAGCGACAGGATAGACGGCCCAGCGACCCTCCCCCGTCACGCACCGGACGTGACCCCCCACGATCGCGTCGACCGTGGGTACCCCGGTGTCGACGAGCAGCGGCGCTCCCGCGAGCGCGGCGAGCTTCTCCTGCGCCGCGACGCACCAGATCCCGTCGCGTCCGAGCCGCGCGAGCAACCCTGGCGAGAACTGCTGGTTGCCCCGGCCCAGGAGGAAGCCCTGACCGCCGATCGGCGAGACGACGACGACGTCCCCAGTGCGCATGATCCTGTCGAGGACAGCGGCGGTCGCGTCCGCGGCGACGATGCGCCCGTCCTCGACGACGTCGACGCCGAGGAGCGTCGGTTCCTCACCGAGCAGCTCGCACACCGCGGCCGTCGTGGCCCCGGGCCCGAGGGCGTAGCGCACGCCGGGTCGCATCGCGGCGACGAGGCCGCGCGCGCTCGCGAGGCTCGACGCCGTCGAGGTCTGCACCCCGATCTTGCGGTCCTGGACGTGCCGGGGCCGGTCGGGGACCGTGAGGTACCCGAACAGCTCGACCCGCAGGTCCCCCGCACGGCGCGCCTCTTCGTCGAGATCGACGACCTCACGCCGTGACCACGCACCGACCTCGCCGAGCGCCACGGACGCCGCGAGGACCCCGGCCGTGCGCGCCGACGTCGCGAAGACGGCGGAGTGCATCTTGACCCCGCCCGGCACCCCGAGCACCGGGGTGTCCGGGCCGAGGCCACGCCGCACGTCGCGGGCCGTGCCGTCCCCTCCCGCGAAGAGCACGAGGTCGCACCGCTCGGCGAGCGCGCGCGCCGCCGCCTCGGTGTGCTCCGGCCCCGTGGTGGCCGGGACGTCGAGGTCGAGCACCTCGGTGCGCAGTCCCGCGCCGCGCGCCTCGACGAGCCCGAGCGGGGCGTGGGCGGCGACCGCCTCGAGCCGTACCCCGATCCCGACGTGCTGGACGAGCGCGTCGAGAGCGAGCCGCATCGCCTCGCTCGCGCGCGGCCGCCCACCCCGGCGCCGCGCGAGATCCTGCACCTCGGGCCCGTCCGAGCCCGCGAGCCCGGCGGCCCCGCCCAGCCCGGCGACCGGGTTGACGAGCACACCGAGGCGGAACGTCGCGCCGTCGGACACCCCGCCCCCTACCGGTGCGTCGCCGGCTCGCGGTGGACCCGCGGCGGGCTGTCCGCGCCGGGGACCCAGCGCTCGGGCTCGGGACGCTGCTCGCCGCGATGCTTCGCGCGGTAGGCGCGCCAGGTCGGGGCCCACGTCTCGGGACGGTCCATCTCGCCGGGCCGCACCCGATGGATGGTGCTCGCGTGGGGCGCGTCCCGCACCACCTCGGGGCTCGTCCGCGCCTCGTGGGCGATCTGGGCCAGGATGCCCACGAACTCGTCGAGCTCGGCCTTCGTGTAGGACTCCGCGGGCTCGATCGTCGCGGGCTCGGGCACCACGTACGGGTGGTGGCTCGTCCAGTAGTGCACCCCGAAGTCCGCGGCACGCTCCCCGATGTCGGCGGAGGTGATGCCGGTGGCGTCGGTGAGCTCGCGCCACGAGTAGCGCACCTGCTCGATGCGGCGCGTGCCCGGCGAGTACGGGGCCTCGACCCCCGGGACCTCGAGGAGTCGCGTCATGAGGTAGTTGTTGTTGAGGACCGCGGTCCGGGCGACCTGGTCGAGCCCGTTCGCACCGAGGCTCGCGATCCACGCGAACGCGCGCACGATGTTGGCGGTGACGCCGTAGAACGGGCGGACCTTGCCGACCGAGAGCGGGCGGTCGTCGTCGAGCACGAAGCGGGCTCGACCGTCCGCGCCGTCCGCCGCGCGTTCGACCGTGGGGCGGGGCAGGTAGGGGACCAGGTCCGCGCTCACGCCGCACGCGCCGGCGGCGGGCCCACCGCCCGCGTGCGGGGTCGAGAACGTCTTGTGCAGGTTGAAGTGGCACAGGTCGAAACCGGCGTCCCGGGCGCGCGTGATGCCGAGGATCCCGTTCGCGTTGGCCTGGTCGTAGCACGCGAGGGCCCCGACCCGGTGGGTGGCCCGGACGAACTCGTCGATCTGCGGGTTGAAGATCCCGGTGTCCTCCGGGTTGGTGATCATGAGCGCCGCCGTGCGCTCCGAGAGCACCGAGCGGAGGGCCTCGAGATCGGGGTAGCCCTTCTCACCGGGGTAGAGCGTGATGACCTTGTAGCCGAGCGTCGCGGCGCACGCGGCGTTCGAGGGGTGCGAGAAGATCGTCGTGACGATCTCGTCGCGCTCCTCGCCCCGGTCCGCGTGGTACGCCTGGATCATCCGCAGGTTCGTGTAGATCGCGGCAGATCCCGCACCGGGCTGGAAGGTGAAGCGCTCCATGCCGGAGATCGCGCACAGCCACCGCTCGAGCGTGTGCATGATCTCGAGGATCCCCTGGACCGTCTCGACCGGCTGGAGCGGGTGCGCCTCGGACACCTCGGGCATCCGCACGAAGGAGTCGTTGACCTTGGGGCTGTACTTCATGGTGCACGTGCCCTGCCCCACGTCGACGTTGAGGTCCGCGCCGAGCGTCTCTTGGGAGAGCCGCAGGTAGTGCTGGAGCACCTGTGCCTGACCGATCTCGGGGAGGGCGGGACGGCGCTCGCGGCGCACCCCCGCAGGCAACGCCCGGACGGCCTCCTCCGCCGCGGGGTCGAGCGGCGGGAGCACCCCGCGCTGCCCCTCGCCGGAGAGCTCGAAGAGCAGCGGCTCGTCCCAGCTCGCCTGGTGGAAGCGGCGCAGCGCCGGCTTGGGCGCGATCGGTTCGGCGCTCACGCGGCGGCCCCCTCGGCGAGGACCTGGGTCAGGGCGGCGGCGAGGAGGTCGATCTCCTCGCGGCTCGTCAGCTCGGTGACGCACACGAGGAAGCTCTCGCCGAGGTCGGGGACGCGGCGGGTCAGGTCGACACCCCCGAGGATCCCTTGGTCGGCGAGCCTCGCCAGGACCCCGCCCACGTCCCCCGAGTCGAGCCGGACCACGAGCTCACGGAAGTGCACCTCGTCGGGAGCGAGGACGGTCAGCCCCGGCACGCCGCGCAGCCGCTCGATCGCGTAGCGGGTCCGCGCGAGGACGGTCCCGCCCAGCTCCGCCATGCCGTCGGGCCCGTGGAGCGCGAGGAACACCCCGGCGGTCAGTCCCCACAGGGCCGCCGCGGTACCCACCCACTCGACGCCCTCGTCGCGCGCCGCGAGGGACGTGCGCTCGTAGGCGAGGTCGATGAACCCGAGCTCGCCGTCCACGACGGTGGGCGCCAGACCGATGAGGCGCGAGGGCAGCTCCATCACGAGGTCGACGTCGTCGTGCACCGCGAGGTACCCGCCGTGGCCGCCCCCGAACTGCAGGTGGATCCCGAGCGACTGGATGTCCCCGCACACGATGTCCGCGCCCGCGGCGGCCGGGGGCTGCAGGACGCCGAGGCTGATCGGGTCGGCCGAGACCACGAGGAGAGCGCCCTGGGCGTGGGCCGCACGGGCGATCGCTCCGACGTGAGCGTTCACCCGCCCCAGGAAGTCGGGCGTCTCGAGGTAGACGGCGGCCGTGCGCCCGGTGATCTCGGCGAGGACGGCGTCGACGTCGACGGTCCCGTCCTGGCGAGACCCCACCGGCCTGAGGTCGACCGTCGCGGCGGAGTACGTCGCCATCCGCTCGAGCTTGTCCGGGTCGACGGCGCCCACCACGAGCACCTCGCGGCGGCCCGTGAGGCGTCCGGTCATGCTCACGGCCGTCGACGCGGCCTGGAAGCCGTCGTAGGTCGGAACGGTCACGACGTCCATCTCGAGCAGCTCGGCCATGAGCGAGCAGTACTCGAAGAGCGCCTGGTGGCGGCCGTGCTCCTCGTAGGTCTCCCCCGCGTACGCGGTGAGGAACTCGGCGCGCCCGTTGACCTCGTCGCACACGCTCGGCACATGGTGGCGGAACGCCCCGGCGCCGAGGAAGGACACGAAGTCCTCCGTGCTCGCACCACGGCGCAAGAGTCCTCGCACGTGCCGCACGAGCTCCGCCTCGGAGTCGATCCCCGCGGGCAGGTCGAGCGGACCGGCGAGCCGCAGCCGCGCGGGCACCGCCTCGTAGAGGTCTTCGTCGCTCGCGACCCCGATGGCGTCGAGCATCTCCCGACGCACGCCGGGCGCACTGTTCGGGACGTAGGGGTGTACTCGTGCCACCACGCGCCTCCTCGCCGCAACGCCGCACCAGCGCGGCGACCTTCTCCTCGAGACTAGGAAGCCGCTGGTCGCGCCCCGATAGACACTGCGTACATTCGCCCGGGAGCAGGTGCCACGGTGTCCAGGTGGCGCACGGCGGATCCTGCGCCGGCGCGGGGAGGTGCGCGCCGTCAGACCCTGGGGACGGCGAGGAGCGCCCTGGAGAGAGCGGCGTGGGTGGCCGCGTCCGAGAGGTCGAGCTGCCGGGCGACGAGGGCCAGGTGCTCGGCGGCGGCGGTCACGTCGTGGGTCGTCGCCCCGCGGTCCACCGCGAGGACCACGGTCCCGTGCCGCCCCGCGGTGGCGACGAGGCCGTCGCGGGCGAGCGCGTCGTACACCTTGTTGACGGTGCCGCGCGCGAGACCGAGGTCGTTCGCCAGGTGCCGGATGGGTGGCAGCTTCGCGCCCGTGGCGAGCTGCCCGGAGAGGATGAGCCGCTCGATCTGCGCCCGGAGCTGCTCGAACACGGGCACGGGCGAGGCGGGGTCGACCTTGACGATCATGCGGCCTCGGCGAGCGGTGCGGGCCGCCAGCGGCGCGGCGGACGCGGGGACGCACGGCGCAGCACGACGACGGACGCGACGAGCCCGGCGAGCACGGGGACGATCAGCAGTCCCTCCGCGACCGATCCCTCGCGCAGCGGCGTCACCGCGACCACCCACGTGGTGACGAGCGTCGCGGCGGAGAGCTGCAGCCACGAGGTGGTGCGCCCGGCGAACGCGCGGATCCGCCCGTCCACGCGGAGCGCCCGCTCGGTCTCGACGGGACGTCGCCGGTGGGTCACGGCGGCGCGGGTCGCCTCGGCGATCACGACGGGGAGCAGTCCGACGACGGCGGTCACCGCGGACCCCGCACCAGCGCCGCCCCACACCACCACCGTCACGAGACCCCAGGCGAGCCCGGCCCCCGAGACGATGCGGGCCGCGCGGACCACGCCCGGCACGCCGATCGGCTCGCGCGGGGCGAGGGACGCGCTCGCGGCGGTGCCTCGCGCCCGACCCAACCGGTAGGTCTCGGCGAGGAGCGCACCGACGATGACGCCCATGACGACGCAGAAGAAGACGTCGCCGAGCGGCGTCCCGTCGCCCGCGCCGATGAGCTGGACGCGATCCTGGAACCGGATCCCCACCACGACGGCGAGCGCCCCGCCGAAGAGACCGCCCACCAGGCGGTGACGGCGGTGCCTGTCGAGGTAGCGACGGTAGACCTCCGCCTCGCCGGCGGGCACCTCGACCGTGCCGGAGATCCAGGCGAGGTCGCGCTCGCCCGTCCCGACGAGCAGGGGCAGCAGGAGGGCGAGCAGCCCGAGGAAGAGTGCCGGGACGACGAGCATCGTGACGACTGACATGGGGCTCCTTGGTGATGGCCTATTGACATAGTACGATGGGCCAATGATCCGGGCAACCGCCGCTCCCGCCGCACTTCCCGGCGACCTCGACGCCCTCGTCCCGCGCTCGGGCCGGTGGCGTGCCGTCGTCCTGGGCGTCCTCGCGGCGGTGGCCCTCGTCGCCGCCTGGCTCTCCCCGCACGCCCTTCGCCCCTCGCTCGACGACGGCGCCGGCAGCGCGGCCGCGAGCCAGGTGTTCCCCGGACAGGTGCTCGTCGTCAGCGAGTCCTCCGTGCGCGCGTGGCCGGCGGCGCGGCTCGAGGGCGTCGACGACATCCCCGGGGCGCGCGTGGCCGCCGCGTGGCTCGTCGACGCCGAGCAGGGTTCCGCGATGCTGGCGAGCGACGCCGAAGACCCGTTCGCCGTGCTCGAAGCGACCTACCCCAAAGCCGACCTCCCCGAGGGCGGCAACCTGCCCGCCACGTTCCGCACGGGCGACGCGGTCCGCCTCGTGATCCTGTGGGACGTCGACGACTGCGCCGCGCTCGACGAGGGCGCGGAGGCGTTCGCCACGATCCGCACCGCGCTCGGCACGAGCGTGCGCACGCCCCTGCCCTGGACGGCCCGCCCCGACGCCCTCCTCGACCCCGATCTCGACGACGAGAACCTCTCCCTCGCGTGCCGTCCCGGCACCTGACTCAGCCGGTCTGGCAGCCGGGGCACCAGTAGAGCTTGCGGGAGGCCATGTCCGCGAGCGCGACCGGGGTGCCGCAGCGGTAGCACGGCTCGCCGGCCCGCCCGTACACGGCGAAGCGGATCGAGCGGTCCGCGATCGCGGCCTCCTGCTGGGCGGCGTCGTGGTCCTCGCGCACGAGGATCACCCCGGTGTCGATCCCGAGGTCGAGCAGCCCGACCCAGTCCCGCCACAGCGCGCGCAGGGTCTCGACCGGCACGGCGGTCCCCGGGACGAACGGTGACAGCCGCGCGCGGAACAGCATCTCCGCGCGGTAGATGTTCCCGATCCCCGACACCACCGACTGGTCCATGAGCAGCTGGCCCACCGCGACGCGCCGCGCGCGCACCCGCGCCACGAATGTCGCCTCCGGGTCCGGCCAGTGGTCCACGCGCGGGTCCGGTCCGGCCGCGTCGAGCAGCGCGCGCACCGCCGGGAGGTCGATCACCTCGCAGCGGCTCGGCCCGCGCAGGTCCGCGACGGTCTCGGCGCCCCGGAGCCGCAGCCGCACCTGCCCCACGGGCTCCGGGGGAAAGTCGCCGACGACGACGGCGGATGCCGGGCCGGCCGCGCCCGCCCGCGGGCCGTCGTCGGTTAGCTCGCCCTCCTGCTCGCCGATCCGCACGGCCCGGCGCAGCCGCGGCGCACCGATCGAGCCGACCCCGAACGCCTCGCGGCCGATCGGCGAGACCCGCCCGTGGAAGTCCCACGCGCCGTACAGCCCGAGGTGCACCCGGAGCCACCGTGCGCCGGCCCGCGCCTCGGCCAACGGGCCGTCGTCGGAAAGCCGCGCCCCCGGGGCGACGCCCGCCCAGGGTGCGGCGTCGGCGGCGAACCCCACGAGGAGGTGCTTGCCCACCGCGAACGCCTCGACCAGGACGAGCCCGTCGAGCAGGCTCGCCCCCGCGGCGAAGCGGCCCTGCGGGGAGCTCGCGGCGACGCGGCGGCCGGCGAGGTCGGCCCCGAGCTGGAGCGCGACGCGGTGGACGGAATGACCCTCGGGCACGCCCTCGAGGCTATGCCAGGTCCGAGCTCGCCACGGACCCCCGCGGCTCGTTCCACCCGAGCGCCTTGACGGCCTCGACCACGAGCAGCGGCACCACGGCGAGCGCGAGCACGGTCCCCCACTGGCCGAGCGTCAGGGGCACGAAGCCGAGCGTGGAGCTGAGCCCCGGCACCACGATGCACGCCGCCACGACGGCCGCGGAGAACACCGCCGCGAGCACGAGCATCCGGTTGCGCCACGGCGGGTCCACGAGCACCGAGCGGGTCACCGAGCGCACGGAGAAGGAGTGCACCACCTGGGACAGTGCGAGCGTCGCGAACGCCATGGTCTGGGCGAGCGCGAGCGGGCCGCTCACCCCCGCGCCCCCGAGCTGGAACGCCACGAGCGTCACCGCGGCGAACGTCGCACCCTGGTAGACGATCCGGCGCACGCGCCCGCGCGTGAAGATGTGCGTCCCGCGTGACGGCCCGCGGCGCATGACGTCCCTGTCCGCCGGGTCCACCCCGAGCGCGAGCGCCGGCGCGCCGTCCGTGACGAGGTTGATCAGCAGGATGTGCGTCGCGGCGAGCGGGGCCAGCCAACCCAGCGCGATCGCCACGACCAGCGCGAGCACCTCGCCCACGTTGGTCGACAGCAGGAACGAGATCGCCTTGAGGACGTTCGCCTCGATGCGCCGGCCCTCCCGCACGGCCGCGACGATCGTGGCGAAGTTGTCGTCCGTGAGCACGATGTCCGCCGCGTCCTTCGCGACGTCCGTGCCCACCTGGCCCATCGCGCAGCCGATGTCCGCGCGCTGCAGCGCCGGGGCGTCGTTCACGCCGTCGCCCGTCATCGCCACGACCGCCCCGCGGGCGCGCCACGCCTCGACGATGCGCACCTTGTCCTGCGGGGACACGCGCGCGTACACGGCGATCTGGTCCACCCGCTCGGCGAGCTCGGCGTCGCTCATGGCCGCGACCTCGCGGCCCGTGACCACCTCGCGCGCGGGGCCGAGCACGGGCGAGGCGGGACCCTCGTCGAACCGGACGGGGCCGACGGGGTCCAGCAGGCCGATCTGCCCCGCGATGGCCCGTGCGGTCGCCGCGTGGTCGCCCGTGATCATCACCGTGGTGATGCCCGCGGACGTGCACTCCGCGACGGCCCCGGGGACCTGCTCGCGCGGCGGGTCGATCATGCCCACGAGGCCCACGAGCTCGAGCCCGGCCTCGGCGGACTCGCCCGCCGGGACGCCGTCGTCGGCCCCGACCCGCCGGCCCGCGAGCGCGAGCACCCGCAGCGCGCGGCCGGCCATGGCGGCGTTCGCGGCGTCGATGCGCTCGCGCGTGGGTCCGTCGACCCCAGTGCAGACGGCCAGGATCTCGTCGACGCCGCCCTTCGCGCACACCTCGACGTCGCCGCCCGGCGTGCGGTGGACCGTGGTCATGCGCTTGCGCGCCGAGTCGAAGGGCACCTCGCCGAGCCGCGGGTACGCCGCCTCGAGCTCCGGCTTGGCCACGCCACGGTCGAGTCCCCAGCGGACGAGCGCCACCTCCGTGGGATCGCCGACGACGGCGTCCGCCGGGTCGGTGCGCTCGCCGCCGGGCCCGCGCTCGCCGCCGGTGGCCGCGCCGTGCGTGACGGCCGCGTCGGTGCACAGCACGGCGACGCGCACGAGCCGCTCCGAGGGTTCGACGGGCTCGTCGGGCTCCCACGACTCGACCACGGTCATGAGGTTCTGGGTGAGCGTGCCGGTCTTGTCGGAGCAGATGACGGTGGTGGAGCCGAGCGTCTCGACGGCGGGCAGCGTGCGGACGATCGCCCCGCGCGCCGCCATGCGCTGGACGCCCAGGGCGAGCACCACCGTGGAGATCGCGACGAGGCCCTCGGGGATCGCGGCGACGGCGAGGGAGACGGCGAGCATGAGGGTGTCGACGGCGTCGCGCCCCTGCGCCAGACCCAGCGCGAACAGCCCCGCGCACACCGCGAGCACCGCGATGCCGAGCGTGCGGCCGAGCGCGTCGAGGCGGCGCTGCATCGGCGTGGCGACGTCGGGGCCGGACCGGATGAGCTCGGCGATGCCACCCACCTGCGTGCGCGCGCCCGTGGCCGTGACCACACCCGTGCCGCGGCCGGCCACGACGAGCGTCGCGGAGAACGCCACCCCGGTGCGGTCCCCGAGCGCGGCGTCCGCGGGGACGGGGCTCGTGGACTTGTCGACGGCGTGCGACTCGCCCGTGAGCGCGGACTCGTCGACCCGCAGGTTCGCCGCCTCGATCAGCCGCAAGTCCGCAGGCACCGAGTCGCCCGCGGCGAGGAGCACCACGTCACCCACCACGAGGTCGCGCGCGGCGAGGTGCACGGGCTCGCCGTCGCGCAGGGCGTTGGCGTGCGGGGCGGACATCGCGCGCAGGGCGTTCAGCGAGCGCGCGGCCTTGAGCTCTTGCCACGTGCCGATCGCCGCGTTCGCGAGCACGAGGGCCACGATCACGGCGGAGTCCACGAGCTCGCGGCTCACCACCGCCGAGACCCCCGCCGCGAGGAGCAGCACGATGATCATCGTGTCGGTGAACTGCGACGCCGCCACGCGCCACCACGGCCGGGGCGGGGCCTCCGGGAGCGCGTTGGGGCCGTCCCGGTCGAGCCGCTGGGCCACCTCGCGCCCGCTCAGCCCCCGGCGCCGCGACCCCGTGCGCTCGAGCACCTGGGCGGCGGCCATCGCGTGCCACGCGGGCTGGTCCGCGGGCTGGTCCGCGGGCGACGCCGCAGGCGAGCGCGCTGGCGCACCGACGCCAGACCCCTCCACCCCGGCCGATCCACCCATGGTCCTCCGAGCCTAGGCCCGCCCCCCCCCCCCCCCCCCCCCCCCCCAAACCCCCCCCCCCCCCCCCCCCCCCCCCCCCCCCCCCACCGGCGAC
>Ga0222423_1000368_pt1 | contig 35368 bp, 27 predicted proteins | sample 3A0metagenome_FD_182472 | JGI IMG/M metagenome (GOLD analysis project Ga0222423, IMG submission 182472) | Enriched microbial communities from leaf-cutter ant dump, University of Wisconsin, Madison, United States - 3A0 (version 2) | ecosystem: Environmental > Terrestrial > Nest > Insects nest >...
GCGGGGATCGTCGAGCCCACACGGCGGAACTCACCCGAGCTCTCGGCGGTGCCGTCGCCCGCGACGTTCCAGACGACGCCGTCGTAGCGGTCCATCGTCGCGAGCCGGATGCGGGCGTTCGCGGGCAGCCCCGTCACGGTGAACAGCGTCGTGTCCTTGCGCTGCTTGACGAACTCGCGGAAGGCCGACAGCGGGCTCGGGTACGCCCGCGGGTCGAACGGCGGCACGATCTCGTCGCGCACCACCAGGCGCGGGGTCTGCCCGACGACGGCCGGCGCCGCCAGCACCGAGGCGCCGACCCCGACGGCCGCGATCATCGCGAGCGACACGAAGCGCTGCACCCGCAGCGTCCCCGCGCGCCAGGCCGCCCACGGCAGCAGCACGACGAGCAGGACCACGCCGGTGGCGACCGGCGGCGGGCTGGGGTGCCGCGTCCCCAGCACGACCACGGCGACGACGACGAGCACCGGCACGAGCGCGGCGCACGCGGCCCCCGCTCCGCTGCGCACCCGCAGCGCGATCCCGACGGCGGCGACCGAACCGACCAGCGCCAGGACGAACGCCGGGATGAGCACGCCACCGATGGAGCCGACCGGCGGCTGCAGCGTGAGCATCTCCTGCCACGACGTGCCGAGCCCGCGCGCCAGGACCTGCAAGGTCTCGGCCGTCGGCACGACGCGCGCGACCGTCGTCGTCGGCGCGGCCAGCGCACCCCCGGCCAGGAAGTAGACGACCACGACCCCCGCGACCACGGTGATGGCCGACCACCGACGCGCAGCACCGAGCACTGCGAGACCGGCGCCGAGGACGAGCCCGCCGGCGATCGCCGGGACCGCCGTCCGACCGCCGTACACCGCGACGAGGGGCACGAGCGCGACGGCGAGCACACCGACGAGCACCACGACGTCGGTGAGCGTCTGGACCGGGGTGCGGACGGTGCGCTTCCTCATGCCAGCGCCCGCCGCAGCAGCCGGGGCAGGTCGGCCAGGTCGCCGATCGTCGCGAGCGTGAGCGCACCCTGGGTCCGCACGCTCAGCTCCTCGCCGCGCGTGCAGCGCACGACGAGCGTCCGGGTGCCGTGCGGGACGTACCGCGCGCCCAGGCGCAGGGCGGAGTCGTCGGGCACCGAGCCCGTGAGCAGGATCGCGACGGTCGCGTCGGGTGCCTCCCGCGTGACGCGGCGGCCCAGCAGCGTGGCCCCGGCGCCCGTCGCCGACGTGCCGACACCGGAGCAGTCGTCGAGCAGCCGCGGCGGTGTGCTCACGCGCAGGCTGCCCGGACCGGCGAGCACCGCCAGGCCGCGCTCCTCGCGGATCACCTGGACGCCGATCGACGCGACCGTGGACACGGCCAGCTCGAACTCGTCCTCGTGCGCGTAGTCCGCCGGGTCGGTCGCGAGCGCCAGCACGGTCTGCGTGCGGCGCGTGTCCTCGAACTGCTTGACCATGAGCTGGCCGCGGCGGGCGGTCGTCCGCCAGTGGATGTAGCGCCGGTCGTCGCCCGCGACGTAGTCGCGCAGGGCGTGGAACGACAGGTCCGCGTCGGTGATCTCGCGCGTCGACTGCCCCTCGAGGTCGCGCAGCAGCCCGGCGCTCGCTCCCGTGAGCGCGACCACGCGCGGGTGGACGAACAGGTCCTCGGGCGTGGTCCACAGCACGGACCGGCGGACCAGGCCCAGCGGGTCGCCGCGCACCGAGCGCACCGGCCCGACGACGACGACGGCGCGCCGGTCGGTGGGGATCGCGAACAGCTCGTCGTGCGTCCCGCCCGGCGCCAGGCTCGGGACGCCGAGCTCGGCCACGTTGGCGCCGACCGGCAGCTCGATGCGGGACGGCAGCGACCGACGGCGGGCCCGGTTGGTCACCTCGATGCGCCCGACCGCCCGCTCGCCGATCTGCACGCGGCGGTCGGCCATGTCGAGGTCCACCCGGTAGCGCGCACGCCCCAGGGTCATGAGCAGCGCGACGACGAGGACGGCCGCCAGGCCGGCCCCGACGGCCGCGGGCTCGAGCCAGCCGAGCCAGCGGCCCACCACGAGGCCGGCGACCGCGACGACCGCGCCCCCCCAGCCGAGAGGTGAGACGCGCACGGTCAGGCCGCCCGGACCGTCGGCGGGGCCACCGTCTCCAGGACGCGCGCGACGACCTCGGCCTGCGTCACCCCGGCGAACTCGGCCTCCGAGTCGAGGATGATGCGGTGCGCCAGCACCGGCTGGGCCAGCTCCTTGACGTCGTCGGGGATGACGAACTCACGCCCGCAGGACGCCGCCCACACCTTCGCGCAGCGCACGAGCGCCAGCCCGCCGCGCACGCTCGCACCGAGCGCGGCCCGCCCGTCCTCGCGCGTGGCCTCGATGAGGCGCGCGATGTAGTCGAGCACCGCCTCCTCGACGTGCACGCTGGCCGCCAGGTCCGCCATCGTCCCGACCGCCTGCGTCGTGATGCGGGCCGTCAGCGACGTCGTGCGGTCGCGCGCGCCGGCCAGGATCTCGATCGACGACGCGCGGTCCGGGTAGCCCAGCGACGTCTTGAGCAGGAACCGGTCGAGCTGCGCCTCCGGCAGCCGGTAGGTGCCGGCCTGCTCGATCGGGTTCTGCGTCGCGATGACCATGAACGGGCGGCCCACGGGGTGGGTCACGCCGTCGACCGTGACGTTGCCCTCCTCCATGACCTCGAGCAGCGCGGCCTGCGTCTTGGGCGACGCGCGGTTGATCTCGTCGGCCAGGACGACGGAGGCGAACACCGGGCCCGGGTGGAACTCGAACCGCTGCGTGCCCTGGTCGTAGATCGTGACGCCCGTGACGTCGGAGGGCAGGAGGTCCGGGGTGAACTGGATGCGGTGGTGCGTCCCCTGCACCGTCGCCGACAGCGCCTTGGCCAGGCTCGTCTTGCCGGTGCCCGGCGCGTCCTCGAGCAGGATGTGCCCCTCCGCGACCATCGCCGTCAGCGCCAGGCGGATGGTCTGCTCCTTGCCCAGCAGGGCCAGCCCCACGTTGTCGACGAGGGCGTCGAACGTCTCGGCGAACCAGGCGCTCTGCTCGGGCGTCATCTGCGTGTCTCTCCTCGGTGCTGTCTGGGTCGTATCGGTCACGGGGTGCCCCCGCCTGAGTCTGCCGGGGGCGTCGGGTTGGGGTCCGGGTCCGTCGTGTACGTCTTCTCGCGCGGGTCGCCCGAGCCGCGCCGGTTGGACGGTGTGACGGTGACCTTGACCTCGGTGGAGTAGCCCGCGTTCAGGTTGTCGCTGGTGGCCGTGACGTCGTTCGTCGTGGTGCATCGCCCCACCTGCTTGCCGGCGACCGACCAGCACACCTCGTAGGTGATGTCGCCGCCACCCGTCGACGTCGGCTGGGACCAGGTCGCCTTGAACGCACCGCTGTCACCGTTGGGCGCGAGGTCGAGGTTCTCGACCGGTCCCGGGGCCCGGCCCCACGTCACGGTCACGGACTTGCTCGCGTCGTCGCTCGACCCGATGCTCGTCCGGGCGGTCACCGTCAACGTCAGCGTCGTGTCCTGCGCGAACGGGATGTTCCAGCCGTCGATGCCCGTGCTCGCCGTGCGGTCTCCCGTGTCGCCGCTGGCGGAGTCGCCCCGCGACGACTTCAGCACCCAGTGGTAGGTCACGTCGGCACCGCCGCTGGCGACCTTGTCCCACGACAGGTTCACGGACGACGGCTTGCCGAAGCTGCCCGACGTCTGCACGTCGAGCGTGAGGCTCGTCGGCGTCCCCGGCGGGGTGGTCGGCGTCGCCGACGCTGTGTCGCTCCACCCGCTCGACCCGGCCTCGTTGACGGCGCGCACCTTGTACGCCACGGTGTCGCCGCCCTTGAGGCCGTCGAACGTCGCGGCGAGCGTCGAGCCCCCGACCTCCTTCTCCGTCCCGTCGGGCAGCTGGATGACGTAGCTGGTGATCTTCGAGCCGTTGTCGTCGGCCGCAGCCCAGCTCAGCTCGACGGTGCCCTTGCCCTGCGGCGCCGCTGCCGTCACCCCCGTGGGCGCGCCCGGGAGCCCGAACGTCGAGGCCTTCGTCGAGCCCTTCGCGCCCCAGCCGGCCTTGTTGGAAGCCCGCACGGACACCGTGTAGGACACCTTCGTCTTCGCGTTCTTGAACGTGTAGTGCGGACTCGAGCTGGGGTCCACGGTCACGGTCAGACCGTTGGGCCCGTCGATCGTGACCTCGTAGCTCTTGATCGCGTCGCCGTTCAGACCGGGCTGCGACCACGTGATGTCCAGGACGCTGCCGGCCTTGGTGTCGGTGGGTGCAGCCGCGACGTCGTCGGGTGCGTCCGGGACGCCCGCAGGCGTCTGCGACGTGGACGGGCTCCAACCGCTCGGGTCCTTGGCGTCGTTGTTCGCGCGCAGCCGGACGGTGTACTGCACGCCGTTCGTCAGCCCGGTGAAGGTGTGCCGCGTCGTCGGCTCGGTGGCCGTGACCACGCGCCCGCCACCCGTGAGCTCGACGGTGTAGGACTTGATGGGCGACCCGGTGCTCGCCGGCGCCGTCCAGGAGACGTCGAGGCTTCCGTCGCCGAAGTCGACCGTCGGCGCGGCGGGTGCGTCGGGCACCGCGTCGGGTCGCGCCGGCAGGGACGCCGGGCTCGGGTCGGACCAGCCGACGGCGTTCTGCGCCTCGACCGTGAACGTGTACTCGACGTCGTTCGTCAGGTCCGTGATGGTGCAGGAGGTCGCGGGGCACGACGTCGTCTTGCCGCCCGGCGACGCGGTGACGCGGTAGCCCGTGATGGGGGTGCCGCGGCTGTCGGGGGCGGTCCAGCTCAGCGCGACGGTGCGGTCGCGGACCTCGCCGATCCGCGGTGCCGTCGGCGTCGCGGGCTTGCCGCGGACGACCACCTTGATGCGCCCCTCGACGTAGCGGTCCGGGTCGCCCGTGACGTCACGGACCCGGAAGCGCGTCGTCATCGTGCCGATGAAGCCCTCCGCGGGGCGGACGCTGACGGTCGACGCGGTCCACCCGACCGTGCCGGCGTCGGGTGTCTCCACCACGGCGTCGACCACGGACAGCGGCGAGTCCGGGAACGGGTTGCTCGCGCCCTCGAGCACGTTCAACGTCACCTGCTGCCCCTCGGCACCGTCGAGCACCTCCTGGTCCAGCACCCGGGCCTTGGCGCGCGTGCTCGCGATGACGCGCAGCGCGATCGACGTCTGCAGCTTGCCGGCCTTGCCGTAGCCGATCTGGAGGTCCATCGTGCCGGTCCTGCCCTTGGCCGCGGACTTGTCCGCGGTGACCAGCAGGTTGTTGTTCTTGTCGATCGTCGCGGAGAACCCCGCGGGGACCGCGGACGTGATCGTGTAGGAGTACTGCCGCGGGGACGCGACCGCACCCTCCGGTGTGAGGGTGTTCGCGGGCAGGGACACCGGCAGCGCGGCCTCACCCGGCGCGACGTCGAGCGACAACGGCTGGAACGTGGGCGGGTGGTCCTCGACCGCGTAGACCTCGATGTTGAGCGTGATGTACGCGGTGCGGGCGCTCGTGTCGCCCTTGCCCGTGCTGTCGGTGACGGGGATCGTGACCGACGCCGGTCCGTAGTAGTCCTTCGCGGACGTGAACGTCACCTCGGCGTCACCGGTCGCCAGCTCGTCACCGTTCGAGTTGGACGCCGTCACGCCGAGCGGGTCGCTGATCGTCGCCGTCCGGCCCGGGGCGACCTTGACGTACTCGTCGAGCGAGATCTTCAGCGGCATGCCCGACGCGACCTTCAGCTCGGGCGCGTTCGGCCGCAGCGTCGGCGGGAAGAACCCGAGGGCGGGGACCGTGATGAAGGCGTAGGACCGCGCGGTCGGCGAGGTCTTGTTGGTGATGAGGAACGGCACGGTCTGCGCGTCCTTGACCAGCGTGACGATGACGTTCCCCGATGCGTCGACGCGCGCGACGTCGGCGACCGACGCCGGTACGGACACGACCAGGTCGGACACGGGGCCGCTGGGGTTCTGGGCCACCTCGAGCACGTTCACCGACACCTCGGTCAGGCCCAGGGTGTCCTTGGGCGGGACCACGACGTCGCGGGCGAGGGGCGGCAGCACCGGCGCCTTGTCGTTGACGGTCACCACCAGGGTGCCGGTGTCACGACCGCCGCGGGCGTTGGTGACGGTGTAGCCGATCTGCCACGTGCCGTTCTTCTTCGGGGCGACGACGGCGATCCGGCGATCGGCCTTGGTGGCGGTGATGCCCTCGGGAACGACGAGGTCCGGCGAGAGCGTCAGCTCGCCGCCGCTCGAGTCCACGTCGTTGGCCAGGACGCGCACCTCGATCGACTGCCCGGGCCGGATCTCCACGGCGTCGTCGCGGGCCACGACGGTGGCCGCACCCTGCGGCTGCGGGCTGATGCCCACGCGGACCGTCGCCGTGACGCGCTGGCCGACCCAGTCCTCGACGGCGTACGTGAACTCGTCGGTGCCGGCGGCACCGGTCGGGGCGGAGTACTCGATGTAGTCGGCCCCCACCGTCTTGATGCTCCCGAGCTTGGGTGCGGTCGCCGGGCCGAGCAGCGTGACGCCGTCGCCGTCGTCGTCGATCCCGATGAGCGGGATCGGGATGCGCACCGTCGAGCCCGCGAACACGCGCGCGGTCAGGTCCTTGGGGCGTGGCGGCTTCTTGGTCTCCGCCGACGACGTGTGCACGTGCACCGTCACGTTCGCCGACGTCTCGGCGGACCCGTCCGACACCGTGAACACCGCGCGGGCCGTCGTCGCGGTCGACGGCGCCTGGTAGCGCAGCACGTCGCCCGAGACGAACATCAGGCCCTCGCCGTCGCCCACGGGCTGGGCGAGCTGAGGCTTGAGCGTGAGCTGGTCGCCGTCGGGGTCGTACGCCGTGTCGAGCACGGGGATGGTCACGACGCCGCCGGTACGGACGTCGACCTCGACGTCGGCCACGACGGGTGGCTGCTCCGAGGTGGGGGGGACGGGTTGGACGACGATCTGGCCGACCGCTGTCGCGGTGCCGTTGGAGACCGTGTACGTCAGCACCTGCGCGGACGTCAGCGTCGTGTCGGCGTGGATCTGCGCCAGGTGGTGGTCGAGCACGGCCACGTGGATGTTGTCGTCGGGCACCGTGACGCCCTGCAGCACCAGCACGCCGCCCGCGGGGTCGGAGTCGTTCGCGAGCGGGTCGATCGTGACCTCGCCGCCGGCCGGGAGGAACGCCTGGTCCCGGACGGCGACGGGCGGCAGCGCCTTCGTCGGGAACTCCCGCACGTCGATCCGGGCCAGACCCGTCGCGCTCTGCGGCGAGGCGGTGACCCCGAACGAGACGTAGTACGTCGCCGCGCGCGTGGCCTGGAACGTGAAGGTGCCGGCCACCAGGTCGGGGGTGATGACGGCGCCGGGCACGTCGCCCACCGACGACAGCCGCACGGGTTCGTCCGAGCTGGACCTCACGGCGTCGAGCGGCTTGACGGTGATGGTCTGACCGACGTACGCGACCGCGAAGACCGGGTCGATCTGCGGCGGCACCGACGCGGCGGGTCGGACGTCCACGTCCAGCCGTCCCTCGATCGTCGACGTCCCGTCGGAGACCTGCAGCGTCACCTTGACGCGTCCCAGCTTGGGCCCGTCGGCGGAGAAGGTCACCGACCCGTCCTGCTTGAAGGTCACCGTCCCGGCCCCGGCGTCCGCGGCCGCACCGACCAGGACCAGGTCGTCGCCGTCGGGGTCACGGAAGTCGGCGAGGGCCTGGTAGGTCGAGCTGCCTCCCTGCTCCACCCTCATCGACCCCGTGCGCAGCTGCTCGGGCTCGTCGTTGCGTGCGCTGTCGTGCACGGTGAGGTGCACCGTCGCCGTGGACGGCGCGCTGGTGCCGCGACCGTCGGTGATCGTGTACGTGAACGATGCCGAGCCCGTCGCCGTGTCGGCGATGTCCACCTGCAGCGCCCGCCCGTCGTAGACGAGGCTCACCGTGCCGAACTCCTTGGGCAGCGGGTCCACCTCGGAGACCGCGAGCACGCCGCAGTCGCCCGACGAGTCGTTGTCGATCACCGGCAGGATCGTGGCGCGCCCGGGCCGGACGCCGAAGTCGTCGTCGACCGCGGTGGGCGCCGACGACTTCGCCGAGCACTCGGTGACCAGGTCCTGGACCGTGTCGGTGCTGTCGGTGTCGTCCTCGTCCTTCTGAGGGTCGTCGGGCGTCTTGATGTCGTCCCAGTTGGGCGTGCGCAGGTTGGTGTCCTCGAGCGGGCTCCACAGCCGGCCGCGCAGCGTGTCGTTGAGCAGCACCATCGACCGGTTGACGCGGAACTCCAGCACGTCCTGGGCGGACGTGTCCTGCAGGTTCTCGATCTGCGCCTTCTTGCCGTCGCAGAGCTGCAGGTAGGAGCCGGTCGCCGTCGCCCAGGCGGCGTGCGCGCACGATCCGACCTGGACCGGCGCCGCCGGCTTGCCGTTGCCCGTGGTCGCGTGCTTGACGACGTCGCCGCCGTCCAGCGGGACCTCGTACAGCGCCGTCGTGCTGGCGACGAGGACGCGCGACGACGCCGGGCCCGGCTGCTGCAGGACGAGGCCGTCGTCGCCGATCCGCACGTCGCCGTGCGGCGTCGTCACCGTGTCGCCGGAAAGGACGACGGGCACGTCTCCCACGGCCGTGAGCGCGTCGGGTGCGTCCGAGCCGAGCGTCCCGTCGCCCGTCGGTCCGGCGCCCGGCGCGACCTTCGTGACCGAGCCGTCGTCGTCGACCGCCAGGACGGTGCCGTCCTGGGCGACGACGGCCTTGCCGTCCGCGGACAGGTCCGCGTCGGGAGCGTCGGTTCCCACCTGGAGGCCCTCGACGCTGCCGATCGGCCGCACGTACAGGCCGCCCTGAGCGCCGACGACGGACACGATGCCGGCCGCCATCGAGACCTGGGCACCGGCCGCGGCCACCATCGGACCGACCGTGACGCTCGTGGGATCGACCACGGCGAAGCCATCGGGCTGCCACAGCACCACGTCCTGCGCGTCCTGCAGCACGTCGAACGTGCTGCCCTGCGCGACCAGGCCGGCGTTGAGCTCCTGCACGGGCACGTTGTACCGGCCCAGCTTGAGCTGGCTCGTCGCCGTCACCCACACGGCGCCGTCGTTCAGGTCCAGCTTGGCCAGCGGGAAGCCCTGGTTGACGAACGCGAGCACGGCGACGAGCACGGGGACCGTGACGACGGCCGCCGCCGTCGTCGCCCGCTGGCGCACCCGGGGCCACCTCACGACGCGCACCCCTGCGTGGGCTGCTCGGACGATCGCCCGTCGGCGCGGACCACCGAGACCTCGATGCAGACCTCGTCCTTGCCGGGGTCCGGGACGACGACGGTCGGCTGGTCGACGATCACGAGGTCAGGCTCACCCGTGGTCTGCAGCAGCCCCCAGGTGTAGCGGTCACCCTCGAGGGGCTGGGGGTTCGACCACGTGAAGACGACCGAGCCGTCGGCCTGACGCTTGCCCGCGAGACTCGTCGGCGACGGCACCTGCGCCTGCACCACCGCGCCGTCCGGCTGCGTGTACTCGGGGGTCGAGGTGGGCGCAGGGTCGGAGCCGCCGCCGAGCGTCACGGCCGCGATCGCGACGACGGCCGCCACGACCACCAGGCCCGAGACGACGGCCGTCGCGACGCGACCGCGTCCGCCCGCCGGCTCGTCCTCGTCGTCCGTCTGCCCCAGCACGACGACGTCCCGCTCGACGTCCGGCGCGTCCGCGGGCGGCGGCGGCGCGATCGTCGAGGTCGGGACCGCGGCCCACGTCGGCGCGGCGGGGGCCGTGGGTGCCACGGACACCACGGGCCGGAGGCGCGTCGCGTCGTCGCTCTGCGCGGGCTCGCGGCCGGGCTCGGGCTCGTGCGCCGGGAGGTCGGGCAGGTCCAGCGGCGTCACCGGCAGGTTGAGGTCGGCCTCCACCTGCTGCAGCGCCCGGGCGACGGCCTGCGCGCTCGCGTAGCGGCGCGACGGGTGCTTGGCCATCGCCCGCTCGAGCACCGCGAAGAGCGCGGGCGGGACGTCGCGGCGGCCGATCGCCGGGAGCGGCGTGCGCTCGATCCGCGTGACCAGGTCCTGTGCGCTGTTGGCACCGCCTGGCACCTCGAAGGGCGTCCGGCCCGCGAGCAGCGAGTAGATGGTGGCCGCGAGCGAGTACACGTCCGAGCGCTCGTCGCCCGTCGGGTGCTCGGCCAGCAGCTCCGGCGGCGACCACGGGATCGACATGCCGACGGTCGCCCCGCCGCCCTGCCCCACCGTGGCCGCGATGCCGAAGTCGGTCAGCGCCGGCCAGCCGAAGTCCGTGGTCAGCACGTTCGCGGGCTTGATGTCGCGGTGCAGGATCCCGACCCGGTGCGCGGCCTCGACCGCGGAGGCGAGCCGGATCCCGATCCGCAGCGCCTCGTGCACGGAGATGTGCTCCGTGCGGTACCGCTGCGCGAGACCGGGCCGCGAGCAGTACTCCATGACCAGGTACGGCCGACCGTCGGCCGCGATCGCCGCCTGGTGGATCGTGACGATCGACGGGTGGTGCGACAGCTGGGCCATGAGGTTGGCCTCGGCGTGGAACCGCTCGCGCACGTCGTCGTCCAGGCTGCCCGCGAGGAGCACCTTGACCGCGACGTCGCGCACCGGCAGGTCCTGGCGGTACAGGAAGACGTCCGCGAACCCGCCCAGCCCCAGCAACCGCACGTACCGGTAGCCGGGAAGCGTCGGCGGCGCCGATGGCTCCCGGCGTGCGGTCACGACCCGTGCTCCACCGTGAACGTGACGCCGTCACCCAGGTCCACGACGTGCCCCGGCTCCACCACCGTCGCCTCGCCGGGGTGCAGGCGGCGCGCCCCCTCACCCTTGCGCGTCAGGTGCACGCCGTTCGTCGACGCGAGGTCCGTGACCGTGACCTTGCCGCCCTCGTAGCGGACCTCCGCGTGGGTGCGGGAGATGTCCTGCTGGGGGCTCGGGACCGTGACCAGGTGCGGCAGCTCGCTGTTCGCGACGCGCGTCACCTGCGGCGCACGTCCCAGCAGCACCGCACGGTCCAGCGGGACGACGAGCCCCGTGGACAGCACCAGCTGCGGCACCTGCGACGACGCGGGGGCGTTGAACGGACCCGGCACCTGCTCGGCGCCCGTCCAGTCCGCCGCCCAGGAGGGCAGCCGCTCACGGATCGCCGCCAGGTCGGTCGACAGGATCGTCAGGCCGTCGTGGTCGTCGGCCGACGCGGCGCCCACCGCGACGAGGGCCGGCAGCGACGTCGGCGACGTGCCCGTGGTCGTCGTCGTGACCTCCGGTGCCTGGGGCGTGACCGGGGTCGGCGCGGAGACGGGCGACGGGGCGACGACGGGCGTCGGGACCGAGGCCGGCACGGCGGCGAGCGGCGAGATCATCGGGACGGGCTCGGTGCGCGGCGCGGGGGCCGGCGCGGGTGCCGGCGCCGGCGGTACGACCGCCTCGCCGGACGACGGGGTCGGCTCGAGCGGCACGAGACCCGGCGCCTGGTCGTCGTCGTCCTCGTCAGCCCGCGCGGACTCGGCCCGTGGGGCGTCGACGGGGTCCGCGATCGGCTCGGCCGCCGGCTCGTCGATCGGGTCCCCGTCGGCCTGCTCCTCCGGCACGAGGACCGGCGTCGTCTCCTGCACGGGCTCGTCCGCCGGCTCGATCTCGTCGTCGGCGACCGCCACCGCACCCGCCACCGCGGGCAGCGCGCTCGTCGGCGCGGACGCCTCGGCGACGTCAGCCGCGTCGGCCTGCGTCGTGTCCACGAGCGTGACCTCGACGGACCGGGCGGCGGCCGCACCGTCCCCGAGCGGCCAGGCGGCGTCGTCGGCGCCCGCCTCGTCGACGACACGCAGCGACACCGCGGTCGCGGGCTCGAGCACCTGCTCGGTCCACGTGGTGACGCCGTCGGCCGTCAGGGTGCGCGCACCGACGGCCGACGAGACGACGACCTCCACGGCACCGCGCTGGACGATGTGCACACGCTGACCCCGCACAGCGACGAGCGCGAACGACGGCAGGCCCTCGAAGCCACCACGCGCCAGGACGGCGAGCGCGCCCAGGACGCCCTCGGCGCCGCGCTCCCAGACCGTGCGGACGGTCGCAGCCGGGACGCTCGGGTCCAGCAGCGCGACGAAGCCGGGGCACGCGACCGCGGTCCACGTTCCGGGGACGTATGCGGGCACGCTCATCGCTGGACCTCCTGCTGGACGGACGGGGTGGGCGCGCTGCTGATCCGCGGGACCGTGGCCCCGTGCAGCATCTCGTCCCACTGATGGACCCCGAGCTCCGCGCCCATGCGCGGGACGGTGATGTGGACGTCGTCCAGGGCGCCCGCGGACGTGGCGACGTCGACGACGACCGCGCTCACGTTGTCGCGCGCACCGTGCTCGAGCGCCCGGCTGACGAGGGTCGCGGCGGCCTCCTGGGCGTCCGGGACCGCGGCGAGGACGGCCGCGAGCTCGGTCGGACCGAGCTCGCGCGTCAGACCGTCCGTGCAGATGAGCAGGCGGTCGTGCGGGCCGGCGGGTAGCAACCAGTAGTCGGGCTCCGGCTCGCCGCTGGTACCCAGCGCGCGGGTCAGGACGTGCCGCTCGGGGTGCGAGGCGACGTCGGCGACGTCGATGCGCCCCATGTCGACCAGCTCCTGGACCACCGAGTGGTCGACGCTGACCTGGTCGAGCTCGTCGTCGGCCCAACGGTACACACGCGAGTCGCCGACGTTGAAGACGAGCCAGTACGCGCCGCCCTCGTGCTCGGTGACGGCCACCCCGGCCACGGTCGTGCCGCCCTGCCGACCCCCCGTGAACTCGCCGCGGATCCGGCTCGCGGTGCGCGAGAAGCAGGCGTGCACGTCGTCCGCCGTCGCGGACGGCTGTCCCGCGAGCTGGGCGAACTCCTCGACCGCGATCCGGCTGGCCAGGTCGCCTGCGTCGTGGCCACCCATCCCGTCGGCGACCAGGAACACGGGCGGGTACGCGAGCAGCGCGTCCTCGTTGACCTCGCGCACGAGCCCACGGTCGGTGGCCGATCCCCACGACGTGCGCATGCCACTCCCTCGTATCTCTCGTCCGGGCCCGGACGATGCGTCGGCGCACATCGTGCCTCACGCGAGCCCGCAAAGGCACATCTGGCCGCAGATCGGTCAGCGCGCGTCGCGGGCGCCGCGCCGAGACCGGACGGCGCCGTCAGATGCCCAGCTGGAACACACCCCAGTATGCGAGCACGACGAGCAGCACGGCAGACCCCACGACGACGGACCACAGTGCCCCCGTGCGCAGCACCCCGACCGCGCCCCAGCCGGTGCGTTCCACCTCACGCCGCTCGCGCTGCAGCAGCACGACCAGCGCCGCCACCGCCGCGATGCCGAACAGGCGCACCGCGACCCAGCCGCCCTTGACGACCCAGTCGTTGTGCTCGTAGTCGAGCGCCAGCCGCGCGATCGAGACGATGTACCAGACGAGCGCGAGCACGGTCAGCCCGGCGGCGATCGCCGCGAGGAGCAAGCGCAGCGGCACCCCCGACGGGAGGCGGTGGACCGCGCGCCCGATCTGTCCGCGGCGGCTGCGCCACGCCTCGACGCCGCGTGCGCCCGCCACCAGGACGGGCGCCAGGACGAGCAGCCCGAACGCCACGAGCACCGTGCCGACCACCACGTCGCCGTCGCGCAGCCAGCGCGGCTCGGGCACGGGCGCGGCCACGAACTCCTGGGTCGGCTGGTCACCCGCCACGGTCGGCTGCGCCGCCGCCGTCTGCGGCAGGCCCAGCACCCAACCGCTGAGGTTCGCCAGGAAGTCGGGCGCCATGACGTCGTCGACCTTGAGGCCGTGGTTCGCACCCGCGTAGTACCGGACCGTCACGTCGCCGTTGCCGGCGATGGCCGTGTCACGCAGGATCTGCTCGGCCCCCTGGACGATGGGCATCGACGCGTCGCCCGTGCCGTAGTTGACGAGCACGGGTTGCGTCATGCGGCGCTGGTAGGGCGTGACGTCGAAGTCCGCGTACTCGAAACCTCCACCGGGCAGGGCCATGCCGACGGCGCGCGGGATGGCACGGAAGACGCCGTGCGGCACGTTCGTGTTGCGCAGGTAGTTGTCAGCCGCGAAGGCCGCCTGCTCGCGCGGCGGCACCACGGGCGCGGACGTGAGGATGACGAAGGCGAGCGTGGGGTCGTCGGCCGCCATCACCGGACCGATCCAGGCACCCTCGCTCTCGGCGTAGATGCCGACCTTGGCGGGGTCGACGCCGGACCAGTGGCGCAGCACCTCGACCGAGCGGGCATAGTCGGCGGCCATCGCCACGTAGTCGCGGTGCCGCGTCGTGTACGTGTCGAGCCGCTTGTCCGGAACCATCGTGACGATGCCGGCCGCCGCCATCGCGGCGGTCTGCTCGCTGAAGGCCGTCGCCCCCTTGCCGGTGCCCGCGCCGTGCAGGAACACGACGCCGGGCCGCAGCCCGGGTGCACCCACGGGTGCGCTGATCTTGGCCTGCACGGTCACGCCGTCCAGCTGCACGGTCGTCATGGTCGTGGTGACGGGGTAGGTCTGCAGGGCGGGTGCGTTGGTGATGGCGGTGGACGTCGACTGCACGATCAGCGGGTCGGCCAGCGGGATCGGGTCCCACTGCGGTCCCATCACGGCTCCGAGGATCGCCAGCACGACGACGCCCAGCGCCGTGCTCGCCACCAGCCGGTACGGGCCTGTCAGCCGCCGGTCGACGAACGCGCGCACGCCCCGACGACGAGGGACGACCCGGGCGTCGTCCTCGGTGTCAGCGATCAGCACCTCAGAATCCCAGCCTGCCGAGCTGCTTGGGGTCACGTTGCCAGTCCTTCGCCACCTTGACGTGCAGGTCCAGGTATACCCGTGAACCCAGCAGCGCCTCGATGCCACGCCGAGCCTGGCTGCCGACGTCGCGCAGCCGCGCACCGCCCTTGCCGATGATGATGGCCTTCTGGCTGTCCCGTTCGACGAACAGGTGGACGCGCACGTCGAGCATCGGCGGACCGTCACCGGTCTGCTCGCGCGGGACGATCTCGTCGACGACGACGGCGAGCGAGTGCGGCAGCTCGTCGTGGACGCCCTCGAGCGCGGCCTCGCGCACGAGCTCCGCGACCATCACGATCTCGGGCTCGTCGGTCAGCTCGCCGTCCGGGTAGAGCGCCGGCCCCTCGGGCAGGTGGGAGATGAGGACGTCGGCGAGCGTGTCGACCTGGTAGCCATCCACGGCCGAGACGGGCACGATGTCAGCCCACTCCCCCAGTCGCTGCACGGCGAGCAGGTGCTCGGCCAGCCGACCCTTGGGCACGAGGTCCGACTTCGTGACGACCGCGACGACGGGCGTGCCGCGTCCGTCCCGCGCGAGCTGGTCGAGCTGCTCGGCGATGAACCGGTCGCCGGGGCCGACCTTCTGGTCCGCCGGCAGGCAGAAGCCGACGACGTCGACCTCGGTGAGCGTGTCCTTGACGAGCGCGTTGAGGCGCTCGCCGAGCAGCGTGCGCGGCCGGTGCAGGCCGGGCGTGTCGACCAGGACGAGCTGGGCGTCCTCGCGGTGCACGATCCCGCGCACGGTGTGGCGCGTCGTCTGCGGGCGGCCCGACGTGATGGCGACCTTCTGCCCGACGAGCGCGTTCGTGAGCGTCGACTTGCCCGCGTTGGGGCGGCCGACGAAGCAGGCGAAGCCCGAGTGGAAGGTCATGTGCGTGCTCCGTGGTGCTCGTCGGGGTGGCTGCGCGCGTGCGCGCGGTCCGGCTCGTGGTCGGGCTCGACGTCGGGGTCGTCGGGCTCGGCCATGCTCACGAGGACGGTCGCCAGGCGGCGTCGTCGTCCCTCCACACGCTCCGCGACCAGGTGCAGGCCGTGGATCTCGCCGGCGGAACCCGGCAGGGGTACCTTACCGAGTGCCTTGGCCAACAGTCCGCCGGCGCTGTCGACGTCGTCGTCGTCGACCTCCAGGCCGAACAGCTCACCCAGCTCGTCGCGGCCGAGTCGCGCAGGCACCCGGAACACGCCGTCACCCAGGTCCTCGACGGCGAGCGCGCTCGGGTCGTGCTCGTCGGTGAGCTCGCCGACGATCTCCTCGAGCGCGTCCTCGATCGTGACGAGGCCCGCGATGCCGCCGTACTCGTCGACCACCATCGCGATGTGTGACGCGCCGGCCTGCAGCTCGCGCAGCAGGTCGTCGACCGGCTTGGACTCGGGCACGAAGACCGCCGGCCGCACGAGCGAGGCCGCGGGTGCGTCGAGCACGTCGTCGGACTCGCGCGCTCCCGGCGCTACCGGCAGGCGTCGCACGATGTCCTTGAGGTAGAGCACGCCGCGCAGGTCGTCCACCGAGTCACCGGTGATCGGCACGCGGGAGAAGCCGGAGCGCAGCAGCAGCGAGAGCACCTTGTGGACCGGGGTGTCGGCGTGCGCGGTCACCATGTCGGTGCGCGGCACCATGACCTCGCGGGTCAGCGTGTCCCCCAGCTCGAGGACCGAGCGGAACAGCTCGCGGTCGTCGGCCTCCATGGCCTCCGACTCGCTGACGCGCTGCACCATGTCGCGCAGCTCGTCCTCGTCGCCGCCGTCCGTGCCGCGCGCGGACGGCAGCCCGCGCGAGACCACGGCCGTCAGCGCGGTCACCGCCGTGAGCGGCCCGGACAGCAGGGTCACCGTCCGCAGCGGGTTGCGTCGCCCGATGGTGCGCGGGCTGACGCGGACCAGCAGGTAGGCCACCACGGCACAGATCGCGACGGAGATCAGCAGCACCGCCCACCACGGCAGCGAGGCCGACGCGACGACGAGCGTGATGCACACGGTCGCGACCATCTCCGCGACGAGCCGCACGAACGCCGCGGCGGACGCGACCTGCGCCGGGTGCTCGACGAGGCGCTGCACGCGGTGCGAGGCCGGGTGCCGCTCGGCCACGAGCTCGGTCACCGCGGCGCGGGACACCCGCCCCACGGCGATCTCGCCGGCGGACAGCAGCGCCGCCGCGAGGACACCGAGGACCGCGACGACGACGAGCAGCGCGACGGGGACGTCAGCCATGCGTGGTCGGTCAGCGGCTCGCGAGGAAGGTCAGGAGCAGCCGGCGCTGGAGCGCGAACATCTCCTTCTCCTCCTCGGGCTCGACGTGGTCGTAGCCGAGCAGGTGCAGGATCCCGTGCGTGGTGAGCAGCAGCATCTCCTCGGCCGCGGAGTGGCCCGCGGTCACGGCCTGCTGCGCGGCGACCTCGGGGCACAGCACGACGTCCCCCAGCAGACCGGCGGGCGTGGGGTCGCCCTCCCGACCGGGACGCAGCTCGTCCATCGGGAACGACAGCACGTCGGTGGGTCCGGGCTCGTCCATCCACTTGACGTGCAGGTCCGTCATGACGTCGGTGCCCACCAGCATGATCGACAGGTCGGTCTGCGGGTGCAGGTGCATCTCGTCGAGCACGTAGCGCGCGAGCTCGGCGAACTCCGCCTCGTCGACCGCCCACCCGGACTCGTTGTTGACCTCGATGCTCATGGGTGGCTCAGCTCCTGTCCCAGCGCGCGTACGCGTCGATGATCTTGCCCACCAGCTGGTGGCGCACCACGTCCGACGAGGACAGCCGGCAGAACGCGACGTCGTCGACGTCCGCGAGGATCTTCTCGACCACGCGCAGCCCGGAGGCCTGCCCCGACGGCAGGTCCACCTGCGTGACGTCGCCCGTCACGACGACGGTCGAGCCGAAGCCCAGGCGCGTCAGGAACATCTTCATCTGCTCGACGGTCGTGTTCTGCGCCTCGTCGAGGATGATGAAGGCGTCGTTGAGGGTGCGTCCACGCATGTACGCGAGCGGCGCGACCTCGATGGTGCCGGCCTCCATGAGCCGCGGGATCTGGTCCGGGTCGACCATGTCGTGCAGCGCGTCGTACAGCGGCCGCAGGTAGGGGTCGATCTTGTCGGACAGCGACCCGGGCAGGAACCCGAGCCGCTCGCCCGCCTCGACCGCGGGCCGCGTCAGCACGATGCGGTGGACACGTCGCTCCTGCAGCGCCTGCACGGCCTTCGCCATCGCGAGGTACGTCTTGCCCGTGCCCGCGGGACCGATGCCGAACGTCACCGTGTTGCGGTCGATCGCGTCGACGTAGTCCTTCTGCCCCTCGGTCTTGGGCCGGATGGTGCGGCCGCGGCTGGAGACGATGTTGAACGACAGGACGTCGGCGGGCCTGGCGTGGGCGCTGGCGGTGAGCATCGCGACGGTCCGGCTCACGACGTCGGGCGTCAGCGGGGTGCCGGCGGCGGTCATCTCGACGAGCTCGTCGACGAGCCGGGCGACGAGCGCCACGTCCCCGGCCGGTCCGGAGAGCGTCACCTCGTTGCCGCGCACGTGGACGTCGACGCCCGTGAAGCCCTCCTCGATCGAGCGCAGCACCTCGTCGCGCAGACCCAGGAGCTCGACCATCGACACGTCCGCGGGGACCGAGATGCGGTGCACGACGCGCGCGGGGGCGTCGTGCCGGGGTGCGGGGGTGGACTCAGCCATGTGCTCGGCGTACGCCGCTGCGCTCCTTCGAGGGACGGAACCTGTCGCCACGAGTCTAGTCAGCCCCAGCGTCCGAGGCGCTGGGCGAGCAGCGCGAGAGCCACCGGGCCCGCGGTCGACGTGCGCAGCACGTGCGGGCCGAGCCGCGCGACGAGGGCACCGGCGTCGGTCAGGCGGGCCAGCTCCGCCTCGCCGATGCCGCCCTCGGGGCCGACGACGACGAGCAGCTCGCCGCTGGACGGCAGCGCGACGTCCGCGATGGGCTGGGACGACTCCTCGTGCAGGACCAGGGCCGCTCCCCCGGCGTCGACGCTCGCCGCGACGCGCGCCGCGAGCGCCGTGGTGTCGTGCGCGACCTCGACGTCCGGCACCCAGGCGCGCCGCGACTGCTTGGCCGCAGCCAGGACCGTGGCCTGCCACTTCGCCCGACTCTTGGCGGCACGCTCGCCCCGCCACACGACGATGGAGCGCTCGGCCTGCCACGGCACCACGCGGTCGACGCCCACCTCGGTGGCCGCCTCGATCGCGTGCTCGTCGCGGTCCCCCTTGGCCAGCGCCTGGGCCAGCACGAGCGTCACGTCGGGCGCGGGTTCGACGACACGCTCGTCGACCTGGACGTGGACGTCGGACCCGGCGACCGCCGTGATCCGGCCGACGAGCCGCGTGCCGGCGCCGTCCACGACGTCGACCCGCTCGCCGGTCGCCCTGCGCTGCACGACGCCGGCGTGCCGGCCCTCCGCGCCGTCGAGCAGCACGGTGGCGCCGACGACCGCGTCGCGGACCCGGGCGGGATCGCCCAGGAAGACGGGCGCGCTCAACGCCCCGAGAGCTTGTCGCGCAGCTTGCCGAACACGCCGGAGTGGCTCGCGGCCAGACGCGCCTCGGGTCGCTCCTCGCCGCGCAGCGCGGCGAGCTGGCGCAGCAGGTCGGCCTGCTGCTCGTCGATGGACGTCGGCACGCTGACCTCGACGTGGACGTGCAGGTCGCCACGACCGCCCACGTGCAGGTGCCCGACGCCCAGCCCCTTGAGCGTGACGACCTGCGACGGCTGCGTGCCGGGGCGCAGGTCGACCTCCTGCTCGCCGTCCAGGGTGTCGAGCGTGAGGACCGTGCCGAGCGCCGCGGCCGTCATCGGGACCTCGAGCGTCGCGTGCAGGTCGTCGCCGCGCCGCACGAACGTGTCGTGCTTGCGCTCGCGCACCTCGAGGTAGACGTCGCCCGCCGGGCCACCGGCCGGACCGACCTCGCCCTGGCCCGTGAGCTTGATGCGCGTACCGGTGTCGACGCCTGCGGGGACGTCGACGGACAGGGTGCGGCGCGAGCGGACGCGCCCCTCGCCCGAGCACTCGGTGCACGGCTCGGGGATGACGGTGCCGAACCCGTGGCACGCGGCGCACGGCTGCGTCGTCATGACCTGGCCCAGGAACGAGCGTGCGACGCGCTGGACCGTGCCGCGGCCGTGGCACACGTCGCACGTGCGCGGCGAGGTGCCCGGACGGCAGCACGTGCCGGAGCACGTCGGGCAGACGACCGCAGTGTCCACCGGGACCTCGCGGTGCACGCCGAACGTCACGTCGGCCAGGTCGAGGTCCAGCCGGACGAGCGCATCCTGCCCGCGGCGTGCACGCGGCACCGGGCCGCGCTGCGCCTGGGCGCCGGCGGCACCGAAGAACGTCTCGAAGATGTCCTGGAAGCCGAAGCCGCCGCCCGCGCCGCCGCCGGCCGACGCCGGGTCGCCGCCCATGTCGTACGAGCGGCGCTTGTCGGCGTTGCCGAGGACGTCGTAGGCGCGCGAGACGTCCTTGAACCGCTCCTCGGCCGCGGGGTCGTCACCCGCGACGTCGGGGTGGTTGGCCCGGGCGAGCTTGCGGTAGGCCTTCTTGATCTGCTCTGGGCTCGCGTCGCGCGGCACGCCGAGGATCTCGTAGTAGTCCGTCACAGAAAGGTGCGCTCTCTTCCGATGGTCACGTCAGGGGTTCAGGAACCCGCGAGGATCCGGGTCAGGTACCGTGCGACGGCGCGCACGGCGGCCATGGTGCCCGGGTAGTTCATGCGTGTGGGGCCGATCGAGCCGACGCGCGCGATGGCCCCGTGCTCGTCGCCGTACGCGGTGGTCACGAAGCTGGTCTCGAGCAGGCCGGCGTGCTGGGTCTCGGAGCCGATCCGGACCGAGACGGCGGCCTCGTCCTCGGCCATCTCCGAGAGCAGGCGCAGCAGCACCACCTGCTCCTCGAGCGCCTCCAGCACGGGGCCGAGCGTGTTGTTGAAGTCGCCGCCGCCGCGGGCGAGGTTGGCCGTGCCCGCGAGCACCACGCGCTCCTCGCTCTCCTGCGCCAACGTCTCCTCGATGATCGCGACGACGCTCGCGACGAGCGGGGCCTGCGCCGGCTCGAACGCGGCGCCCAGGTCCTGCAGCGCGGTGGTCAGCTCGGGCAGGCGACGGCCGGCGACGCAGACGTTGAGCTGGGCACGCAGCCGCGCGACGAGCAGCTCGTCGAGGTCCAGGCCCGCGTCCAGGGTGCGCTGCTCGACCCGGCCCGTGTCCGTGATGAGCACGACGAGCAGGTGCCGCGGGCCGACGGGCACGAGCTCGATGTGCCGCAGCGCGGAGCGCCGCAGCGACGGGTACTGCACCACGGCGACCTGCTGCGTGAGCTGGGCGATGAGCCGCACGGAGCGGTCGACGACGTCGTCCAGGTCCACCGCGTCCTCGAGGAACGAGCCGATCGCGCGCCGCTCGGGCGCGGACAGCGGCTTGACGGTGGAGAGCTGGTCGACGAAGACGCGGTAGCCCTTGTCCGTCGGCACGCGGCCCGCGGACGTGTGCGGCTGGGCGATGTACCCGGCCTCCTCGAGCGCGGCCATGTCGTTGCGGATGGTGGCCGGCGAGACGCCGAGCGTGTGCCGCTCGACGAGTGCCCGGGAGCCGACGGGCTCGCGGGTGGCGACGTAGTCCTCGACGATGGCGCGCAGCACGTCGAGCCTGCGGTCCTCGCTCATCCGGCCTCCCTCCGTCGTCCTGCCCGCAGCGCACTGGAGTAAGCACTCTCGGGGTTCGAGTGCCAAGCCTACGCCGCCACGCCGACACGTAGCCGAGCCAACACCGATCCCCCACCTAAGGTGCCGGGGTGACCCACGACCGTTACGGCTCCGACGTCCTGGGCGGGACGCCCACCAGCCACCACCGCGCGCCGCGAGCCTCCCGCCCGCAGCCCGCCGAGCGCGGGCTCGTCGTGGAGGACGTGACCACGGGATGGGTCGGGGCCGTGGTGCGCGTCGAGAAGTCGGGCGGCCAGCACGTCGTCGTCCTCGAGGACCGGGCCGGGCGCACGCGGACGTTCCCGCTGGGGCCGGGCTTCTGGGTCGACGGGGAGCCCGTGGTGCTGACGGCCCCGGTGCGCGCGTCCGCGCCCGCGGCACCCACGCGTACCGCGTCGGGCTCGCGGGCCGTCGCGAACGCACCCGCACGTGTCGCCCGGGCCAGCCGCATCTGGGTCGAGGGCAAGCACGACGCCGAGCTCGTCGAGAAGGTCTGGGGCGACGACCTGCGGGTCGAGGGTGTCGTCGTCGAGCTGCTGGACGGCGTCGACAACCTGGCCGAGGCCCTGCGCGACTTCCGGCCGGGCCCGCAACGCCGCGTCGGGGTGCTCGTCGACCACCTGGTGCCCGGCTCCAAGGAGACGCGCCTCGTCGCCGAGGCCACGCGCGGCGTCCCCGGCGGCTCCGTCCTGGTGCTGGGCCACCCGTACGTCGACGTCTGGCAGGCGGTCAAGCCGCAGCGCGTGGGCCTGCGCGCATGGCCGACGATCGAGCGCGGGACCGAGTGGAAGCACGGGATCCTGCGCGAGCTCGGGTGGCCCGCGGACGAGCAGGCCGACGTCGCGCGAGCCTGGCAGCGGATCCTGCGGACCGTGCGCAGCTACGCCGACCTCGAGCCGAGCCTGCTCGGACGCGTCGAGGAGCTCATCGATTTCGTGACGCTGGACTGAGGCTCACGCCACGGGTGCGACGGGCTCCCCCAGCAGCCTCTTGTAGAAGTACGACGTCGCGACCAGGACGACCGGCGCGGCGACCAGCAGGCCGATGCCGCACAGGATGGCGCCGGCGATGAGGATCACGACGCCCAGCAGGTAGAACAGCAGCGTGTTGGCCAGGTTGGCGCGGACCAGCTGGAAGCTCGAGGTGAGCGCGTCCACCGGGCTGAGCTGCTTGTCCACCACGAACCACAGCGTGAACAGCAGGAAGAGGTTCACGGCGAACGCGACCAGCTGACCGAGCAGCGGGATCCACGAGACCAGGCTCACGACGACGTTGACGGCGGTGAGCAGCAGCGCCGTCAGGATGAGGTTGGTCGAGTTCTCGAAACGGAAGAAGTCGGCGAGGTCAGGTCGCCGCCCCTCCGTGACCTTGAGCGACGCCCGTACGAACGCGGCCTGCACCAGGAACAGGATCAGGTAGAACACGGCCGCGACCACCAGGAAGCCGATGGACAGCCCGATCCGCGGCGTGTTGTCGTCGTTCTCGAAGAGGCTGGACAGCCCGCCGAAGATCAGCGTGACCAGGAACAGCACGACAGCGCCGGCGACCAGCCAGATCAGCGTCGCGGCGATGAACACGCCGCCGCTGCGCGTGAACGCGTTCCAGCCGTAGGAGAACGCCTCGCCCAGCGGCGACGGCTGCGGGGCGGGGTAGCCGCTCGCGGGTGGCGGTGCGCTCGGGTAGCCGCCGGCCTGCGGGGGCGGGTAACCGCCTGCGGCGGGCGGCGGGGTCGCCCCTGCGGCGGGAGGCGGGTACGCGGCCGCGGGCGGCGGAGCGTACGACGGGGCCGCCGGCGGCTGATAGGCGGGGGCGGGCGGCTCCGGCGGCGCGGACTCCGCCTTCGCGAGCGATGGCGGTACGTCGGGGGTCTTCGGGACGTCGGGGACGCTGGGCTCGTCCGGCACCGCCGGCACGTCGGGCGTCGTGGGCTCGTCCGGCACCGCCGGGACGTCGGGCGTCGTCGGCTCGTCGGGCACCGCGGGCACGTCGGGCGTCGTCGGCGCGTCCGGCACCGCGGGCACGTCCGGCGTCGTCGGCTCGTCGTCGCGCGGCGGGGTCCCGCCAGGGTTCTCGCTCATGTCCGAATCCTCCAGGTCCCGGGGCGGTCGTCGCCCAGTCGTCAGCGAACCGAAAACGTGCAGGTGGTGTCAAGGATCCGCCCTCGTCGGCCATCCCGCGCGACGACGCCGCCCGGTACCCTGACGCCGGCAGGACGCACGGGATCCGCCCGTGCTCGACGAGCCGAGGATGCAGACGATGAGCGCACAAGGTCCCGACCCGGAGTTCCTCCGCAAGCCCGAGCCCGGGCAGCAGTACGCGCCGCCGGCCGCCGGCGTGCCGCCGCAGCCCGCGTGGGGCGGTCCCGTGCCGCTGCGCCCGGACGAGGAGCGGACGTGGGCGGTGCTCGCGCACGCGCTCCCGCTCGTCGGCCTGGGCTTCCTGGCGCCGCTCGTCATCTGGCTGTGCTTCCGCGGCCGCGGCCCCTACCTCGAGGACCAGGCCAAGGAGGCGCTGAACTTTGAGCTCACGCTCCTGATCGGTGCGGTGGTCGGTGGCGTGCTGCTGCTCGTCATCGTCGGCATCGTCATCCTGATCGCGGTGAGCATCGCGAGCCTGGTCTTCGGCATCATCGCGGCGATCGCCGCCAGCCGGTACGAGTGGTACCGCTACCCATTCAACATCCGCTTCGTCCGCTGACCGCCCACGTCTCAGGAGCCTTCGATGTCGCAGCAGTACCCCTCGCCGCACGAGCAGCAGCCTTACGGCGACCAGCCCCGCACGGGCGGCAACGGGAGCAACCTGGCGATGGTCGCGCACCTGGGCGGGATCCTCACGTACTTCTTCGCCGGCTGGGTGGCCTCGCTCGTCGTCCTCCTCGTCGAGCGCGACCGTCCCCACGGCGCCCGCGAGGAGGCGCGCGTCGCGCTGAACTTCCAGCTCACGCTGCTCATCGCGATGGTGGTCGGCAAGATCATCAACTCGCTGCCGCTGGTCGGGATCATCGGCTGGATCCTCATGCTTGCCGTCGGCATCGTCGGCCTGGTCCTGTCGATCCTGGCCGCGATCACCGTCTCGCGCGGCGCGAGCTACCGCTACCCGTTCTCGCTCGAGCTCGTCCGCTGAGACCCTCGACGTGGACGATATCGACAGCGACCCGGCGGTCGGCCAGGCCCTGCGTGCACGGCTGACCGACCTCAACGACGGGCTGATCGCGTCGGCCGGCATGGTCGAGGGTGTCGCGCAGGCGCACGCGTCGCCCGGCGTCGTGCTCGTGGCCGGCATCGGGGCGCTCCTGGTGGGAGTCGTGGCGGTCGCCGGGATCCGGTACACCGAGGCGTCCGACGAGCGCGACGCGCACGACGCGCTGGTCGAGGCGGAGCGTCGCCGGATCAGCGCCGATCCGGAGGCCGAGATGGCCGAGCTCGCGTCGATCTACGAGGCCAAGGGCCTGGAGCCGGCGCTCGCCCGGCAGGTGGCCGAGCAGCTCAGCGCGCGTGACGCGCTGACGGCTCAGCTCGACGCCGAGTACCGGATCGACGAGCTCGGCGACGCGACGCCCCCGGCGCGCGCGGCGGGGCTGACCGCGGCCGCGTTCGTGGGCGGCGCGACGCTCCCGCTGCTGGTCGCGTCCCTCGCCCCCTCGTCGGTGCGCGTGCTGCTCACGGCCCTGGTCGTGGTCGCCGCCCTGGTGACGAGCGCGGTGCTGGCAGCGCGGTCCGGGCAGGTGCCCGTCGGGCGCGCCGTCGCGCGGACCGTGGGCATCGGCGTCCTGACGATGCTCGTCACGATCGGAGCGGGGAGCCTGCTCGACCTCAGCAGCGCGGAGGTCGAGCTGTAGCTCGCCTCAGTCGCCGAAGCCCGCCAGGGTGCGCACGACGAGGTCCGCGAGGAGTCGCCCGCGCAGCGTGAGCAGGACGCGGCGTTCGGCGAGCAGCGCGCGGCCGTCGACGAGCCCGTCGGCGACCAGGCCCGCGAGCGCGGTGCGGTGCTCGGCCGGAACCTCGTCGACGGGCATGCCGCCGGACAGCCGGACGTGCAGCATGAGGCGTTCGAGCGTCGCGGCCTCGGCGTCGACGACCTCGCGGCCGGCGGCCGGGCTGAGGCCCGCCTCGAGACGCGACGCATACGCGCGGGGGTGCTTGACGTTCCACCAGCGCACGCCGCCGACGTGGCTGTGCGCGCCCGGGCCGATCCCCCACCAGTCGTCGCCGCGCCAGTACGCGAGGTTGTGCCGGCACACGGTCTGTGGGGTCCGCGACCAGTTCGACACCTCGTACCAGTGCAGCCCGGCGGCGGTGAGCAGCTCGTCGGCCAGCTCGTACTTGGCGGCCTGGTCGTCGCCGTCGGGCAGCGTCAGCTCGCCTCGTCGGACCTGCACCGCCATCTTGGTGCCCTGCTCCACCACCAGCGCGTACGCGGACACGTGGTCGACGCCCGTATCGAGCGCGGCCTCGAGCGAGGCGCGCCAGTCGTCGAGCGACTCCCCCGGCGTTCCGTAGATGAGGTCGAGCGAGACGTTGAGCCCGCCGTCACGCGCCCAGCGCACCACGTCGGGGATGCGGCGCGGGTCGTGCGTGCGCTCCAGGGTGGCCAGCACGTGCGGGACCGCGGACTGCATGCCGAACGAGACGCGCGTGAACCCGCCGGCGGCCAGCGCCGCCAGGGACTGCGGCGTGACCGAGTCCGGGTTCGCCTCGGTGGTCACCTCGACGTCGTCGGCCAGGCCCCACGCGTCGCGGATGCCGCCCAGCATGCGCACGAGGTCGTCGGCCGCCAGGACCGTGGGCGTGCCGCCGCCGACGAAGACCGTCGACACCTCGCGGCGCGGCAGACCGGCCCGTGCGACGACGTCGGCGGCCAGCGCCACCTCCCGCAGCGCCGTGTCCGCGTACGAGGCCTGGCTCGCGCCGCCGCCCAGCTCGAGCGACGTGTAGGTATTGAAGTCGCAGTAGCCGCAGCGCACCGTGCAGAACGGGACGTGCAGGTACACGCCGAAGGCGCGCTCGTCGGCCCCCGCGACGACGGAGCCCGGCAGCGCGCCGTCGTCGGGCGCGTCGTCCCCGTCGGGGAGAGCCGGGCTCACTTCTTCTTCGCGTCCTTGGCGTCCTTGCCGCCCCCGGCGTCCGAGGACAGCGCGGCGATGAAGGCCTCCTGCGGCACGTCGACCCGGCCGATCGTCTTCATGCGCTTCTTGCCCTCCTTCTGCTTCTCCAGCAGCTTGCGCTTACGGGTGATGTCACCGCCGTAGCACTTGGCCAGCACGTCCTTGCGGATGGCGCGGATGGTCTCGCGGGCGATCACGCGGGCGCCGATGGCGGCCTGGATCGGCACCTCGAACTGCTGGCGCGGGATGAGCTCGCGCAGCTTGCCGGTCATCATGACGCCGTACGCGTAGGCCTTGTCCTTGTGGACGATGGCGCTGAACGCGTCGACCGTCTCGCCCTGCAGCAGGATGTCGACCTTCACGAGGTCGGCGGTCTGCTCGCCGATGGGCTCGTAGTCGAGGCTCGCGTACCCGCGGGTGCGGGACTTGAGCTGGTCGAAGAAGTCGAAGACGATCTCGGCCATCGGGAGCACGTAGCGCAGCTCGACGCGGTCCTCGGACAGGTAGTCCATGCCCTGCAGCTCGCCGCGCTTGGACTGGCTGAGCTCCATGATCGCGCCGATGAACTCGCTCGGCGCCAGGATCGTCGCCTTGACGATCGGCTCGCGGACCTCGCCGATCTTCCCGCTGGGGAACTCGCTCGGGTTGGTCACCGTCACGACGTTCTTGTCCTCGAGGGAGACCTCGTAGACGACGTTCGGGGCCGTCGAGATGAGGTCCAGGTCGAACTCGCGCTCGAGCCGCTCGCGGATGATCTCCAGGTGCAGCAGGCCCAGGAAGCCGACACGGAAGCCGAAGCCGAGGGCGACGGACGTCTCGGGCTCGTAGTTGAGCGCGGCGTCGTTGAGCTTGAGCTTGTCGAGGGCGTCGCGCAGCACCGGGTAGTCGGTGCCGTCGATCGGGTACAGACCCGAGAAGACCATGGGCTTGGGGTCCGAGTACCCGCCCAGGGGCTCGGCCGCGGGCTTGCCCGCATTGGTGACGGTGTCGCCGACCTTGGACTGGCGCACGTCCTTCACGCCCGTGATGAGGTAGCCGACCTCGCCGACGCCCAGGCCCTTGGTCGGGACGGGCTCCGGGGAGATGACGCCGATCTCGAGCAGCTCGTGCGTCGCCTTCGTCGACATCATCGAGATGCGCTCGCGCGGGTTGAGGTTGCCGTCGACGACCCGGACGTACGTGACGACGCCGCGGTAGGTGTCGTAGACGGAGTCGAAGATCATGGCGCGGGCAGGCGCGTCCGCGTCGCCCGTGGGCGGCGGGACCAGCTCGACGATGCGGTCGAGCAGCGCCTCGACGCCGACGCCGGTCTTGCCCGACACCTTGAGGCAGTCCTCGGGCTCGCCGCCGATGAGCTTGGCCAGCTCGTCGGCGTACTTCTCCGGCTGCGCCGCCGGCAGGTCGATCTTGTTGAGCACCGGGATGATCGTCAGGTCGTTCTCGAGCGCCAGATACAGGTTGGCCAGCGTCTGCGCCTCGATGCCCTGCGCGGCGTCCACCAGCAGCACGGCGCCCTCGCACGCGGCCAGGGACCGCGACACCTCGTACGTGAAGTCGACGTGCCCGGGCGTGTCGATCATGTTCAGCGCGTACGCCTGGTCGTCGACGCCCCACGGCATGCGCACGGCCTGCGACTTGATGGTGATGCCGCGCTCGCGCTCGATGTCCATCCGGTCCAGGTACTGCGCCCGCATGGCCCGCGCGTCGACCACGCCCGTGAGCTGCAGCATCCGGTCCGCGAGCGTCGACTTGCCGTGGTCGATGTGCGCGATGATGCAGAAGTTGCGCAGCAGGTCGGGCGACGTCGCGGCAGGGTGGATGCGCGACGATGCGGCGGCACTGGGGATCGGGGACACGCGCTTGCTGCTCTCCTTGGGTCGCCGGTCTGGCGCTCTATCGACGGTCGATGTCCGGCGCGCACCTCGTCGGGTGTCGGCGCACGGTCCACCATCGTCCCATGACGACGGCCGGTCCCACGCCTCCCGCCGCCCTCGACCACCTCACGGTCCTCGCCGACCTGCAGGCACAGTTCCTCGCGACGATCCCGCTCGTCGACCCGTCGACGCCCGTGACGTCCTGCGGCGACTGGACCGTGCGGGACCTGGTGCTGCACCTGGGCGAGGTCCACCACTGGGCGGCGGCTCAGGCGCGGCGCGTGCCGACGACGCCGCTCGCTACATCGTCGGACCTGGCGACCTTCTACGCGACGAGTGCCGACGAACTGCTCGCGACCCTGCGCACGCTCGACCCCTACGCCCCCGCGTGGCTGCTCGACGACGAGCCGGGCCCGGTCCGCTTCTGGCACCGCCGCCAGCTCCACGAGACCCTCATCCACCTGTGGGACCTGCGCACCGCCGCCGGCCTGCCGCTCGACGTCGCGCCCGCGATCTGGGCCGACGCGGTCGACGAGGTCGTCACCGTCATGCAACCTCGCCAGGAACGCCTAGGCCGGATGGAGTCGCTTACGTGCGCCGTCGCGCTGGAGGCCAAAGTGGCGGATCGAGCGTGGCAGCTGGGAGCTGGAGAGCCCGCTGTCGTCGTCCTCGGCACGGCGGACGCACTCGCCCTGCTGCTCTGGGGCCGCAAGTACGCCGACGATTCAGCCCTGTCGATCCTGGGCGACCGACCCGCGCTCGATGCGGCGCTGGCCGCCAGCCTTGCACCCTGACCGCCAGGTCTGAGAGCCAGGCCGTGCTGCACCGACTGGAGACCGCGGACTTGGACCGGACGCTGACGCAGCCCGACCACGACGAACACGTCCGCGCTCTGGCCGAACAGGTCGAGGCCGATCAGACCCGACTGACCGACCTGGCCGAGACGTTCGCGGAGGGACCCATCGGACGCTCAGAGTGGATGACTGCCCGCGCGAAGGTCGAGCCGCGCCTCGAGGCCAACCGTCGAGCACTGGCTATGGCTCAGCGGCGCGACGCGCTGGCCGAGTACGTGGGTCGCGGGCACGAACTGCGCGGCGCATGGGACGGGCCGCATCTGACCCGTCAGATCGCGATCGTCAAGGCCGTCCTGGCCGGCGCGACGATCATGCCGGCCGCCGTCCCTGGCCGGCACGGACTAGACCCCAACCGGGTGCAGCCCCACTGGCGCGTGTGACGCCCGGGCGCGAGCGTCCGTGCTCGGCGCCGTGCGCGCGGGCGCCCGCACCCGAGGTCCGCAACAGCGCAGCCACCTGACCCCCGTCGAGTTTGAGACCATCTACGCAGCCGCCTCAGCGGCTTGAAAAGCACACACCATGAGTGTCAACCAAACGGATGGCAGTCCCCGGTCCTGTCCTCATGTCGTCCGCGGCGGGCAGCGGCGCGCTCTGCGGGCCGCGCGGCAGAGCCCGCAGCGCGGTCTCATATGATCTGCTGGAAGCGCGCGAGCAGGAAGGCAAAATCAGTCTCACCCTTCTTGCGCTGTTCGACGAGCTCCCTCAAGTCGTCATCATCGAGGATGAGCACGTATCCACGCCCGTCGCTTACCGCGTCGCGACACCGCTCAATGAGGAGCGCCTTGTCGCCAAAGCCGCGATGACAGAGAATGCCGACAAAGCCGCGGTTAACTCCGAATCGACCTGTCAACTGATCGAGTTCAGGATTGCCGAGTTCCTTGCTGTAGTTCTTGCACTCCACCGCGATCTGACCGCATGCCACCTTCTGCACCCTATGGAGCCATGCGAAAAATCCTCGCTCTGCGAGGTTCGTGTAAGTGATGTCGATTCTCTTGCGTCCCTGATGCGTCCGGTGCTGTCGTTTCGGAAATCCAAGAGCCGGGTAGAAAAGTGCGGTTAGCAACTTCTCGATCGCCACTTCGTACGCGTCCGCGTCTGGACGACCGGGCGGCACATCAAGGACCGCCTGCAAGAGTGCATCCCAGTTGGGGACCACACCGCTGGTCTTAGCTGCGATCTCTGTGTGGTCAAGAATGGAGTCTCTACGAGGTGCATCAGCGCGGTATCTCTCCAGCAGGGTGGGATCTTGGAGGGTCGCATCAAGGTTGACCTTCTTGCCCCGACCGTAGCGATGCTGTACCGATTTCTTTGTTGGGGGTACTACGGTGCGCCGACCATTGCGGAGAATCCGAACCATGCCACGACCTGCGTTGTACTCGACATCCTGGTAGTACGGCAGGATGTAGTGCTGATAGTAACTGCCGGGGTCGAAATTACCTCGAGCGCGAACGATCTCCTTGGGAACGAGAAGCAACCTGCCCGTCGAAGTCATCGGCAGATCGGTGAACTTTTGCCGCCATGTGCCGTTTCGGGAATCCCAGACGCGGACGGCCACCCCGCTCTGCATGGGTATTCCGTAGTACCCGCAAACGTCCTGAGTGAATTCAACCAAGGGGCCGCGGATGATATTCGTTGTGATATCCGAGATTCGATCGTGCCCGATGTGGTCGATGAAAAGGATTGTGTCCTCGAGGTCGGACAGCAGGCCGGAAGTTACCGCCTGACTGTTTCGGAGGGCGTCCCACATCTCTCTGGCAAGGCCGGACCCCATCCCGCTTCCCTTCGCCTGGCCCCTCGAAAGCCCGAGATGGGTGTCGTTCGGCTCGCTGAGAGAAGCCAGGAGATAACGGGCTTGAGCGTCGGCGCCGGACCGGATCGCCGCCAGAACGGCCGAAAAGAAGTTCTGAAGCAGGTCGACGCACTCGTCGCCCCAGACGGAATCCAAATTCTTGAGTGCGCTCGGGTCGATGAACAAGCGCGTGTCGCCATGCGTATCGACGTCGATAAACTCCAGCGTCGGCTGCGTCCGGCCCAGCGCGAAAAGATCCGACACCCGTTGAACAGTCATGATCAGCACCCTAATGTGAGACTCGCGACATGACCATGGGTCCACCACCACCCATCGCGGGGGGCGGGTTGACGCCTTGCCAAGTTGCCGACTCGTGTGGCACCTCGCGGCCCGGATGAAGTCGCGGACGGATCAGGCGCGCCCCGCGCGGTGGGTCGGTCGGTGAACGACACGCCGCGGCGACAGCGCCAGTTCTACGGCGTGCCGTTCACCGCATGGCTCACCGCACCGTTCACCGCGTCGCGGCTCAGCGATGACCGGGACTCGCCGCGCGCGGCGGTCAACTCTCGCGGGTGATCTCCACGCGGACGTCGAGCTCCTGGGTGCCGCGGCCGGCGTAGATGCCGCGCAGCGGTGGGACGTCGTCGTAGCAGCGCCCGCGGGCCAGGACTACGTGGTGGGAGCCGGCGGGGATGCGGTTGGTGGGGTCGAAGGCGACCCAGTCCCCCACCCACCACTCGACCCAGGCGTGTGACTCGCCGGTGACGGTCTCGCCGATCTCGCCGTCACCGGCGGGGTGCAGGTAGCCGGAGACGTAGCGGGCGGGGATGCCGAGTGAGCGCAGGGCGCCGACGGCGAGGTGGGCGAGGTCCTGGCAGACGCCGGCGCGGGCGGACCACGCCTCGGTGGCCGGCGTGTGGACGGTGGTGACGCCCGGGATGTAGTCGACCTCGTCGCGCAGCGCCCGGCAGACGGCCTCGGCGGCCGCCTCCGGTTCGAGGCCTTCGGCGGCTGAGGCGGCCAGCGCGACGACGTCGTCGGGTGCCTCCGTCGTCGGGGTGTCGGAGAGGAACTCCGCGAGGCGGTCGCGGACGTCGGCCGACGCGAGCGTCTCCCAGGACGCGGGCGTGCGGACCGGGGCGCGGTCGCTGACCTCGACCACGTGCTCGGCGGTGATGACCAGCGAGTCGTGCGGCGTGAGGACCTCGAAGGCCGTCACCGCCGTGCCCCAGTAGTCGCGGTAGTCGTTGGTCCAGGTGTGCGGCTCGATGCTCAGGCGCGAGTCGACGACCGTCTGGCCGGCCTGGCTCAGCGGCGTCATGCGTGCCTCGTTGTACGAGGCCTGGACGGCGCCCGAGTAGCGGAACGTCGAGGTGTGGGTCACCCGCAGGCGGCTCATCGGGTCTCCTTCACGGTCCGGGCGGCGGTCACAGCGCCTCTCCCACCCAGTTCGTCTCGTGCACGGACGGGAAGTAGCGGCCCCGGATCGCGTCGGAGGCCGCCGAGCAGGCGCGCTGCACGCGCTCCATCTCGTGCGGCAGGTCCGCCAGGACGTCCTTCAGGGGCCGGTACTCCAGGCTCGTGCGGACGTAGCCGATGTGGCGGCGGGCGTCGTCGACCGTGGCGCGGTCGACGACGGGCTCGAGCGCCGCGAGCGAGGCCTCGGCCTGGTTGAGCGCGAACACGATGGAACGCGGGAAGAGCCGGTCCAGGAGGAGGAAGCCGGCGGCTCGCTCGTCTGACGCGCCTCCGCGGTAGGTGCGCAGGAACGCCTCGTGCGCGCCGCACGAACGCAGGAGCGTGGTCCAGCCCGGGCCGGCCGAGCCCGCGAGCGCGCGCGTGGCCAGGAGGCGGGCGGTCATGTCGGCGCGTTCGATGGAGCGGCCCAGCATCATGAACGTGTAGGTGTCGTCGCGCGACGTGGCCGAGTCCATGATCCCGGCGACGATCGCCGCGCGCTCGCGCACCCAGGTGAAGTAGTCGTGCGGGCGGGCTGGGCGCATGTGCGACGGGAGCTGGTTCCACGTCGTGTTGAGGCACTCCCACAGCTCGGTGGAGATGATCTCCCGAGCCCGGCGGGCGTTCTCGCGCGCCGAGACGAGCGAGCCGGCGATCGACGACGGCGAGAACCGGTCGTAGGCGAGCATGTCGAGCACGTACTGGCGCCCGATCTCGACGTCACCGGGCGGGGCCGCCCGGTCCATGACCGACAGCAACGACCGGCAGGCCAGGTCCTCCTCGGCCCACGGGTCCTCGAGCAGGATCTGCACGTGGACGTCGAGCAGGCGCGCGGTGTCGTCGGCCCGCTCCACGTACCGACCGATCCAGAACAGCGACTCCGCGATCCGGCTCAGCACGTCGCCACCCCCGTCTGCTGCTGCTGCATGACCTGCGCCCGCATGTCGTTCGGGTTCGCGTCGATCGGCACCGCGCTGTCCACCGGCACCGACTGCGGGCGTTCCGTCGGTCGCTGCACGGGGAAGCTGCGCGACCCGCCCAGCACCCACGTGTCCTTGGACCCTCCGCCCTGCGACGAGTTCACGACGAGCTGCCCCTCCGGCAGCGCGACGCGCGTCAGGCCCCCCGGCAGCACGTAGACGTCGTCGCCGTTGTTCACCGCGAACGGGCGCAGGTCCGTGTGCCGGGGACGCAGGCGGTCGTCGATGAGCGTCGGGATGGTCGAGAGCTGCACCACCGGCTGGGCGATCCACCCGCGCGGGTCGTCCTGCAGCCGCGTGCGCAGCGCGTCGAGCTCGGCCTTGCTGGCCTTGGGTCCGACGACGAGCCCCTTGCCGCCCGATCCGTCGACTGGCTTGACGACGAGCTCGTCGAGCCGGTCGAGCACCTCCTCGAGCGCGCCCGGGTCCTCCAGACGCCACGTGTCGACGTTCTTGAGGATCGGCTCTTCGCCCAGGTAGTACCGGATCATGTCCGGCACGTAGGTGTAGACGAGCTTGTCGTCGGCCACGCCGTTGCCCACCGCGTTCGCGATCGTCACGGTGCCGTTGCGCGCGCACGTCATGAGGCCGGGGCTGCCCAGCAGCGAGTCGGACCGGAACGACACCGGGTCCAGGAAGTCGTCGTCGACCCGGCGGTAGATGACGTCGACGCGCCGGCGCCCCTGCGTGGTGCGCATCCACACGCGCCCGCCCGCGCAGAACAGGTCGCGGCCCTCGACGAGCTCGACGCCCATCGTGCGCGCCAGCAGCGAGTGCTCGAAGTAGGCGGAGTTGAAGACGCCGGGCGTCAGCACGACGACCGTCGGGTCGTCGACCCCCTGCGGCGCCGCCGCGACGAGCGCCGAGAACAGTCGGCGCGGGTAGTCCGCGACCGGCCGGATGCGCAACGCGGCGAACAGCTCGGGGAACGTCTGCGCCATGGCGCGGCGGTTGGACAGCACGTAGGAGACGCCGCTGGGCACCCGCACGTTGTCCTCGAGGACACGCCAGCCGTCCAGGGCGTCGCGGACCAGGTCGATGCCCGAGACGTGGACCCGCACACCGTTGGGCGGCTGGATGCCGCGGGCTGCGCGGTGGAAGTGCGTCGAGGAGACGATGACCGAGCGCGGGATGACCCCGTCGGCGACCGCCCGCTGCTGACCGTAGACGTCGGCGAGGAACGCCTCGAGCGCCTTGACGCGCTGCGCGACGCCGGGCGCTACCTGGTCCCACTCGTCGCTCGCGATGACGCGCGGCACGACGTCCAGCGGGAAGGGCCGCTCCTCGCCCGCGAAGTCGAACGTCACGCCCTGCGTCAGGTACGTCCGCGCGAGCGCGTCGGCGCGGGCCTGCACCTCCCCGGCCGTCATCTCGGCGAGGGCCGCGTGCACCCGCTCGTACGCGCTGCGCGGCCCGGTCTGCGGATCGAGCATCTCGTCCCACGCCTGGCCCGGTGGGTACTCGTCGAACAGGTCAGCCATGCTCGGACCCTAAGCCCGTCGTGTTGCGAGCGCGTGACGAGAGTGCGGACGACGAAACACGGCCGACCTCGTCAGCGGCGGTGTCGCGACCGGTACCGTCGGCGCCATGTCGAGCAGGAGGTCGAGCGCAGGGTCGAGCACGGGGTCGAGCACGGGGCTGCGCCGCGTGCTGCGCACGATGGCCGCCTCGATCGGGCTCGGGCGTCGTGCGCCCTCGACGCCGACCGTGCCGTCACGACCGGGCTCGTCGCGGCCCGGCTCGTCGCACCCCGTTCCCGCCCCGCCCGCGCACCGCGGGCTGCCCGACTACCGTGGCGTGCCCGTGATGGAGTACGCGCCGCACCCG
>Ga0222423_1000369_pt1 | contig 35160 bp, 47 predicted proteins | sample 3A0metagenome_FD_182472 | JGI IMG/M metagenome (GOLD analysis project Ga0222423, IMG submission 182472) | Enriched microbial communities from leaf-cutter ant dump, University of Wisconsin, Madison, United States - 3A0 (version 2) | ecosystem: Environmental > Terrestrial > Nest > Insects nest >...
TCGCGATCGTCGAGACCCGACCGGCGGCGAGCGACGTCAAGCCCCAGCGTGGGTTCGCGATCGTGGCTGTCGGCGGTCGCTCCCTGGTGCGGGACGCGCGTGCGCAACGACGAAGGCCCGGACCGTCCGGTCCGGGCCTTCGTCTTCTTGTAGCGGGGGCAGGATTTGAACCTGCGACCTCTGGGGTAGAACGTCTGTTCAATGTAGACGCACGTCGCGCTATGTATAGACGACCTAGACGATATGCCTCGCGCTCTAGACGGGTCGCCGCGAACGCTAGACGCGCAGGTCAGAGGCTCGGGTAGCGTTCTCGGGTTCTCCGGGGGTAAACCGGGGATCACGGGGTGGGGCGGGACACGAGGGAGTCGAGCACCGCTGCCACGGCCGGCCCCTCGTGAGTGCGCTCGACGTAGTGCCTTGCGGTCACCGCGTCGGACCCGTGCCCGAGCTGCGCCGAAGCGACGGCCAGGTCTTCCCGACGCGCGAGCAGGGTCGCGACGGTGCGCCGGAACGTGTGCGGCGTGACCCAGCCGAACCCGGCCTCGTCCCGGATGCCGCGCCACGCCTTGCGGACGTTCCCCGGGTCGCGTGGCGTGCCGACGCTGGACGGGAAGACGAGGTCGCGCGGGTTGCCCGCCGGCTGCAGGACCCGGCGGCGCAGGAGGGTGTCCACCGTGAAGCGGGGGAGGTCGAGACGGCGGCGCGACGTCGCCGTCTTCGGGTGGTCCTGTCTGACGAGCCGACGGGGGCCCTGCTCCTGGTCTTCCCAGACGACCGTCCCCGCGACGGTGAGCGTGCCCTCGTCGAGGTCGACGTCCTCCCACCGCAGGGCGAGCACCTCGCCGATGCGCGCGCCCGTGCCGAGCAGCACGTCGATGATGTCGAGCAGATCGCCCATCGGCGGCCGACCGCGCCGGGGGCGCGCGTCCTCGTCCGTCGGCTTGATCGGGCGACCCTCCTGCCACGCCTTCACGGCCGCGCGAAGTACCGCGACCTCGTCAAGCGTCAGGGCCCGCGGGTCGCGCTTCGTGACCGTGATGCCGGCGACGTCGCGCAGCGGGTTCGTCGGCGCGGCACCGTGCCTCACTGCGAGGCCGAGCATGCCGGACAGCACGGTCCGGCAGAGCTTCGCTGTGGGCGGGCCCACGTTCGTCGCGATCGCCTTGAGGAAGCGATCGAGCCTCGGCACGGTCGCCTCGCGAACCATGAGTCCGCCGACCCCGGGAAGCACGTGATCGTTGAGCACCTCGCGGTAGCGACGCACCGTGTTGATCGCACGGTCGCTCGCCTCGATCTCGGCGAGCCAGACCACAGCGACCGCGGAGAGCCGGGCCTCCGCGGAGATCTCGTCACCCGCCGGAGCGGTGCGCTCGACCAGGGCCGCAGCGAGAGCGCTCCGTGCGGCTCCCTTCGTCGCACCGAAGCGCTCGACGTCACGCGTCACGCCGTCGAAGTCGCGGAACTGCGTCCGGGCGCGGAAGCCTCGGCCGGACGCCTGCACGCGGATCGTGCCCCACGTGCCAACGGGCAGGGGCGGCCTAGCCACGGCGACGGCGCAGCGCGTCGACGATCACCTCGACGCGCTCGAGGTCGTCCTCGTCGAGGCTGAGCAGGTTGTCGACGAGCAGCGACATCCGCTGCGACTCCGCGCGGGAGTCCGGGCTGACGCCCGCGGACACCATCGCCGCGTCCTGCACGCGCTCGAAGGTGAGTTGGAGCCCGGTCGCGAGTTTGCGGAGCGTGTCGGCGCGCGGCATGTGCGGGGCGGTGGGGAGCGCGAGCTGCCCGACCTTCGCCTTGCTGAGGCCGGCTCGGCGCGCGATCTGCGAGTACGACTCGCCGGTGCGGTCTTGGTGGCGGCGGATGAGCTCGTCGAGCCCGATCGCGTCGGTCGTCATGGTGTCGCCTGTCTGTAAGGGGTGGAGACGACGCCGAGTCTAGACACTCTGGACGGCAGGCGTCTAGCGATAGCAGGTTACATGTCCAAGCGGACTAGACACCGGCGCGGATGCGGACTACGTTGACGAACGTCCACGAACGCTAGACGACTCCGCGAGGTCCACCGATGCCCACCGCTCCCGCCCCGACCTGCACGGTCAGCCCGACGCCCGCGCTCGGTGCCGCATACCGAGATGGGAAGTCGTCCTACACCGACCTCGCGCAGGCCGTCGGCTGCTCCAAGGCGCTCATCGGGCAGATCATGGGCGGGCAGCCCACGAGCCTCGAGCGCGCCGAGGCGATCGCCGAGCACTACGGGCAGCCGGTGTCGGTCCTCTTCCGGCACAAGAACGGCGACATGATCGGCGGCGCGTGATGAGCGCCGAGCGCTGGAACCGCCTCGCGGCTGACCTCGCCGCCGCTGGCGTGGAGGTCGTCAGGGTCGACGAGCGCGCCTACAGCGAGTCGAACTACGGGCGTGTGAGGCACGGCGTCTCGCGGTCGATCACGATCCGTCGCGCCGACGGTTGGCTCGTCGAGATCAACGACTCGTGGTGGCACAAGAACGACGCCGTGTGGACCGGCTACACGGTCACCGCTTCGGACCGCGGCTCGATCACTCGGTCAGTTCGCCGCGGGATGAAGCGGCGCAGCGAGGTCGTCGCTGCAGTCCTGGACGCCACTGCACGAAAGGCAGTGGCGTGACCATGCTGCTCGACGACTCGCTGCCTATCTCGCCTGACTGTGTCGTCGGCAAGGGCCGTGCGTGCGCTGGGTTCGCGCTCGACGAGTCGACCGACGAGGTCGTCGACTGCGCGTGTACCTGCCACGAGGGCCCGTGCTCCGCGACCGTCATCGCGGCGACGCGCATCGACGAGGCCGAGCGGTGCGATGAGGCGCGGGTCTGTGGCACCGAGCTCTGTCCGTCTCACGTGGACGACGAGCCGTGACCGGCGGGTGCGTGCCAGGCCTTGCCGGGCGTCTGATCCTCCCGGCGGCGGCCTACGCCCGGGCTCGTGGCCGGTGGCTCGCCGCGCGGAGGTTCGGGCTCGGCGCGTCCGAGACGTCGGGCGTGCTCGGCGTGAACCCGTGGAAGACGCCGTACAGCGTGTGGCGAGAGAAGACGTCCGACCGGCCGCCCGTTGAGGGTGGCGTCGGTGAGGCCGCCGAGTGGGGCACGGACCTCGAGGCGGTCGTCGCGCGGGTCTTCGCGCGCCGTCACCCCGAGCTCGGGAAGCTCGCGCCGACGCCCGGGCTGCTCGTGCACGAGAAGCACCCGCATGTGCTCGCCACGCTCGACCGGCTACTCGTCCCGCGCCGCTCCCGCGGTGGCGTCCCGACGTCGGCGCTCGAGGTCAAGACGGTGTCCGAGCACATGTACCGGCACCACTGGCTCGACGGCGTCCCGCCCGTGCACATCCTCGTGCAGGCTCAGCAGCAGCTCGCCGTCACCGGGCTCGACCATCTGTGGGTCGCGGTGCTCGTCGGCGGCCAGCACATGCCCGAGCCGTACCGGGTCGACCGCGACGACGCCGTCATCGAGACAGTCATCGCGTACGCGGGGGAGTGGTGGCAGCGGCACGTCGTCGACGGTGTCCGGCCGCCGCTCACGTTCGCGGACCGCGACGACCTGGTCCTCGCGCTCCCGGGCGACCTCGACCTCGACCCGAAGCCCGCGGACCCGCCGACGCTCGCCTCGTTCGCGGAGTACGTCGACGCGCGCCGCCGCCGCGACGAGGCCGTCGACGACATGGAGGTCCACGGCTTCGCGGTCAAGACCTACCTCGGTGACCACACCGCCCTCACCGACGAGCACGGCACCGTGCTCGCGACCTGGCGGCCAACGAAGACCGGCCGCTCGTTCCGCACCAAGGAGACCACCGCAGCATGAGCACCCTCGCAACCCCGTCCGCGCTCGCCGAGCGCGTCGCGGCAGCCACCGGCCGCACATCCACGACGCCACGCGAGCGCCGCACCCGCCCCGCCACGGGCACCACCTCCCACCCGCTCGTGCTGCTCGCCGGCGGGTGGAAGTCCGGCAAGTCCTACGCGCTCGCCGCCGCGTCCGCCGACGAGCGCGTCGCGCGCATGACCGTCGTCGAGGTCGGTGGCGACCGCGGCAAGATGGACTCATACGGTGCGATCCCCGGCGCGACGTTCGAGCTCGTCGAGCACGACAACACGTGGGCCGACCTGACCGCCGCGATCGCCGCCGAGTGCGACCAGCCGCCCGCCGACGGGGGCTACAACATCCTCGCGATCGACGGCGCGACGTCCCTGTGGGCCGTGCTCACCCGCTCCGCCCAGCGCGGCGGCCGGGACCTCACCGGCGGCGGATGGTCCGCCGTCAACACCGCGTGGGACGACCTGCTCAACGTCCTGCGCACCTACCCCGGACCCGTCGTCCTCACCGCCCGCACCGACGACACCGGGATCGTCGACGACGCCCTCGGCCGCGTCCGCACCCAGCGGGACCTGGCGTTCGAGGCCGACGTCGTCGTGCAGGCCACCGGCCACCGCCGCTTCACCCTCGCCGGTGCGTCGTCCCTCGCGCTCGCGACCGACGACGTCGCGCTCCCGCTCGAGCTTGGCGACCTCGTCCTGGCCGACCTGCTCGACCTGCTCACCGGCGGTCAGCCGTGACCGCGGTCACCGTCGACGTTCCGGTCTACCTGCAGGTCGAGCCCCGCAAGCGGCGCTGGGACCCTGAGACCAGCCGGTACGACGGTGCGGTCACCGAGGCGACCGTCGTCGCGATGACGAAGACCCGCCCGGGGAAGCCGCGCGGCGGGACGGTCGTCGTGAAGGTCACGCTGCGCATCCCGTCCGCGGCGTTCGACCCGCTGCGGCCCGAGGCCGTCGTCGTGATCCCCGCCGACCTCACCGACGCGCACCCGGTCGTCGTCGAAGCGAGCGACCCCACGGACGACCAGCGGTGAAGCGGATGACCCCGCTCCGCGGGACCACACCGCTCGCGCGCTCCCGCGCGAAGCGGATGCGCCCGCTGCGGCGGCCCGCCATGGACAGGAGCTTGCGCCACCAGGTGTACGTGCGCGCGGTTGGGCGCTGCGAGTTCTGCGGCGTCCCGCTGCCCGGCGACGCGTGGGACGCCCACCACCGGCAGCTGCGGTCCCGCGGCGGACCCGACTCCCTGCCGAACCTCGTCGCGCTCTGCCGCACACACCACCGCTGGGTGCACGAGCACCCTGCCGCAGCGACCGCCGTCGGCTTCATGGTTCCGTCCTGGGCCGACCCCGACACCACCCCGCTCCACCTGCACGGCCGCCGCTGGGTCCTGCCCGGCGAGCGGTACACCCTCACCGACGCACCCAAGGGAGCCTGACCCGTGAACCCCGAGACCCTCGCCCGCAGGGGCGACCCCGCCACGTCCCACGCCGCCGCCGCGAAGCAGCCGCAGCGGTCCCCGCTGATCCGAGCCGCCGTCCTCGAGGTACTCACCGAGGACGGACCCGCGACACACGACCAGATCGTCGCGCGCTACAACCGTCGGATCGCCCACGGGGCGGGCTACCCCGCCGCCTCCGCGTCGTCGATCCGGACCCGCACGAAGGAACTCGTGCGTGATGGGCAGGTCGAGCAGGTCCCCGATGCCGTCGGGAGGTCGTCGATGGGGCAGCCCGCGCACCTCTGGCGCGCCGTGACCGTCCAGCAGACCGAGACGAGCGACCAGACGGGCTGGATCGCATGAAGGCCGACCCCCACATGCCCGGCTGCGGGCTGACGTTCGTCGATTTCTTCTGCGGTGCGGGCGGCTCGTCGACCGGGCTGGTCGAAGCGGGTCTGACGCTCGTGTCGGCGTACAACCACTGGGACCGTGCGATCGAGACCCACGCGACCAACCATCGCCACGCGGACCACGTGCAGGCGGACATCTCGAACTACGACATGCGCCTCGTCCCGCGGAACATCGACGTCGCGTGGATGAGCCCGGAGTGCACGTGGCACTCCCCGGCCGGCGGTCGCCGCAACCCTCGCCAGCCCGCGCTGGACCTGTTCGACGAGTACGTCCCGAACGACGCCGGTCAGCGGTCGCGAATGACGATGTGGGACGTCGTGCGCGCCGCGGAGGCCCGCCGGTTCCCGATCGTGATCGTCGAGAACGTCATGGAGGTCACCCACTGGGAACTGTTCCAGGCGTGGATGACCGCGATGGACAACCTCGGGTACCGGTGCGAGACGTTGAGCGTGTCCGCGGCGCACATCGGTGGACCGGGGAACCCGTACGCGCCGCAGTGGCGTGACCGGGTCTACTTCATCTTCGTCCGAGCGGGTGTGCCGGTTCCGGATGTCCGGCCGCGGCCGGAGGCATGGTGCCCGCAGTGCGACACCGTCGTGCGGGCCACGCAGGTGTGGAAGAAGCCGGGGCAGCGGTTCGGGAAGTACGGGCCGCAGTACTACTACGCGTGCACGGAGGGGGCGCACCGCCCGGCGCAGGTCGAGCCGTTCGCTTCACCGGCGGCGGACGCGATCGACTGGGCCGACTTGGGGACGCGGATCGGTGACCGGCCGCGGCCCTTGGCAGAGGCGACCCTGCGCCGCATCCGGGTCGGGGCCCGCATGTTCGCGGGTGAGACGAACGTGGTCGCGCACTCGGGGCACACGTGGGATGCGGCGAAGCCCGCACACCCGGCGTTCGGTGACCCGTCCGCGTACTACCGGGTCCTGCCCGCGCACGGGGCACCGCTGATGACCCGCTCCGGGGCCCCAGGGGACGGGATCGCGACCCCGCCGTTCATGGTGTCGGTCAACCACGGTGGCGCTGACGCTCGAGCGTTCCGCCCGGACCAGGGGCCTCTGCCGACCCGCTCCACGAAGGTCGGTGACGGCTTGGTCATGCCGTTCATCACCGAGCTGTACGGGACCGGGACCGCGAAGTCCGTGCAGAACCCGCTCGGTGCGGTGACGGCTGGCGGCAACCACCAGGGCCTCGCCGTCCCGCCCGGTGCGTTCATCCAGAAGCACCACGGCGGGGTGGACTACCCGCGGGTCGAGCACATGCTCAAGCCCATCACGGAGCCGTTGCCGACGGTCGTGGCCCGCCCGAACGTGTCACTCGTCGTGCCGGTGCGGAAGCGGCCGACGGTCGACATGGATGACCTCGAGTCGATGGACGTCTCGGACTACCGGTTCCGGATGCTGTCGTGGCGGGAGCACGCGACGGCGCAGCGGTTCCCGGTGGACTACGAGTTCACGGGGAACTCGTCAGAGAACACGATGATGGCGGGGAACGCAGTCGCGTCGAACGTCGCGCACTACCTCGGCGCGAAGGTCGTCGAGGCGCTCTGCGGGGTGCCGAGGTGAGCACCGAGTGCATCCGACGCCCAGGGTCGCTGTTCACGCTGTGCATGTGCCCGCCGTGCGCGCGGCGAAAGCGCCGGCTCGCGAAGGCCGCCCGGGCGGGCCTTCTGCCCGAGCGGCGGACCGCAGCCGTGTGGGAGCTCGTCGATGCACGGATCGCCGCCGGGTGGTCACCACTCGCGGTGGGGTCGGCTGCGGGGCTCCCTGAGCGGACGATCCGCAGTGCGCTCGACCGCCGCGCTCACGGGGCCCCAGGCACGTGGACGCATGCGAGCGAGAAGGCGCTACTCGCGTCGGCACCCTGGCCGACGGACGGCATGCTCGGTGCACACGGGCCCCGCCGCCGTCTGCGTGCCCTCGCCCGCGTCGGATACAGCCTCGACGCCCTTCACCAGCGTTCGGGTCTGCCGATGATGACGCTGTCCGTCATCCGCTCCGGGAGGGTTGCCACGGTCCGCGCGGACACACACCGTGTCGTGCGCGAGCTGTACGACGCGCTGTCGATGACACCAGGCGCGTCCGAGACGACACGCACCACCGCCTGGCGCGCCGGGTGGGCGTCGCCCCTCGCATGGGACGACGACACCATCGACGACCCCGCAGCTGAGCCCAACACTGGCGCACCGGCGCGGCACCTCGACCTCGACGAGTGGATGTTCCTGGTCCGAAGCGGCGAGCCCGCCGCGGCCGCGGCGCGTCGGTGCGGCGTGACGGTCAGTGCTGTCGACCGCGCAGCACGCCGCCTCGGACGGCCGGACGTCGTCGCGGCGGTCGCCGGCGCTGTCTCTGCGGAGCGGAGGGCGGGATGACGGCGCACATCCTCACGATCACGCGCCGCGACTTCCCCGGCGGCTTGCTGAACCTCAACGCGCTGCGCGGCGAGACCCGGCACCTCGGCCGGCTCGCCGCGCCGTGGCGGTCCCTCGGCTGCGACCTCGCCCGGCTCTCGTCGATGCCGCGCCCGTTCCTGCAGCCCGTGGTCATCCGCGTCGAGTTCCGGTTCCCGAACAACCGACGACGGGACACCGGGAACCTCGTGCCCACCGTGAAGGCGCTCATCGACGGCATCGTCGACGCAGGCGTGCTCATCGACGACTGCGACGGGCTCGTCGAGGGCCCCCACCTGCGCCGCACGTACCCGAACGGTCCCGAACGCATCCGGATCATCATCACCCCGCTCGAGCCGGCCGAGGTCGGCGTCGAGTACCAGGAAGGACCCCTCCTGTGAGCGTCGAGTCCATGTCGCTCGCCCTGCATCACTCGCGCGCGCAGGGCACGACGAAGCTTGTCCTGCTCGGCATCGCGAACCACGACGGCGACGGTGGCGCGTGGCCGACCGTCGCGACCCTCGCGAAGTACGCAGGCGGTGTCAACGAGCGCACCGTGCGACGTGCGATCGCCGAACTCGTCGACCTGGGGGAGATCGTCGTCCACGTCAACGCAGGCGGTGACCGGAACACCCGCGGCGACCAGCGCCCGAACCTCTACGAGGTCGTCCTGACGTGCCCCGACGAGTGCGACCGGTCGAAGAACCACCGAATCGACGGGCGGACATGCACGTCCTCCCGTTCCGGTGACGGGGGGACACAGGCGTCCGAACGGGAGGACACCGGCGTCCGGAACGGGGGGACACCAGTGCCCGCCGAACCGTCCTTGAACCTTCCCTTGAACCGGGAGAGCGTGCGCGAGCGCGACGACGCGCCCCACGCGGTGGTCGGGGAGCTCTCTCCCTACGAAGACCTCGGAGGACGACCCGCGCCGCCTCCGCCCCCGCTGCACCCCGACCGCTGCCCGCTGCACCAGCTCGACGCCGTCCCGCCGCCGTGCGGCTCGTGCGGCGCAGCCCGCCGCGCGCACGAAGCCGCACTCGTCAGGACTGCCCGGGCCGAAGCCGCGGCCGAGCGCGAGCGCCGGCACGCCGAGGCCCGCCTCGCACGCGAGGCGATCGCCGCGTGCGGATGGTGCGACGACGACGGCTACATCCACGGGCGACCCTGCGACCACGTCCACCCCGAGCACCTTGCCCAGACCGCCCGTTCCGGTGCCGACGCCGCCCGCGCGGCCGCGGGCCTGCCGACCAAGCACCGACAGGAGGTCCACGCGTGAGCACCAAGACCGCCCAGACCGACTACGAGCGTCGGTTCGTGACGTACCTGCGTCTCATGGCGGCATGCGTCGATGACCTCGTCGTCGGGTACGTCGAGCTGATCGGGATGGTCGCCCGCGGGGCAGGCGCACCACACGGCGGCGGTGGACGGTCAACGGACGCCGTCGCCGCCCCGATCAGGATCGGCGTCGTCGACGCTGCCGCAGCGGTCGAACGGGTCGTCGAGCAGCACGTTCCGCTCGTGCGTGGTGCGCTGCGCCTCGGCCTGAACGCGGACGCCGCGACGTCACGACACCGGCGGACCGTCGACGGGCTGCGGTTCCTCGGTGCGTCGCTGCGCGCCGTGTACGAGACCGACCCCGACACGGGCGACCGGCTCACCGACGCACTGTGGGACGCGCGCCGCGACGTCACCCAGTACACCGGCGAGGGGACCAGGCCCTACCGTCTCGAGGACCCTTGCGAGGCGTGCGGACAGCACGCCGTGTGGGTGAACCCCACGAGCATCAGCGCCCGGTGCACCGCCTGCGGGAACACCGCCGCATGGTCGGTCTCGCAACTCGTCCACGTGACCACCAGTTCGGGTCGACGCGGTGAGGCGAGCGAGCACTAGCGTGAGGGCTCCCAACCCCCGAGGAGCAGCACGATGCCGCTGGACTTCACCGCGATCGACTTCGAGACTGCGAACAGCCACCGCCGTTCCGCTTGCGCGATCGGCCTGACGAAGATCCGCAATGGCGACGTCACAGATCGGCTCGTCTCGTACATCCGACCACCTGACGACGTTCCGGACTTCACCAACACGTGGGTGCACCGCATCACAGCGCACGACGTGAGGGACGCACCGCGGTGGGACGCACTCCTACCCACCGTCCTCGACTTCGTCGGCGACGACTACCTGGTGGCGCACAACGCATCGTTCGACTCGTCCGTCTTCGTACGTACGACCGAGGCCTACGGGTCTCGCGCCGAGGGCCTCAGGTTCATGTGCACCTTGCGGGCCGCGCGCGCGATGCTCTCGCTTGGCTCGTACTCGCTGCCGTTCGTCGCGCGCGAGTTGGGCATCAGCGAGTTCGACCACCACGACGCCCGAGCAGACTCGGACGCCGCAGCCCGCGTAGCAGTGGCGCTCGCGGCCCGAGCCGGCGCGTCAACGATCACCGAGCTCATCGCAGCGCTCCCCGCCGGGCCCGCTCGAGACCGGAACGCGCCAGCAGCTTCCGCTGCTGAATGGGCGAACCTCGCGCAGGCGGACGCCCTCGTCGGAGAGACGGTGTGCTTCACCGGTGGGTTGCGCACCATGACTCGCGCCGTCGCTCAAGGCTTCGTGAGGTCCCTGGGCGGCGACGTGGCCGAGTCCGCGACGAAGAAGACGACCCTCGTAGTCACCGGAGACTTCGAAGCTCGCACGTTCGCGCCCGGCGCAACGATGTCGAGCAAGCTCGCCAAGGCGTTCTCGATGGCAGAAGCGGGCATCCCAGTGCGCATCGTGACCGAGGACGAGTTCTTGCAGATGGTCGACGTCACGGCGGACCAGGTGACCGGCTAAGGCCGCGAGCTCGCGGCTCGACCTTGAGCGCCTACGCGGTACATGCCGAGGCCGCTCGCCAGTCGCGCCACAACTCGACGAGCTGTCGGGTCACGCCGAGTTCGCGCGCGAGCGCTCCGGGGTGCGGCCCGACCAACCGCTCGGCGAGCGCGTAGTCCGCGGGGGAGACGAGCAGGCGCGCCGCGTAGGTGTCCGCCTGCCGCTCGTCGCGGTCCCGGTCGTGGCTGCGGGTCCAGTCGTGACCGTGCCAGTGGTGGCCGCACTCGTGCGCCAGGGTCACGCGCTGGGTCAGCGCCGACTTCCGGGGGTTGAGCAGGACGACCCCCGACGAGGTGAGCTCGCCGTTCCGCCGGCCGAGGTCCCGCCAGACCACGCGCAGCCCCATCGCTTCCGCGTGCTCGATCACTTCGTCCACCGTGCTCCTACGCCTCGTCCTGCTGAGCCTCGACCTCGGTGTCGATATCAGCATCTGAGGCGGCCAGTGTGTAGTCGGCCTCCGACACGGCCTTGAGACCGTGACGCTCGCCGATCGCGAGAAGCGCGGCGGCCTCGTCGAGAGCGGCCTGCGCGTCAGCGGCGGGGTAGAGCTCGCCGTCGCGCTCGCCGAGCGCGACGACCATGCGGTTGTAGGCAGTGTCCACGACCTCGTGGGGGTCGATCCCGATGGTCTCGCACGCCTCGCAGAGCACGCTGAGCGGGATGTCTACCTTCCCGTTCAGCCAGCGGTTGAACGCGGAGACTGATCGCCCGTTCGCCTGGGCTACCGCCTGTGCGGTGAAGCCCTGGCTGATGATCCGGCCCTTCAGCTCGAGGCCGACGAACCGGGTGAACATCTCTGCGCGCTCACGCTCTCGTGTGCTCATGCAGGCACTCTACTGATCAGATCGAGCAACTGCAATGCTCAGATTGGCAACGTCCCCGTCTTGACCATTGCCGGTGTGGGCATCATGATTACTCACATGAGCAATCGAGTGGAGTCCATCACCGAGTGGACGGCCCGGGCGGTCCAGCGGGCGATCGCCGACTCGGGCCGCTCCAAGCGCTCCGTCTCGGACGAGACCGGGATCCCGTACCCGACCCTCAACCGCAAGGTCGCGGGCAAGGGCGAGTTCACGTTCCGCGAGCTGCTCGCGCTCGCCGAGGGCCTCGGCGTCGCGCCCTCCGCCTTCACCCCGCCGCCCTTCGCCCGGACGCAGCAGCCCGCCGCCTGACTGACAGGAGACCCCTCACATGACCGACATCGTGCGGCACGCGTTCCACGGCCAGGCCGTGCGCGTGATCACCGACGAGCACGGCGAGCCCTGGTTCGTCCTGCGCGACCTGCTCACCGCGATCGGCGTCGTCCGCCGCCCGGCCTCCGTCATCGAACGGCTCGACCCCGATGGGGTACGCCAGACGTACCTCACCGACTCGCTCGGCCGACAGCAGGAGGCGTACATCGTCTCCGTGCCTGGCATGTACGAGGTCGTGCTCCGTTCCGACTCTCCGACCGCCGTCCCGTTCCGGCGTTGGGTGACGCACGAGGTGCTCCCATCGATCCGCCGGCACGGCGTGTACGCCACCCCGGCGGCGGCGGAGGTGATGCTTGCGGACCCGGACGTGATGATCCGGGTCCTGACCGAGCTCAAGGCTGAGCGGGAGCAGCGCGCGGCTCTCGCCGCCCGGGTCGAGGCGGACGCGCCGAAGGTGATCTTCGCGGACGCGGTCGCAGCGTCGGAGACCACGGTCCTCGTCGGGGAGCTCGCGAAGATCATGCGCGGCAACGGCGTCAACATCGGCGGGACGCGGCTCTTCGCGCGGCTCCGCGAGGACGGGTTCCTGATCCGTCGCCGCGGCACCGACTGGAACATGCCCACGCAGCGTGCGATGGACCTTGGCCTGTTCGTGATCAAGGAGACCGCGATCACGCACAGCGACGGTCACGTGACGGTCTCGAAGACGCCCAAGGTCACCGGCAAGGGCCAGGCCTACTTCATCAACCGCTACGCCCGCGACGCCGCGGCCTGACACCACACAGGAGACCCCTCATGCTGACCAACCACACCACGATCACCGCGACGGACGAGCCCGGACTGCGCGTCGTCGCGACCGTCTCCCGCCTCGTCGTCGACGGCGCGACGTACATCAACGTCGAGGTCGACGAGCCGTTGACCCGTGACACGGCGCTCAAGCTCGCGGCGCGCCTCACCCTCGCCGCGAACACCATCGCGGCCTGAACAGGACTGGACCCTCACGATGACCCACACGAACCTCACGACCGAACAAGCGCGACGCCTCGACGCGCTCGAGGGTGCCTCCCTCGCGATCCTGAACGTCGCCGTGCTCAACGCAGCGCAGATGCTCCCGCCCGAGATGTGGGCGCACCTCACGGCCCTCACCGACTGGATCCTCGCCGGGGGCACCACCCCCAACCCTGCCCCCGACCGGCAGGCCCCCAGCGTGACCGCACCGGGCACCCCAGTGTGCCCCGGATGCGGTCAGGACCACGAGCTCGCGGGCGTCGCGGACACCGTCCTGAAGGAGGCCGAGCGGGACGTGCACCGCATGGTGAAGAACCTGCGCGTGATGGGCATCGGTGACATCGCCGACGACCTGCACGCCCTCGTCGAGTCCGACCGCCTCCGTGTGGCAGTCGCGACGACCGTCCGCGAGGTCCGCAAGTCCATCGACGCGACGAACCGTCTCCTGCGCGACCTCAGCGCCCTCGACACGAAGTAGCCGACCCCACAACGTCTACCGAACGTAGACGCCGTCCAAGAATCTGCTCCACCCTCACGGAGGACCACGAATGCTTCACCACCTGCACCGCCGACTCCCGCACCGAGCGCGAGTCACCCTCGCCGCGATGACCATCGCCGCCGGTGTCGTCATCGCACTGACCGGCAACCCGATGTCGGGCTCCACGATCCTGGCGTGCACGCTCGTCACCCTCGGGGGCTGGTGGCTCGTCGAGCTCGCAGCGCCCACCCAGGCCGCGATCACCGCAGAGATCAACCGGTCCGCTGCCGCCGAGTCCGCAGCGAACGACCGGTACCTGCGAGAGCACCGACGCGCGCTCGACGCCCGACGTGACGCCGCTAACGCCACCGCACGCGCTGGAACCGCCGAAGCGGCAGCACACCGCGCTGACGCGACCGCGGCAGCCCTCATCGCCTACGCGTCCGGCGCACCCGCAGACGACGCGATGCGCACGTTCCGCACCGCCTGACCACCCACCCGAGCACCACCGAACGAGAGGACACCCCCCACATGACCGACCCCGGGCACGTGCGCCCCTTCGCGGACTTCCTCCGGGAACAGGCGAACGGACGCACCCACGACGAGCTGACCGACGCCCTCGCAGAGGTCGTCGCAGCCGTCCGCGACACCGGCAAGAAGGGCTCGGTGACGCTCACGATCAACGTCACCCCGCTCAAGAACGGCGGCGGCGCGCTGACCGTGACCGACCTGGTGAAGAAGACCGTCCCGATCCACGACCGCCGCGCGTCGATCTTCTACGCGACCCCCACCGGGTCTCTCGTGAAGGACGACCCGAACCAGCCCACGTTCGAGGGGCTGCAGCAGGTCCCGGCACCCGCCGAGCCCCGCATCATCGACAGGCAGGAGAACCACGCATGAGCACGACGGACACACCCCCGCTCGGGGACGTCGAGGCCGCCGTCACGGCCGGGCAGAAGATCGCCAAGCCCGCGCCGCTCGACAGCCACGGACGCATGTGGGCGGTCACGAACCCGATCACCGGGCAGACGACCGTGCTCGACACGGCCGAGCTGTCCTGGCAGCACGAGCACGAGCACGCGGCACGCAAGAAGGGCTCCCGGACCCTGCGAGACGCCGAGAGCTTCGTTGCGTACGTCACCCGCCACGGCGGCACCGACACCGAGGTGTGGGCCGACGTGAAGGAACGAGCGGTGCTCGCCGTCATCAACGGCGACGCACCGACCCGCGACGGCAACCCCGGGCACGCCGATCACCGTGCGACCCTCAAGCTCCGCACGACCACCGCGTGGGACGCATGGCTCAAGCTCGACGGACGCCTCGTCGGGCAGGAAGAGTTCGCCGAGCACATCGAGACCCGTCAGGCCGAGGTCATCGACCCCGCTGGCGGAACGCTGCTCGAGATCGCGTCGACGTTCAAGGCGACGAAGTCCGTCGAGTTCGAGTCCGCGAAGCGACTGTCCGACGGGCAGACGGTCCTCGAGTACCGGGAGACGGTCGCATCGTCCGCCGGCAAGAAGGGTGACCTCGCTGTCCCCGAGACGTTCACCCTCGCGCTCGCACCCTTCGAGGGCTCCGCCCCGTACCAGATCACCGCACGCCTGCGGACCCGCGTCGACGGCGGTCACCTGTACATCGGGTACATCCTCGACCGCCCCGACGAGGTCCTCGAGGCCGCGTTCGCGGACGTCCTGCGGCAGATCACCACCGGACTGGCGGACGAGCCCTGCCCGATCCTCAACGGCTGGCCCGCCTGACCCGACCAACCACGTCGGGGCGTGGCGGGCCCGCACCACCACGCCCCGACCGCCCAGCAACCGTAGACGGACGTCTATGAAGGGGCCCCTCATGACACGGCCGCGTCAGTCGCCGAGCAGGTGGAGCACGACCTCCTGGTCGCCCTCGCCGTACTGAGGATCGAGGTGACCCCGTACGTCGAGCTCGACCCACCTTCACCGACAAACGACGAGGACGACACACCAGATGACCCCCCTCCTGCCCCCCCGAGGCTCCGGCTGAGTCGCACCGCTGCGCCCCGCCGACGTACCCGGTCGCGCTCCCCGGCGGGCAGCGCGTGGCGACCGCCCCACGGGTGACACCAGCCGAGGGCAGCACGTGGGACTGCCCGGCGTGTCGGGCCGTGTGGGTCGTGCGACCCGTTCGACAGCCGCGATTCCGGTGGGGGACGGGGCATCGTCCGCACGCGCTCGAGTGGCGGCCCGTGCCGCGGGCGGTCACGCGCCGGCACTACGACCGACTCGCCACATATCCCAGCCCGCCCAGCGAGGACTTCGACGCGTGAGCCCGGTACCGCTCGAGCCGCCCCACAACCGCGGGAGCGTCGCACGCGGCGACGTGCCCGTCGCCGAGGGCCCGCGGCTCGTGCGCGGGCTCGGCATGACCCGCTGGCACCGCCCCCGCTCGGGCGTGATCCACGCCCGACACAACGGCGTCCCGACGTGGCAGCTGTGGTGCGGGCAGGTACTCACCGTGTTCGGTGACCGGTTCGAGACCGACGACGCCGAGCCGACGGACGGCCTGCCGGTGTGCGGGCCGTGCGAGGGCCGTGCGCTCGGCGCGGGGCACGGCGGAACGGTCACGCGCGCGGCCGACGGGGCTGTGGTGTTCGTCCCGGACTCGCAGACGAAGTACCGCACCCCGAAGCGCTGCCCTGGCACGGGGAACCCGGCGATGGTCGGCGAGGTCGACGAACCCCACGACTGGCGGGTCATCCGGTGCCTCGCGTGCGGGACGCTCGCCGTGATCGGGAACAGCCGCCACGGCTACGACGGAACCCGCGGAGGTCCCCGCGAGCACGCCCCGCACACGCTGCCGGAGCCCTGCCCGTTCCACGCGTGGGACCGCCTCGTCATCCGCGACGGCCGCACGGTGTGCTCCTGCGAAGACAAGGCGCAGACGTTGTGACGACGTCTACAACCACGCCGGGCTGTGAGCAGCGTCCGCTAGACGCGCGCGCTGTACCGCTTGATCGCGGCCTGGTGCGTGACCCCGAGCGCCGCGCCGATCTCGGTCCACGTCACGCCCTTCGCGCGAGCGTCTCGCACGGCGGACTCAACGGCCCCCTCGGCGGCGACCCGCTCGGCGACCGCCTGCTCGATACCGGCCACGGCAGAGCGGTCCCGCACGGCCGTGCTCGCGGGATCGAGCTGCTCGAGCCGCGCGAGCAGAGCGGCATCGGGGTCGTCGTCGGGGACCCCCTTGCGGTCACCCGTGCGACGAAGCGCACGCACGCGCCCCATCTCGGTGCTGACGGTCTTGGCCCCGATGCGTGCACCGGTGCTCGTCTTGCTGGTGTTCCGGACTGCCTTCATGGTGTCACCGCCCCTTCCTCTCGCTCACGGCCAGAACCTCCGACGCGCGGGCATCGCGTGGATGATCCGGGGGTCCTCGTCGTCCTCGACCACGCCGACCTCAAGCATCGCGCCGTCCGCGGCGGGGCCGATGAACATCACGACCTCGCCCTGGTCGAAGACCCGGACGTAGTTGCGGAGCGCGTGCTCGGCGTCAGTGTGGCTGACCCCGTGCTTGTCGGCGCTCCGCGTGAACCTCATGAGTGCAACTATAGTTGCAAACGAGAGAGGATGCAACCCAAGTTGCAGAACGCGTCGACCCTCATCGACACCCGCGCCGCAGCCGTCGCAGCCAACGTCCCACCCGGCACCATCCGACGCTGGGCACACGAAGGCCGCATCGCACGCCACGGCACCGACAACCACCGGCGCACCCTCTACGACCTCAACGAGGTCACCCGCGTCGCCGACACCATCGCCGCTCGCCGCCCTGGCGCGTCTAGTTGACGAAGACGAGCGTCTAGTGAACACTCGTCCGCAGTGGGACACGTGTACCCACACCAGGGTCGAGGACTCAACACCCTCCCCAACCGCTCCCGTCCCGGGCCGCACAACCCGACGTGACAACCAGGAGCGACCAACACCCGCGGTGCCCGCCCGACTGTGAGGGGTCCAGGCGGGCACCGCGGGCCCCGCACCACCCAGGGGAGGCGCACCGCCCTCATGCCCACCGCCCGCCCCGAACGCTGCCCAGCCCCCGGCTGCCATGCACTGACCACCGAACACGGACGCTGCCCCGACCACCAACGCAAGCCGTGGGAGAACCCCTCAGCGAACACCCGCACCCTCACCCGCGCCGACCGCCGACGCTTCCACGACGCCGTCCTCACCCGCGACCCCCGATGCGTATGCACCGGACAGTGCGGCACCACCCACCACAGCCCATGCGGTGCCCCCTCCACCGAGGCCGACCACATCGTCCCCATCGCGCACGGCGGCGCACACACCGACCCGACCAACGGCCGCGGCCTCTGCCACCACTGCCACCAAGGCATCACCCGAAGGACACCCCGCCGATGACCGACACCACCCACCACCCCGACCACATCGCCGCCGTCCGCGACGCCGTCGACACGGTCCTCGGGCGACACACCGGCGTCATGCTGTCCGACACCGAAGCCGACGCGATCCTCACCGAGCTCGACCGTGCCGCGTACTCCCTCGCATGGGACGACGACACGACCCCTACCGCGACCGAGCACCCCACCACCGCCCCACCCCCGGCCACACCGGCGACCGTCACCGTCGACGTCGCCGCACTCGTCGTGACCGCGATCCACAACCCCGGGCACGACATCCCCGAGATGGTCCGACACATCACCACTGCCGCGACCAACGGCTGAACCAACAACCACACCACCGGGTGAAACACGCCCACCCCCTAGGGGTGTCGCGAACTTCACCCGGTGGGCCAAAACCGCGCCGCCGACCCTCGGCGCGTGCCGCTGAGGGTTGCCGACCCGTTTATCCGCAGGGAGGCGGTGTCCACCGTGGGTGAACGCGGACCGTTGAAGCTGCCGCCTCTGCGGGTCGTCGCAGACGGGGAGGTCGTCGTCGACGGTGACCCCGGCCCGACGACCGCGCACACGGCGATCCGGCCGCAGCGACCGGTGAAGCCGGCGGGACTTCCGAAGGCCGCTGAACCGATGTGGGACGAGATCGTCGACGCGCTCGACGCGGCCGGTCTCATCGCTCGGTGCGATGCCGCGACGCTCGAGCTCGCGCTCCGGCACTACCTCGCCGCGGTCCGTGCGTCGAACGCGCTCATGCGGTCAGCGGTCACGCAGGAGGACAAGAAGAACCAGCGGGTGATGAAGAACCCAGCGTCGCAGGTGTTCCGGGACCATTCGACCGCGTTCCTCGAGTTCGCGAAGCAGCTCGGGCTCACGTTCGTCTCGCGGGCACGTGTCCCGCTGGGCGACAAGGAGGCCGGAGGTGGGGCGCACAACCCGTTCGCGTAGGCGTGTCGTCGAACGCGAGGAGACGTGGTCCGCGCCGCTGTCACCCGAGGTGCTGTGGTACCTCGACGACCGCGGGTACGTCCTGCCGGAGACGGTCGAGCCGCTGTGGCGCACACCGGAACCGCGGGACGTCGAGGGCGCGTGGTTCGACCCGGTGCGGGTCGACAAGGTCATCGCGGCGCTGTCGATGTTGCGGCACACGCAGGGGAAGTGGGCGGGCCGCCCACTGGTCCCGGACGTGTGGCAGATCGCTTACGTCCTCGCGCCGGTGTTCGGGTGGGTGCACCGTGACAGCTCGGGTGACGTGGTGCGGATCATCCGGTCCGCGTGGGTCGAGGTCCCGCGGAAGGCCGGGAAGACGACCCTGTCGTCCGGGCTCGGGCTCGTGCTCGCGTTCGCGGACGGTGAGCCCGGTGCGCAGGTGTACGCCGCGGCCGGGTCGAAGGAGCAGGCGTGGAACGCGTACCGGCCGGCGAAGTTGATTGCGGAGCACTCGCCTGCGTTCAAGGCGGCGGGCATCCGGTCGCTCACGAAGGAGATCGTGAAGCCGATCGACCAGTCGTTCATGAAGGCGGTCGCGTCGGTCGGTGACCTGCTGCAGGGCACGAACCCGCACGGGTACATCGTCGACGAGCTGCACGTGCACAAGTCGTCCGAGGTGATCGACGCGCTCGAGTCGGGTGTCGGTGCACGGTCGCAGCCGCTCGGCATCATCATCACGACCGCCGACGACGGTGGCGACCTCACCGTGTACGCGGACCGGCGGGCGCGGATCGAGATGATCGCGAAGGGGACGGTCGTCTCGCACACCGAGTACGGGGTCGTGTTCGGTGCGCGCCGGTCCGACGACCCGTACGCGGAGGAGACGTGGGCGGCTGCGAACCCCGGGTACGGGGTGTCCCCGACGCGGGAGTTCATGGAGACGGAGGCGCAGAAGGCGCGGTCGTCGCCGGCGCAGCTCGCGCGGTTCCTGCGACTGAACCTGAACGTGCGGACCAAGCAGGAGACACGGTTCGTGAACATGTCGACGTGGGACGCGAACGCCGGGGTGATCGACGACGAGTCCGAACTCGAGGGCATGTCGTGCTACACCGGGCTCGACCTCGCATCCGTGTCCGACCTGTCCGCGGTGTGTCACCTGTTCCCGATGGGGGACGGGACGTTCACCGCGCTGTGGAGGTTCTGGACCCCGGAAGACAACGTCGAGTCGCTGGACCGGCGGACGAACGGTGCGGCGTCCCGGTGGGTCACCGATGGGTGGCTCGAGACGACACCGGGGAACGTGACGGACTACGACTACATCGAGTCGCAGCTCGTCGAGGACGCCGAGACGTTCGACATCAGGTCGTTCGGGTACGACCCGTACGGGGCGACGCAGCTCGTGAACACGCTCGCCGACGGGTACGGCATGCCGATGGTGAAGGTCAGGCAGGGGTTCCTGTCGCTGTCGCAGCCGATGAAGGAGTGCCAGCGGTTGCTGCTGCAGGGTGAGCACGCCGGTCGTCCGGTCCTCCGGCACGGGGGGAACCCCGTCATGCGGTGGATGACCGACAACCTCGCGGTCGAGTTCGACGCAGCCGGGAACGTGAAGCCGTCGAAGAAGTCCGGCGGGACGAGCGGGAACAAGATCGACGGCTGGTCCGCGCTCGTGACCGCCATGTCCGAGTGCATCGCCGAGGGCGGTGCCACTGACGCGTACGCCGACGGTATGTCCGTCGCGTGAAGGGGGTGGCCGTCGTGAGGCTGCGTTGTCGGGCGACCGTCCTCGTGACGCTCATCGACGGGACCGTCGTGCGTGGTGTCGTGACGCGGGCGTGGCGGTGGCGGGTCATCCGCCTCGTCGACGTGGACGCGATGACCGGACAGGGCCCGGTGCCTGCTGCAGGTCCAGTGCTGATCCCGCACCGGTCGGTGCTGCTCGCGCAGGAGGTCACCCGTGGCTGACTCCCCGTCCTGGCTTGGCGGCAACGCGATCACGTGGGGTGACGGGCGGGCACAGTCCGCCGACACGTGGGGCGACCGCCTCCCGTTCCCTGTCGCTGACCCGCCGACCCCGATGTCGGACCTCGCGATCCCGCACCGCATGAACCCGCTGCGGGTGTGGAAGTCGCAGCCGTCGCTGCGGAAGGTCGTCGGGTTCGTCGCCCGGAACATCGCGGCCGTCCCGATGCACGTGTACGTGCGGGTCGACGACACCGACCGGCAGCGGTCGGTCGAGTCCGAGACGCTGCTGCGGCAGCCCGCCCCGTTCGTCACCGGCCCGCGGCTCGTGCACGACACGATCGTCGACTGGATGCTGTACGACCGGTGGTGCGTGGTCCTCGTCGACGGCGTCCTGCGGCGTATCCCCGCCGGTCTGCTCGACGTGAAGGCCGACTTCCTCGGTGGGCTCACCGCCCTGCGGGTCCGGACCGTCGAAGGGCTCGTCGACGTCACCGACGCGACCGTCGCGTACGACGCCGGGTGGGCCGGGGACCGGGAAGGCGGCGTGTCGCCACTGACCACCATCTCCGATCTGCTCACCGAGCAGGCGCGGGCAGTGCAGTCGCGCCGCGAGTGGTGGGACGAGTCCGCGCGCATCTCCGGGCTCCTGCAGACCGACAAGGTGCTGCAGCGGCAGAACCGGGAACGGCTCCTCGAGTCGTGGCGCGAGTACCGCGACACCAAGGCAGGCGGTACCCCGCTGCTCGAGGACGGGGTCACCTACCAGGCGATCGCGCGACCGAAGCCGTCGGACGCGGACGACCTCGTCGGGCGTCAGCTCACCGACGCTGAGGTGTCGTCGACGTACTACATCCCGCCGGAGCTCGTCGGTGCCCGCGCCGGGAACTTCGCGTCCATCGCAGTGTTCCGGCAGATGCTGTACGGTCCCGCGCTCGGCCCGTACATGACCCGGTACGAGGCGGCGTGGAACGCGCGGATCATCCCGGCGCTCGCACCCGCCGGCGGGTACGGCGAGTTCGCACGCGACGCCGCGCTCGCCGGTTCGTTCGCCGAGCAGGCCGAGGTGCTGTCCCGGTCGACGGGTGGCCCGTGGCTCCTGCGGTCCGAGGCACGTGCACGGCAGAACCTGCCGTACGTCGACGGGACAGACGAGCTCATCGTCCCGAAGAACGTGTCCGAAGGTGGGCTCGCATCACCCGCGGACACGGCACCGAACAACGACCCCGCGTGGGGCACACCATGACGACGGGAGACAGCACGATGGGTGCGACGACGAAGGTCGACCGTGCGGGGACCGTGGTCCGCAAGACCGCACGGGTGACCGTGACGAAGGTCGACGCGGCAGGCGACGGGCCCGGCGGGTTCGACGCACTCGTCGCGGTCTTCGGGAACGAGGACTCGCAGGGCGACATCGTCATCCCCGGTGCCTTCACGGCCGCGCTCGCGGCGCGTGACGTGTTCCCCGTCCTGTGGGCGCACCAGTTCCACGACGACAGCGCGATCCTCGGATCGGCGACCGCGGAGCAGACCGACGACGGGCTCGTGTTCCACGCGACGTTCCTCGACACGCCGCGCGCGCAGAACGTGCGGGCGCTCATGGCTGCTGGGCTCGTCACCGAGTTCTCGTGGTCCGGCCGGGTGACCGAGGGCGCATGGGTCGAGACTGACGACGACTGGTGGTACGAGATTCGGTCGGTCGACCTGTGGGAAGCGGGTCCGTGCTTCAAGGGCGCGAACGATGAGACCGAGCTGCTGGGCGTGAAGGCTGCGACGGTCGCTGCGCTCGACGTCGCCCGCAAGGAAGGGCGCGTCCTCGCGCAGAAGCACGTCGATGCGCTGAAGTCCGCGATCGGGTCGCTGACCGACCTGCTCGCCGCCGTCGAGACGATCACCGAGCCCGACGAGGAGAAGGCGGACGACCCGCCGTCCGCCGCGAAGACCCCGGACGCTGACGCGGACGGAACCCAGGAGCCCACGGCACCCGCCGTGGGCTTCGTCATTTCCACCACGAAGGCGCGGCTCGCGCTCGCCTGACACAGAAAGGCAGGGGCCACATGGACCCGCAGAAGGAGCTCGAGGCTCTGGACGCCGAGCGCGTCACCCTCCTCGAGAAGGCCAACACGTCCCCGGAGGCGTTCACCGCCGAGGACGCGGACCGTGCCGACGAGGTCGTCAAGCGCATCGGCGAGCTCAAGGAGCACATCACGAAGCGTGACGCGGCGACGTCGCGGCTGCGCGCCGCGGGCGTCGGCAAGACCGCGGAGAAGTCGGCCGACGAGGACGACGACAGCCAGGCGACCGGCGGTATCGGTGACCGGTTCGTCACGTCGGGCGCATACCGCGCGCACCGCAAGGCGAACCCGCAGGGCGTCAACGGTGGACCCGTGCGCTTCAAGACCGCCGCCCTCGGCGGTCTCGTCGCGAAGGCAGCGGGCGACGCGGACCCGATCAGCACCGGCCTCGGTGGCGCGATCCAGTACGAGCGTCAGCCGGGCATCCTCGACATCACGTACCCGAAGCGGCCGACGCTGCTCGACCTCATCACGCGCGGCACCACGGCGTCCGCGTACGTCGAGTTCCGTCGCCTCATCGCTGTCACGTCCGCCGCTGCGGTCGTGCCGGAGAAGGGCCTCAAGCCGCTGTCGACGCTCTCGACGGACACGGCGCAGGCGATCGCGCACGTCATCGCCGACGGCTTCAAGGTCACGAACCAGGAGCTCGAGGACGACGGTCTCATCGCGTCGCTCCTGAACTCGGTCCTCGCCCGGAACATCTGGTCGAAGATCGAAGACCTCGTGCTCAACGGCTCGGGCACGAACGAGCCGCGCGGCATCCTCAACACCTCCGGCACCCTGAGCCAGGCGTTCGACACCGACTTCGTCACCACGACGCGGAAGGCGATCACGACGCTCCGGGAGACGTCGGAGACGGACGTTCAGGCGTTCATCCTGTCGCCCGAGGACGACGAGGCGCTGGACCTCCTCGCCGACGACAACGGCCGCTACTACTCCGGCGGACCGTTCGGGTCGGGTCCGGCGACCCTGTGGGGCCGTCCCCGCGTCGTGTCGCCCAAGCTCGACCCGGGAGTCTTCCTCGCCGGTGACTTCCGGTCGATCCAGCTCCTCGAGCGTCACGGCCTTGCCGTCGAAGCGTTCAACCAGAACGAGGACGACGCGCGGAACAACCTCGTGTACCTGCGTGCCGAGGTGCGCGAGCTGCTGCTCGTGCGTGAGCCCGCCCGCCTCCTCGTCGGTGCCGGCTCGGCGTCCGTCGAGGTGCCCGACGAGGAGGACGACGAGTGAGCGCCGTCCGCTCGCGGCTCGGTAGCGGCATGGTCGTCGTCGGGGGTGTCCGCTACACCGCCGACGACGCCCGCCGCCTCGGGTTCACCGGCCCGGCGGGTGTGAAGCCCGCCGGGCCGCACGAGCCCAAGGACGCTGACTCGACGCCGGACGTGCACGACGAGCCGGAGGAGGACGACGGTGAGCGAACCGATGAGCACGCCGACGACGGGGCTGCTGGCGAGCCCGGCGGACCTCGCCGAACGGCTCCACGTCGACGCGGCCGACGCGGGGCTGCTGCTGGCGCTGAGGCGGGCGAGTAGCCGCCTCGAGGGTGCAATCGGGTACCCCGTGCTCCGCGTCGACGACGACGTCGTCACGCTCACCGGGGACGGGTCGCGTCGGCTACTGCTGCCGGCGCGACCCGTCGTCGCGGTGACATCCGTCGTCGTCGACGGTGCCGCACTGATCGACGCCGACTACACGTGGTCACGGTGGTCGGGGATCATGCGGCGCGCCGCCGGGCACGTGTGGCCCGACGAGCTCGACGTCGTCGAGGTCACGTACACCCATGGGTGGGACGTGGTCCCCGGGGACATCCAGGACGCGGTCCTCGAGCAGGCCGAGCAGACGTACAACGTCGAACCGGCGATCGCGTCGCGGGGGTCCGGGTCAGAGTCGGTTGCGTACTTCGCGACCGCGTCGACCGGTGTCACGCAGCGGTGGGTCGACGTCGTCGACCGGTACCGGCTCGCCGGTGACGACGCATGAGCACCCTGCACCGCGAGGTGCTGACCGTGTGTCTCGTGACGACCGGCATCCCGGACTCCGACGGGGTGCCGGTCGTCACGACCACGACACGACCGTGGGGTCCCTGCAATGTGCAGCAGTCCGGGACGACGGAAGAACGCAACGGCCGGGAGGTCGTCACCGTCGGGCTGCGTGCGTCTGGTCCGCTCGCCGAGTGGGTCTCCGCGGGGGACATCATCGAGCGTCCCCGCGACGGTGCCGTCTACCAGGTCGACGGTGCGCCCGCTCACTACGTCGGCGGGGCGCTCGACCACACCGAGGTACGGCTCGTCGCATGGTCGGGGGTGTGACCCGTGGGTGACCGGAAGATGACACCGACCGAGCAGGCCCTCAACTCGGCGCAGGTCCGGGAAGCGCTCAACGCGCGGGCGCGACTCATCCTGCCGCGCGCCGTGCGGGTCGCCGCTACCGCGGGCGCATCCCAGCTCGCGGCGCGGCTCACCACAGAGAGCGGTACGAGGCCGGGCACGAAGGCGACGGGCGGGATGCGGCGACCGTACGCGCGGGTCATGGCGGACATGCCGCAGGACGCGCGCGTTGCCGATGCCGGGGCGAAGCTCACGCCGCGCGCCGTGCTGAGGAGGGCGTCCAGTGGCTGACCCGACGCGGCGGTGGGTGAACCTCGAGCGGGCCGTCGGCCGGTACCTCGGCGACGTCACCGGGCACCTGGTGTACACCGAGTCGGCTTCGACGATGCCAGCCGCCTACGTCACGGTCGAGCGGGTTGGCGGCGGTGGGCAAGGGGCGGACCGGGACGTCGACATCGAGGTCACCGTCACCGCACCCACCCGCCCCGCGATGTGGGACCTCGCCGCTGACGTCGAGTCAGCGATGGACGCGCTCGCGTCCGCCGACGCGACGACCGGCGTGTACGTCGATGACGTTGCCACAGCGTTCGGGTTCGCTTCCGACCCGCCGCCCGACCCCACACGACGTCGCGCGCGCGCGACGTTCACCCTGACCGTCCGCCCGATGCGCACGGCCTGACACTCCCCACCCATCACCCCACCGGCCCGCAGCGGCCGGACGCACCGAAGGAGACCATCATGGCTGACGCGTTCGGCGATCTGCTGGCCGTCGACAACTCCCTGATCCGCAAGTTCGGCCGCGTGCTCGTGGCCGTGCAGGACTACAGCGAGCCCGTGCCCGACTCGTTCTACGACGAGAACGGCCTGCCCGTGCTGCCGGAGACCGCGAAGCAGCTCGGGTTCATCACGACCGACGGCGTCACCCAGGGCAAGGCCGTGTCCGCGACGGACACGACGATGCTGCAGTGGGTCGACCCCGTCCGGTCCGACCTCGAGTCGGTCGTGAAGACCCTCGCCTGCTCGTTCGGTGAGGCGACGAACGCATGGGTTCGAGCCGTGTACGAGGGCAAGCAGGTGTCTGACTTCCCGGCATCCGCGAAGGCCCCGTGGTCGTTCGACGACGGCGAGTTCGTCGACTTCCCGTACTACCGGCTGTGGCTCCTCGCTGCCGACGGTGTCGGCGACCAGGCGTTCTACCGGGTCGAGTACCACCCGTACGCGAAGGTCACGTCGACCACCGACCGAACCCTCGCCCGCGCGAACCCGGAGACGATCGGCTTCACGTTCGGCATCTTCAAGGACCCGGCGACGGGTACCGCGCAGATCACGAACGAGAACGGCCCCGGGTTCGGCATCGAGCCCGTCGAGGACCCCGAGCCATGACCGGTGACCCGCACGCGCGGGTCACCATCTGAACCAGGCCGGGCGGGACTCCGGGGAGTGGTCCCGCCCGGCCTGTCAACTCCCACCAACTCCCAACCGAAGGGAAACGCCCACCATGACGAAGCGACGCCGCATCCGCGCCGACCGGTTCCGCTCTCAGCTCGCCGAGAACGTCCTCGGCCCCGACGGGCTCGTCGAGGTCGAGGTCAACGGCGACGGGGACTGCGTGTACATCCGCCTCCCGCTGCTGTTGCCCGACGGCGACCCCTACCCCGACCAGCTCAACAACGCGCGGACCGCGGACGACCCCGACCGGGCCGTCGCGCTTGTGGTCCTCGGGCACCACCCCGACCGGACCGCCGAGGACCAGCTCGACCTGTGGCTCCGGTCCGGAAACACCCTCACGGACCTCGCCGCGATCTTCGCGGTCGAGACGCAGGACGCCCGGGAGCGCCTGGGAAACTTCCGCTACAGCGGCTGAGTGACCTCCTCGGGCCGGAGCCCGAGGCGGTCGAGGCGTCGCTGTTGCAGACGTACGCACCACGTGACCCCCTGGCGGAGTTCTGCCAAGGGGTCATCACGTTCCGGCAGCTCCGCGTCATGGTGCAGGGGCTGGCGATGGACCAGACGACCCCGATCGGCCGGATCGTCGGCGGGCCGTGGGGCGACCGCGAACGCCTCCTCGCGGACGTCGCTACGACCCTGCGGCACATCGCCGCCGGGTACATGAACGTTCACCGGCCGGCGGGGACACCACCAGTCGATGTCGAGCCGATCCCCATGCCTACGCCGACCGTGTACCAGCGGAAGGCCGCGAAGCGGCGGGCACACGGCACACGACACGAACGCGAGTCCGAGGCGGGCCTGCTCGCGGTGCTCGCACGCGACCGAGAGGAGGCCCCCGGTGTCGGGTGACGTGGTCTGGATCGACGTGCTGCCGTCCCTCGCTGGTTTCGCTGGGAAGCTTCAGCAGGGCACCACCCAGGCCGGGGCGGACGCTGGTAAGGCGTCCGGCTCGGCCTGGGGCAAGGCGTTCGGGAACAGCGCCGGTGGCGCGGCGACAGGTGTCGCTGCCGAGCTGGAGAAGAACGAGAAGCGGGCACGGAAGGCCGTCGACGACGCGACCGTCGCGATCGGGAAGGCGCGGAACTCGCAGCGGGAGGCCGCGGCGCGGACCCTGCTCGCCGAGCAGTCCTTGTCGGACGCGATCGCGAAATACGGGGAGGGGTCGGCCCGTGCGGAGGCCGCGTCGCTGCGGCTCGAGGTCGCACGCGACAAGGAGGCGACCGCCGCGAAGGGCGTCGTCGACGCTGAGACCGCGCTGCGTGCCGCGGCGAACGAAGCGACGGAAGCGACGAACCAGCTCGAGTCTGCCGAGGCTGACCTCGCGTCCGGGATGAAGGACACGACTGACCGGGCCGAGGAGCAGCGCGCCGCGTGGGGTGACCTGAAGGACACGCTCAAGACCGGTGCCGTCGCCACCGCCGCCGCGTTCGCTGCCGTCGTCGCCGCCGGGAAGGGCCTGTACGACGTCGGCGCGACGTTCGACGACGTGTCCGACACAATCCGCACGCAGACCGGTGCGACGGGCACAGCCCTGTCCGCGCTCGAGGATTCGGTCAAGACGGTCGCGACGTCCGTCCCGACGGACTTCGAGACCGCGACGGACGCCGTCGCCGGGCTGCACCAGCGGCTCGGGCTGACGGGCAGCACCCTCGAGACCGTCGCATCACAGGTCGTCGAGGCCGGGAACATGATCGGCGAGGCGCTGAACCTCGACACCGTCACTGGGTCGTTGAACGCGTTCCAGGTGTCCGGTGAGGACACGTCTGCTGCGCTCGACTCGCTGTTCCGGGTGTCGCAGGCCACCGGCATCGGGATGAACGACCTCGCGCAGCGGCTCGAGGCGCAGGCCCCGGCAGTGCAGGCGCTCGGGTTCTCGTACGACGACGCCGCCGCGATGATCGGCAACCTCGACCAGGCCGGTCTGAACTCGCAGGCGATCATGGCGGCGATGTCGAAGGGTCTCGTGACCCTCGCGAAGGACGGGGAGGAGCCCGCCGCCGCGTTCCAGCGGGTCGTCGACGAGATCGGTGGGTTCATCGATGCGGGCGACCAGGCGTCCGCACTGGACCTCGCGGCGCAGGTCTTCGGGACGCGTGGCGCGACGCAGTTCATCGGTGCACTGCAGTCCGGTGCGCTCGCGCTCGATGACCTGTCCGCGGCGTCCGGTGCGTCGTCCGACACGATCCTCGGTGCCGCGGCCGACACTCACGACTTCGCCGAGGCGTGGGAGATGTTCAAGAACGACGTGCTCGTGCAGGTCGAGCCGATCGCGTCCCGTGTCTTCGGGCTCATCGGTGAGGGCATGTCGTGGCTGCGGGAGACCGGCCTGCCCGTCCTGAAGGACATCGGCGGTGAGGTCATCGACCGTGTCGGTCCCGCGTTCGAGGCGTTCGGCGGGTTCATCACGGACAAGCTCGTTCCCGGGTTCAAGTCGACGGTCGAGTGGGTGCAGAAGAACCAGGACTGGCTGAAGGCCGTCGGGGTGACGGTCGGCACGGTCGTCGCGATCTGGGGGGCGTACAAGCTCGCGACCGCGGCGTGGACCGTCGCGACGAACGCCGCGAAGGCGGCACAGCTCGCGTTCAACGTCGTGATGAGCGCGAACCCGGTCATGCTCGTCGTGACCGCGATCGCCGCGCTCGTCGCCGGGCTCGTGTACTTCTTCACGCAGACCGACACCGGCAGGCAGATCTGGGAGTCGTTCACCTCCGCACTGTCGACCGCATGGCAGGCGACCGTCGACGCGATCACGACCGCGTGGACGTGGCTCGGGGACACCCTGCAGGCCGGGTGGCAGTGGATCGACGAGAACGTCGTGCAGCGTGCCGTCGCCGGGTGGCAGTGGATCGTCGACGCGTTCACCACCGCGAAGGACGCGATCGGTGACGCATGGTCCGCTCTCGGCGACGGGCTGCAGGCGGGGTGGCAGTGGATCGTCGACCACGTCGTCACCCCGTATGTCGCCGGGTGGCAGTGGATGTGGGACAAGGTCGTCGCGGTGAAGGACGCGGTCCTCGACGCATGGGGTCGGGTGAAGTCCGGACTGAAGGCCGGGTGGGACTGGATTCGCGAGAACGTCGTCAACGCCTACGCGAACGCGTGGGACAACATCCGCGAGAAGTTCAACCGGGTGAAGGACGCCGTCCTCGACGCTTGGGGAAGCGTGAAGTCCGGGCTGAAGGCCGGGTTCGACTGGATCGTCGACCACGTCGTCGACCCGCTGAAGAACGCCGTCGGGAAGATCGGCGACGCGTTCGGTGCAGCGAAGGACGTCATCGGTGCCGCGTGGGACAAGGTGAAGGAGGCCGCGGCGAAGCCCGTGAACTTCGTCATCGAGACGGTGTACACGAAGGGCATCAAGGGGACGTTCGACAAGATCGCGTCGTCCGTCGGCCTGTCACTGCGCCTTCCCACGATCACCCCGCTGCACTTCGCGACCGGTGGGGTCCTGCCCGGGTGGACACCCGGGCGTGACGTGCACAAGTTCGTGTCACCGACCGGTGGTCGTCTCGACCTGTCCGGCGGTGAGGCGATCATGCGGCCCGAGTTCACGCGGGCCGTCGGTGGACCCGCCGGGGTGCAGGCGCTCAACGCCGCGGCGATCGCCGGGGCGCTCGGCCGTCAAGCCTTCGCCGGCGGTGGTGTGTTCGGGTGGCTCGGGTCCGCCGCGTCCGGCGTCGGGCACTTCCTGTCGTCCGTCGGGTCGTCGATCAAGGACGCCGTCGTGAACGTCGGCGCGTTCCTCGCGAACCCACTCGAGGGCATCAAGGAGCTCATCGAGAAGCCTGTGCGGGCGATGCTGAAGAACATCGGCGGCGGGGACGTCGGCACGATGCTGTCCGAGCTGCCGCTGCAGTCCGTGGCCGCGCTCGCCCGGAAGGTCGTCGGCCTCGTCGACGACATCGCCGGGGCGAACGGTGCGTGGTCGCTGCCGTCCCGTGGACCCATCACCTCGGGCTACGGGGCGCGGAAGGCACCTCTCTCCGGGGCGTCGACGTTCCACGCGGGCATCGACATCGCCGGCGGCGGTCCCACGTACGCGGCAGCGGCCGGGACGGTCGAGCGCACCGGGTGGAACGTCTTCGGCGCGCGATCCGGCATCGGCATCCTCCTCGACCACGGCGACGGCATCAAGACGCGATACATGCACAACCCCGTGAACGGGGTCGTGGTGTCCCCGGGGGACCGCGTGAAGGCCGGGCAGCACATCGGAGCGCAGGGCGCGACGGGGAACGTGACCGGCACGCACCTGCACTTCGAGGTCCACAAGGGCGGGACGACGACCGACCCGGCCGCGTTCCTGCGGTCCAAGGGCGTGAAGGTCGGGACATACGACACCGGCGGTGTCCTGCCCCCGGGGGACACCCTCGTGCGCAACCTCACGGGACGACCCGAGATGGTCCTCAACCCCGCGCAGACCGCACGACAGGACCGGCCGATCGACCTGTCCGCGTCGACGATCGACGACCTCGCACGACGCATCGCGGACCACCTCGGCGTCGTCGCGGCGTCGTCGCGGCAGGTCCAGCGGGCCGTCGCGCTCGCCCGCACGACCGAGAGGATGGGCTGAACCGTGGCTGTCGTGTGGGGGTCGGGTGCAGGTGCCGGGTACGGCATCTTCTACGCCGGGATCGACGTGTCGGTATCCGGCACGACCGTGACGTGCCGGTACTACGTGAAGACCGACGCGAACAGCGTCGACGACACGCAGACAGCGACGTTCGCGGGGTCCGTCACCGGGACGCAGAACTACTCGATGACGACCCCGAACGGCGCGGCACAGCTCATCGCGACGAAGACCTTCTCCGCGGCGTGCGGCACGTCCGGCAGTGTGAAGCTCACACTGTCCGGCCTGTTCTCGTCGTCGACCGCCCGCCCGACTGTGACGGCCGGGTGGGCGGTCCCCGCGCTCGTCCCGTCCGCGTCGTCCGCGCCGACGGTGTCGGCGATCACCGCGTCGAGCGCGAAGCTCGCGTGGACGTCGTCGTCGACGCAGGGCAACGGCGCGCCGATCACGGCGTGGCAGTTGCAGGTGTCGACGTCGTCCGGGTTCGGGTCGCCCGTGTACGACTCGTCGTCGGCGTCGACCCCGCAGACCGTGTCCGGTCTGTCCGGGCAGACGGCGTACTACGCGAGGGTCCGCGGCCGGAACTCCGTCGGGTGGGGTGCGTGGTCGTCGGCGCGTTCGTTCACGACCGCGCCCGCGGCCCCGTCCGCGCCGACCGGTGTGACGGTATCCCGCACGGCGGACACGTCGCACACCGTGTCGTGGACGCGGGCCGCGTCAGCGACCGCTCCGTACACGTCGCAGCTCGTGCAGCGGCTCGACATCGTCACCGGTGTGTGGTCGACCGTCGCGACCCTCGGTGGTGCCTCGACGACCGGTGGGCAGTCGTGGACGGACACCGGCACGTCCGCGAACCGGTCATACCGGTGGCGGGTCGCGGGCGTCAACGCGTCCGGGACGGCGACGTCGTCGCAGTCCGCGGTCGTGTACACCACACCGGCCGCGCCGGCGAACCTGGCGGCGGAGAAGATCGCGTCGGCGATCCGGCTCCTGTGGTCGAACCGGTCGACGTACACCTGCCAGGTGCAGGTCTGGCACGCCGCTGACGGGGTGTGGGACGGGTCGCCGTTGGCGACGCTCGCGGCCGGTGCGTCACCGACGTACACGCACGCATCACCGAACCCAGCGCAGACGCACCAGTACCGGGTGCGCGCCGTGCAGGGGTCGCTCGTGTCGGGGTACACGACGTCCGGTGTGGTGCAGCTCGACGCACCGCCGAACGCACCGACACCGACCGCGACACCGGGGTGGGTCGACGCGCACGCACCGGTCACAGTCCGGTGGCGGCACAACCCGGTCGACATGGCCGCGCAGACGAAGTACGCGCTGCGGTGGCGGTACGCGGGTTCGTCCACGTGGACAACCCTCGCGACGGTCACGTCGTCGACGCCCGCGCACACGTTCGCGGTCGACACATTCACACCGGACGTGACCGTCGAGTGGCAGGCGCAGACGTGGGGCGTGCACCCGACGGCGTCGCCGTGGTCCGCGACCGCGGTCGTACGGACGTCGGAGCCGCCGCAGGCGACGATCATGATGCCCGGGGATGTCATCTCGTCGCCCGTCGTCGCGGCCGAAGTCGCGTACTACCAGGCGGCCGGTGTGCTGCCCGCTGGGTGGCAGACCGAGCTCGTGGACTCCGACGGTGCGACCGTCGAGACACGCTCGGGGAGCGTCACCGAGGACACCGCCGTCGTGTACCCGCCGTGGTTCACGACGACGATCCCCGACGGGTCGTCGTGGACGATGCGGGCACGCATGCAGTCCGGTGCAGGCATGTGGTCCGAGTGGGCCGAGCAGCCGTTCACGGCGGACTACCCCGAGCCCATCCCGCCAACCGTCGGTGCCGTGTGGAACCGCGACGGCGGGTCCGTGGATGTCGTCATCGAGAACCCAGCAGGGGAGTCGGGCGAACCAGACGTCGTGTCGAACGACGTGTACCGGTCGACCGACGGTGGGGCGACGTGGGTGCAGATCGCGACCGGCGTCACCCCGAACGGGGTCCTCACGGACCCGATCCCGCCGCTGAACCGGCCGTCCCGCTACCGGGTCGTCGCATGGTCGGACGTCCCGTCGTCGATGTCCTCGGACTCCGACGACATCACGCCCGACGAGCCGGGGTGGCTGTGGGTGAACTACGGCCCGGGGTGGGCGACGACCGTCCGCATGTACGGGAACCTCGCGCTGTCGGGGAAGGTCTCGCGCGCCCGGGCCCTGCACGCGTTCGCAGGCCGCCCCCGCCGGGTCGCGTTCATCGGGGACGCGACGACCCTCACGCTTACCGTCGACGGTCGCCTCACCCCGGACGCGTCGTCACTGACGGAGTGGGAGACCGCGGCGCTCGAGTCGGACGTCGTGTGCATCCGCGACCCGAAGGGGCGGCGGGTGTTCGGGATCATCCCCGAGCTGTCGCACTCGTGGCAGACGCCGACGCTCGTCGGCATCTCGTTCACCGTGGAGGAGGTCGACCATGACGAGTGAGGTCCCCGACCTCGACGTGTTCGCGGGGACCCGCACCACGGCGTTCACGGTCGACCTCCTCGACGCCGATGGGCAGTATCTCGGTCCGATCCGTGGGGTGACCGGCGGGAACTTGACACTGTCGGCTGCGACGTCCGTGAAGGTCGGGGGGAGTATCGACGTCGTCGACGTCGACGGGATCGACTGGACGTCCGCGCGGGTCCGTATCCGTGCGGACGTCAACGGGCACGGGTGGCCGCTCGGTGTGTTCGTTCCGTCCGCGCCGTCCGCCGCGTGGGCTGAAGGGGTGCGGTCGTGGACCGTCGAGCTGCTGGGGATGTGCACGACCCTCGACCAGGACAGGCTTCCGACGTCACTGTCGTACCCGGCGGGCACGGTCGTGACGGACGCGGTCCGCGCGCAGATCACGGCGGCGGGGCAGTCGGGTGCCGCGGTCACGGACTCCCCGGCGACGCTCGCCGGGGGGATGGTGTGGGAGGCGGGGACGTCCCGCCTGCAGGTCATCAACGACATGCTCGCCGCGGCGGGGTACTGGTCGCTGTCGACGGACGGTGACGGGCGGTTCGTCGCCGAGCCGTACGTGCGGCCCGCGGAGCGCGACCCCCGGTACGGGTTCCTCGACGGTGACGACGCGATCTACCTCGATGCATTCACCCGCGACCAGGACGTGTACAGCATTCCGAACCGCGTCGTGCTCGTCGGTGTCGCCGACGGGGCCACGCCGGCGTTGACCGCGACCGCGGAGAACACGAACCCTGACTCCCCGTGGGGGTACCCACGGCGTGGGTACTGGATCACGTACGCCGAGACGGGAATCGAGGCGACGTCACAGTCCGCGCTGGACGCACTCGCGCGGCGACGGCTTATCGACATGTCGTCCGCGACCGCGACCGTGAACCTGCAGCACGCACTCGTCCCGCTCGACCTGAACGACGTCGTCCGGCTGAGGCGGGTACCCGCGGGAATCGACGCGCGCTACACCGTGCAGAGCATGACGATCCCGCTCGACCCGCTCGGGCTCGTGTCCACCACACTCAGGGAGGTGGTCGACCTGTGAACGCAGACGACGGGCTCCTCGGCACGATCCAAGCACTGCAAGGTCGCGTTCGGGCGCTCGAGCAGGACACAGGCGACCGGTGGCGATGGGCGACCGTCACGCAGGCGGCCCCGCTGCGGGTCCGTCTCGACGGCGACGATGCGGCCCTGCTCGTCACCCCCGACACGATCGGTGCGGCCCCCGTCGTCGGGCAGCGCGTCTGGTGCCAGATCATCGGACGCCGCGTCGTCGTGCACACGAGCGCAGCGGGCACTGTCGTCATGCGCACCTACGGGGCCGGGTCGGCGACGTGGACGCGCC
>Ga0222423_1000370_pt1 | contig 35144 bp, 29 predicted proteins | sample 3A0metagenome_FD_182472 | JGI IMG/M metagenome (GOLD analysis project Ga0222423, IMG submission 182472) | Enriched microbial communities from leaf-cutter ant dump, University of Wisconsin, Madison, United States - 3A0 (version 2) | ecosystem: Environmental > Terrestrial > Nest > Insects nest >...
CGGTGGGGATGGATACCCCCACGGACTGCACGGCGTCGGACTCCTGATTGGCCTTGAGGGCCAACGTGGTCACGGACTGATCGCGGGACTTGAGGAAGAACTCCGCCTGCGCGCGTGTGGCATGCCGGGTAGTGAGTTCGTCCAGTTCGCTGCGGCGGTGAACCACCACCACGCGCGGTGCGAGTGCCATCCGGGTCCCCCGGTGTTGTCAGGACTCGCGCTTGGCGCCGAGGAACTGCGCCAGCAGGTCCGGGGTGATGGTGAGCTGTTGCACCGAGCCCAGGTTCTGCGCGGCGAGCTCCGCTGCGCGTGCGAGCAGCGCCTGCGAATTGGCGCCTTCGTAGGCATCGACGAGCGCCTTTGCGGCGGCGGCACGAGCCTCACCGCTGACCCGCTCGGTGCGAGCTGAGGCGTCGTCGTAGATCGCCTGCGTTGCCGCGTGGTCTTCGGCAGATTTGCGGGCATTTGCGCCCTCCTGCTCCAGCAACTCCCTTTGACGCACAGCGAGCTCGATTTGCGACTGCAGCTCGTTTTGCGAAATTGTCCGCTCCCGCTCCACGGCGAGCGCGCGACGCTCATACGTGGCGCGATCCGCCTCCTGTTGCACGGCCTCGCGCGCAGGGGTCTGCAGGGCGCGCTCGACGTCCGCCTCCGGCTTGATGGCGAGCACGCGTACCCCGATCACTTCCACACCGGTGGCGCTGATTCGCTCGTCGGCCGCGAGGCCCTCAGCCACAGCGGTACGCACGGTGACGATGCCACTGGCCAAAGCGTCGGCCAGGCTGAGCGTTGCCAAGGTGGCGGTGGCGTGCTGCTGGGCCGACTCGGACACCAACTGGTTGAGGATTGCGAGCGGGTCCACCTGCCATCTGCCGGTACGCGGGTGCACGGAGAAGTCCACGCGTTGGGCAGCAAGCTCGGGCTGCGCAATGCGGAAGCTGACGGTGGCGACCACGGTTGCGTCTTGGAAGTCGGCGGTGCGGGTGTGGAACATGAGCGACATGTCACGGTTGTCCACGGGCACCTCGCTGAGCGAGCTGCTCAGCGGCCGGAACCAGAATGCGACGCCCGCGCCGGAGCGGCGCACCCGGCCACCCTTCATCAGCACCACGTGCGACGTTGCCGTGGCGCGCAGGTGTGACACGAACGGGCGGCGGGTGATCTGAACCATGACTGCTCCTCAGGTGGCTGTTGGTGGAAGGGTAGCGCTGTGAGTGAACAAACGCGCGGGTTTGCCGTGTGCTGCCCAGTTCGTTCCGGGTGCCCGGAGGGGTCGCTACTGCAACCTACTGAAACATTTACTGCAACAAATGTTTCAGTAGATGTTTCAGTAGGCTGCTCACCGACCAGGGGCTACCGCTACGTCACGCCCAACGCACCCGAGGCCAGCGTCGTACCCGCGTATGGCGACGGCCACGAGCTCCACGTACGTGCTCGCGGACGTGTCGACGACCATCTCGGAGCAGGCGGCAACGTGGCGGGTGCGCAGGCGAGGCGGGGTGTTTGACGTCCTCACCCAGGTGAACGACACCGCGCTCCACTCGTATCTCGATGTGGGAACGGGCTCGTGAGCGGGTGGTTGACCTGGAGGCTTGAGGGGAGTGCTTACGCGTGCGTGGTGAGCGGTTCGCAGGGGTGGCTACTGCAATTTACTGCAACATTGTTTCAGTAAATTGCAGTAGCCCTCGAGGGGTCACAGGTGCTTCCGGCGCCGCGTACACCCAGGTGGTTGACCGGCGCGCCACCGCGTAGATGGCCTCCACCTGCTCCTGGGCGAGCACTTTGGGTTGCTTGCGGAGCCAGCGGGGGGTGGTGGGGCGTTCCTAGGACACGGTGAGGTTTTCAAACTCAAAGCTGCTCTTGTACCGGAACGCAACGCCTACCGCGTGGATGGCCAAGAGTTCGCACATATCGTCTGAGGGGCGCTGTGGGAGGAGTGCAGCACGATGCGTGGGGTGGACGTAGCGGTCGTAGTCGAGGATCTGGCCAAGTGCAAGGCGGACCGCCTCTCGCGTAGTCCCGCCTTTGGCTTCATAGAGCACATCGTCCGTTACGTCGTAGAGGTCAGTCCACAGGCTCCCCGATGACCTGGATGGAATGCGCTTGCGGGCGGTGGAGTGTCCACGAGCCTCGAGATACCCGACGTAGTCGTGAACCAGCGTCGCTTCATGCTTGATGTTCTCGCGCGAGGCGTGCGCAGACACGGCATAGGCGAATTCGTTAACCCGCTCCAGTGGCACGGTATCGGGCGCACCAATCACTCCCAGGTCACGGGCATACTCCGGCGTCTCGTCCAGTGGCTCCAGGGTGGGCTCCTCGGGAACGGCGAGTGCCAGGAGGCGGTAGTGGCCACGCCCGATGCGGTCCAACTCTCCCAGCGCTTCGAGAACTTGGATCACCTGGCGAATCTTGGGTCTGATGTTGGCATTGCGAGGATGGCGAAGGGCAAGCTCCTGTTCGGCGCAGTACACGTCTTTCAGCGTGAAGTGTTCCTGATTGAGGCGGTGGAGCACATCGCGGACGTCTTCCTGCCAGGTGCCCTCCGTAGGGCGCCCAATCACCGAACCTGAGTAGCCGGGGTCAGTCATCGGTGAGCCCCTGTGAACTTACTTGCGCCCGGTGGTGCCTGGGCCCGAGGCCTGAGCGCCAAAAAGCTCCGGTGTGAGCCCGTCGAGCAACTCGCCAAGTGCTACCTCCAGCGCCGAAGAGATCCTTACCAGCGACTGCACATTCGGCATCGCGCGCCCACTCATATACGCCCGCAGATTCGATGAGTCGATCCCGGTAGCCGCGGCCAACTGATCGTGCGTTAGGCCGCGCGCGCGTCGGTGGCTATCGATGCGCTTCCCCACGTACTCCGCGGCGGGGGACGCGACTCGAGGCATTGCTTAAGTCTCCCGGGACCCTGGCGCGTCGACCAGGGTGAAAAGAACCGGGCACTAGTACCCTAAACGCGTGGTCGACGCGACAGGGAAGAGTGAAAAGCTCGTCAAGTCGCGCCAGCGGGTGTCTGATCACGGCGAGGTCTTCACGCCGGCCTGGCTGGTCAACGACATGCTCGACTTGGTCAAGGACGAGACCGAGCGGATCGACTCGCGCTTCTTGGAGCCCGCATGCGGCTCCGGCAACTTTTTGGCTCCCGTGTTGGAGCGAAAGCTCGCCGTGGTCAAGGCGCGGTACGGCCGCAGCGACTTTGAGTGCCGGCACTACGCGCTGTTTGCGCTCATGTGCGTCTATGGGATCGAGCTGCTGGCCGATAACGCTGCGGAGTGCCGGGCGCGGTTAGGCGGGATCTTCACGAGCTTTCTCAAAGCCGATGGCGTGTGGGCTGCGGCCGCGGAGTGCGTGCTTGCGGTCAACATCGTGCAGGGCGATGCGCTGTCCATGACGGATGCGACGGGCGCCCCCATCACGTTCGCCGAATGGTCCTACCTGGGTAAGGGCAAGTTCCAGCGCAGGGACTTCCGGTACGACGCCCTGACCAAGCGGTCCGAGGTGACGGTTGGGCTGTTTGCCGAGTTCGAAGAACACGAGATCTTTGTGCCCGTCCGCACCTACCCGCCAATGACGGTTGCGGAGTTGGCGGCATGAGCACTGAGGTGCCTGCGAAGGCTGAGTTCTCTCGCCGCGGGTACAACCCGGACGTCCTTACCTGCATCGCGAACCTCTCGAACGATGAGGTGTTCACCCCGCCCGAGCTCGCCAACCAGATGCTCGACACCCTCGCGGAGGGGTGGGCCGAGGCCAATGACGGTGCGTCCATTTGGGCCGACGCTTCAGTCACCTTCTTGGATCCCTTCACCAAGTCAGGGGTCTTTCTACGCGAGATCACGCGCCGGTTGGTGGACGGCTTGGCCGAGCAGATCCCTGATTTGCAGGAGCGGGTGGACCACATCCTCACCAAGCAGGTGTTTGGCATTGGGATCACGTCGCTCACAGCATTGCTCGCACGGCGCAGCGTCTATTGCTCCAAGTATGCGAATGGGCCGCACTCGGTCGCAAAGTCATTCGATCGCGACTGGGGCAACGTCTGGTTTGAGCGCACCGAGCACACGTGGGCTGGGGATCGGTGCGTGTACTGCGGCGCTGGGCGGGCTGGATATGACCGCGAGGGCGACCTCGAGACGCATGCCTACCCCTTCATCCACACATCTGACATCAAGGCGCGGCTCGCGCGCATGTTTGGAGCCGACATGCAGTTCGACGTCATCATCGGGAACCCGCCGTATCAGTTGAGCGATGGAGGCGGTTCTGGCACTAGCGCCGCCCCGCTGTATCACCGCTTTGTCGAGCAATCCAAGCTTCTCGAACCTCGATTGCTCTGCATGGTAATGCCCGCGAGATGGTTCGCGGGCGGCAAGGGGCTCGATGATTTCAGAGAGTCAATGCTCACCGATCGCCGTCTTCGTGTGATCGAGGACTATCCGGACTCGAATGACGTGTTCCCCGGAACGCAGATCAAGGGGGGTATCGCCTATTGGCTTTGGGATCGGGACAACGCCGGTGATGTGGCCGTGACGACTCATGACAAGGGAAGGGTGATCTCGTCCGCGGTACGCCCATTAGTCGAGCCTGGATCGGATGTGTTCATTCGATTCAACGAAGCGCTTCCGATTCTTCGGAAGGTGGCATGGGTTGAGCATGCCCGAGATGCAAATACATTGTTTCCGCCGGTAGGCAAAAGATTCTCCGAGTTGGTGAGTTCTCGACGACCGTTTGGCATTGAGAGCACCTTTAGGGGGGAAGCCGAGGGTGAGTTGATGATCTACCAGGCAGGTGGAACCGCTCATGCGCCACGATCAATGGTGAGCCGAGGCGAAGAGCTAATCGACCAATGGAAGGTCTTGATTCCGTTCTTGGCAAGTGGAAGCGATTCGTTTCCCCATTCGATCCTGGGAAAACCATTTATAGGCGAACCAAGTAGCGCATCGACTGAGACATATCTCGTGATCGGACCATTTCCCGATGAGCAGACGTGTAGCAACGTCGTCTCGTATATATCGACCCGGCTCTTCCGGTTCATCGTGCTTCAAAAGAAGCCTTCCCAAAACGCCACCAAGAAAGTGTATGAGTTTGTCCCCACTCAGGACTTCTCCCGCCCGTGGACTGACGCGGACCTCTATGCCAAGTACGGCATCACCGACGAGGAGGTCGCATTCATCGAAAGTATGGTGCGCCCGATGAATCTGGATGACGCCGATGACTAGGCTCGAGTCCGAGATCTTCCTGGCCAAGCCGGAATCTCGACTGCGGATATACGCCTACTCGATTCACGATGAGGCTCACGACGGACTCCTCAAGATCGGCCAGACCACACAGCACGTACCGCTGCGTGTCGCTCAGCAATTGAAGACCGCGGCGATCGAGAACTACACGATCGTGCTTGATGAGCCTGCGGAACGGGAGGACGGCAGCACCTTCTCCGACCACGAGGTGCGCGCACGTCTCAAGCAAAAGGGCTTCGACAACCCTCAACTCGAATGGATGCGCTGCACGGTCGAGGATGTGCGCACTGTGCTCACCGAACTTCGCACTGGTGCCGCGTACACGGGAACGCACCACGCAACCTTCGGTATGCGAGCCGAGCAAGCGTCGGCGGTGGAGAAAACCTTCGCCTACTTTCAGTCCCGCTGGGACGAGGACCCCGACGCCGTTCCGGAGTACCTCTGGAACGCAAAGATGCGCTTTGGCAAGACGTTCACCACGTATCAGTTGGCAAAGCGCATGGGGGCCAAGCGCGTGCTGGTGGTCACGTTCAAGCCTGCGGTTGAAGATGCCTGGGAGAACGATCTGCGCAGTCACGTTGACTTCGAGGGCTGGCAATACCTCTCGCGGGCTACCGGTGGCGACCTGCTCAAGGTTGAACCCACGAAGCCGCTCGTCTACTTCGGCTCGTTCCAAGACCTCATGGGCAAAGACAAGGCCGGCAACTTCAAGCCCAAGCACAAGTGGTTGACGGAAGTGCAATGGGACCTAGTGGTCTTCGACGAGTACCACTTTGGCGCGTGGCGTGACTCGGTCAAGGAACTCTTTGAGGGCGAAGACGAAAGCGTGCGTCGAAAGGAAGAGGCCTACGAGTTCTCAGACGCAGCTCAGACCTTCGCGGAGGAACTCGAAGAGCGAGGTAGCGATGAAAGCGAGTTTGTGCCGATCCGCACCAACGCCTATCTGTACCTCTCGGGAACACCGTTCAAGGTTCTGAACGAAGGTCGGTTCATCGAAGAGCAAGTCTTCAACTGGACCTACACCGACGAGCAGCGAGCGAAAGCCTTGTTCGCGAGCGAGCACCCGGGCGAACACAACCCGTACGCATCGTTGCCCGAGATGCGGTTGCTCACCTACCAAATGCCGGAAGAACTAGTCGCGATCGCCAACCAAGGGGAGTTCGACGAGTTTGACCTCAACACGTTCTTCGAGGCCACAGGCGAGGGCCCCGATGCGGAGTTCGTGCATAAGGCCGAGGTGCAAACATGGCTCAACCTCATCCGTGGGCAGCACCTGCACACTCAGGTAGACGCGCTCAAGACCGGTGAGAAGCCGCCGTTCCCGTACTCGGATGTTCGGCTCTTGCCTTACCTGCAGCACTCCCTGTGGATGCTGCCCCGCACGGCATCATGCGCGGCGATGGAGAATCTGCTTGCCGAACCGCAAAACTCGTTCTGGCATGACTACACCGTTGTCAACGTCGTGGCGCCCGGCGTCGGCGTGGGACTCGCCGCCCTGCCACCGGTTCGTAACGCGATTGGCAACGGGCGCGACACAAAGACGATCACGCTGACCGTGGGCAAGTTGACGACGGGCGTGACGGTTCCCCAGTGGTCGTCGATCCTCATGCTGCGCAACCTGCAGGCCCCGGAGACGTACTTTCAGGCAGCGTTCCGTGTGCAGTCGCCGTGGGTGATCAGAAATCCTGAGGGTGACGACCCGCATCGGGAGGACATCCTCAAGCCGGTGTGCTTTGTGTTTGACTTCGCGCCAACGCGTGCGCTGCGGCAAATTAGCGAGTACGGGCGTGGACTCGCGCCGGACAACCCGAATCCCGAACGAGCCGTCGAAGAACTCGTGTCGTTCTTGCCGGTGCTCGCATACGACGGTTCGCACATGACCCAGGTGGATGCGGGGGGCATCCTCGACATCGCAATGGCGGGCACGTCGGCAACGCTGCTCGCACGCAAGTGGGAATCGGCCGTGCTGGTCAACGTGGACAACCTCACGCTCAAGAAGATCATGGCGTCGCCCGAGGCGATGAATGCGGTCATGAACATTGAGGGATTCCGTGCCCTTGGTTCGCAGGTGTTTGAAACGGTTGTCAACAAGTCGGAGGCGGTGAGCAACGCCAAGAAGGAGAAGGGCGATTCGATCACGGCGGCCGAGAAGAAGGAACTGACGGCGGAAGAGAGGGAGTACAAGTCCAAGCGCAAGCAGATTCAGGAGAAGCTCATCAAGTTTGCGACTCGGATTCCCGCGTTCATGTACCTCACCGACTTCCGGGAGAACACGCTCACAGATGTCATCACCAAGATCGAGCCGGAGCTGTTCAAGGCAGTCACGGGCTTGACCGTGGAGGACTTCAATCTGCTTGTGTCCTTGGGGGTGTTCAACGCAACCCACATGAACCAAGCAGTGTTCGCATTCAGGCGGTACGAAGATGCGTCGCTGTCGTACACCGGCATCGAGTCGCACGCCGGACTGCGAAAAGTAGGGCTCTACGACACCGTGGTTGCACTCGAGTAGCCAGACCCGACTCAGGTCTTCGGAGTACCGGTCTTCCGTGGAGGGTCCTGACTCACTCGATCGCATGGACCAGCCGCGGCTGGGCGGCGTCAACGCCTTCAGAAGTCATGAGCGTCGGTAGCTCAACGCCATCGAGCCCTGCGAGTTGCAGCGCCGCCCGTCCGGACAGATGAGCAGACTGGATTGACTGTCCATTGGCAAGAGCGGCGCATAACTGTGCCGCATAGGTGATGGCGTCACCATCTTCGATCTCGTTGGTCATGCCAATCGCAAATGGAACGCCTGCGCCAACGAGTGAAGTGGCCTGGTCCGCTGAGTCACAAGCGTTCAGCAACACGGGAAAGGGTGCTCATCCGTGGCCAGATGTGCACCTATTCCCTGCCCATACCGAGGACGCGCACCGCGAACTAAGGGCGTACCTGGAGGACGGTGGCTCGGGTGCGTCGTAGCGCCACGGCCGAACCCGCTTGTCGCTTCAAGGCAGGCCGCCTGCGCACCGACGCGCAGGCGCCTACCGCTTCTGAGGCGTAACTCCCTCATATTTGCTGAACGGGAAGTGCTCGCGAGAGTCTGCTAACTCTGTGAGCGCCGCCTCAACTAGGTCGACTTGCAGGACGTCCGCGAGCCTAAACGACTAGATCAGCACATCACTGATCTCTACGGCGGCTCGCTACTTCCACTCCGGCTTGGCGTACTCATCGAGCGCACCATCCGCAGGGATCCACTGGAACACCTCTGCGAGCTCGCCAACCTCGATCAACAGAGCAAGGATATGCAACTTGGGGTCCTGGAGCTTCTCTCAGTCGCGCTCGACCTCGAATTCGCGGATCTGGGCGGCGAGCTCTTGAATGGCGTCAACTTCGGTCATGGGGTCAGAGCCTCCCACGGCAGTCGCGAAGAAGCGACACAGATGCGCGCGCAGCACTGGAACCACCACGTGGAGGTAGATTCCGTGCATGCGTCGGGTGAGGAGAACCTTGTAGTGGTCTTGACCATCGCGAGCACGTCTTCGTCCGGGTAGGTGATGCGGCGGAGGTTGTTGGCCGCCTCGCCCTTCTTGTCGAAGCAGCTGTCACGACCGAGCCGGATGCGGCCCGTGGGTGAATGCCACTGCCCCGCCGTTGGCGGCGCCGCCGTGCCGGGAGGGTGGAAGTTACCGGCAACGGTACAGACACCCAGCCCCGCGGGTGCGGGGAGTACGCCCATGCGATTGTCCACCATGGGTCATCCCTGCTACGGCGGCGCCAGAACACTAGTGTAGCGGATTTGGTAACTGGTGTACAATAGCATCAAAGACAACTGAAGACAGAGTGATGACAGGCGTCGTAATCGGCGAAGTGTGAGGTCTCGGCACTCCGGAGGTCTCGTCAGCCGGCTCCGGGCGCGCCCGTCATTGAAGCGGCTCTCGGTGGTCACCGAGGGCCCAAAGAAGTTCGGCTCACCTCGTTGGCGCGAGGTGAGCCGATCTCAGACCCAGGGGACTGAGGTTGACTTGTGCAGTCGCCAGCAGTCTATCGGAGTTGTTCCGGCCTGATCACAGTCCGGCTCCTTCCTGGGTCTCCTACCCATAAGGAGATACCTTGACTGCTGTTACACAATATTTTGGTATCGGCGGAGATGTGCCGTTTGTGGATGTTGACATACATGCCGATACCCGCTTATTCCTTGACCCACATAGGATCCGCCTCGACAAAGGTGATTCGCCATACAAGTGGGACGCAATTGCATGCCTTGATTCGTTCTTCGAACTCATGTCACGCTTGGTGATGGGATCATTGCGCGCCGACGCAATCCGCGGGATTTCACTGCTCTCTCAGTTTCATGAACCAGCGGAAACCCATTTAGGCATGGCGGGGTACGGGTTCCATGGCCATGGAGGCGCAGGAGGTTTGGGGCATGGTCTATGGGATGTACTGGCTCATGATCTGAATGCACTGTTTGCGGTGGGCATTCTTAGGCATCTTGAGGATCTTCCGCTATTTATTCGTGGCGTGGATCGAGACATAACTTCTGACATCACGACGCGAATCTGCTACTCGGCTCTCGCAGCGTTCACTCTTGAAATGATGCGAAAATATCCGCAGCTCACAAGTGGGGGTACGTCAGTACAGGTTATGGAGAAGCCGGTATGGGATCCAAAGGCCGGAGTATGGGCACGAGTGCAAATTGAATTGCCGTCGGTAGAGGGTAGTGCATTGCTGTTGGTGCCCAAGGCTTGGGTCGGAAAGAGTCTCCTGATGTCCGCACGTCGGTTCTACGGGGTCTCCGTCCTCGGGCATATCCAGGATTTGAGGGTCCTGCCCGGCCCGGATGGCGCGTCAGGCAAGCCTACGAAGAAGGCGTTAATGAAGGAGTGGGGGTTGCGTGACGTTGTTCGCACCAACTACACGGCCGTCAATGAGGCGCGCGCGGTAGACGTGGATTTGCTCGAAGCGTTCCGTCGGTATGTCAGCAGCCGCCAAGACGTTAGGCCCATCGCGTGATGGCCGCCGGTGGGTTCCCAGTCGGACTGGCGGCCCTCCACACAGGTTCACACCAGTATCACCGTGCGGATGTCAGACCTCTGCGTTATGGTCCGCTTACGGCTCGAGGAAGGCTGCGGGACATGGGCGTCTCAGAATCACAGAACCGTCAGGTACTTACTGATGAGTACCTTGACCGCCTCCTGAGTGTGGCTTGGGGGAAGACTGACGTACGGCCAGGTCAACTTGCGGTCACGCGCTGGTTGCCGACTTCGCAGCACCTTATGGATTCGGCGGGCGTGGCGGGGTGGCTCTGGGATGACTGGCTTCCTTTCGCTACTCGAGACACTCTCGCGTCAGCACTTGGTGGGGCAGAGCAGGCGAGAGCAACCATGGTGTTCCTGGCTGGGATCCACGACATCGGTAAGGTGACACCAGCGTTTGTTCTCAAGCAACGTGAGCTTGCACAGATCATGGCAGAGGCAGGATGGCCGATGCCGGGGGGACTGTCCCCCGATGATCTCCGTAGGCTTCCACATGGGCTTGCGGGGTACGTGATCCTCTCGCGGTACTTGACCGCACGTGGGTGGGCGCGGGATGCGAGCGACACCCTCGGGGCAATCGTTGGTGGTCACCATGGGTTTATGCCCTCCACGCTTGAGATCCAACAGGCCCAGGCGAGGGTCCAACTCCTTGGTGCAGGGCCCGTGTGGGCAGCAGCCCAGGAACGCCTGATCGAGCGTGCATTGGAACTCGCTCAGCTTGACCTTGAGGCGCTTCACGGCCACCTCCCTGGTACGCACGCACAGGCTCTCCTTGCGGGAATCGTCGTTGTAGCGGACTGGGTGGCCAGCGACTCTAGAGGCTTTAGTCTGAGTAAACGGGGATACCACCTAGAGCCGGACCCCGGTCGGCTCCGGCAGGGTCTTGATATCGCGGCGCTGCCGAGCAGGTGGTGCATTTCGGGGTTTGATGGCGAGGGTGGGGTCGCTAGGAGCGGAGGGGGTGCAGAGCTTCTTGGATCACGCTTCCCGGCGCTCACCGGGCGTGACATGCGTCCCGTTCAAGCGGCAGCCATCGAGTCCGCCCGCGTGTGTGACCCACACTCTCTCATCATCATTGAAGCTCCCATGGGTGTAGGGAAGACAGAGGCTGCTCTTCTTGCTGCTGAGGTGCTCGCATCACGTTCGGGATCTGGAGGATTTGCATTCTTTCTGCCCACGCAAGCCACCGCAGGAGCCCAGTTTGGGCGCTTTGTCTCGTGGATCAAGGCCCTCACCACAGGAGCAGGCGGCGACGGCCTTCAGCGTGCTGTGGCACTGCTCCATGGCAAAGCCTGGCTCGACCCCGTCTTTAGTCGCCTACCGGGTAGTTCGGCAGAGCAGCCGAGGGGGGCTCGCATCTATGACGATGACTCGGAGCCCCCTCAGACGCCCTATGTCCATCATTGGATGACGAACAGGCTGACGTCGCCACTGTCCGATGGGGTGGTGGGTACTATCGATCAGCTCCTGACCATGGCCCTTCAGTCTCGACATGTGGCCCTGAGGCACCTCGCACTCGCGGGCAAAGTTGTGGTGATTGACGAGGTGCACTCATACGACGCCTACATGAACGTGTACCTCGAACGTGCGCTGGCATGGTTAGGAGCGAGCAAGGTCCCTGTGATCATGTTGTCTGCGACGCTTCCGAGTGATCAACGGCAGCGACTGATCGCCGCCTACGAGGGCAAGCGGAATAGTGTGGAGCGTAAGAGCTCCTGGAGGCAGGAACCAGGGTCTGCCGCACGGCCCGTCAAAGGCACTCACAAGGCGAGAACTCCGTACCCGGCCGTTACGTTCACACGTTCGGGTGTGACCCGCACCCAGGCGGTGGAACACACGGGCGCGAGCACGCGTGTCACCGTTGAGCCATTGGGTGATGATGATGCCGACATCATTGGATTGCTTCGCGAGTCGTTAGAACGCGGTGGATGCGCGGCGGTGATCCGCAACACCGTGAAACGTGCGCAAAAAACGTACCGGGCGCTCGTCGCAGAGTACGGGGTACAGAATGTCACGCTAGCCCATGCACGGTTCCTCGCGCGCGACCGGGCTGACCTGGATGCGGGGCTGCTTGCCCGGTTTGGGCCCGGTGGATCATCTAGGCCCCAGCGGCACATTGTCGTGGCGACGCAAGTGATCGAGCAGAGTCTGGACCTTGACTTTGACCTAATGGTGACTGACATCGCGCCCACAGACCTCCTCTTGCAGCGCATCGGTCGGGTACACCGCCATGAGCGAGAGCGAGAGGAGGCCGTGAGTACTCCCAGGTGCTTCGTTACCGGCGTGGTGGACTGGGAACACCAGCCACCCATGTTTGCCAAAGCGATGGGCGCCATCTACGCGGAGTATGACTTGCTCCAGGCAGCGGCGTTGGTCCTTCGGTCGGGTGGCGTGACACTCCCTGAAGACATTCCCGCATGGGTTGAGGGTGCCTATAGTCAGCACGGAGTGACACCTGCTCACTGGAGCAATCGTGTAGCCGATGCGCTCCGAGCGCGTACTGAGGTTATCAAGAAGAAGGAGACCGCAGCAGCGGCCTTCAGGATTGCCTCGCCGGACTGCCATGGCACGTTGGTGGGATGGAGCAACAGGTCTCAAATGGATGGGGACGATGAGGTCCGCGGACGTGCCCAGGTGCGTGATGGTGACGACACGTTTGACGTGATCGTGGGTTTTAGGGACAGGTACGGTGATATCACGGTCGCCCCGTGGCATACACGCGAGGACGGAGTGACGCCCCGTGTGGATTCTGTCGACTCCTCATCCGCTGAGGCGATTGCTGCGTGTTCTACCCGCATTTCCTCTCGCCAGCTGGCCTCCGTTGGCGGCGACATAGACCGTCTGATTGAAGAGTGTGAGCGTGACACTCCGGTCACGTGGGCTGACCATCCTCGTCTCAAAGGCCAGCTCCTCGCCGTGCTTGACGTCGATGCTGATGGGCAGGGAGGGCGCAATGTCAGAGGTGGGGCGTACCTTGAGTACCGCCGCACCGAGGGGTTACGAATCGGAAGTGCTCAGACTGGCGAAGGACGGAAGGAGGCAAAGTGAGTGAAGTGGGTAAGGCATTGAGCTACAACCTCTGTGATAGCCCGGCGATCCTTGTGCTTAACAGCCGAGGGGAGTCGGAGGAACTCTCGCTACGTGACGTGTTCCGTAGGGCGCCCGAGTTGAACCGCCTGGTGGGGGAGGTTCCCACCGTTGCGTTTGTCCAACTACGGCTACTTCTCGCGATCATGTATCGCGCGCTTGAGGGTCCGGATACGGTCGCGCAGTGGCGTGGCTGGGCGGCAGACTGGAGCCGGGTGGTTCAGGCCGTCGACGAATACTTTGAGCACTTTGAAGACCGATTTGACCTGTACTCGCCGGCCAGGCCCTTTATGCAAGTGGCGGGCCTGTCCTCGGCCAAAGGTGAAGTGTTTGGCCTCGACAGAATCATTGCGGATGTGCCAACCGGCTTTCCCTACATGACGACGCGCGGCGGTTGGGCACTTGAGAGAATTCCTCACGGCGAAGCCTTCCGGTGGCTCCTCCATGCACACGCGGCCGACACCTCCGGTATCAAGACCTCGATGGTGGGAGACCCCCGTGGGAAGGGCGGGAAGGGGTACCCCCAGGGGCCGGGGTGGGTGGGTCAAATTGGCGGAGTCTTCCTCGAAGCCGACACTCTTGCTCAGTCACTCTTGCTTAATCTTGTGCCGCTCGGGGATTTTAACCTTGTCTCGGGTGATGCAGACCTTCCCATCTGGGAGCGCGATCCGTTGGGGGCAGGCGTGGATGAGTCGTGCGGAGGTGAGCCTCGTGGCGTCATTGACGTGTACGCCTGGCAGGCGCGACGAGTTTTGCTGAAGGCCGATGAGTCGGGTGTAACAGGGGTGCTCATTGGGTATGGTGACCGACCTGAGGTGCGTAACCGCCAGCAATTTGAACCGATGACCGCGTGGCGGTACTCCGAACGCCAGACAAAGAAGCATGGCTGCACGGTGTACATGCCCCGTGAACATCGTGTAGAGGTGGGGTTCTGGCGTGGCCTTGCGGCGTTACTTCCTAAGGCACCGCGCCGGACTGTCAAGACAGGACAAGTGCAGGTCGAGCCACCCGTACTACTTGAGTGGGCAGCGCGGGCCCAACTGGACGGGCTGATCCCGGCTGGATCGTGGAGGGTCAACGCCACGGGTGTCGCGTATGGCCCTCAGCAGTCAACGTTCGGGGAGATCATCCATGACCAGATTGTCTTGCCAAGCGTAGTTCTCGCGGATGATGCGCTTGCCGTGATGGTGCAGGATGCCATCGACATCGCGGTGGCGGTGGCACAAGTTGTGGCTCGGCTCGCTGTGAACCTTTGTGAGGCCACCGGTGGTTCGGGAGATTCGCTCGATGGTCCTCGCGAGGACGCCTATCGGCGCGCGTATACACTCTTCGGCCGGTCGTTCGGAGAGTGGATCCGGGATGCAGATAACCCACTCGAGGCGGGCATGTACCTCGGGCTGTGGCGTCGGACTCTCGAGCGCGAGGCGCGCGAGCTTGGAGAGAACCTCATCGAGGAGGCTGGCATCCAGGGGTGGCGGGGGCATCACCGCGATGGCCGTCGCATAGACATCGGTCAAGCCGACGCATGGTTCCACCACAACCTGGCCAAGGTTCTCACTCACGCACAGAGTAAAGAATCAGCATCTCGAGAACAGGAGACTCACGAGTGACTACAACAAGTAGGCGAGGCGCCGGAAGTGTCGCCTCGTTGGTCTATGCCACGGTTGCTCGTGGTATCGGCCGTCTTCAGGCGGCGCCCGATAGTCCTACGACGCGCGCGTCACTCGCACATCTGCGGGCAAACCTCGGGGTACACCCTGGACGGGACCCGCGAATATGGGGTCTCACCATCGGGGGTCTCAACACCACGGATGGGCGAGACGAACCTACCAGCGCCGAAATTGCGGTACATGGGGCGATGACCCTATACGCGCACCATCAACGGGCCAGGACTGAACCCATGAGTGAACAGGGTGTCGGCTTGGGTACCGCGGTGCGTAGGTGCGAGTACCGCATCTACGGTGTCGACGCCAACGAGACTCCGCTGCGCAGACGGTTTGATGGCGCCGTCATGGCGAGCGACGTAGCGACCCTTCAACAGCGCCTGCGTTCATTGGTGGGGCAGATGCGGGGTGAAGCCGTCGCCCTTGACTATCCGCAACTCGCCAAGGACCTATATAGCTGGCAGTGCCCTGGAGGGGCCGACGCAGTGCGTAGGCGCTGGGCACGTCAGTACTACCGCGTGGGCCCAGAGTCCACGCCTCACCACAATGCAACATCCGAGGCTCAAGGGCCTACCTACCTCGAGGAGGACTAGATGAACCGGCAGTATGTAGACATCCACGTTATCCAGACCGTTCCGCCGAGCAACGTCAACCGCGACGACACGGGTAGCCCTAAGACCGCTACCTATGGCGGTGCGTTACGCGCCCGAGTGTCGAGCCAGGCGTGGAAGCGTGCCACGCGTAAGCACTTTGAGGTCACGGTGAATCCCAATGACCTCGGCGTTCGCACAAAACGGGTCGTCGAATTGATCGACGACGAACTGAAGGTCTTGGCTCCCGAGAGCGATGCTGTTGCGCGCCACGACGCCATCGTGGCAGTCCTCACAGCCGCAGGGATCAAGCTGACAAAGTCTCGTAAGGGGAGCGACGAGCCGGAGGAGTCGCAGTATTTGATCTTCTTCTCCCGGGCCCAGATCTCTGACCTTGCTTCGTTGGCCCAGGAACGGATGGGCGGTGGAGAGTCGGTGAAGTCTCGTGTAGTGAAGGCAATCACCGAGAAGAACTCCATCGACTTGGCGCTCTTTGGTCGCATGGTGGCCGATGTTCCTGGTTTCAACGTCGACGCATGTGCTCAAGTAGCTCACGCCATCAGCGTTCACGCCGTGGATAACGAGTTTGACTACTACACCGCAGTGGATGACCACAAAGTTGCTTCGGGCGACGAAGACGCTGGGGCCGGCATGATCGGTACGGTTGAATTCAACTCGTCAACGCTGTACCGGTACGCCACGGTAAACGTGCAGCAGCTCGCCACAAACCTTGGAAGTGGGACTGCCGTGGCGGGAGCGGTCGCCGCCTTCATCGCGTCGTTCGTGAAATCGCTTCCGACAGGGAAGCAAAACACCTTCGCCAACAGGACTCTCCCCGACGCCGTGGTGATCACCGTCCGGGACGACCAGCCCGTGAACTGGGTGGGTGCCTTCGAGAAGCCGATCAAGGGCGAGGGTAGGGTATCTGCGGCATCGAAGGCGCTTGCTACGTACGCGAAGAACCTTGAAGCTGCATATGGCGATGGACGTAAGGGCACGTGGGTGGTGGGCGTTGGCGCCGCTGTGTCTGACCTTGAGGTTCTAGGGGAACGTGTGTCATTTGATGCGGCGGTCGCAGCGGCGTCGGGCGCGGTCTCGGTGGAGTGGGAATAGCCGCATGACTACACTCGCATTGCGCCTAGCGGGCCCGATGCAGTCTTGGGGAGACTCGAGCCGCTTCCTTCAGCGGGGAACTGCAGACAGTCCCACGAAGTCAGGTGTGCTGGGGCTCTTGGGCGCTGCACTCGGCCTGCGCCGAACCGATCCTCTGGAGGCACTACTCGACTTGAATTTCGGGGTTCGGATCGATTGTCCAGGCACCGTGATGCGTGACTTCCAGACAGCACGAAGTTTGGACGGCAAAGAAGCGATGCCGCTCACGGACCGCTACTACCTAGCAGATGCTGTGTTCCTTGCAGTGATCGAAGGGAGACGCGACTTCATCGAGTCTGTTGCGAGTGCGTTGCATCGCCCGGCCTTCCCGCTCTACCTGGGTCGTCGATCCTGTCCTCCCGTGATGCCACTCGTGCTTGACGTCTCAGATGCGTCGCTCTACTCGGTACTGACGGAGCACCGCTGGATTGCACCCGCGCGGCTTAAGAAGGAGAGGGGGGACAAGGCGCTTCGGCTGCAGGTTGTGACCGATGCGTCCGCGCTCCCGGAGGAGCAACGCGCCAGCTCAACTGTTCATACGACCCGAGATGTCCCGGTGTCGTTTGATCCGGAACTACGTCAGTACGAGTGGCGGCAGGTGGCGAGGTTCTGGGTTGAGCTGGGAGGCGGTACCGATGCTGGGCCGTTCAGCGACACGCATGACCCGATCGCGCTCATGGAGGGAGTGGGACGTGTACCTGACACGATTTGACATCAACGTTGCACGCCGGCAGGCGCAGGCGCTGATGGCGTCACCGCGTCGGATGCATGGCGCGGTCGAAGCATCCTTCCCTCCTGTGAGCGGTGGTGCTCGGGCGCTCTGGCGGGTCGACGGTTCGCGGGGCAAGGCCACGCTTTATGTCGTCAGCCGGACGCAACCTGACTTGAGCCATCTTGTGGAACAGGCTGGTTGGCCCACCCTTCCGCCTTCGTGGAAGACCGCCGAGTACGGAGGGTTCCTCGACTCGCTTCAGAACGGACAGGAGTATCAGTTCCGGTTACTCGCCAATCCCACGATGGCTCTACCTACTGGCCCAGGTCGCGGCCGCAGGGTGGGCCACATTACGGCAACCCAGCAGTGGGAGTGGCTGAGGAGTAGGGCCGAGTCTAGGCTGGGCTTCGGAGTGGGGGGTGATCAGCCGACTGGCACAGTTGTTGCGCGCGACACGATCTCATTTTCGAGAGACGGGCACAAGGTCACGCTCAGCACCGCGCTCTTTGAGGGCCATCTTGTGGTCACCGATGTCGATGCGTTACGTGAGGCGCTTGTGAATGGCATCGGCCCGGCCAAGGCCTATGGATGTGGGCTGATGACGCTCGCGCAACCCCTCACCTGACGGAACGGCCCATGCTACCGGGGACGCCGCCGCCGGCCATACAGGACCTTACCCGGGTTACCGATCGCTTCGGGTTCTTGTACCTGGAGCACTGTGTGGTGCACCGGGACGGGAATGCTGTGACGGCTCGTGACCAACGGGGGACCATCCACGTGCCAGCTGCAGCGATCTCGGTCCTCCTACTTGGCCCCGGAACGACGGTGACGCAACAGGCGATGGTGGTGCTTGCCCAGTCCGGCGCGACGACTGTCTGGGTGGGGGAGAATGGCGTGCGCTACTACGCGCATGGAAGGTCCTTGACTGCAAGTTCACGACTCATCGAGGCGCAGGCGCGGATTGTGAGCCGGCCACGGGAGCGGCTCGCGGTCGCACGGCGAATGTATGAGATGCGTTTCCCGGGAGAAGATGTAGCAACTTTGAGCATGCAGCAACTTCGTGGACGCGAGGGTGCGCGCGTGAGGAAGGTATATCGCTATTGGTCACGTCAGACTGGGGTGGAGTGGCGCAGGCGTGATTACCAACCTGAGGACTTTGAGGCGTCAGACCCCATCAATCAGGCCCTATCTGCCGCCAATACTGCGCTTTATGGCTTGGTACATGCAGTGATAGTGGCGCTCGGATGTTCGCCAGCACTGGGCGTCGTGCATACGGGGCATGAGAAGTCCTTTGTTTACGATATCGCGGACCTATACAAGGCCACCACATCGATCCCAATTGCGTTCCGAATCACAAGTGAAGAGCCGCTAGATATTGCCTCAGCCGTCCGTCGCGCGATGCGAGACATTATGTTTGCCGAACGGATTATCGAACATATTGTGGTAGATATTCGTGAGCTCCTGGGTGTGTCGAGGGATTCCGAGGGGGACGAACTCGCTGACGTCGTATACCTGTGGGACTCGGCGGAAATGCGGGTTTCTGGCGGTGTGAGTTATCGGCTTGATGAGGACGTCGAGTGGTAGTGATCGTTCTGACAGCATGTACCGCGGGGCTTCGTGGTGACCTTTCGAGATGGCTCGAGGAGATTGCTCCGGGGATTTTCGTAGGTCATCTGAGTAAGCGGATTCGCGTGAACGTGTGGGCGAGGGTCCGAGAAGGTGTCGGTGACGGCCGAGCATTACTTGTGTGGTCGGAGCGCGGACCTCAGCGGTTGAGCTATGACTCAGTAGGGCACGACTGGGTGCCAACCGATTTCGATGGTTTGACGCTGATGATGCGACCTGGTGACGCCGTACCAGCTTCCAACTCGCGGAACCTCGGATGGAGCACGGCGTCACGGCTGCGGCGCTTCGGCCGCGAGAGCGAACGGCGGCGTTGACGGTAGCGGAGCGTGCGACACACACGAAGAGAGTGAATTGGTAGGTAAACTCAGGTATCGTCCCAGGTAACGAAGGGTGCTCCCCGCAAGCGCGGGGGTGATCCTGACCGGGCGCGATGGTGGTGTGGGCCATGATTGTGCTCCCCGCAAGCGCGGGGGTGATCCCTCGAGAACCACCCGTGGCGCACGCGTGAAAAAGTGCTCCCCGCAAGCGCGGGGGTGATCCCACCGCGCCATCCGGCGTGAGGTCCAAACGCACGTGCTCCCCGCAAGCGCGGGGGTGATCCGCCCGTGTGGACGAAGCAGAAGGACTCGTGACAGTGCTCCCCGCAAGCGCGGGGGTGATCCCCGGTGCCGCAGTCGGTAAGTGGCAGCAGTTCCGTGCTCCCCGCAAGCGCGGGGGTGATCCGGGTGGCGGACGACTCGACCTCACCGACCTGGGGTGCTCCCCGCAAGCGCGGGGGTGATCCCGGTGAGTTCCTCTTCAGGAGAGTCCGGGACCGGTGCTCCCCGCAAGCGCGGGGGTGATCCCGCCCGCGCCCGCGCCTGCACCTGAGGTGGTGCGTGCTCCCCGCAAGCGCGGGGGTGATCCCCTGTGCGCGTGGCCGTCTACCAGTTGTCGGAGGGTGCTCCCCGCAAGCGCGGGGGTGATCCGCCCGTGCGACACATCGAGCTGGAGCCGTTGACGGCACCGGCAACGTGCTCCCCGCAAGCGCGGGGGTGATCCCATGCGGTGCAGCTCCACGGCGTGCTGCTTACAGTGCTCCCCGCAAGCGCGGGGGTGATCCTCGCACCGAGACGCGTACGATCGTTGACCAGATGTGCTCCCCGCAAGCGCGGGGGTGATCCCTGGAGTGAGTACGTCGCGCCGACCGTGCTTGGGTGCTCCCCGCAAGCGCGGGGGTGATCCCACGTAGCGCGAACGTGAAGCCGCTACCGTCCTGTGCTCCCCGCAAGCGCGGGGGTGATCCCGATCCACGGATATTCAAACCTCAGCAACGCCAGTGCTCCCCGCAAGCGCGGGGGTGATCCCGATGCCGACATCCTGTTAGACCTGCCTCCGGAGTGCTCCCCGCAAGCGCGGGGGTGATCCCGCTGCCATCGATATGGCTGTGACAGCAATGGAGTGCTCCCCGCAAGCGCGGGGGTGATCCCTACGCCAGGCCGCAGTCAAGCCAACCCCGAAGGTGCTCCCCGCAAGCGCGGGGGTGATCCGGGGTTGGGCGGCAGGAGCGCCGTATTCACCACGTGCTCCCCGCAAGCGCGGGGGTGATCCCAGCCAAATGATGACCTGCGCCACGACATAGATGTGCTCCCCGCAAGCGCGGGGGTGATCCCAGGTCGGTCATGGTGAGGTTGCTCACTCCCCGGTGCTCCCCGCAAGCGCGGGGGTGATCCCCTTACGCACATACGTTCCCGACGACGCGCCAAGTGCTCCCCGCAAGCGCGGGGGTGATCCCATCCGGGGACCGGCCCGGGCCGTTTCTGGGGCGTGCTCCCCGCAAGCGCGGGGGTGATCCCTACAGCCGGATGACCACCGCAGGACTGCCCGCGTGCTCCCCGCAAGCGCGGGGGTGATCCTTGTGGACAGCGCTGTGGGTGGAGGCTTCGTAGAGTGCTCCCCGCAAGCGCGGGGGTGATCCCGGATCATGCGTAACGCACCGTAAAGCGCAAACGTGCTCCCCGCAAGCGCGGGGGTGATCCCCACGTCCTGAAATTTTCGCCCCGCGACGACCTGTGCTCCCCGCAAGCGCGGGGGTGATCCGGCCGCGGCGACCGCTGGATCGTCCACACTGACGTGCTCCCCGCAAGCGCGGGGGTGATCCCGGACGCGCGGGACCGTGCGCTCGAGCTGTGGGGTGCTCCCCGCAAGCGCGGGGGTGATCCCGGCCCGCACCGGCGGACGTCCACCAGAACGACGTGCTCCCCGCAAGCGCGGGGGTGATCCCGTTGACAACGGAGTGCAGGTATCGGCGGTCGTGTGCTCCCCGCAAGCGCGGGGGTGATCCGTTCGCGTAAACCGGGCGGCCACTATCGGCAATGTGCTCCCCGCAAGCGCGGGGGTGATCCCCCATTGTGGGGCGTCACGCCATGACCGCGTTCGTGCTCCCCGCAAGCGCGGGGGTGATCCCGACCTGCTGGGCGCGTGGAATGCGGCAATGATGTGCTCCCCGCAAGCGCGGGGGTGATCCCACCCAGCCGTCGCGCACTCATGCGGCCACCACGTGCTCCCCGCAAGCGCGGGGGTGATCCTGGCGGACCTCATGAGCGGGTTCATGCGATACCGTGCTCCCCGCAAGCGCGGGGGTGATCCCGAGGAGGCCGTTCTGTCGCTGGAATGTGACAACGTGCTCCCCGCAAGCGCGGGGGTGATCCCGGCGCCTATGCCGACGCGATCGATATGAACGTGTGCTCCCCGCAAGCGCGGGGGTGATCCCGCCGGATAAAGCACCTGGTAAAAGCATTAATGGTGCTCCCCGCAAGCGCGGGGGTGATCCCAAGGTGGTCCTCTCGAACTTCGGATCCGCCGAGTGCTCCCCGCAAGCGCGGGGGTGATCCCGGAGTTCATTCCCGGAGCGAAGCCAGGTTACGGTGCTCCCCGCAAGCGCGGGGGTGATCCCTGGTGATACACCCAGACGATGAGGTTCCACACGTGCTCCCCGCAAGCGCGGGGGTGATCCGTCCCGTGAGTCGAACATGTGCACGTTGTCGTGGTGCTCCCCGCAAGCGCGGGGGTGATCCCGCTACGCCGCTGAACGTGAAATACATCATGTGGTGCTCCCCGCAAGCGCGGGGGTGATCCCGGTGCCACCGTGCCGTTTGAGAAGGAGGGCACGTGCTCCCCGCAAGCGCGGGGGTGATCCCACGGTATCTACCAGGCGGAATGTTAGAGGCGTGTGCTCCCCGCAAGCGCGGGGGTGATCCGTCACGAGCAGCAGGCGGGGTGACGGCGTTGCCGTGCTCCCCGCAAGCGCGGGGGTGATCCGGGCGCCAATATCTTGGGGAGCGGTAGTGAACGGTGCTCCCCGCAAGCGCGGGGGTGATCCCGTGGCGCGGCTGTTTGCGGAGGAAGACAGGGAGTGCACCCCGCAAGCGCGGGGGTGATCCCGCCGCACCATGGGTGGTCACGTAATGGTGTGCGTGCTCCCCGCAAGCGCGGGGGTGATCCCGGTGTAGCCCGGTCCGGGACCCCTATACAAAGGTGCTCCCCGCAAGCGCGGGGGTGATCCCGTTTTGGCAGTTGTTGGATGAGTTCAACTGCCGTGCTCCCCGCAAGCGCGGGGGTGATCCCCCAGAGCACGGTAGCGCCCGCGCGCATCCGGCGTGCTCCCCGCAAGCGCGGGGGTGATCCCGGCGTCCGGTACGTACGCACCTCATCGGCAGGGTGCTCCCCGCAAGCGCGGGGGTGATCCCATGACTTGCGCCCTTGGAGGTACGAGGACGACGTGCTCCCCGCAAGCGCGGGGGTGATCCCTCAGCAGCCAGTTCAAGATTCTCGGGTGGGATGTGCTCCCCGCAAGCGCGGGGGTGATCCGGGGTCTCCATCACTGAGGCGATGAGCAACGCAGTGCTCCCCGCAAGCGCGGGGGTGATCCGCTGACCTGCTCGAGCGCGACCGCGCGGTCGTGGTGCTCCCCGCAAGCGCGGGGGTGATCCGGACAGTCTCTGTGGGTCGTATCGAGCCGCCTGGTGCTCCCCGCAAGCGCGGGGGTGATCCCGAGTCGCCCTCAACATATTGAGGATGCTCGACGTGCTCCCCGCAAGCGCGGGGGTGATCCCCGTTCGTGGCGGACGTAGCCAACACGGTAGGTGTGCTCCCCGCAAGCGCGGGGGTGATCCCGGAAGGCGACGGTGCGTGGACCTAACAGGTCCGTGCTCCCCGCAAGCGCGGGGGTGATCCCGTTACGGTCACGTTCTCGGCGGCCTTCGCCGAGTGCTCCCCGCAAGCGCGGGGGTGATCCCGTCGCGACCGCGAGCGCGTCGAGTGTTTCCTGGTGCTCCCCGCAAGCGCGGGGGTGATCCGGGGACCGGGCCCAGTTGCTTTGGGCCCGGTCCGTGCTCCCCGCAAGCGCGGGGGTGATCCCGGTTCAGCAGGAACCTCACCCAACGGGTTCGGGTGCTCCCCGCAAGCGCGGGGGTGATCCCTGGGCCCGGAGGGTGCCGCGCAGGTCGAGTTGGTGCTCCCCGCAAGCGCGGGGGTGATCCGTAGTACCTGGGCGACTTGCTGAACAGAAAGATGTGCTCCCCGCAAGCGCGGGGGTGATCCCCACCGTCAGAGGGTGACCAGTAGGCTTTGCCCAGTGCTCCCCGCAAGCGCGGGGGTGATCCGTTGTGCAAATGCACGGCTGGCTATGCAATGTAGTGCTCCCCGCAAGCGCGGGGGTGATCCCTGTGATGCCGGGGATCATCGTTGCCCCGGTCGGTGCTCCCCGCAAGCGCGGGGGTGATCCCGGTGAACGGCGCAAACCAAACGGTGAACGTCGGTGCTCCCCGCAAGCGCGGGGGTGATCCCATGGGCTACGAGCACAAGTTGATCTCGCTCAAGTGCTCCCCGCAAGCGCGGGGGTGATCCCGTGCGGGGACCACTCAGGAGGTCCACAGCATCGTGCTCCCCGCAAGCGCGGGGGTGATCCCACGATCACGGTGGTGCTTGGCGCGCACGGTGGGTGCTCCCCGCAAGCGCGGGGGTGATCCCATCGCTTCACTGGTGGCGCTCATCTCAGATCAGTGCTCCCCGCAAGCGCGGGGGTGATCCTGGAAGCGAGGCAAAGCAAATGAGCACCAGGAAGTGCTCCCCGCAAGCGCGGGGGTGATCCTAGTCGCATAGTGCGACTGTGCATGTCAAGCGGGTGCTCCCCGCAAGCGCGGGGGTGATCCCACCGAGTCGGAACACACGACCGACATCACGCCGTGCTCCCCGCAAGCGCGGGGGTGATCCCGCGTTGTTGCGTTGCGCGCGTCACGCCGCAGGGTGCTCCCCGCAAGCGCGGGGGTGATCCCGCCGCCGCGCTGTTCACGATGAATGCTTCGGAGTGCTCCCCGCAAGCGCGGGGGTGATCCCGGGACGTGTACCGGCGTGCACTTGCAGACAAGGTGCTCCCCGCAAGCGCGGGGGTGATCCGGCACGCCACGCCGAGCACCAAGCACACGGTCGGTGCTCCCCGCAAGCGCGGGGGTGATCCCACGCGAGTCATCTAAACGTCTCGGCCTGTCAGGTGCTCCCCGCAAGCGCGGGGGTGATCCGGTGTACCGCTTCACGTCGGAGGCCGCGCGATGGTGCTCCCCGCAAGCGCGGGGGTGATCCTGGGCGATCGCACACCTCGCCCTCTACTACGCCGTGCTCCCCGCAAGCGCGGGGGTGATCCTCGGCCACGGCAGAAGCCGCTGCCGATGTGGTAGTGCTCCCCGCAAGCGCGGGGGTGATCCCTGCATCCTGCGTCAGATTGAGCCGTGGCACGCGTGCTCCCCGCAAGCGCGGGGGTGATCCGTCTCGCCACCACCAGGAAACGCGGGGGCCTTGGTGCTCCCCGCAAGCGCGGGGGTGATCCCCGATGTGCCGCCTGGTGCAGCTGGAGCGGTCGGTGCTCCCCGCAAGCGCGGGGGTGATCCCAAGCCCGCCTGTTCGCGGAGGCCTCAAGGTTGGTGCTCCCCGCAAGCGCGGGGGTGATCCTGATTCAGATGGCGAATGAGGCGGAAGCGGCGAGTGCTCCCCGCAAGCGCGGGGGTGATCCTGGCAATGAGGTTCTGAACGGTGGCGATTAGAGGTGCTCCCCGCAAGCGCGGGGGTGATCCGTCCTGCGCCGACTGCGACGACGCCACCGCCTCGTGCTCCCCGCAAGCGCGGGGGTGATCCCAGCCACGGCACGCCAACACCCCACACCCCACCGTGCTCCCCGCAAGCGCGGGGGTGATCCCGCGCTCAACGAACTCGCAATCACCATAGGCGCGTGCTCCCCGCAAGCGCGGGGGTGATCCCGGCAGTCCAGCGGTGATGATGCTTCCGAGGGTGTGCTCCCCGCAAGCGCGGGGGTGATCCGACGCGTGGGAACAGCTGCGTGCCGCGCGTCAAGTGCTCCCCGCAAGCGCGGGGGTGATCCCCGAAGCAGGTCAGATGCGCGCCTCCGGCACACGTGCTCCCCGCAAGCGCGGGGGTGATCCCCGGCGCTTGGCGGCGCCCATAGGAAAGGTAGGGTGCTCCCCGCAAGCGCGGGGGTGATCCCTGTCGTGATCGATCATCGCCAACCGGCGAATCGTGCTCCCCGCAAGCGCGGGGGTGATCCGGCTTGACTCGGCCTCAGTCCACGTCACCGTGGTGCTCCCCGCAAGCGCGGGGGTGATCCCTGGCCCACGGACGGCATGCCCCCGCTTTCATCGTGCTCCCCGCAAGCGCGGGGGTGATCCCATGGCCGCATTTCTCGACGACCACAACGCCACGTGCTCCCCGCAAGCGCGGGGGTGATCCTGCTCGGACGCCATGCGCGTGCTCATGGAAGTGGTGCTCCCCGCAAGCGCGGGGGTGATCCTCGCGCGGCGACGGCCGCCGGCATCGGCCACCAGTGCTCCCCGCAAGCGCGGGGGTGATCCCGGTTCTCACCGTTGCGACCAACTGGCTTCGCGGTGCTCCCCGCAAGCGCGGGGGTGATCCGATCGGCGGCGGCGGACGATGCGTCGCTACTTAGTGCTCCCCGCGAGCGCGGGGGTGATCCCGGCAAGTCGCAGTTGTTGGTGGCGCGCGCTCTGTGCTCCCCGCAAGCGCGGGGGTGATCCCGTTGACAACGGGGTGCAGGTATCGGCGGTCGTGTGCTCCCCGCAAGCGCGGGGGTGATCCCGTGACCATTGATAAACGCCAGGTCGGTTCTTTGTGCTCCCCGCAAGCGCGGGGGTGATCCCCACGGCCACGGCACGTCGACCACCGAAACTTAGTGCTCCCCGCAAGCGCGGGGGTGATCCCGTTGTCGGCTCCGTGCCCCATCCGCATTCGCAGTGCTCCCCGCAAGCGCGGGGGTGATCCGGGGTGGGCGAAGTGTGACGGGTGCAAAATGTCGTGCTCCCCGCAAGCGCGGGGGTGATCCCCTCTGGCCGTGCAAGGCGTAGGCCACCTCGCGGTGCCCCCCCCGCAAGCGCGGTGGTAATCGCTCCTCAATGTAGCTGCGTTGGTAACAGTGGATAGGTCTGATACGCGGCCCAAGCTCTCTATTCGCTCACATCTTCAGTGGGGCGATCCCCTCGACAACACGTGCTGGGAAACGCTCGCCCGAATCCGCGAGTTTGGCTATTCCTGATGTGCTCAGGTCGACCCCGAGCACATCAGCCAGGCGCAACAGGTAGATCAGCACGTCGCTGATCTCCTCCGCCGCCCGTTGCTTGCGCTCCGGCTTCGCGAACTCCTCGAGGGCTCCGTCCGCCGGGATCCACTGGAAGAGCTCCGCCAGCTCGCCCACCTCGCCCACCAGCGCGAGGATCAGCGACTTGGGGTCGTGGAACTTCTCCCAGTCACGCTCCACCGCGAACTCGCGGATCTGGGCGGTGAGTTCTCGAATGGAGTCAACCTCAGTCATGGACTCAGCCTTCCACGATCCTCGGGAAGAAGCGACGCAGGTGCTTCCGCAGCGCCGGGTCTACGACGTACACATAGGTGCCACGCATGCCGCGTGTGAGCAGGACGTTGTAGACGTTCTTGACTAACGCGAGAACGTCGTCGTCCGAATAGGTGATGCCGCGCAGATTATTGGCCGCCTTGCCCTTCTTGTCGAAGTAGCTGCCACGGTTGAGGCAGATTCGATGGGTTACTTGGTCGAAGTACAACTCCGGACCCACAATCACGCCGGCGTAGTTTAGGTCGTACCCCTGGACAGTGTGAATTGAGCCAACTTCCTCAGCTGACGTGGGTGAGTTGATCCAGTCAGTAGCCGTACGGTTCCAGCACAGTCGCAACCCGTCAATCTCAATATCCCACACGGGTTCGTCCGGCGACGCGCCCGTAGACCTCCACTTCCAGCCGTACCCGGCCACAAGCCGGGCAAGGCCAAATTCAGCCTCGCGTTCGCGAATGGCCTGGTACATGGCGTCGGCGCGGTCAAAGAAGCAAAGATCGTAGTCGCCGAAGCCAGATTCCAAGGTGGGTCCCTGGTCGCTGAGTAAGCCGCGGACAAAGCCGAGGTAGTCATCGCCAGCCTGGACGCGCATCTGTGACATCAGGCGATAGCGCCGCTTGGTGTCTCGGGCGGTCAAGCGAAGTGCCTCAAGGTCTTCGTGGGGGACGTCAGCAGGCCGGACGCCTTGCCCTTCGTCTAGGAGGAAGACCTGATGGCGACTGGAGCGGATGATCCAGTCGATCTGAGTGAGCGACTCCCACTCCTCGCCTGGGCGGGCGAGGCCTTGGCTGATCTCACGATAAGACTTAGTGAGCATGCCCATGGACTGGGCAGCGTACTGGGTAAGACGGTGGGTCTCGTCAACGATGAGGAGGTCAAACATGGCCTGCCTGGCGGCCTCGTATGGAGTGAGAACCATATCCGCGCTAAGTCCGGGCGTGCGCTTGAAGACATTCTTGACGGATTTGCGAAGGGATTGCTGGGGGACTACCAGACCGACGCGTGCTCCAGCGAGCAACTCTGGGTAGCCCTCGGCGAAGAACTCACTGAAGGGGGTTTCTGATTCGCCGGTGTCGGCATCGGTACGCGCACGGATGTCCGCAAGGAGCTTGATGAGGTAGATAGCCACGATGGTTTTACCGGTGCCGGGGCCGCCCTGAATGACTGCCGTACTGGTAGCACCGGTAGCTAGGTCCTGGAAGAGGCCCTCCAAAATGTCTTCAATCACCACTTCCTGGTCTCGGTTGAGGGCCTTGAAGGGGGATAGTTTGAAAAGGTCCGAGTTGACGATCTCTGGGATACGTTTGGCGAAGAGACCTTGGTCACGGAGCTGATCAAAGATGCGCTCGAACTGGTCGCGATACGCCTCGCGCTGAAAGTAGTTGGCGTCTGTCACTCCATCGTTTCGATTGAGGACCGTGAACCTGCCATCGCCAGAGAACATGCGGATGAGGAAGGACTCCAGATCCAAGCACGCCGACTTATTGAACGTGTCATCGAGGATGATACGCACCTCACGAAGGTGTTGCTTCTGCGCTGTGTCCAAGTGTTGGCGCATGCGCGCAGCCGCGTTAACCGTCTCACCAACGTAGACATCGTGCGTATTGGTCAGTGTGTAGACAACCGGCCAGTTGCGGTGGCGCCCGGCAGGGTCATGCCAGCTGTTAATCGCCGAGACAGTGAAGGGGCGGTGCGCGATGGAGAAGCCGCGAGCTGTGATAGGGCCACGGGAGGCATCGGCGCTGTCCATAGGGTCAGGGTAGCGAGGCCTGCCGTTTCCAAACCGCAATCGACGCCAGCTTGTAGGCAAACGTAGCGGCCGCGAGACAGATCCGGCACCCGAGTACCGCCCCCAACCGAGCCACCATCCTCACGCGCGATCAACCCGCCGCTAGACGCGACCAGACAGCCAAACACCCTGCATTCCTCACATCAACCGTTAGAAATGCAGGGTGAATAGCCTGCAAACTGCCCCTTAAACCACCGGCACCCCCGCCAGGGATGCGGTCAGGTCTGCCTCGGACAACGCATCGTCGGAAAGTGACCCGGCCAGGAACTGTTCGTATGCGCCCAGCTCCAACAGCCCGTGCCCGGACAGCCCCACCACAATCACGCGCTCCTGGCCCAGCTCGGCCGCCTCCAGCGCCTCGCGGCGGGCCTGCGCCAACGCGTGGGAGGATTCGGGCGCGGGCACAATGCCCTGCGTGCGGGCAAACTCGATGCCCGCCTCAAAGCACTCGGTCTGCGGCAGCGCCACCGCCCCAATGAGGCCCTCGTTGACGGCATGCGACACCAGCGGCGCCATGCCGTGGTAGCGCAGCCCACCTGCGTGAATGGGGGAGGGCACAAAGTCGTGACCCAGCGTGTACATCTTCATTAGCGGGGTCATGCCGGCCGTGTCGCCAAAGTCGTAGCGGTACTCGCCACGTGTGAGCGTGGGGCAGGAGGCCGGCTCCACCGCCACAATGCGCGTCGACGCACCGTTGACCAAGTTCTCCCGCAGGAACGGGAACGCCAGCCCCGCAAAATTGGAACCGCCGCCCGCACAGCCGAGTACAACGTCGGGCGCACCCTCGCCAGCCTTAGCCAACTGGAGCAGTGCCTCCTGCCCAATCACGCTCTGGTGCAGCAGCACGTGGTTGAGCACCGAACCCAGCGCGTACTTTGCTTCAGGGTCCTGCGCGGCCACCTCAACGGCCTCGGAGATCGCAATCCCCAGCGACCCAGGGTGCCCAGCCGGGAACGCCCGCCCCGCATTCGTCAGCTGTGACGGCGAACGGTGCACCTTGCCACCAAACACCTCAATAAGCGTCCGACGCTGTGGCTTGCCGTCGAACGACACCCCCACCTGCCACACCTCGCATTCGGCGTCGAACAGCGAGCAGGCATACGCCAGCGCCGTACCCCACTGGCCCGCACCCGTCTCCGTGGTCAGACGGCGGATGCCGTTTTGCACGTTGTAGTACACCTGCGGCACTGCCGTGTTGACCTTGTGTGACCCGGCCGGGGACACGCCCTCGTACTTGTAGTAGATGCGTGCCGGGGTGCCCAGTTTCTGCTCCCAACGCCGCGCCCGGTACAGCGGCGAGGGCCGGTACTGCGCATACACGTCCAACACCGGCTTGGGGATCTCGATGTAGCGCTCCTGCGAGACCTCCTGCGCAATCAGTTCCATGGGGAACAGCGGCGCTAAATCCTCCGGGCCCACCGGCTCGTGCGTGCCCGGGTGCAGCGGCGGCGGCGGGGGCGTGGGTAGATCCGCCACGATGTTGTACCAGTGGGTGACCTGCTCGTGCGGTTCAAGGGTGTAGACCACCTGGTCGTTGTTCATCGCTGCTCCTTTGCGGCTAGAGGTAACGGCCACCCCCGGGCACCTTTGCCCGGATGCGACCGCCATGTCGAGGCTTTCATCACGACGATGTGATGACAGCCATGTGATGACGATTAGGGGCCAGCGTAGCGAGTCCCGAGTGGCTGTGGATAACGCAGACCGCCCGTCGTACTCGTGTGGAAGCATGTCTGGGTATGAGCCCCCGCCCTCGCCATGCCGTTAAGGAAATCGAGGCTTACATGAAGCAACTCGAATTGCTAGGCTGGACGTTCTCACGCGGAACATACTTCAAGGGGCGGTGTCCTTGTGGTCGGCATCAGAAGATGGTGCACCTCACGCCATCGGACCCCAACTATCTACGGAACCTCAGGAATTACATCAGAAGTCTTGACTGTCCAGGAAGGAGCGAGGGATGAGTAACCAGCGGCACTACATCGAGTTCACAACCCATGCACCCGGCCTGGAGCGCGCAGAGTTTGAAGCCATCGCGGACCGAGTCGCGGACCATCTGGTGGGCGCTACGGGAGTGGTTGACCCGGACCTGGGCGTGGACCTCGAGCGGCGCGAGCTCACGTTCTGCATGACGGTGGAGGCTCCCACGATTGACGACGAGTTGCAGCGTGTGCGCGCCGTAGCACGCGCCACACTCCACGCGGCCGGCGCCTCCACTGAGGGCTGGGAGCGTGTGGACTACCTGGTGAGCGACCACGTAGAACAAGGCCGGCTCCTGGCGCTGTAAGCCGCCCGCCCTACGCCTCAAGCAGCCGCACGAGTGAATCGGCCACAAACTGAGCGTCCAACCCATAAAGCGCACGGTGAATGGTGTGCCCCTCAGCGGTGGCAAACGCCTGCGCAGCCAGCGCATCGGCCGCAACATCGGTGTGGGCAAGCCCGCGTTCTTGCAACGTCTGCACAAACCGCGTCAGCTCCACAATCCACGCGCCATACAGCGCCCTCAGCGTGGGCACGTACTCGGAGTAGCGCCCGGTGGCCTGGAAAAAGTCCGCAATCAGCATCAGCCACGCCCCGCCGTCGTTGAGCGCCCCCAGGTGTGACAGCGTGGCCACCACCGCCTCACGGGTAGTGGTGTGGCGTGGGTCGGCAGCGACCAACCACCACTCGTCGCGCAGGTCCGCCCGGTACTCCAGCACGGCCAAAAAGAAGTCTTCCTTGCCGCGAAAGTGAAAGTAGAACGCGCCGCGCGTGTAGCCGCTGGCGCGGATCAGATCCTCCACCGTGGTGCCCGAATACCCCTTGAGCGGGAAGCGTTCCAGCCCCAACTGCACCAGCGCGGCACGGGTGGCTTTGCGCCGGGTGGCGAACTTGGTATCGCCGGTGGGGTCGGTCATGAGGCCACGCTATCAGGGGCAAACATGCCCACCATGCTTGCACATACATGCGTGTATGTATTACCGTCACGGGACATGAGGCTTGTCCCCGCTTCACGGCTCATCAGCCTGCTCTTGCTACCCGTACTCCTGGCCGTTGCCATTGTGGTTGCCGCCCCCGCCTATGCGGACGACGCCTGCGCCGGCCCAGACCCGTACGTGCTGCTCACCGACCCCACCGGGGTAGCCAGTGACGCCCTGTGCCGCGAGCAAGAGTCCGTCCTGCGTGCCTTAAGCGAAGACCAGTGGGGCGAGGACTACACCCCCGAGCAGCGCGCTCGCATTCTCACCTGGTCTCAAGACCAAGCCCTCGGTGCGCTCTATCTGGACCTGTTGCGCATCGTCCAACTACCCGCAGCGGACCGCACCGCGGACGAGGCCGCCATCTACCTGTGGTTCCAGCAAGCCATCGCCGGACTACGCACCCGCCTCGCCAACGCCGCCTACGCCGAACAAATCCGCTACCAACAAGACCCCTGCCACTACACGCCGCCCGGGCCGGACGCAGCCCCGTGGGCACAGTGCGACACCAGCTCCATGCTGTTGCTGTTCGGCGGACCCACCAGCCCCACCTATGAAGACTTTGTGAATTTTGGGGCCAAGCAGGTGCTGGGTATCGAAATGCCCGGCATCGACACCCTGCGCGCCGCCGCCACGCAACGCGCCGCCCAAACCCAGGCGATCGCCACCTACGCCGGTGTGGGAGGCGCGGCCGTCCTATCCGGCGTGACGCTCACCATTTTGGCCGCCGGTGCAAGCAACACCATCGCCGGCGTCGTCCTTGCAGGTACCGCCGTTAGCACCACCGCGATTGCCGCCGGCCCGAGCGCCATCGCCGCACTGGTAGGCGCTTCCGCTATTGCCGTCACCGCCGTGGTGATACTCGTGGTGGTCGCCGTCACGCGCGGCGTCGCGCTTGTCCAAGAAGGCGAAATCCCCGGCAAACTACGCGACAACATCACCGACGCCTCGGCGCTGATCGACATTGGCCCATGGTTGAGCGAAACCGACGGCAACAACGTCATCGCACTAACCGCACTAGCCGGACGCGTCACCGACGCACCCCTGCCCAGTGCCCCCGTGCCCACCACGCCCGCCGTGGACTCACCCACCTTCCTCATCACCGGGGGAGGCCAGAACGTCCAATTCAGTCAAACCCTCACCATTCAATCCCCGCTGATGCCCGGCGTGCCCCTGACCGCCTGGCTTGACCACGGCTGGTGGGTACTCAAAGACAGCGACGACAACGTGGTGATGACCCACGAACTGCAGTTCATCGACGCGGACGGCAACACCCGCACCGCCGTGGCCACCGACGGCGGCATCCTCCAGTACCCGGCCGACGGTTCGGTCACCGACGACTGCCTCACCGCAGGCACCTGTGAAGTAGGCGATTCGCTGACATTCATGGCGCCGGGCACGGATTCCATTGAGGAGGTCGCCCGCACCGCCACCTTGGCCGACGCGGCACTGGACTTCACCTTGCTGCCCACCGTCGCGTCCACGTACGAGGTGGACGACACGCTCGACGTTCAAGCCACGGCCGCCGCCAGTTACCCGACCACCATGAGTTACCAGTGGACGTTAGTGCGCCACGGTGATGGAGCCGACCTCACGGACGTCGAGCCGGCTGCCCGCATGTACCGCACCTTGCGCATGCCCGGCACCTACACCCTCACCATCACCGCCACCGCCAGCTCGGGCGAGAAGGCCACCCACTCGTGGGACTTCACCGTCACCGGCACCCCGCAAGGGCAGGTCGCACAGGGCATTCTGGTCACCCAATACCCCGATGACTCTCCCGACGGCACCATGCCATCCCAGCCGGGCCCATGGCTGGAAGGCAGCACCCACGGCACCTTGTGCGTGTCCACCGGGTCGACGGACCCCACCGACTACACCGTTGCCTTCTTTGGTGAACCGGACGTGGTCGCCACCTCCGTGACCGACGGTTACGTATGCGTCCCCCGCCCCGCCAGCGCCACTGCCGCCGGAGTGCACCCACTCGAAGTTGTCAAAGCCTGCCCCACCGGGGAGGTCGCCTGCCTGCCGCCGCTGGTTATTGACCTGGCCAACGCCATCACCACCAGCGCGTTCTCCTACGAGGTCACCAACCTGCCCGGCACCATCACCAACCCCACCGTCAGCATCAACGGTGCGACGCCCATCATCACCGGGCCATCCACGTACGCATACGGCGCCACCGGCGACACCGTCACGCTGGCCGCCACCGTGACCGACCCAGGCGCCAGCGCCCAGGACGTCACCATCACCTGGTCCGATGGCGCCACGCAAACCCTGACCGGCGTGGCCTCCGGCACCACCATCTCGGTGGACCACACCTTCACGCGCCGCGCCTTCGGCCCGGTCGGTGCGCACATCATCGCTACCGACTCGCTGGGCGTGACGAGCAACCTCGCCACCGCGTGGTTTGTGATGCGCCCCCAGCCCGTCGGCATCTCCCTCAACGCTGAGGTTGACGCCACCGGGCGTGTGACGCTCCTGGCAGGGCTGACCGATCCAGAGTCCAGCACCAGCAACCTCATCATTGACTGGGGGGACGGCACCAACACCACACTCGCCGCCCCGTTCGCCCCTCTACCTGGCAACACGGTGTTCCCCCTGGCAGATCTGGTACTCGGCGCTGACCACCTCTATGCAGACGCCACCGACCACACCATCACCGTGACGGCATACAACGGGGCCGCCACCGATGCGGTCGCCACCGTCACCGCATCGCTACCGCCCAGCGCACCCGCCGTGGCCAGTGCAGACCCGATCACCTTTGACGCGGACGGCACCGCGCATCTGAACGCGACCGTGGGTGACGTCACCCCCGGCCAGCCGCTCAGCCTGGTGGTGGACTACGGAGACGGCACCAACGAACAGTTCGACGCGCTCAACGCCGGAGACGTGATCCCCTTAAGCCACACCTACGCGCCCGGGCAGTACTCCCTCACGTTGCAAGCGGCCGACGCCGGAGGCCTGTCATCGCCGCTGGACAGCAGTTGCCTGGTGATCGGGCCAGTATCTGGTCTGTGCGGTTCACTTCCGGCCGACGCTGGCAACGGCGGATCGGGCAGTGGCGACGGATCGGGCAGCGGTGGCAGCCTGGCCAACACGGGCGCAGACATCACCACCGAGCTCAGCCTGGCTGCACTCCTGCTCGCCCTGGGTGGGGCGCTCGTGTGGTGGCCCGCCGCCCGCAGGCGCAACACGACTTTTACTTCTACGCGCGATTCGTAACCACGGCGAAACATCGCCGCACTCACGCAGAAACCGCGTAGGGGGAGCGTGGCACTCACCAAGCCCACCACGTGAGCAAAAGGAGTGATCGCGATGGAAGAAGCCATGGCCTACGCAGACAGCGTGGGCGCCACTGTGTGGCTACTCGTTTCGGCATCGTTAGTGCTGTTGATGACGCCCGCGCTGGCGTTCTTCTACG
>Ga0222423_1000371_pt1 | contig 35078 bp, 29 predicted proteins | sample 3A0metagenome_FD_182472 | JGI IMG/M metagenome (GOLD analysis project Ga0222423, IMG submission 182472) | Enriched microbial communities from leaf-cutter ant dump, University of Wisconsin, Madison, United States - 3A0 (version 2) | ecosystem: Environmental > Terrestrial > Nest > Insects nest >...
CAGTCGGCTATCGTCCAAAGCCTTTCGGGCCTTTTGACAGGCGAGGGGCCAATAGTCCGCAAGCGTGTAGTCAGGGGAGACATAGGGGAACCAGCCGTCTTCGACATTTGAGCCGATCCAGTCAGCCAGCATGATCAGACCCGCCACCCGCCAGACCTCGGACTTGCGTCCGGCTTTGGCGTGAGCTTGCGGCGAGAGAGGGCCGAGAAGTGCCATAACCGAGGCCACGAAAGCCTTTGCGGCCTGTTCGGACTCGGGGGTCATTATGCTCCTGAGAGGGGCGCTCTGTGTGACAGGCGTGCCGTGGTGCGACAGGGCCGCAAGCATCCACGTCGTGAAGTCATCGGGAACCGTGTCGCTGTGATGCTTTTCCCAGAGGCTGTAGCCGACATCGCCATGCCCATTGGTCAGCCAGGTGCGCTGTGGGTCATGCCCCAGACGATGCGCCAGTTCCGGCACCTTGCACTGGAAGTTTTCAGCAAACTTGCCAATGTCATGAAGGGCGGCCGCTATGACAAGCTGACGGCGGGCTTCTTCGGGGGGCAGCCCGCAGTTTTGTGAGACCGCCTGCCACAGCCCCGGGCGCAACTCAAGCAAGGCCTGCATGGCGGCGGCCACATCGAGGCTGTGATAGGCAAGGGGATGCCAGTCTGTTGCCGAATCTTCAACAGGGCGGGCCTTGCCCCAATAGTTTTTGATATAGTCCATGAAAATGCAATCTGACGAGGTGTTTGGTGGGGATGATGGCTCAGATTGCAATAGGTGTCTATGTCATAAACCGGGGTGAGGCGATCAGGGCCTGAGGTGTGTTTTCAGGAAGTCGATAAATACCGGCCAGTCCTCCGGTTTTACGCCGTGGCCGCTCTTGTGCATGTAATAGACAAGATCACCGCCTGTCGGCTGGCCGGTTTCGGGCCAGATGTCGGTGCCCGGTCCCTTCTTTCCCGGAAAGTCATAGGCGCGGCTGGCATCAACGGCTGAGAGAAATTCCCCTCTGGGGTCCGACCAGAAATCCGTGCTGCCGGTTTGCAGCAACAGCGGACGCGGCGCCATCAGGGCCACCAGCAGATTGCCGTCCATAGGGGCGCTTTGGCGGTATCAAACCGTTTCGCCTTGTGCCGGAGGCTGGCTGATGGCGTTTTTTGGAGGTCAGGCTGCGCGAGGTTTTGGTCAGAAGCGCTATAATATTGGCAAGGGAAAATGACTTTTGAACAGACGCTTCGGGCAGTGTGAAAATAAAACATGACCTTGGCGGGGAATAGGCTTAATTCTGAGGGGAAAGTTAAAGAGGCATCTGCGTATGACGAGCAAGATCGAACTGATTATCGACCCGCGTGAAAAGGATCTGGGCGGGTTCGTCGTCCGGCGTATCCTGCCGTTCGCCCAACACCGTCAGGTTGGCCCCTGGCTGTTCTTCGATCATCTGGGGCCTGCGGTCTTTGAGGCCGGTGAGGGGCTGAATGTGCGTCCGCACCCGCATATCAATCTGGCGACCGTGACCTATCTGTTTGAAGGGCGTGTGCATCACCGCGATTCGCTGGGCAGCGATGTGGTGATTACTCCGGGGGACATCAATCTGATGGTCGCCGGACGCGGGATCGTCCATTCCGAGCGCGAACCGGCAGAGACGGCGGATCAGACGCGCCGGACGCACGGGCTTCAGTTGTGGCACGCCCTGCCCGAAGCGCTGGAGGAGATGGCGCCCGCCTTTTATCATTATGGGGCTGCGGATATTCCGGCGGTCGAGGTCGGTGGTGTGCCGGTGCGGGTGATGATCGGCAGCGCCTACGGGGTGACGTCGCCGGTGAAGACCTTTGCCGAAACCCTGTATCTTGAGGCGCGGCTGAAGGCGGCGCAGAGCCTTGATATCCCTGCCGATACGCCTGAGCGCGCGGTCTATGTGGTGGCGGGGGCTGTGGATATAGACGGGACGGTGGTCGAGGCAACGCATATGGCCGTGCTGAAAAGCGGAGAGGCTGTGAACCTGACGGCGGTGGGCGATTCGCAGATTGCGGTGATCGGCGGTGAGCCGTTCAGTGCGCGGCATATCTACTGGAATTTCGTCTCTTCACGTCCGGCGCGCATCGAACAGGCGCGCAGCGACTGGCGCGAGGGGCGTTTCCCCAAGGTGCCCGGTGACGAAATCGAATTTATCCCCCTGCCGGAAGCCTGAGTCATGAGCGATCATATAAATGCCGAGGTGGTTGAAACCGGCATTAGCCCTTTCAGTGTCAGCATGGTGGTCAATGATCACCGCCTGAGCGGCGATGAACCTGAGGCCAGGGGCGGGCATAATCTGGCGCCGTCGCCGTTCGATTATCTTCTGGCGGCGCTGGGGGAGTGTACGGCCATGACGGTGCGCTGGTATGCGCGGCAAAAGGGCTGGCCGCTGGAGGCGGTGCAGGTCAGCCTGACCTATGATAAGGTGGCCGGTCACGCCAGCGGCCGGAGCGATATCTATCACAAGCGGGTGACGATCACCGGTGACGCCCTGAGCGAAGACCAGAGGCAGAAGCTGATCGAGGTTGCGGGCAAATGCCCTGTACATCGCACCCTGACCAGCGGTGTGCATATCGAGACGGTACAGGCATGATTCGTCTGTATATTGCTGAACCCTGCCCATCCTTTGCCGAAGGCCTGACCCTGCCGCTGCCTGCCGATCAGGGGCGGTATCTGGTGGCTGTCATGCGTCTGGGGCCGGATGATGAGGTGCTATTGTTCAACGGACGCGACGGCGAATGGCTGGCGCGGATTCATCTGGTGACGAAAAAGCTGGTGACGCTTGAGGTGCTGCGTCAGACGCGGCCCCAGCCGGAAACGGGCAATCCGCCGGTTCTGGCCGTGGCGCTGATCAAGCGGGCGCGACTTGAGACGATCATCGAAAAGGCCACCGAACTGGGGGCCGGCGCCATTCAGCTTCTGGTGACCCGCCGCACCAATGCCGACCATACCAATGTGGCGCGGTTGCAGCTCATTGCGCAGGAGGCCGCCGAACAGACCGAGCGTCTGGATGTGCCTGTGGTCATAAAGCCTGTGAAACTAGAGTCTTATATGAAAGAGCTGAGAGCCGGTGAGCGCCTGATCTATGGCGATGAAATCTCGGCACATGGCGGGGTAAATGACATTGCGCCTATGGTGCAGGCGCTGGGGACGCTGGGGGCAGACGAACAGGCCGTTCTATTGATCGGGCCGGAAGGCGGGTTCGATGATCATGAACGCGCCGCCCTCAGGGGACATAAGCAGGCGCTGCCGGTCAATCTGGGGCCGCGTATCCTGCGCGCGGATACGGCCGCCATTTCGGCCCTGACCCTTTATCAGGCGGTGGCCGGAGACTGGCGCTAAGCGCCGGTTCTAAAGGATCGTTTTCTGGCCTGCAAAGGGGCATTTTCTGCGCTTCCGATGCTCACGCACTATAGCACGCTGCGCTACGGTTCTCGAAATACGCCTTTTCGACTCAGACTCCGCCCTTTTGAAACCGGCGCTAAGCGCTATGAAATTAGTGAAAATGACTTGTGCGCCTGCACGCATAGGCCCATATAGCCAGAAATTGTAACTGCTATTATGCGATTTCAAAGGATAGGCGCTTGGCCAGTTCCCCTGTAATTTCCGGCGATAATCCGCCCATCGACAGCCATCATGCCTTGATCGACTATTTTGCCACCGGAGAGAAGCCAAGGGCGCGGTTTCGCATCGGGGCCGAGCATGAAAAGTTCGTTTTCCACAACTCTGATCTTAGCCGTCCGGCCTATGCGGGCACAGACGGCATCGAGGCCTTGCTGAAAGGGCTGACGCGGTTTGGCTGGGCCGAGGTCTATGAAAAGGGCAGGCTGATCGCCCTGAGCCGTGACGGGGCGTCGGTGACGCTTGAGCCGGGCGGGCAGTTTGAACTGTCCGGTGCGCCGCTTGAGACGGTCCATGCCATTGCCGCCGAAACGGCCCGCCATATAGACGAGGTGAAAGTCGTTGGCGGTGAGCTGGGTCTGGGCTTTTTGGGCGTCGGGTTTTCACCCCTGTGGAGCCGTGAACAAACGCCGGTCATGCCCAAGGGGCGATACAATATCATGCGTGCCTATATGCCTAAGGTCGGCAATCTTGGGCTGGACATGATGCTCAGAACCTCGACCATTCAGGCCAATCTGGACTATGAGTCCGAAGCCGATATGGTGCTGAAGTTCCGCGTCTCCCTGAGCCTTCAGCCGCTGGCGACGGCGCTGTTTGCCAATTCGCCCTTTACCGAAGGCAAGCCGAACGGGTTTTTATCGGCCCGTGCCAATGTCTGGACGGATACCGATCCTGACCGCACGGGGCTTTTGGCCTTCGTGTTCGAGGACGGGTTCGGTTATGAACGCTATGCGCAATATGCCCTTGATGTACCTATGTATTTCGTCAAGCGCGACGATTATATCGATGCGTCGGGCCAGTCGTTCCGGGCCTTCCTGAAGGGGGAATTGCCGGCCTTGCCCGGGGCGCGTCCGACGATGGATGATTGGGGCGATCATCTGACGACCCTGTTCCCTGAGGTGCGGCTCAAGAAATATCTCGAAATGCGTGGCGCAGACGGTGGGCCGCAGAGCCATATCAATGCGCTGGCGGCATTCTGGGCGGGGATATTGTACGATCAGACCGCCCTTGAAGCGGCGTGGGATCTGGTGAAGCGCTGGCGGCACGAAGACCGTCTGGAGTGGCGGGCGCGGGCGGCAAAAACCGGACTGAAGGGCGAGATTGCCGGACGGGCGGTGACGGACTGGGCGCGGGAAGCGCTGGAAATCGCCGAGGCAGGCCTTAAACGGCGGGGCCTGCTGTCCGAAAGCGGGCAGGATGAGTCCATCTATCTGGCGCCATTGTTTGAGATTGCCGATTCCGGTGTGACACTGGCGGATCGCTGGCTTGAGAAATATCACGGCGAATGGGGCGGTAAGGTGGAGCCGGTCTATCAGGCCGCCGCCTATTAGGGGGACCTGAGTTTATGCCGCTTGCCAAGGGGCGGGTTTTGTTTACTCATGACAGACTATGTGACCGTTTCGGGGACGTGAGATGAATATTGTCATTCTGGTCGGAATAGCCATTACGATTCTGACGGCTATTCCGGTGCTTAGCCAGTTGCGCCGCCACCCCAGAGGGCTGTTTGTTCTGTTCTTTGCCGAGATGTGGGAGCGGTTTTCCTATTACGGGATGCGGTCGCTGCTGATCTTTTATCTGACGTCGCATTTCCTCTTTCCCGATAATGTCGCCAATACGCAATATGCTTCCTATACGTCGCTGGTTTACCTGCTGCCGCTGATCGGCGGTTTGCTCGCCGACCGCTATCTGGGGACGCGCAAGGCCATTGTGTTCGGGGCCATATTGCTGGTGATCGGTCACGGGACGCTGGCCTTTGAGGGCAAGCCGAATATCGCCACGCTCACCTATCAGGGGCAGACCTATGAATTTGTCCGCGACGAGCATCATCCGGGGCCGCAAAAGCTGAAGGTCGGTGACGGGCTTTATGAGGTCGCTGTGGCTGAAAATGGCGGGCTGCGCCTTGTCGGATTGCCGGACACGGCCCCTCTGCCGCCGGTACTGGAGGCGGGGCAGTACCAACAGGGCGTGATCAGGGTCACGCCCTGGGTCGAACAGGCGTTTTTCTTTTCTGTGTCGCTGATCATTCTGGGGGTCGGCTATCTCAAGGCCAATATCTCCTCGATCGTCGGGCAGCTTTATACCGAAAAAGACCCGCGCCGTGATTCGGGCTTTACCCTCTATTATTACGGCATCAATCTGGGGGCCTTCTGGGCGGCCATATTGTGCGGCTTTCTGGGGGAAACCTATGGCTGGGGCTGGGGCTTCGGTCTGGCGGGGCTGGGGATGCTGGCCGGACTGCTGGTCTTTGTCTGGGGCAGGCCGCTGCTTGAGGGCAACGGTGAGCCGCCGGAACCGGAAAAGCTGAAACAGCCGGTGTTCGGGCCGCTGAACCGTGAATGGCTGATCTATGGCCTGTCGATCCTGTCCCTGCCGCTGATCTGGTTTGCGGTTCAGCGTAACGAGGTGGTCGGCTGGGGCTTGGGGATCGCGTCCGTGGCCATTATCGGCTATGTCGTCTGGTACATGGCCCGCCATTTTACGCGCATCGAGAATTACCGGCTGGGGCTGGCCTTTGTGCTGATCTTTGCCTCCGTGGTGTTCTGGACGCTGTTCGAGCAGGCGGGGTCGTCGCTCAATCTGTTTGCGGCGCGGAACACGCAACTCGAACTTCTGGCGGCACCGGTGATGTTCAGCCTGTTCGGGCAGGCCGTGGTGCTGGGGACACCGGCGCAACTGGCGTCGCTTAGCCTGCCGGTGGGGTACTGGCATCTCGATACCACCTTCACCGCCTCGCAGACCCAGTCGTTCAATGCCGCTTTCATCCTGTTGCTGGCACCGCTGTTTGCCTTTGTCTTTGCCTGGCTGGGCAAGCGGAACCGTGATCCCGATCCGGTCAAGAAATTTGCCTTCGGTCTGGTCAATGCCGGTCTGGGGTTCCTGATACTGGTGTGGGGGGCGGGCTTTGCCGATAGCGCCTTCCGGCTGCCGCTGATCTTTCTGGGGGCGACCTATCTGGTGCATACCATCGGGGAACTGGCCCTGTCGCCGGTCGGGCTGTCGCAGGTGACCAGGCTGTCGCCGCCGGCCATTGTGTCAACCATGATGGCCATCTGGTTCCTCAGTTCATCGGCAGCGCAATATATCGCCGGTTTCATTGCCGCGAGTACGGCGACGGAAACGGTCGGCGGGCAGGTATTGGATCAGCGGGCATCGCTGGAGACGGCGCTGCATACCTTCCAGATCATCGGCTGGTGGGGCATCGGGCTTGGGGGCGCGCTGTTTGGCCTGTCGTTTGTCATCAAACACTGGGCGTACGGGGCGGATAAGTAAGCGGGGGCACCCCTCTCATCCGGCCTTCGGCCACCGTCTCCCCACAGGGGAGAAGGAAGCGGGTCAGAGTTCGTTGCGGATGCGCAAGTACAGGCGCGGTTCGGAATCACGCACCGAGGTTTCGTGATAGGCGACTTCGCTCAGGCCGCGCAGACCTTCGTAGCGGGTGACCTCATAGCCTGAGGTGCGGGAACCGAGGTTTTGCAGTTCACCGCGAATGGCCAGTTTCGGGTTCGGGCGATATTCGGCATAGAGGCTGACCCACGGCGAGCCGAGCGAGCGGCTGACCTGATCATAGCGCCATGTGGTGTTGTCCCAGCCCTTATCGACCGACCAGCCCCAGGAATAGAGCGTCTTGTCCTGACTGAAGTTCAGGGACAGGGACAGGGGTGTCTGGCCGGAGATGCGGCGCTTTTCGCCGGTAACCGGATCGGTGACTTCGGAATCTGACCATGTGGCGTTGAAATGCACCATGCCGCCTTCGTCGGTCAGCAGGCCATCGGTCGGCAGGCTGAGGCGGGTGCTGAGGCTCTGGTTTTCACCGTCGCCGATATTGCCCACGGCGTCATGCACGGCGTCTTCGGCATAGACCGGTACGCGCTCTATGGCATCTTTGATCTGGAACTGCTGATAGTTGATGACCAGTTGCCCCTTGTCGGCAAAGCGGTAATCGAGACTGAAGCGGTCGGCCCACTGGCGATAGGGGACGAGATCGACCGGCGACAGGAGCTGTTCGGGTTTTTCATACTGCCATTGGGCGACCGAGACGAAATCCCAGTAGCCGAGGCCGCCGACTTCGCGTTCACGGCTGATGCGCAGTTGCAGGTGGTCATCGGCGCGCCAGTTCAGCGACAGGCGCGGCCTGGCATAGCTGTAGTTTTCACGCGCGCTGTAGGTGCCGTGGTGATAGATGTCCGCCGTTTCGATCATCAGGCCGCTATCGACGGTCAGGTTATCGGCAGGCCGCCAGTTGGAACTGATGTACAGCTTGCCGCGATTTTCCTCACCATGCACCATGCCCGGCGTGACAATATCGTCCGGCGTCATCCATGAACCGGTCGAGAGGCTTTCGCTGTCGAAGACATTATAGCGATGTTCGGCGCCGGCCTGAAGGGTGAGGGCGGGGCTTTTGCGCCATGTGGCCTGACCGCTGAAATTACCTTCGGCGGTCAGCTTGTCCTCAGTGTAGGCAGAGGTATAGCTGGGGGTTTTATAGTCGCGTTCGTACTGGTTGCGGTTTTCACGCGCCCACAGGTCGAATCTGAGGTTGAGGTTTTTCACGACGTCGCGGTTATAGCTGCCGGAAAACTCGCTGTTGAGGTTTTCCGTCTTGCGCGCTTCGCTTTCAAAGGTTTCGCCGCTGTAGTCGGCATCGAAGCCCGAAACCTGCGGGCGCATCTTGCCCTCAAGCGACATCTGGCCGCCATAGGCATTACCGGCCCATTTCACGCGCGCCTCAAGCCCTTCGCTGTTGCCGCGCGATTCGGTGATATGCTGCTTTTGTGTGCCGTCGGCATAGGTGGTGTATTTTTCACCGCGCCCCGTGCCGTCGTCGTTGTTCTGGAAATAGTTGAGACTGGCCTCAAGGGTTCTGCCGGCTTTTTTCTTCAGCCAGGTCATGCCGAACTGCGGCTTGACGCGCCCGCCGGTATAGATGTTGCCGCCATAGTTAAGGGTGATCATCGGCTTGTCGGTCGGCTTGCGCACGATATTGATCAGCTCGGTATGGCCCTGAAAATCATAGTTGCCGGTACCGGCGGGCAGGCGTTCGATATGTTCGACCATCGAGGCCGGTACGCGCCGGAGGGCATCGTTCAGGCCTTCGCCGGGGCGCTGACCGTCAATCAGGATATTACCGTTGCTGTTGGAGCCGGTGATGACGAAATTGGGAATATGCCGCACCATGTCTTCGGCGGTGTGAACCGCTTTGCCGTCAAAGTCGGCGAGGCTGTAGCTTTGCTGCGCGGTGGCGGTTGCCGGCCCCGTAAGTCCGAGAACCAGAGCCATAACCGATGCGGATGTAATGGCCTTCAGGCGCATTAAAACAGCTACCCCTACTGTGGTGTGACGAAGATATATCTTTGTGGCAATAGGTTACATTATGTAACAGCCGTGCCCCATGTACAAGCCCGTAAAGTGGCTTTATGGCCAATATGCGGCAAAAGACCAGTCAATCCAGATTGTTAATTTGTGTGATAATTTAGCCCTATTGGGTGCCGCCGACTGTGATTCCGCGGATTTTGAGTGAGGGCTGACCGATACCGACCGGCAGGCTCTGACCGGCCTTGCCGCAGGTGCCGACGCCCGGATCAAAGGCGAAATCATTGCCGATCATCTCGATCTGACGCATGACGGCGGGGCCGTCACCGATCAGGGACGCGCCCTTGACGGGGGTGGTGACCCTGCCGTCCTCGATCAGATAGGCTTCGGTACACTGAAAAACGAACTTGCCGTTGGTGATATCGACCTGACCGCCGCCAAAATTGACGGCATAGAGGCCGCGCTTCGTTGAGGCGATCATGTCGGCGCGCGTGTCCGTGCCGCCGGTCATGAAGGTGTTGGTCATGCGCGGCAGGGGCTGATGGGCATAGGACTGACGGCGGCCATTGCCGGTGGGGGCCGCGCCCATTTTGCGCGCCGACAGCCGGTCGTGCATATAGCCGACCAGTATGCCGTCCTCGATCAGGGTCGTGGCGTGGCTGGGGGTGCCTTCGTCATCTATGTTCAGGGAGCCTCTGGCGTCGGCAATGGTACCGTCATCGACGACCGTGACGCCCTTGGCGGCGACGGACTGCCCCATCTTGCCGGAAAAGGCCGAGGTGCCCTTGCGGTTGAAATCGCCCTCAAGCCCGTGGCCGACCGCTTCGTGCAGCAGGACGCCCGGCCAGCCGTTGCCGAGGACGATATCCATTTCTCCGGCGGGGGCCGGTATGGCCTCAAGATTGACGAGGGCCTGCCTCAGGGCCTCATCGACCTGGGCCTGCCAGTTTTGCGGATCGGTCAGTTCGCTCAGGCCGATGCGCCCGCCGCCTCCGGTCGAAGCGGTTTCGCGCCGCCCGTTCTTCTCGACCGAAACGCCGATCGATAGACGCACCAGAGGGCGGTAATCGTGATAGATTTCGCCACCGGCGCGCAGGATGGAGATGTGGCGCTGATCGCTGGCGATGGAGGCCGACACCTGCACCACGCCGGAATGTTTGTCGCGGGCATAGGCGTTGATAGCTTCGAGCAGGGCGATCTTGGCGGCAAAGTCCATCTCGCTGATCGGGTCGTGCGCACCGTAATGGCGGCGGTTCGAGCGCGGCGGATTGTCCGGCGTCAGGCTGAGGGACAGGGCCTTGCCCTGTTTGGCCTGAACGGCGGCATCGGCGGCGCGGCGCACAGCCTCAAGGCTCAGTTCGGCGGCATTGGCAAAGCCTATGGTTTCATCCGAGACGATTCTCAGGCCAAAGCCCTGATCGGCACCATAGCTGGCCCCTTTCAGGCGGCCATCGTCGAAGACAAGTGATTCTGTCTCGCGTGATTCGAAGAAGATTTCCCCGTCATCCGCGCCGGTCATGGCCTCATCGAACAGGCGCTGACAGGCCTGAAGGTCGATATTCCCCAGGGCGGCGGGAGTTGTGGACATATCGGAAGACGGAAGATCAGAAGGCATGGGAGGCACTCGGGTAACGGACTTTTGCCTTCCTATTTAGGCGTGAAAGGCGTCAAAATCCATGCAGCCGGGGAATTTATTGTTTTTTGTCCATGAATGCGGTCTGCGGTTCGGGCGAAGCGCGACAAAAGATCGCAGTTGCAACAGGGATATACGGCAATTGGAATTTTTCTCCCTGTCCATATCAGGGAATCCGCGTTTTAGCCCTTTGCAATTTGCTCATATGGCATTATGGGAACCCTACGCAAAGGTGAGACATATTGTCATAAGTCGTCACCTTCTCTGTCATCCTGACCGAATTACAAGGGCAGGGACGGCGACCGAGGATTAACTGGCCTTAGCCCCTGCCGTGTCTGATTACAGGCAGCGGGCCTGAGGCCGTCATTATTGAGGATAGTGGGAATGGGCATCCGAAGGCTGACCAGAGCTGGCGTCCGGGCCGGTAAGGCCGGGATCGGCGCTTTGCTAGCGTCTTTGAGCGCGTGGTTTATGGGGGCCGGTCTGGCGCTCGCCGAAGAAGTGGCGGGTATGCCGACCGACAAGGCCATCCATTTGCAGAAGTCGGCGTCGGACATAAAGGACGCCGCGATCACGTTCCATAACTGGATCTTGTTGCCGGTCATCACGATTATCGTGGTTCTGGTCATGGTGCTGCTGTTGTGGATCATCGTGCGCTTCAACAAGCGTGCCAATCCCGTACCGGCCCGTTTCTCGCACAATACGGCCATTGAAATCATCTGGACCGTCGTGCCGGTTCTGATCCTTGTCTATATCGCCATGTTCTCCTTCTCGCTGATGCGTAAATATGAGGCCATGCCCGATCCTGACGTGGTGGTGAAGGCGACCGGTTACCAGTGGTACTGGTCTTATGATTACCCTGAGCTGGGCGTCGAGGGCGTCGAATCGCGTCTGCTGCCCGAAGCGCGCGAAATCGACAGCGCCAAGGCCGCCAATGTACCGTTCCTGCTTGGGGTCGATAACGAGCTGATCGTGCCGGTCAACAAGGTGGTTCAGGTTCAGGTCACTGCCTATGACGTCATTCACGCCTTTGCTCTGCCGGCCTTCGGCGTCAAGAGCGACGCGGTTCCGGGGCGTCTGAACAATGTGTGGTTCAAGTCGCGTGAGACGGGCATCTTCTACGGTCAGTGTTCGGAACTGTGCGGCATCGACCACGCCTATATGCCGATCGCCATCCGCGTCGTGACCGAAAAGGAATTCGACGACTACATCATCGCTGCCGGTGGCAAGACCCGCGCGCAGATCGCTCAGGAAGCCGCTGCGGCCAAGCTGGCCGAGGACAAGGCCGCCGCCGAAGCGGCCGCGGCGTCGGCGGCTGCCCCCGCTGAGGAAGCTGCGACGGATGCGTCCGCTGCGGCTGCCCCCACTTCCGATGCTGAAGGTGCGGCCGCTTCGGCGGCGCCTGCGGCCCAATAATTAGTAAAGAGAGACGAACGCAATGGCTACGAACGCTTCTGTCGCTCATGATCATCACGATCACGACAACCATACGCCGCCTTTCTTTAAGCGCTGGTTCTATTCGACCAACCACAAAGATATCGGCCTTCTGTATATCTTCTTCTCGATCTTCGCCGCCATCATCGGTGGCGGTCTGTCGGGCCTGATCCGCTGGGAGCTTTATGCGCCGGGCCTTCAGCTGTTCGGCGAGCATAGCCTGCTCGACCAGCTGGGGATTTTCCATGGCAAGCACGGCTATAATGCCGTGGTCACCGCCCACGCCCTGATCATGGTGTTCTTTGTGGTCATGCCCGCCACCGTCGGCGGCTTCGGCAACTATTTCGTCCCGCTGATGATCGGCGCGCCGGACATGGCCTTCCCCCGCCTGAACAATATTTCGTTCTGGCTGCTGGTTGCCGGTTTCGTCCTGCTCATCACCTCGCTGTTCGTTCCGGGCGGCGTCGGGGCGATGGACAAGGGCTTCGGTGGCGGCTGGACCGTCTATCCGCCCTTGTCGAGTGCCCAGTACCATCCGGGACCGTCGCTTGATCTGGCGATCTTTGCCCTGCACGTTGCCGGGGCGTCGTCGATCCTCGGGGCCATCAACTTCATCACCACCATCTTCAACATGCGCGCACCGGGCATGACGCTGCACCGTATGCCGCTATTTGCCTGGGCGCTGCTGGTCACCGCCTTCCTGCTGCTGATCTCGCTGCCGGTTCTGGCTGGTGCGATCACCATGCTGTTGACCGACCGTAACTTCGGCACCAGCTTCTTCGTGCCTGCGGGCGGTGGCGATCCGGTCATGTACCAGCACCTGTTCTGGTTCTTCGGTCACCCCGAAGTGTACATCATGATCCTGCCGGGCTTCGGTATCATCAGCCATATCGTGTCCACCTTCTCTAAAAAGCCGGTCTTCGGTTATCTGGCCATGGCCTATGCCATGGTGGCCATCGGGGTCGTCGGCTTCATCGTGTGGGCGCACCACATGTACACGGTCGGGATGGGCTTCAATCTGCGGGCCTATTTCGTCATGGCCACCATGATCATCGCCGTGCCGACCGGGGTTAAGATCTTCTCGTGGATCGCAACCATGTGGGGCGGGTCGATCGACTTCAAGGTGCCTATGCTGTGGGCCATCGGCTTCATCTTCCTGTTCACCGTTGGTGGTGTGACCGGTGTGGTTCTGGCCAACAACGCCATCGATATCTCGCTGCATGACACCTATTATGTGGTGGCGCACTTCCACTATGTGCTGTCGCTGGGGGCCGTGTTCTCGATCTTTGCCGCCTTCTTCTACTGGTTTGAAAAGATGTTCGGCGTGAAGTTCAACGAGTTCCTGGCGCAGGTTCAGTTCTGGATCATGTTCGTCGGCGTGAACGTTATCTTCTTCCCGCAGCACTTCCTCGGCCTTCAGGGTATGCCGCGCCGTTATGTCGATTACCCGCTGGGCTTCGAGTTCTGGAACAAGGTATCGACCATCGGTTACATGATCACCATCGTCGGTGTGGGCGTGTTCTTCATTCTCCTGATCGAAGCGGCTATCCGCCGCCGCAAGGCGGATGCCAATCCGTGGGGTGAGGGGGCGACGACCCTTGAATGGACCCTGTCCTCACCGCCGCCTTATCACCAGTTCTCCGAACTGCCGGTGATCAAGGATGACGGTCACCACTAATTCCCTGCTTTATTAGGGAAAACCAAAACGGGGATGGGGTGTGACAAGCATCTCATCCCCAAATCGTATGTGAAACGTGAGTGTCATGACCCCAGAACCCGCCCTGACTGAAGACCGGCCCGATGAAGGGATGCGCCCTGCGGATGCCGTCTATGCGCAAAAAGCCCTGCGGGCGTCTCCGGCGGACTATTTTCAACTGCTCAAGCCGCGCGTCATGTCGCTGGTGGTGTTTACCGGCCTGACGGGTCTGGTGGTGGCGCCGGTGGATGTGCATCCGCTTCTGGCCTTTGTGGCGGTGCTGTGTATCGCGCTGGGGGCCGGTTCGGCGGGGGCGCTGAATATGGCGCTTGAAGGGACGACGGATGCGCTGATGCGGCGCACGCGTGGCCGGCCGGTCGCGGCCGGTCGCATCACCAAATCGGACGCCATGGCCTTTGGCGGGGTGCTGGCCTTTTTGTCGGTGGCGATGATGTGGCTGTCGGTCAATGTGCTGGCGGCCATGCTTCTGGCCCTGACCATTGTCTATTATGTGGTGCTGTACACCATGATTCTCAAGCGCCGCACGCCGCAGAACATCGTCATCGGCGGAGCCGCGGGAGCCTTTCCGCCGGTCATTGGCTGGGCCGCTGCGACGGGGACGGTGCCGATCGAGGCGTGGGTACTGTTTGCCATCATCTTTTTGTGGACTCCGCCCCATAGCTGGGCGCTGGCGCTCTATACGACCGAGGACTATGCCAATGCCGGTATTCCGATGATGCCGGTGGCAAAAGGCGCGAAGTCCACGCGCTTGCAGATATTGCTGTACAGCCTTGTCATGGCGCCGGTGGCCTGTGTGCCGATCCTGTTCGGTCTGGGCGGGATGTCCTATGCGGTCGTGTCGATCGTCGGCGGGCTGTTCTTCCTGTTTCTGGCGGTGCGCGTGTTTCTGTCGAAGGCGGGCGATCATCCCGAAGGCGGGGAAAATTCGCTTTATGACGTGAAAAAAGAGGCTGTGGCGGCGCGCAACCTGTTTGCCTATTCCATCCTCTATCTGACGGCGCTGTTTGCGGCCCTGCTGCTGCATCACGCCTTTGCGGGAGTATAATCATGACGGACAAGACTGATAAGCCTGTCGCTCCGGTGACCGAAGCCGACAAGAAGGCCTATCTGGCCGCACAGAAGCGGCGCAATATCGCTATCGGGCTGGCCCTGACGGCGTTTATTGCGCTGGTGTTCATCGTCACCATCGTGCGTATCCGGCAAGGTCTGGGGTACTAGACCCCGATGAAAAAGTTGTCGCGTAACCGGAAATTCCTGCTGGGGTTTCTGATCGTTCCGGTGCTGATGGTCGGACTGGCCTATGCGTCGGTGCCGCTTTATCGCATGTTCTGTCAGGTGACGGGCTTTGGCGGGGCGACCCTGAAGGCCGAAGCCGCTTCGGCTGTGGTTACGGACAGACCGGTCAAGGTGATGTTCGACACCAATGTCAACGGGCTGGACTGGGACTTTACCATAGAACAGCCGTCGCAGATGACCACGGTCGGGGCGACGAACATGCTCTATTTCACCGTGAAGAACAATTCGGACACGCCTAAGACCGGACGGGCGAGCTATAATGTGTTGCCGGAGGTCATGGGGCCTTATTTCATGAAGCTGGAATGCTTCTGTTTTACCGACCAGACCCTGCAACCGGGTGAGGAGCGCACCTTTCCGGTGGTCTATTTCCTCGATCCCGAAATGCTGAAGGATAATGACACGAAGGAGACGACGACGGTGACCCTGTCCTACACCTTCTTCGAGGCGAAAAACGGCGCTGCGGCGACGGAAAAATAGGCGCATCTGCGACCTTATGGCGCAGGGTGTGGCAAAAAGTACCAGCTACGCCCCGTGAACCGATTGTGTTTAAAAGCGATCTGGACTAAGACCGGTTTTTCAGGGTCTGAGTCCCGATAGACAATAACCTGTCGCGCAGGTTTTCCGGCGCGACGCACCAGAGATGAGTTGAGCGAACATGGCCCAGCACGGCGTGAATCACGATTATCACATCATCAACCCCAGTCCGTGGCCTTTGCTGGCTTCGGTTTTTGCCGTCATCATGTTTATGGGCGCGGTGATCTGGATGAAGGGGCTGTTCGGTCTTGAAGGGCCGGTGCCGTTTCTGGTCGGTCTGGCCGGTATCCTGTTCGTCATGTACGTCTGGTGGCGCGATGTGATCCGCGAATCAAAGGCCGGTGATCACACGCCGGTCGTGCAACTGGGGCTGCGTTACGGCACGATCATGTTCATTGCTTCGGAAGTGATGTTCTTCGTGGCCTGGTTCTGGATTTTCTTTGAAGGGGCGCTGTTCTGGGAACACCGCGCCGGTGCCCATTCGGCCATCGAGGAAGTGCGCACCGCCTGGTCGAGCTGGCCGCCTGCCGGTATTGAAACCGTCAGCGCCTGGCAACTGCCGCTGGTCAATACCCTTCTGCTGCTTCTGTCGGGGACGACGGTGACCTGGGCGCACCATGCGCTGCAAAAGAATGACCGTGGCGGCGCAAAGCTGGCTCTGGCCCTGACTGTGGTTCTGGCTCTGGCCTTCACCAGCATTCAGGCGATCGAATATCAGCATATCTTCCATCATCACTATTTCTTCAATGAAGAAGCGGCCAATTCGGGCCTGTACGGTTCGGCCTTCATCATGGCCACCGGCTTCCATGGCTTCCATGTCATCATCGGGACGATCTTCCTGGCCGTGTGCCTGATCCGTCTGATGCGTGGTGATTTCACGCCGCAAAAGCACTTTGGCTTTGAATCGGCAGCCTGGTACTGGCACTTCGTTGACGTGGTGTGGCTGTTCCTCTTTGCCTTCATCTATGTGGTGTTCTCATAATAGCGGGCGGTTTCGTCTCTATATTGAAACAGAGTTCACAGGACGACCGGCATGTTCCGGTCGTCTTTGTGATTCTGATGGGCTATAACGGGGTGAGCGCAGAAAGGTAACCATGTCGGACAGGCGCAAACTGGATGGGCGCAAACTGGATGGGCGCAAATCAGATGAGGCTTCGCGGTTCCCGCTGGGGCTGACCCTTGTGACGGCCGTGGCCCTGCTTATCCTGCTGGGGCTGGGAAGCTGGCAGATGCAGCGTCTCGGCTGGAAGCGGGCCTTGCTGGCGGACTATGCGCGTACCGAGGCCCTGCCGCCTGTGACCGCAGAGGCGTTGCTGGGGCAATCCGAACAGGCCGACTGGCGGCAGGTGGTGCTGCCCGATTGCGAAGTGGTGCCGGAGCGCATCGTCTATCTGCACGGCGTGGCCGAGGGCGTGGCGGGCTATCATCTGCTGACGCCCTGCCCGGTGGCGGGCGGCTATGTGCTGACCGATCTCGGTTTCCGTGAGACACGCGCCGAAGGGGCGGTGCCTGTGACTCTGACGGGAGCGGTTGGCCGGTTACGGCCTTTTGAAAAGATAAACAGCTTCATGCCGCCCAATGATGCGGCGGGCGATGACTGGTATCAGCGGCGCGTCGATGATCTGTCGGCGCGTTGGGGGCTGACGCTGCGCGGGGACTATTATGTTGCCCTGACGGGCGGCGGGGTGCTGGGAGCGCGGGCGGTCGATGTGACGCATAATCTCAGTAACCGCCATCTGGAATATGCCCTGACCTGGTACGGTCTGGCGGTGACTCTGCTCCTTATTTATCTGGCGGTGATTTTCCGCCGCTCCGGCAAGCGTCCGGCCTGAGACGCTGCCCTGATACAGGATTTGATATGACCTCACATTCGGCGTCCGGCGGGTTGTTTTCCGTCACCCTGCCCAACGGATTGCGCCTTGTCTGCGATCCGATGCCGATACGCACCTTTGCCCTGACGGCCATCATTCATGGCGGGGCGCGCTTTGAGACACCGGAGCAATCGGGCTGGGCGCATCTGAGCGAGCATATGGTGTTCAAGGGGGCTGGTGGACGCAATGCGCGGGAACTGGCCGAAGCCATCGAACACAGGGGCGGGACGATCAATGCCTCGACCGGCTACGAGCATACGCGCTTTGAGGTGCGGGGTATGCGTGAGCTGTTGCCGCTGGCGGTGGAGGTGGTCAGCGACCTGATGTTCCGGCCTGTGCTTGAGGCCTCGGAGCTTGAGCGTGAAAAGAAGGTCATCGAGCAGGAAATTTCCGAGGCCTTTGATACGCCGGACGATCATGTGTTCGATCTGTTGCAGACGGCGGTGTTCGGCGATCACAGTCTGGGGCGGCCGATACTGGGCACGCCCGACAGTCTGGCGCCAGCCCGTTCGGACAGTCTGCGTCGCTATATTGACGGGCTTTATAACCCTTCGGAAACCGTGGTCTGTATTTCCGGCAGTGTCGGGCCGGAGGATATGGAAACCATAGGCCGCTATTTCCGCGATGTCGAAGGACGCGGCGGACGTGAAGCCACATCAGCGCCGGTGTTCCTGTCCGGTCATGCACGGCAGAAGCGGCGGATCGAGCAGACCCATATGGCCTTGGCCTTTCCGGGACTGAACCGTTATGACGATGATCTCTATGCCCTTAAACTGTATGGCGAGATACTGGGGGGCGGGATGGCTTCGCGTCTGTTTCAGGAGGCGCGGGAAAATCGCGGTCTGGCCTATAGTATCGACGCCTATACTACCGCCTTTCGCGATACGGGGCTTCTGGGGGTCTATGCCGGTTGTGCGCCGGAGGATGCGTCGGGGCTGGGGGAGCTGATTCTGTCGGTAATGGGCGATCTGGCGGAAGGGCCGCTGGAGGCGGAGCTTGAGCGGGCGCGGGCGCAGTACAAGACGGGGCTTTATCTCAATGACGAGAACGCCGCCCATCGGGCCGGCACCTTGTCGGGGCAGATGCTGACCTATGGGCGGGTCTATGATCTTGAGGCGCAGTCCGGGCGGCTCGATGCTGTGACGGTGGATGATCTGAAGCGGGTCGGGCGGCAGGTCTTGTCCGGCGGGGTGGCTTCGGCCATTGTCGGGCCCGCCATGAAAAAGGATCCGGCGGATGTTTTTAGAGCCTGAAGCACCGTTTTCAGAAAACGCACAAAAAGGATTTGCCGTTACTGAAAAAACATCGGTATATTGATTTTATTCATAATTATGATCTGAAAATATCTGATCTTATCTGAAAATAAATAAATGGCCGTCAGATTGCCGTTGGTTTTATTTTCTGCCGAGTTGCGTAATGTCAGGGGTCAGTCTTTTTGGATTCAACCGTCGGGGGGCGGAGAACCGTGCGGCAGGTGTGCAGATGAAATCGGCTTCCAGATCGGACAGCAAATCCGGCGCGCGGGCGCAGGAAGCCGAAGGTGCATATCTGGCGGGGGATATGCAGGCGGCGGGTTTCGTTTCCTGGACCTATGACCTGATAGGGGCGCGTTTTGCATTTCAGGGCCAGCTTGCCGGAAGCGATCTTAGTGATCTGGGGGCGCTGTTTGCGCCTGAGGCCCTGAAGGCACTGACGGATGCGGCGCAGCAGGGCGGGCCGGTGCGCTGTTTCCTGACGACGAAAACGCATCGGGTGCTTTATTTCAAGGGCAGTAAACGTCACGATCAGCCGGTCGTCGGCGGCCTGCTGACGGATGTGACCGATGAGCTGTTGCCACAGATGCGCAGCGTCCAGAACCTGAGTGCGCCGGATAAGGATATCGATCCGCTGACGGGGCTTTATAACCGTTATGGCTTCCTGAAGGCGGCGCAGGGTCTGTTGCAGCAGCCGGGGGAGTTTGATCTGGTGGTCGGCGATCTCAACCGCTTTCGCCGGCTGAACGAGGCGCTTGGGCATGAGCGAGCCGATCTGGTGCTGGGGCTTCTGGCGGAACGGCTGAAAGAGGTGTTTGCCGAAAAGGCCATTCTCGCCCGTCTGGGGGAAGATGAGTTCGCCGTCCTGACCCTGCGCGGGTTTCCGCGTGTGTCCGAGCGGATGCGCACGGCGCTTGAGCGTTCGATCACGGTGGCCGGTTTCGATATTCACCCGACCTTTTCCATGGGGGCGGTATCGGTCGATGGCGGTGAGCAGGCGCTTGAGGCCGGAGAATTATTGCGCCGCGCCGAGATGGCCATTGAGGTGGCGCAGGCCAAGGGCGTGGGCAGTGTCGCCTCATACAAGCATGATCTGGAGACGGACGGGCTGACGCAACTGGCGCTTGAGGCCGAACTGCGCAAGGCCTTCGTCAGCGGCGAGGTCATTGCCCATTATCAGCCGATCATCGATCTGGCGAGCGAGCGTATTGCCGGTTTTGAGGCGCTGGCGCGCTGGGTGCATCCCAAGCGCGGCCTGATCCGGCCTGACCATTTTCTCGGTCTGACGCGCGATATGGGACTGTTGTGCGACCTGACGACGATCATCCTCAATCATAGCATCAAGAATCTGGCCAGATGGCGGGCAGCCTATGACCTGCCGGACTCCTTTTTCATCAGTGTCAACCTGTCGGCGGCGGACATCGAGCGCACACATCTGGTGGAGGATATTTCCCGCCTGATCCGCAGCTATGGCCTGCCGGCCAGGGCGCTGAAACTTGAGGTTACCGAAAGCGACGTCATGCGGGATCCCCATGCGGCGGCGCGGGTGCTGGAGTCCCTGCGCGAAGGCGGGGCCGGTATCGCGCTCGATGATTTCGGGACAGGTTTTTCCTCCCTCAGCTATCTGGCGCGGTTGCCGCTCGATACGCTGAAGATCGACCGTTCTTTCGTCAGTACGATGATCACCGAACGGGCTTCGGAAAAGATCGTGCGCTCGGTGCTGACTCTGGGGCGTGATTTCGGGCTTGAGGTCGTGGCCGAGGGCGTTGAGGACATGACGCTGGCGGAAAATCTGGCGGCGCTGGGGTGCCATTTCGGGCAGGGCTGGGGCTTTGCCAAGGCGCTGAAGGACACCGAGGCCGAGGCCTATATGTTGCGGTCGCTGCAAAAGACCGAACCCCTGAAGGCTTAGGCTTAGGCTTAGGTTTAGGTTTAGGTTTAGGTTTAGGTTTAAACCTCAGGCCTAAGCTCTCAGGGGCGATACTCTCAGGCTTTGAAGCTGTCCCACGGGCCGGTAATGGCCACTGTCCAGCCATTGTTCTGGATATTGACGAACAGGGTCGAACCGTCCGGCGAGAAACAGGCTCCCGCCCATTCCGAATTCAGCACGTCCGTATTACGGGCAAAGGTCGTGACCTTGCCTTCGCGGGTCAGGATACGGATGTGGTTTTTCAGCGTGTCCGAATAACGGTCTTCGCAGGCGAAGATATGCCCCCACGGGGCAACGGTAACATTGTCGATATAGTCGAACACCAGATCATTGTTCGGTTCGGCAAACAGCTGAATCTTACCGCTGAGGGTGGCGTCATGTTCGGTGCCCTCATAGGGGCCGGGGACATAGCGCATCAGCTGACCGTTTTCCTGTATGCCGCCGGAGGTGCAGGCGAAATAAAGCTCTCCGTCACCGAACCAGACACCTTCGCCACGGGCAAACTGGGCTGCGCCTTTGGCATGGGCGCGGGTGCGCAGGTCGTTGTTCGGGCTTTCGACCTCATCAAGATCGATCCAGTCCACATTGAACGAGTCACCGGCCTGCCACAGCACGCCGCCCGTGCGGTTGTCAGTCAGGGCGTGCGGATGGTCGCGCACGGCCAGAGCCTGAAGTTTGCCGCCCTTGTGCAGGTGGCGTCTGTCGTTGGGGATGAAGCGGTAGAAGGCGCTGTCGTCGCGGTCTTCGGTCATATAGACAATGCCGGTTTTCGGGTCGATGCCTATGGCTTCGTGGGTGAAGCGGCCCATGGCCCTGAGCGGAACGGGGGTGACGGGGCCTTGGGCCTGAGCGGGAACCTCGAACACATAGCCGTGGTCCTTGTCCGAAAGATCACCGGCGCGTTCGGTGGTTTCTTCGCAACTCAGCCATGAGCCCCACGGGGTCGGGCCACCGGCGCAGTTGGTCGAGGTGCCGGTCAGGGACAGGTGGTGGCTGATCAGGGCCTGCTGTTTCAGGTCATAGACCAGCGTGGTCGTGCCGCCATGCAGCGGTGTGCCGTCAGGGGCGGTGGCATAGGCGAGGCCGGCCTTGAGAAGAGGGGCGCGTTCGTCGTTCGGGCCGAAGGGGCCGATCCCTTTCATTTCCGGCTTGATTTCATGGTTGCGCACCAGAATGACCTTATCCGTGTCATAGGCGAAACAGGCCATGCCGTCATGTTTGCCGGGCACCAGAAAACCGTCGTCCATTTCTTCGCCCTGACGCGAAAAGATGTGATAACGGAAGCCTTCGGGCAGGTCGATCAGACCGGCGGGGTCCTTTACCAGCGGGCCGTAGCCTGCGATCTCGTTGACATAGGTATCCGCTGCCCCTTCGGTAATACGATGGGCTTCGGCCATTTTCGACACGGCAGCAAAGCCGGTGGAAACAGCCAGGGCAGATGTCAGTATATGGCGGCGGGAAAGGGCGGGCATGGGAAACCTCAGAACTTTTTTATCAGTAAGGTGTCTATGGGCGGCGTCGGGGCGCAGGAACAGTCAATTTTTTATGACAGGATTTTGCGGTAATTTAATACCATTGCCGAAAAAATCAATAAATTCAGTGCCCTTCGCGTGGTTTGGTCAAAAAAAGTGGTTGACGGGGTGGGGGCGGTCGTCTATAGCCGCACAACTCTTTTCGGACGGAAGGCGGGTTGCGGTCTTCGCAGCCTTTTTCGTCCCCTGATCTTTAAGGAAGTTACCATGGCCCTGTCATCGAACACGGCGGCGCTCAAGCCCGCTGAAGTCGAGAAGAAGTGGATCGTGATCGACGCACAGGACGCCGTTGTCGGCCGTCTGGCAGCGTTCATCGCCAACCGTCTTCGCGGCAAACACAAGCCCGACTATACCCCGCACGTCGATTCCGGTGACTATGTCATCGTCATCAATGCGGACAAGGTGCATTTCACCGGTAAGAAGCTGTCGGACAAGATCTTCTACTGGCACACCGGTCACCCGGGCGGCGTCAAGCAGCGCACCATGGGTCAAATCCTTGAGGGCAAGTATCCTGAGCGCGTCCTGACCAAGGCCGTTGAGCGTATGCTGCCCAAGGAAAGCCCTCTGGCCCGCACGCAAATGACGCATCTGCGCATTTATGCCGGTTCCGAGCATCCTCACGAAGCGCAGCAGCCGGAAGTCATCGACTTCAAGGCGTTGAACCGTAAAAACATCCGGAGCGTCTGATTATGACCGAAGCCACTACATCCCAAGGTCTGGAGTCGTTGCAGGCTCTGTCTTCCGAAGCCGTTGCGGCTCCGGCACCGCGCGTTCAGCAACTCGACAAATATGGTCGCGCCTATGCGACGGGCAAGCGTAAGAACGCTATCGCCCGCGTGTGGATCAAGCCGGGTTCCGGCAAGTGGATCATCAATGGCCGCGAGCAGGAAGTCTATTTCGCCCGTCCGGTTCTGCGCATGATGATCGCCCAGCCGCTCAACCTGACCGAACGTGCGACCCAGTTCGACGTGTTCGTCACGGTTCAGGGTTCGGGTCTGTCCGGTCAGGCCGGTGCGATCCGTCACGGTCTGTCGAAAGCCCTGACCTATTATGAGCCAGAACTGCGTCCGGCCCTGAAGGCCGCCGGCTTCCTGACCCGCGATTCGCGCGTCGTTGAACGTAAGAAGTACGGTCGCGCCAAGGCCCGTCGTTCCTTCCAGTTCTCGAAGCGTTAAGGTTTTCGTGGGGGGAAGCTGTCTTTCCCCCACATACCTCCTTTGGATACGGAGAAAAACACCCTTGGGTCGGCCCAACGGGTGTTTTTCGCTTTTTTAGGCCACAGTTCGTGGGTAATAAGCCGCAAGGAGTTTGCGCTATGTCTCATACAGTTTTCATTGATGGCGATGTCGGCACCACGGGTTTGCAGATCCGTCAGCGGCTTGAGGGCCGGACGGACATCACTCTGATCCGCCTGCCGGAAGACAAGCGTAAGGATGTTGAGGCGCGGCGCGAAGCATTGAATTCCGCCGAAGCCGTGATCCTGTGCCTGCCCGATGAGGCGGCGCGCGAAGCGGTATCCCTGATTTCCAACCCTGAGGTCAGGGTCATTGATGCCTCGACGGCGCACCGGACGCATCCTGACTGGGTGTATGGTTTTGCCGAAATGACGGCAGAGCAGCGTGACCTGATCGCCGCCGCCAAGCGTATTTCCAATCCGGGATGCTATGCGACGGGCTTTATTGCGCTGGCGCGGCCCCTGAGTGAAGCGGGTATCCTGCCGCCATTCTGGCCTTTAACCTGTAATGCCGTGTCCGGCTATTCCGGCGGCGGCAAATCAATGATTGCCGAATTTGAAAAATCAATGGCTGAGGGTGGCACCGACGATGCCTATCGCATCTATGCCACGGGGCTTAATCACAAGCACCTGCCGGAAATGACGCACTATTCGGGCCTTGAGTCGCCGCCGGTCTTTACCCCTGCGGTGGGCCGTTATGCGCAAGGCATGATCGTCGAGATTCCGCTGCAATTGTGGGCCTTGCCTGAAGAGCCGGAACTGGGGCGGTTGTTTGAAATCTATGACGACTATTATGCCGGTGAAACCTTCGTCACGGTGGCTGATTTCGAGGAGACGCAGGCGTTAAAGGCCTTGCAGCCCGAAATGCTCAATGACACCAACCATCTGCGCATCCATGTGTTCGGCGATGAGGCCGGTCAGCAGGCGCGGCTGGTGGCGGTGCTGGATAATCTCGGCAAGGGGGCGTCAGGCGCAGCGGTGCAGAACCTGAACCTGGCGCTGGGGCTGGATGAAACCCTGAGCCTGATTTAAACCGGAGGCGGGCGGCGCTAGGGCCGTCCCCAGCCATCCCCTCTCTCAAGAGGCGAGGGAGACATGCAGGAGAGTACCGACATGGCGCCTTTGACGCTGTTTGCCATCTATTTCATTATCTGGTGGGTCTGTTTCTTTGTCATCCTGCCCATCGGCGCGGTCAGTCATCACGAGGCGAATATAGAGGTCACGGACGGCGGTGATCCGGGAGCGCCGGTGACGCCCAATCTGAAGAAAAAGGCCGTGCAGACGACGCTGCTGGCGGCGGTCGTTTTCGTCGTGGTGATGATCATCATTCACTTCAATCTTATCCCGCTGCCGGAATTTCCGTCTACAGCGGGATAGTCCTCTTTTTATCCATTGATTAAACCGGCCGAAGCGCTTTAGCTTTTGCCCAACCTAAACCCGCTTTTACCGGATGCCCCCATGCGCCTGTCGCGCTTTTTATTGCCTCTTCTCAAAGAAAACCCCTCTGAAGCCCAGATCGTTTCGCATCGTTTGATGTTACGCACTGGCATGATCCGTCAGGAAGCCGCCGGTATCTATGCCTGGTTGCCGCTGGGGCTGAAGGTGCTGCGCAAGATCGAGCGCATCGTGCATGAGGAAATGCAGAAGGCGGGCGCGGTCGAGCTTCTGATGCCGACCCTGCAACTGGCTGATCTGTGGCGCGAATCGGGCCGCTATGAGGATTACGGTCAGGAGATGCTGCGCATCAGGGACCGGCATGAGCGTGAAATGCTCTACGGCCCGACCAATGAGGAAATGATCACCGAGATTTTCCGGGGGACGGTCAAATCCTACAAGGATTTGCCGCTCAATCTCTATCATATCCAGTGGAAGTTCCGCGATGAGCAGCGGCCGCGTTTCGGCGTGATGCGCGGGCGTGAGTTCCTGATGAAGGATGCCTACAGCTTCGATATCGATGAGGCGGCGGCCCGACGGGCCTATAACCGCATGTTCATCGCCTATCTCAATACCTTCAATCGTCTGGGCCTCAAGGCCGTGCCGATGCGCGCCGATACCGGCCCTATCGGCGGCGACCTGAGCCACGAATTCATCATTCTGGCCGATACGGGCGAAAGTGCGGTCTTCTGTCACAAGGATCTGGTGGACATGCCGGCCCCCGGTCATGAGGTGGACTGGGATGATTTGCAGGCGCTGGTGGATGAGCGCACGGCGCTTTATGCCGCGACCGAGGAAATGCACGACGAAGGCGCGTTCAATGCCGTGCCGTCTGACAAGCAGCTTTCGGCGCGCGGCATCGAGGTCGGGCATATCTTCTATTTCGGTGAAAAATATTCAGGCCCCATGGGGGCAAAGGTCAGCGCGCCGGACGGGTCGCAGGTCACGGTGCATATGGGCTCATACGGCATCGGTGTGTCGCGTCTGGTGGGCGGCATTATCGAGGCCAGCCATGACGACAACGGCATTATCTGGCCGGACAGCGTTGCGCCTTTTGATGTGGCGGTGATCAATCTGCGCGTCGGGGATGCGGCCTGTGATGCGGCCTGTGAAAAGGCCTACAAGGCGCTTCAGGCGGCGGGCAAGGACGTGCTGTATAATGACACGGACGAGCGGCCGGGAGCCAAGTTCGCCTCTATGGATCTGATCGGTGTGCCGAAGCAGCTGATTATCGGCCCGAAAGGTATTGCCGAGGGACAGGCGGAACTGAAAATCCGTGCCACCGGTGAGCGTGAAACCGCAGATTTTGATGCGCTTCTGGCGCGGCTGATTGCGGGATAAATCATGGCCAAGGCAGGGTCGTTCAGCCTCAGGTCGCTGTTTTCGGTTTCCGCATGGGAGCTTGATCTGGCCCTGCGTTATCTGCGCACGAAACGCAAGGATGGCGGGATTGCCCTGATCGCCATCATCAGCTTTATCGGCATCATGCTGGCGGTGGCGGTGCTGATCATCGTCATGTCGGTGATGGGGGGCTTTCGCGATGAACTGGTGTCGCGGCTGGTGGCCTTTAATGGCCATGCCTATGTCTATGGCGCGCCCCTGAATGACTGGGAAAACCGCGAGGCGATCCTGAAGCGGATAAGGGCGGTGCCGGGGGTGAACACGGCGTCGCCCTATATCGAATCGCCCGGGCTGGCGCAGGGGCCGAATTCCCAGGCGGGTCTGGCCTATATGCGCGGGGTCGATGCCTGGGCGCTGAAACATACGGATATTATCCGCGACAACATCAAACAAGGCTCCTTTGCAGGCTTTGGCGAAGGCGAGTATGGCGGAGATACCGTCCTTATTGGCGAAGGTCTGGCGCGCAGTATGGGGGTTACGGTCGGGGATGAACTGACGCTTTTGTCGCCCTCCGGTTCGACGGCTTTCGGGGCTATGCCGCGTCGCAAGGCCTATACGATCGGCGGCGTGTTCAAGAGCGGCGTCAGCGAACTGGATGCGGCCTTTGTCTTTATGCCGCTTCAGCAGGCGCAGCTGTTCTTCGACCGTGACGGGGAGTGGGATGTCATCGAAATCAAGGTCGATGACCCCTATAATATCGCCGCCTATCACCAGCCGCTGATGACAGCGGCGGGGCAGGGGGCGCTGGTGCAGGACTGGACGCAGCGCAATGCACCGATGTGGAACGCGCTTCAGGTGGAACGCAATGTCATGCGTCTTATCCTCATGCTGATTATCATGATCGCGGCCATGAACATTATTTCCGGCATCGTCATGCTGGTGAAAAACAAGACCCGTGATATCGCCATTTTACGCACCTTCGGCGCCGACAGGGCGTCGATCACCAAGGTCTTTTTCCTGTCCGGTGCCATTATCGGCGCGGGCGGCACCCTGATGGGGCTGGTGATCGGTACCCTGTTCTGTATTTTTATCCAGCCGATTCAGAAGGCGGTTGAATTTGTGTTCAACGTCAAGGTGTTCAACGAGGAAGTCTATTACCTTGCCTATATTCCGGCCAAGGTCGAGGTGGGCGAAGTGTTGATCATCGTGGTGTTTGCCATGTTGTCCACCTGTGTGGCGACCCTGTTTCCGGCGCTGTGGGCCTCGCGGCTGGAGCCGGTGGAGGCCTTGCGTAATGAGTGATGTCATTCTCAGCCTGACCGGTCTGACCCATGCCTATGCGCTGGGGGATGGGCGGCAACTTCAGGTACTCAAAGGGGTCGATCTGGAACTGCGGGCCGGTGAAGTCGTCGGGCTTATCGGGCCTTCGGGATCGGGCAAGTCGTCGCTTTTACATTGTGTGGGCTTGCTTGAGGCGTCTGAAGAAGCGCGCCTGTTCATAGATGGCGAGGATTTTACCCGCGCTTCGGATGCGGCGCGGACGCGGGCGCGGCTGCATAAGATCGGCTTCGTCTATCAGTTTCACCATCTGTTGCCGGAATTCACGGCCCTGGGGAATGTCGCTCTGCCGCAAAGGGTGCTGGGGCGTTCCCTGAAAGAGGCAGAGGTGCGGGCGCGGATCCTGCTTGAGCAGATGGGGCTGGGAGCGCGTCTGACGCACCAGCCGAACCAGATGTCCGGTGGCGAACAGCAGCGGGTGGCTATTGCCCGGGCGCTGGCCAATCACCCCAAGCTGTTGCTGGCCGATGAACCGACGGGGAACCTCGATCCTGAAACGTCACAGCATGTGTTTGATGCCCTGCGTCATGTCGTACATGAGCAGAAGGTGGCAGCCCTGATCGCTACCCATAACCTGTCTCTGGCGCGGCACATGGATCGGGTCGTAAGCCTTGAGGACGGGAAGCTGGTCGAAAAAGCACCGGAACAGTTCTGAAAATTAAGCTGAAATTTCAACGCAGTACATTTTTTGTTCACGGTGTGGATGATTTGGGCTTGCGTGTGGAACAAATGGGGAATAAAGAACAAAGCATGAATTAATTTTCGGATGAAAAGGTGGATAATATCATGGCTGTTTTGCATAACCTGTTGTCATTCGCGTCCGTAACCGCTTTTGTCATTGTGATGTGTCAGGTGGCGTCTCTGGTGGCGTGAATCGTCGGAAAACCGTTCCCTGACCGGTGAAGAAGGGCTGTGAACATGAGTGACGGATTTGTCCATTTACGCGTGCGTTCGGCCTATTCCCTGCTTGAAGGGGCCATCAAGGCCTATGACCTGGGCAAGCTGGCGGCAAAGGCGGGGCAACCGGCCATCGCCATATGCGACCGCAGCAACCTGTTCGGGGCACTTGAGTTTTCACAGGTCTGTAAGGATACGGGGGTGCAGCCGATTATTGCCTGCGCCTTGCCCGTCAAGGGGATCGGTGGCGGTCAGACCGAGCGCTGGGCCAGGATTCCAACGATTGTACTGATTGTACAGAATGAGCGCGGCTATCTCAATCTGACAGAGCTGTCTTCCAAAGCCTATGTGGATATTGAAGCCACTGATGAGCCGCATGTGCTGTGGGAGGAAGTGGTCAGGCGCAGCGAAGGGCTTATTCTGCTGTCCGGCGGGCCTGACGGGCCGGTCGATCCACTCTATTTGCAGAATCGCCCCGAAGAAGCCGATCTGGCGCTGAAGGCCATGAGCGAAGCCTTTGGCGACCGGTTCTATATTGAATTGCAACGCCATGACGGCAGCCCGCACGGAGGGGTAAAAAACAGCGCGGCAGAGGCGGGTCTGGTGCGCTATGCCTATGGCCATGATATTCCGCTGGTGGCGACCAATGATGTCTATTTTGCTGAAGCGGATATGTTCAAGGCGCACGAAGCGCTGTTGTGTATATCGGACAGTACCTTCCTTGGGGTGCAGGAGCGGCGCAAGGTCACGCCCGATCACTGGCTGAAACCGGCGGCTCTGATGCGTGAGGTGTTTGCCGACCTGCCTGAGGCCTGTGACAATACGCTTGAGATCGCAAGGCGCTGTGCTTTTCTGGTGAAGAAGCATGATCCGATTTTGCCAAGATTCGATACAGGGGCCGGACGGAGCGAGGACGAAGAACTGGCGCACCAGGCGCGTGAAGGTCTGAAAAAGCGTCTGAAGGAGGTGGAGCCGGCCTTTCCTGAGCAGGATTACTGGGATCGCCTTGATCGCGAAATCGGCGTCATCCAGAAGATGGGCTTTCCCGGCTACTTCCTGATCGTTTCGGACTTTATCAAATGGGCCAAGACCCATGATATTCCGGTCGGGCCGGGTCGGGGGTCGGGAGCCGGTTCGCTGGTGGCGTGGGCGCTGACCATTACCGACCTTGATCCGCTGCGCTTCGGGCTTCTGTTTGAGCGCTTTTTGAATCCCGAACGGGTGTCCATGCCCGACTTCGATATCGATTTCTGTCAGGAGCGCCGCGAAGAAGTCATTTCCTATGTACAGGAAAAATATGGTCGGGCGCGCGTGGCGCAGATCATCACCTTCGGTACGCTTCAGGCACGGGCGGTGTTGCGGGATACGGGACGGGTGATGCAACTGCCGCTGGGGCAGGTGGATCGCCTGTGTAAGATGGTTCCAAATAATCCGGCCAATCCGACGACGCTGGCACAGGCGGTGGAAATCGAGCCACGTCTGCGCGAAGCCCGCGATGAGGAGGAGGCGGTCGCCAAACTGCTTGATACGGCGCTGAAACTGGAGGGCCTGTATCGTAACGCCTCCACCCACGCGGCGGGTATAGTGATCGGTGATCGTGATCTGACGCAACTTGTGCCTCTGTATCGCGATCCACGTTCGGACATTCCGGCGACCCAGTTCAATATGAAATGGGTCGAAAGTGCCGGACTGGTGAAGTTCGACTTCCTTGGGCTGAAAACCCTGACCGTGCTGAACCGCGCCTGGCATTATCTGAAAAAGCGGAATGTCGAGGTTAATTATTCGACCCTGCCGCTGGATGATAAACCGACCTATGAGCTTCTGGCTTCGGGGCAGTCGATCGGGGTGTTCCAGCTTGAAAGTCAGGGGATGCGTGACACCCTGCGCAAGATGCGCTGTGGCTCGATTGAGGAAATTACCGCTCTGATTTCGCTCTATCGGCCGGGGCCGATGGACAATATCGATACCTATGTCGATCGTAAGTTCGGTCGCGCCGATATTGATATGCTGCATCCGTCTCTGGAGCCGGTGCTGAAGGAAACCTACGGGGTCATCATCTATCAGGAACAGGTGATGCAGATCGCGCAGATCCTGTCGGGCTATAGCCTTGGGGAAGCCGATCTTCTGCGTCGGGCTATGGGTAAAAAGAAGAAAGAGGAAATGGACCTGCAAAAGGCCAGGTTTATTTCCGGCGCCAAGGAGAAGGGCGTTCCCGAAAAGCAGTCCGACGGTATTTTCGAGCTGGTCAACAAGTTCGCAGGCTATGGGTTCAACAAATCCCACGCGGCGGCCTATGCCTTTATTTCCTATCAGACCGGCTGGCTGAAGGCCAATCATCCGGTTGAATTCTTTGCCGCCAACATGAGCCTCGATATTGCCAACACCGACAAGCTGGCGGTGTTTTATCAGGATGCGCGGCAATTCGGGGTGACCATTCGTCCGCCGGACATCAACCGCTCCATGGCCGATTTCGATGTGGAAAATGGTGAGGTGCTGTATGCGCTGGGGGCCATTCGCAATGTCGGGCTTGAGGCCATGCAGACCGTTGTGGCCGTGCGTAAGGAGGGCGGACCTTTCAAGGACCTGTTTGATTTCCTTGAGCGCATCGATCCGAAATCGGTCAATAAGCGGGCCATTGAAAATCTGGCGCGGGCCGGGGCTTTTGACAGCATCCATCCCAATCGGGCGCAGATCGTTCAGTCGGCAGACATATTGATGGCCTATGCGCAATCGATGGCGGCGGAACGGGCGGCGGCGCAGGTCAGCCTGTTTGGCGGCAGTGCGGCCTCGCGTCCGCGGTTGCCGAATGTCGCCAAGGTTACAGGGCCGGACAGTCTGGACGAGGAATTATCGGCGGTCGGTTTTTACCTGTCGGGCCACCCGTTGCAGGACATGCTGGATATTTTCAAGCGGCGTCATATCAACCTGTTTGCCGAGGCTATGGCACTGGCGCAGGAGGGACGCGAGGCCTTTCGCATGGCCGGTGTGGTCAGGCGGCGGCAGGAACGGGCTTCAGCGCGTACGGGGGAGAAGTTTGCCTTCGTCACCCTGTCTGACCCCAGCGGGGAGTATGAGGTACTGTTTCAGCCGGAGGCCCTGCGGAAATACCGGGAAAATCTGGAACCGGGGCAATCGATTATTGTCAGGGTGCGATGCAAGGGCAGCGAAGGTGAGGTGCGCTTTTTCGGTGAGGCCGCTGAACCGATGAACGGCAGCCTGAAAACCGATGATATGGGCCTGAGGGTGCATGTCAGCGCCCGTCATTTCGATCTGGCAGCCTTCAAGGCCAGTCTGGATGCGGCGCGCACCCGCGATGGCGGGGAAATTACAGTGTTTGGCGATATAGGCAATCAGCGTGAGGTCGAACTGAGATTGCCTGACCGTTACCGGCTGGATGGCGGGTTGCGCGGGGCGCTGAAGGTCATGAGCGGGGTGCTGTATTACGAAGATGTCTGAAATGCGTGTCGTGAGGAGCGGTTTCGCACTTTTTTCCTGAAAAGCGCTTGATTTTTTCAGTGATTGTGCCTAGGTGCGCACCATCTCACACGCGGATATGCGGTTGGGCGGGTTTCAGCCTTTTTGACAAGGTTCAGGCCGGTTCGTCCGTTCCGAGGTTCCCCACGGTTCGGGGGCTTTCTGATCTGCGGCGGATTATCGGAATAAACAAGGAATTAGATTATGGCATTGCCTGAACTGTCTATGCGTGCGCTGCTGGAAGCCGGTACGCACTTTGGTCACCAGACCCACCGCTGGAACCCGAAGATGGAGCGTTACCTGTTCGGTTCGCGTTCCAACATCCACATTATCGACCTGTCGCAGACCCTGCCGCTGTTCCATCAGGCGCTCCTGAAGGTGCGCGAAGTGGCTGCAAACGGCGGTCGCGTGCTGTTCGTCGGCACCAAGCGTCAGGCAGCTGGCCCCGTGGCTGCGGCGGCCAAGCGTTCGGCGCAGTATTATGTCAACCACCGCTGGCTCGGTGGCACCCTGACCAACTGGCGCACCATTTCCGGTTCGATCCAGCGTCTGCGTGAACTGGAGCAGGTCCTGGATCACAATCCGGCCGGTCGTTCCAAGAAGGAACTTCTGACCCTGACGCGCGAGCGTGACAAGCTGGAGCTGTCGCTCGGCGGAATCAAGGACATGGGCGGCATCCCCGACCTGATGTTCGTCATCGACACCAACAAGGAAGCCATTGCCATTCAGGAAGCGCGCAAGCTGAACATTCCTGTCATCGGCATTCTGGACTCCAACTCCGATCCTGACGGCATCACCTATCCGGTTCCGGGTAACGATGACGCGGCGCGCGCCATTCAACTGTATTGCGACCTGGTTGCCGATACGGTTCTGGATGGTCTGGCGACCGGTCAGATTGCTGCCGGTATCGACCTTGGTGAAGCCGAAGCCCCTGTCGAGCCGGTTCTGGCTCAGGCCGCGGCTGCGGAAGCTGACGCTTCGGGCGAAGCCTGAACTATTTAATTTGAGTACCTGCGACGGAGCCTGATTGTTTCGGGCTCCGTTGTCATTGGTTTGTCACACCCTTGGGTCTAAGAACCGCCTGAGGGTTCAGCTTTTTAGGATTATGGAGGATTCCATGGCGGAAATTACAGCCTCTCTGGTGAAGGAACTGCGCGAGAAGTCCGGCGCAGGTATGATGGACTGCAAGAAGGCGCTGACCGAAAACAACGGCGACATCGAAGTGGCGATGGACTGGTTGCGCACCAAGGGCCTGTCCAAGGCGGCCAAGAAGTCGGACCGCGTGGCGGCCGAGGGTCTGGTGGCTGTGGCCAGCAACGGCAAGACGGCTGTGGCGGTCGAAGTGAACGCTGAAACCGACTTCGTTGCCCGTAACGAACTGTTCCAGACCCTGGCGCGCAACGCGGCTCAGGCCGGTCTGTCCAATGACAATATCGAAGGCGTGCAGGCGGCGGTTTCCGACGAAATCACCAACCTGATCGCCAATATCGGTGAAAACATGGTGGCGCGCCGCTTTGCCAAGCACAGCGTGTCCGAAGGCGTTGTCGCCTCCTATGTTCACAACGCGATTGCGCCGGGCCTTGGCCGTATCGCCGTTCTGGTGGCTGTTGAATCTGCCGGTGACGCCGAAGCGCTGAACGAAATGGGCCGCAAGATTGCCATGCATGTGGCGGCGACCCAGCCCCTGTCGCTTTCGACCGAAGACCTCGACCCGGAAGCCGTTGAGCGTGAGCGCGTTATCCTGACGGAAAAGGCCCGCGAAGAAGGCAAGCCGGAAGCCATGCTGGCCAAGATCGTTGAAGGTCAGGTCGCCAAGTTCCAGCGCGAAGTCGTTCTGCTGAAGCAGCCGTTCGTTATGAACCCTGATCAGACGGTTGAGCAACTGGTGGAAGAAACCGCCAAGACGCTCGGCACGCCGGTCAAGGTCACCGCCTTTACCCGTCTCGCGCTTGGCGAAGGTGTGGAAAAGAAGGTTGACGATTTCGCCGCCGAAGTGGCGTCGATGACGGGTCAGGGCTGATCCGTTACGGATCAGGCCTAGCCACGTATTCAGTTTAGAGTGCTTTCCGAAAAGTGTGATGCACTTTTCGGATAAGAAAGCGCTTTAAAACAAAAAAATGAGAGTGTTGTTCCGATTCATTATGAACGGAACCCGCTCTAAAGGGCGCAGTCCGATTGCCGGAACCTGCGCCCTTTGACTATTCAAAGCCGTAAATGTCGGCTAGAGCAGGAGGCGTTTTGAGGGAATCGATGAGGTTCCTGCTTTCTGTGGCCGGATGTTTACGCATCGACATTTTGATGAAAGACCCTGTTATGACCGCATCCTCTGAACCTGCCTATAAACGTATCCTGCTGAAAATTTCCGGCGAGGTGCTGATGGGGGATCAGGGATTCGGCATTGACATGAACACCGTCAAGGCGGTGGCCGAGGAAGTGGCTGAGGTGGCCCGCACCGGCGTTGAGCTGTGTCTGGTGATCGGCGGGGGCAATATTTTTCGCGGCCTGTCCAAGGCGGCGGTCGGCATGGAGCGGTCGAGCGCCGACTATATGGGGATGCTGGCGACCGTCATGAACGCTCTGGCCATGCAGAACGCGCTTGAGAAACTCGGGGTGGATACGCGCGTGCAATCGGCGATCCAGATGGATGCCGTCTGTGAGCCGTTCATTCGCCGTCGCGCCCTGCGTCACCTTGAGAAGGGGCGTGTGGTGATTTTTGCGGCAGGCACGGGCGCACCCTATTTCACTACCGATACGGCAGCGGCCCTCAGGGCGGCAGAGATGAATTGCGATGCCCTGTTCAAGGGGACATCGGTGGACGGGGTCTATACGGCCGATCCCAAAAAGGTGCCGGAGGCAACGCGTTATGAGCGCCTGAGCTATCTGGAAGTGTTATCGAAAGACCTCAAGGTCATGGATGCGTCGGCGGTATCGCTGATGCGGGAAAACGGTATTCCCATCGTCGTCTTTTCCATTCGTCAGGCCGGTGCCCTGAAACAGGTGGTCAATGGCGAAGGAATCTATACAGTAATCGCCGAAAAGATTTAGCGTATTCTGCGCCTTCGGGAGCCTTTGAGCGGCTTCGGCGGGCCGGTGCGCGTGACAGCAGAAACCTAGCAATAAAGGGGTGAGGGCATGAGCAAACCCGAACTGAACAAATATAAAGACCGGATGGACAAGTCGGTTGTGGCGCTGAAGGACGATTTCGGCGGCCTGCGTACCGGTCGTGCGT